>PPYE01311270.1_pt1 | contig 40115 bp, 30 predicted proteins | sample 1559881 | NCBI WGS metagenome assembly PPYE01 (sample SAMN08240022, study PRJNA423297) | Human gut metagenome, whole genome shotgun sequencing project. | reverse complement strand
CATCCGGGAAGAAAGGCGGCTGGCTGCCGCAGATTTGGACGGCGGGAAGCACGGCTCCTACGCGGATGCGTTTATCCTGTTTAAGCTGCATGATATTGTAATAGTAACGGAACATAAAAATAGTATCTTAAAAAAAGTTAAGACCTCCGGTGCGTATTTTCATTAAATACATGACCGGAGGCCTTATTATTTACGTTCTGCCGATAAATGGAAATTTGCTGAAATGTAATTATCACGGAGGCAAATTACAAGAAACATATAAAATCTATTGCCGGACAGTTCTGTTTTTAACGAAGCGTCTGCTCCGTCATGATTTCCCACCGGTTCCCGAATCTGTCTATCAGAGAAAGAAAACAGGAGCTGTAGGTGGTGCTTTGCGGCGGCGAAAGGATTTCTGCACCGTCCTTCATTGCCTCAAATGCCTGCATTACCTGCTCCTTCGTGTCCATTGTCACAACCAGGGAAAGCGGCAGATAAGACGGACGCTGCGCCGGTACCGCAGGCTCCATATCCGACAGCATGATTCTTGTGCCGTGCAGAAGCATTTCCGCATGGTATATATAATCGTCCCATCTGCTGTCGGCGGAATAATCCTCCGGATTGGCATCCCGATAGCGGAGCATGCAGGTGATTTCTCCGGAAAAAGCCTTCTGGTACAGTAGCATGGCTTCTTCACAGTCTCCATGAAAATGAAAATTCGGTGTAATCAGCATTTTTTTATCCTCCCGGTATATGATGGGAATCCATGGATGCAGTGTATGAAAGCACCTCCCGCCACTTTTCCCGCCACTTTCTTCCTGCGGCTATTATTCCTGCGGCTGAGCCCCTTTATAGTGCACATGCAGCAGCTCATGCTCTCTGCCTTCCAGCAGCCCGCCGTGATACAGATTGTAAATCACGGGGTTTTCTTCACTTCTCTTGATGGGAGCGGCTTTATCGGAGCGGTACATGCCTGCCATACGCTCTTTTTTGTCCACCTTATGGCAGAAGGGCTGGCCGGCGCCGGCAATACATCCGTAAGGACAGGCCATGACTTCCACAAAATCAAAATGCTCTTCGCCGCTCTTAATTTTTTCAATGAGGTTATCGGCATTTCCCAGCCCGCTTACCACGCCGATACGGAGGGTGCGGCCGTTCAGCTCCAGGACGGCTTCTTTGACGCCTTCCATGCCGCGGATGCCGGAAAACTTGATATCACGCAGCGACTGGGTGCTCTTTTCCTGAACCAGGCGGCGGAGTGCGGCTTCGGTTACGCCGCCGGTTACGCCGAAAATAACACCTGCGCCGGAGGAGATGGAGAAGGGCATGTCGGGGGCCTCCGGATCGATTTCATCAAACTGGATGCCGCTTTCACGGATCATGCGGATCAGCTCCTTGGTGGTGATGACATAGTCGATGTCCGGCACGCCGTCCCGGATGAATTCTTCGCGGACCGCTTCCATCTTTTTGGCTACGCATGGCATAACGGCCATGGAGATGGTTTCTCTTCCTTCCTCTTTATCTTTTTCCTTATAATATTCCTTCAGGACAGCGCCGAACATTTCCATCGGGGATTTGCAGGAGGAAATGTAGGGCATGATGTCAGGATGCTTTGTTTCTGCAAAACGGATCCAGGCGGGGCAGCAGGAGGTGAACAGCGGGAAACGGTCGTCTCCGCTTTCCAGTTTTTCACCCAGCTCCTTTGCCTCCTCCATAATGGTCAGGTCGGCGCCCACGCAGGTATCGTACACAGCGTCAAAGCCCAGCATACGGATGGCGGTAAAGATTTTGCCGATGCTGTCTTCGCCGGGAGCAAGACCGAAGGCTTCGCCCAGGGCGACACGGACGGCGGGAGCAACCTGTACGACGACACGTTTGCCTGGATCGTAGAGCTGACGCCATACCTTATCCAGGTTTGTTTTTACCTTGATGGCGGCGGTGGGGCATACGGCGGCGCACTGGCCGCAGTTTACACAGTTGGTTTCCGCCAGCTTCTTGCCGAAGGCCGGGGTGACAATCATGGAGGAACCGCGGTTTGCAAAATCAATTGCCCCTACGTGCTGTACCTCATTACATACCCTGACGCAGTCGCCGCAAAGGATGCATTTGCTGGGATCCCTGACGATGGAAACTGAGGAATCATCCACGGGCTGTGCTTCTCTCGTATTGGGAAAACGGACATCAGTAAGGCCAAGGCGGCCCGCCAGCTCCTGAAGACGGCAGGTCTGGTTTTTCTCACAGATGGTGCAGTCGCGGCAGTGGGCGGCGAGCAGCAGCTCCAGAATCATTTTCCGGTGGTGCTGCAGCCTGGGGGTATTGGTGCGGATGACCATTTTATCCTTGGGAGGAGTGGAACAGGAAGCAATCAGATTGCCCCGTTCGTCCTCCACCATGCACATACGGCAGGCGCCGTATATGGAAAGATCGGAATAATAGCAAAGGGTGGGAACATGGATGCCTACGCTGTTGATTACCTGCAGGATGTTTTTTTCCTGATCGAAATCCGCCCTTATGCCGTCAATTATCATGTATTTTGCCATTTCAAATTCTCCTCTTAGCTTTTCATAACGCGTGCAAATGTCTGATTATGTACCGCAGCCGTATCTGTGGGTAACTGTCCAATACTTTCACAGTTACCGGTGAAGATACCAACAGTATACCTGCGGCCCAAATCAGCTGATTGCATGGAACGGGCAGCCTTCCTTACAGGCTCCGCACTTGATGCATTTGCTGACATCGATGGTGTGAGGCTTTTTCAGTTCTCCGGTAATGGCGGAGACAGGGCAGAGCCTTGCACATTTGGTACAGCCCTTACACAGCTCGGGATCGATCTGCAGGTTAACAAGCGCCTTGCATTGTCCGGCAGGGCATTTTTTATCCATAACATGGGAGATGTATTCGTCCCTGAAATATTTCATGGTGCTGACAACAGGGAATGCCGCGGTTTTTCCAAGGCCGCAGAGCGCGGTATCGGAAATGGTCTGGGACAGTTCCTCCAGCATATCCAGATGCTCCATGGTTCCCCGGCCTTCCGTGATATCCGTAAGCAGCTCCAGCATACGCTTGGTGCCTTCCCGGCAGGGTACGCATTTGCCGCAGGATTCGTTCTGGGTAAAATTCATGAAGAAGCGCGCAACCTCTACCATACAGCTTTTATCGTTCATGACCACCAGACCGCCGGAGCCGATCATGGCGCCTACTTTTTTGAGGGAATCAAAATCCAGGTGCATATCCAGGTGATCCTCAGTGGCGCTGATGCACAGGCAGCCGCCGGAGGGGCCTCCGATCTGGACGGCCTTAAAGCTGCCGCCTTTTACGCCGCCGCCGATGTCGAAAATAACCTCGCGCAGCGTCGTACCCATGGGAACCTCAATAAGCCCGGTGTTATTTACGTTTCCGGTGAGGGCGAAGGCCTTGGTGCCGTGATTGTTTTCAGGCCCCATGGTCTTATACCAGTCCGCGCCCTTTAAGATAATGGGGGCGACGTTACAGAAGGTTTCCACGTTGTTGAGTACGGTAGGCTTCTCAAACAGGCCTTTTTCCACGGTCCTGGGGGGCTTTACGCGGGGCATGCCGCGGTTGCCTTCGATGGAGGAGGTGAGGGCGCTGCCTTCACCGCATACAAAGGCTCCTGCGCCCTGGCTGATTTTCACGGTAAAGCCGAAGCCGGAGCCAAGGATATTGTCTCCCAGAAGCCCCATCTCCATAGCCTGGTCGATGGCGTTCTGCAGTCTGGAAACGGCCAGGGGGTATTCCGCACGCACATAGATATAACCGTAATGTGCGCCGGTGGCAATTCCTGCAATGATCATGCCTTCCAGGACGCGGTGGGGTTCGCCTTCCATCATGGAACGATCCATGAATGCGCCCGGGTCGCCTTCATCACCATTGCAGACAACGTACTTGATTTCTTCAGGCTGACGGAGCACCTGCGCCCATTTCCGGCCGGTGGGGAAACCGCCGCCTCCTCTGCCCCGCAGGCTGGAGTCCGAGATCTCGTCCACGATCTGCTGGGGCGTCATATCAAAAAGCGCCTTTGCCACGGCGGAATAACCGCCTACGGCTATGTATTCCCTGACGGATTCCGCGTTGATATGTCCGCAGTATTCCAGGGCAACGCGCGTCTGCTTTTTATAGAAGGGAATGTCCTCCTGTCTGGGATAGGATTTCAGGGACTGATCCTGATAGACGAGACGTTCCACAATTTCATCCTTAAGGATGCTTCGTTCAATAATTTCTTCGCAGTCCTCCACCTTTACCTTAATGTAAAGAAGGCCTTCCGGATCGATGCGCAGAAGGGGGCCCATTTCGCAGAAGCCGTGGCAGCCGCTTTTTTTCAGGCCGATACGCGCGCCTTCGGGGGCGGATTCTTCACAATGGCAGGTGTGTCCGGCGCCGTCTGCATGTTCGTGGGGCTCTTCCTCAAGAACCACCTCACAGCGGATGCCCTGTTCCTCCATCAGCTCTTTTAAGCGGGCATAGATTAAAAGGGAGCCGCCCGCAACACAGCCGGTGCCGGCACAGACGAGAATCCTTTTAGTCTGCGCATGAAGCCTGCTGCTGTAAAATTCCTGCAAGTGGTTTAATTCTTCGCGGCTGTTAATTTTCATCTGCTGCTTCCTCCCTCAGTTCTTTAATGAGTTCCCGTGCTTTTTCCGGTGTCATGGCGGCATGGACCTTGTCGTTTACGGTGCATACCGGCGCCAGGCCGCAGGCTCCCAGGCAGGATACGGTTTCCAGGGTAAAAAGCATATCGTCCGAATTATGCTTGGTTTCGGACAGCCCCAGGATATTCCGGAACTCCTCCAGGATGGGAATTGATTTGCGGACATGACAGGCTGTGCCATCGCATACTTTGATGACATATCTGCCCTTTGGTTCCAGAGAAAAGTTTTCATAAAAGGTGGCTACACCATAAATTTTGGCTTCGCTCATCTTCAGCTTCCCGGCGATATAGGTCAGCGCCTCCTGGGGAAGATAGCGGTACGTTTTCTGGATGTCCTGCATGATTGCAATAACGGATGCGCTGTCGTAATCATGGCTTGAAAGAATCTCATCGAGGCTGGTGATTTCTTCGTGCGTCAACATGTGAACTCCTTTCGTTCTTGCGGACAAATCTGTGGGATGGGCGGCGAATGCCGCGCTGTGATAAAAATAAGAATCCCGGCAGCTGCCCGCAGGGTAACTCCCTGCTTTACATTATTATTCCAGCTGTCAATACATAAACGCCTGACCTTGATGAAAAGGCAGACGGACGGCAACAGCTCAGATCACTGAACTGTCTGTTACGGTGACTAACAACGGTTTTAATATTTTACCATGAATAAGTGGAGTAAGCCATAAAATTTCTATGAATTTTGATAAAAAAACTCATTTTATACACAAATTAAAGAAGAATATACAATAAATACAATCAAAATATAAAAAAATATGCATATTGCACTAATGTTAAAAAGGGAGAAAACGGGTATCGTTCTGGCGGGATTCCCTGGCTGTTGGAATATGCAGCAAAAGCAGGTAGCGGGCCCATCGCACATCGATTTTAAACGGCAGGATGCCTGTAACAGTCCGGTTGTCTGAACTGTTATGGAGGTTGGTGTTGCCCGAACGCCTCTTTTTCTATAGAATAATAAAAAAATAGTTAACTGTGAACTGGGCGGACAGTTACAAAAAATGAAAAAGAGGGATCAGACGTGAAGGAAAGAAAACATGGCACAGGAAGAAAAATCATCATAGGAGCACTGGCTGTCCTGTTATTTGCGGCGGCAGGAATTTTTATTTATATCCAGGCTTATTACCATGCGCTGCCGGATATTCAGGAGGTTTTTGCACAGGGCGGCGGGGAGCAGATGCAGGTGGATGCATTGGATGCGTGGATTACGTACGGGGATACAGAAAGCGGTCGCGGTTTTATTTTTTATCCCGGCGCAAAGGTGGAGGAAGAGGCTTATGGCCCTCTGATGCGCGAAATTGCAGCTGAGGATTTTTTCTGCGTGCTTGTGCGGATGCCGGGGCGGCTGGCGGTGCTGGGAAGCGGCGCGGCTGCGGACGTGATGTTGGCATATCCTGAAATAGAAGAATGGTACCTGAGCGGGCATTCCCTGGGCGGAGCCATGGCAGCGGGCTATGCGGCGGAGCACGCAGAGCAGCTGTCCGGGCTGGCGCTTTTGGCCGCTTATTCCACAAAGCCGCTTCCGGAGGCTCTGTCGGTGCTGTCTGTGTATGGCAGCCGGGACGGGGTGCTGAACCTGGAAAAGTATGAGGAGTGCCGGGTAAATCTTCCAAAGACGGCAGAGGAGTATGTGATTGAGGGTGGCAATCATGCCGGCTTTGGCTGGTATGGGGAACAGAAGGGCGACGGCAGGGCGGAAATTACGCCGCAGGAGCAGTGGAGGCTGACGGCGGCGGAGATTGGCAGATGGGCCGGGGACAGCAGGCAGCGGGAGCAGTGACCTCAGGATTACAGCCGGGAAGCGGTCAAAGATATCGGTTGCTAAGCCTGGAACAATAACAATGCTTCGTAAGCTTTGAAAAAATAAATAAAAAAGTAATCATTTACATTCCTCCCATACGTTTCAATCTATGAGGGGACGCCCTCAGGAGGAAAAACTTGACGCGTGAAGATGAAATATTCAGAAAAATAGAACAGGGGGACAGCGGCGGGCTGGATGAGCTGGTGAGCCTTTATTACCCTGAAATACTGCGGTACTGCAGATGGCATACGCCGGATCAGGCAACGGCGGAGGATGCGGCGCAGGAAACCTTTCTAAAGGCGGTGCGGCATTTTGACCGGTATGTACATAAAGGCAGGTTCAAAGCCTTTCTTTATCAGATTGCCGCCAATACCTGCGTGGACATGTGGCGGAAAAAGAAACCGGAGGCCCTGCCGGAGGAGCTGGTATATACGGAACGGGAATTTGACCGGGCCGAGCAGGAGGCAGATCTCGCCCGGCTGGTGGAACGGCTGCCCGAAAAGCAGAGGGAAATCGTGCTACTCCGGTTTGCCCAGGATCTTACGCTGCGGGAAACCGCCGATGTCCTGGGGCTTCCGCTGCGGACGGTACAATCGCGGCTGCGCGCCGCATTGAAGTACCTTAAGAAAATTCTGAAGGAAGGAGGAGAGACAGATGCAAAATAACTGGGAAAAAGAGCTGGGAAGGGCATTGAAGGAGAGCGTCGGGGAACCGGACGCCGAACGGATGGCCATGACAGCGGAAGCGCTGCATAAAGCTTACCGGGGAAAACACAGGGAGCGAATCGGTTTTACAGGCTTTCTGCTGCGGCAGATCCGGTTTAACGGCTGGAAAATATGGCTGATGCAGGGTGTGCTTCTTGGCCTGCTGCGCTTAGTACTGACCTTTACTTATGGCAGCCTGAAGGTGGTGAATCAGGAAAAAATCCCGCTGCTTCTTTGCTGTATATCCGTTCTTATCGTGATGACGGCGGTACCGTTTTTATGGCGTTCCCTGCGTTATCGGATGTTTGAAACTGAAATCGCTACGCGGATGTCCATGGGCAGGCTGACAGGAGCATGGCTTGTTCTTGCGGGGCTGGGGGATGCGGCAGTTCTTTCCTGCGTATTTTGGTACACGGTGCGCAGTACCGCCATAAGCCGGAGCGGCGCGGTATTATATTTGCTTGTGCCGTTTCTTCTTGCGGCGGCGGGGCTATGCTATCTGTTGGGCCATGTGAGGCCGGAACGGTTTTGTGCGGGCTGTGCGGGAATGTGCGCTGTGCTTCTTCTTCTTTTTCTGGCTGCCGGCGAGTATTGCCCGGTGGTGTTCCGGCAGAACTTCAGCCTTGGCTGGGGCGGTATCTGTCTCTGCCTGCTGGCCTTTGGGGCACGGCAATGCCGCTTTATCCAAAAAAGGTATGCGCTGTAACCGTTCAGGCCGGTCTGTGCATTCACTGCACAGACCGTGAGAAAACGTGGAGGCATCAGGCGTCCGCCCCTCGCCGAAGGCGACTCTAATGGGCGGATGCAGTAACAGTTCGGCCGAAGGCTGAACTGTTACTATGCGTTCTGTGGTATGGATTTATAAGCGGTAAACGGAAAGGAGAATGGAAATGGAATTATGCTTGGAGCATGTATCCAGGGAATTTAAAGATAAAAAAGCAGTGGATGATGTGAGTCTGCGGATCGGTCCCGGCGTCTGGGGGCTTCTGGGAGCCAACGGCGCGGGAAAAACAACGCTGATGCGTATGATAGCCGGTATTTTAAAGCCAGGTTCAGGACAGATAACCTATGACGGCATCAGAATAGATGCGCTGGGGGAGGCATACCGGGATATTTTCGGATATCTGCCTCAGGAATTCGGCTTTTATCCGGAGTTTACAGTAAAGGATTATCTGGAATATATCGCGGCCCTGAAAGGGCTGACTGTAAATAATACAAATAAAAAAATAGCTGAGCTGTTGGAAACACTGACGCTGTATGAGGTGAGGAATAAGAAGATAAGCAAGCTGTCCGGCGGTATGAAAAGAAGGGTGGGGATTGCCCAGGCGTTGCTGAACGAGCCGGAAATCCTGATTCTGGACGAGCCTACCAGCGGTCTGGATCCGGGAGAGCGCGTGCGTTTCCGGAACCTGCTTTCGGAGTTCGCCCATGACAGGATCGTCCTGATTTCCACACATATTGTGCCGGATGTGGAATATATTGCCATGCAGAACGCCATCATGAAGGACGGGCGCATTATTGAAACCGGGACGACGCAGGAGCTGGTGGAGCGGATGAAGGGGAAGGTTTGGGGCAGCACGATTTTGGCCCGTGAGCTTCCTTCCTGTGAAAAACGCCTTCGCATCGTCAATCTGAAGAATGAACCGGACGGCCGGATAACGATCCGTTATCTTTCCGAAGAGCCGGAAACGGAAACCGCCGTGGCTTTGGAGCCAAGGCTGGAGGATCTGTATCTGTGGCTGTTCCCGCAGGGAATGTATCCTGAGGATCAGGTTGCTGCGGAAAAAGAATCCGGGATAAAGAAACCAGGAAAAAAAGGAGGAAGCGGCAGATGAAATTATTTACTCTGGAAATCAAACGGGTTCTCAGGACGAAAACCACCTGGCTGCTGCTGGCGGCATCGCTGGCACTTTCCGGAATCATGGCATGGCTACCGGTCACTTTTGAATCCCGCTATATCGGCGGGCTGGACGGTATAGAGCAGACCGAGGTCAAAGGCATGGCTGCCATACGGCTGGTCAGGGACGCACAGGCGGATCTGGGCGGCGTGATCACTCAGGAGCAGCTGAGAAATGTGCTGGAAACGGCGCAGAAAACGCTTAATGATTCCGGAAAAGCCTATACCTATCAGCTGTCTCCCGGTATTTATCAGGAAAATATCCTCCCCATAGCTCCTTTGCTGTCGCGGATTACCGAGGTCTATGCAGATCCGGAAACCGGGATGGCGCCAGGGCTGACAGACCTTGCACCGAAGCAGCTGGATTATTATTATGAAAGCTGCGTCACACATCTGGATGATTTAATGAAGCTGGAGCAGAAGGAGCACCCGGCTGCGCAGGAAAAGGCCAGGGCCTTATATTCGAAGGTAAAAATGCCCTTTGTGTTCTATCCGGGCTACAATACGAATGCCTATGACTATCAGATGCTGCTGATTTTCCTGGTGGTTCTATTTTGCACCGTCATTGCTGCGCCGGTATTTTCAGCGGAATACCAGACCCAGGCGGATGACATCCTTCGGTGCACCAAATATGGAAAAGCCAGGCTGGCAGTGATTAAGCTGCTGTCAGCGCTGTTCATAACATCGGCTGCCTTTCTTTGCTGTGCGGCGCTGTATCTGGTGCTGTCCAACAGCTTTTACGGCTGGGATATGTTGAAAACCTCCATACAGCTTATCTTTTCCTCTGTAAGCCTGGGCAGCATGAACATCGGGCAGCTGCAGCTGGCGGTGACGGCCGCGGGATGGGCCAGCCTGCTTGCAACCATCAGCTTTACGCTGTTTCTTTCCTCACGCTGTAAAAATACGGTCACAGCCCTTTCCCTGGCCCTGCTGTTTTGCCTGGCGCCCATCATCCTTTATATGGCTTCCTCCGGAAACGCCGTATCCTGGCTGAGATGCCTTCTGCCCTCTGGCGGCGTAAGTATACTGGGGGGATTTGCGGGAGAAATGACGGATTTCAATTTCCTCCACCTGGGAAATTTCAGCGTATGGTCCCCTTATGTGATAGCAGCGGCATCACTGATTGAAATTCCGGTATTTCTTGCGGCGGCATCCTGGTCCTACTGCAGGCATTCGCAATAATAAGGAAAACTGGACAGCAAGTTTTTTTTCTGGTGGATGTTTGCGCATGAAAATGGTATGATTAATCCGTCCCTGACAAAGGAGAAAATCACGAAAGGAAGCAAGCCATGCTGAGCAGAACCGATATCCGCCGCGAATGCCATAAAGTTACGTTTCTCAAGGGAGATGATCTGAACCAGCGGGGAGCGGTGCAAAATCTGCACTGGACAAAGGAGCTGGAGGACGGCTTTGAGGTGGTATCCATGGAAGCCAGCGTCAGCGGAAGCCATGGAAATCTGTACGATGTTAAATTAAAGATTGATGAGGATTACAGAGAAGTTCTGGAAAGCGACTGTGAATGCCCGGCGTTTTACAGCTACAACGGACTGTGCAAGCATTGTGTGGCTGTGCTTCTCGATTATATAGAAGAAAGAAAGGAACAGAGAATGCGGCCGCGCGCGCTTTCTGCGGTTCCTGCGGCACCCCGTCCCAGAACCTCAACCTATGGCTTTGACGGGATTCTCAACCAGTATGTTTACCGCGACAAGGTGAATCTGATGCAACCGGATATTCTGGGCAGGGTGCGGCTGGAGCCGTATTTTTATCTGTCTGCGGAAAACATGAGGGTGGAATTTAAGATCGGATGCACCCGGATGTATGTGCTGAAAAATATCGGTGATTTCGTGAATGCCGTTGCCAGGAATGAACAGGTATTCTATGGTAAGGAGCTGGAATTCTACCACCATCCGGAGGCCTTTACCTCGGAGAGCAGGCCGTTGGTACGTTTTCTCCAGTATTCGCTGCTCAAGGGCAGCAGCTATATGGGAAATTATCTTTCCACCGTATATAAACGGGATCTGAATGTCACTCCGGAACTGATCGATGATTTCCTGGATGCCGCTGGGGCAGGGCCGCTTATGGGAGAGACGGCGGATGGGATTGCCAGGGAATGGTCGTTCCGGGAAGGGGAGCCGGTGCGGCGTTTGGAAATAAGCGGCGATTCTTACGGGATTTCCGTAAAGCTGCAGCGGATGCAGATGGTGACCGGGAAGCGGTATGGGTACTTTTTCGACGAGGGAACCATATGGAAAACGGATCGGGAACGGATAGAGGAAATCAGGGAGTTCCTGATTTATATGGACAGCTTCGGCAAAAGCGGCCTGTATGTGGCAGGCACGGAGCTTCCGGCTTTTGCCAGGGATATGCTGCCGGTCCTGCAGGAGCATTTTGAGGTGGAAATGAGGAATTTTTCACCGGAGGAATACCTGCCGGAGGAGGCGTCCTTTGAAATCTACCTGGACGCGCCCCAGAGGGATCTGCTGACCTGTGAGCTTTACGCGGTGTATGGGGAGGAAAAATATAACCTGTTTGACAGCCTGGATCTGACGGAGCGGAGGGATGCGCGGCGGGAAATGCTGATGAAGGGCCTGGTGGGGGAATTTTTCAACGCCTATGATCCCGGCAAGCGTCAGATGGTGCTCTCTTCAGATGAGGAGCGGCTCTTTCTCTTTTTGCAGGAAGGGATCCCCAGGTTGCAGGAGCTGTGCGAGGTATATATTTCCGATGCAGTCAGAGCCATGCGCGTGCTGCCCGCGCCGCATGTGAGCGTGGGCGTATCCATAGCGGGGGATTTGCTGGAGCTTACGCTGCAGTCGGAAGAAATGCCCATGGATCAGCTGATTTCCATTCTGTCCCGTTATGACAGGAAAAAGAAATACTACCGGTTGAAAAACGGCAGCTTTGTGGATTTGGGCGATGAAGGGATCCGCACGCTGGCACAGCTGAAGCAGGAGCTGATGATAGCCGATTCCGCCATGGAGGACGGCGTAGTCAGCCTGCCCCGCTACCGGGCCATGTATCTTGACGGCAGCCTGAAGGAAGACAGCGGCCTGTCCCTGCAGAAGGGGAAAAGCTTCCGCGCGCTGGTGCGGAATATGAAGACCGTGGAGGACAATGATTTTGAGGTACCTCCGGAGCTGGACGGTATTCTGCGCGGATATCAGAAGCAGGGCTTTCTGTGGATCAAAACCCTGAAGGCCAATGGTTTCGGCGGGATTCTGGCGGACGATATGGGGCTGGGAAAAACACTGCAGGTAATTGCTTTTCTTTTATCGGAGTGGAAGGAGAGCGGGGGAAATCCGGGACGGCCCTGGTTGATCGTGTGTCCGGCTTCTCTGGTCTTCAACTGGAAAAGCGAAGTGGAACGCTTTGCCCCTGTGCTTCCGGTTTATGCGGCGGCAGGCGGGGCCGGGGAGAGAAAGCAGCTTCTGGAGCAGGCGGCGCGGGAGAAAAAAGGTGTGATAATCACCTCCTATGAGCTGCTGCGCCGGGATATTGATATTTATACCGGCATGGATTTCGCCTGCGAGGTAATCGACGAGGCGCAGTTTATCAAGAACCATTCCACCCAGGCGGCCAGGGCTGTGAAACAGGTCCCCGCAGGCTTCCGGCTTGCGCTGACGGGAACGCCGGTGGAAAACCGGCTCAGTGAGCTGTGGAGCATTTTTGATTACCTGATGCCGGGCTTCCTGTTTTCCTACAGCCGTTTCCGGGAGGAGCTGGAAACGCCAATCGTATCCAGGGAGGATGAGGAAACCGCGGTGCGCCTTCATAAAATGATCCGGCCGTTTGTGCTGCGCAGGCTGAAAAAGGATGTGCTCACCGACCTTCCGGATAAGATCGAAAAGCCCATGATGGCCGTGATGGAGGGCGAGCAGAGCAGCCTGTATGACGCCCATGTGCAGCGTCTGATAGCTGTGCTCACCAAACAGACGGATCAGGAATTTGCGGGAACGCAGATACAGGTGCTTTCGGAGCTTACCAAGCTGCGGCAGATCTGCTGCGATCCGGGGCTTTTGTTTGATGGCTATGAAGGGGAAAGCGCCAAAACAAGGCTCTGTATGGAGCTGATACGCAATGCGGCGGAGGGCGGGCATAAGGTGCTGCTTTTTTCTCAGTTCACCTCTATGCTGGAACGGCTGAAGAGCGCGCTTGCCAAAGAAAAAATCTCTTATTACACGCTGGACGGCAGCACGCCCAAGGTAAGGCGCCTGGAGCTGGTGGAGAGCTTCAACAAGGATGACACGCAGGTTTTCTGTATTTCCCTTAAGGCAGGAGGGACAGGCCTGAACCTGACGGCGGCGGACATCGTGATTCATTTTGATCCCTGGTGGAACGTGGCTGTGCAGAACCAGGCCACCGACCGGGCGCACCGTATCGGCCAGAGGAACGTGGTGACCGTTTATAAGCTGATTGCAAAGGGCACCATAGAAGAAAAAATAACAGCCCTTCAGGAAAAAAAGAAGGCGCTGGCGGACAGCATTCTGGGCGGGGAGGAAATGGGAAGGGCGTCCTTTACCAGGGAAGAGCTGATGGAAATTTTAAAATAGCCAAAGACCCGCTGCGGCCGCAAAAGGCAGACAAGCCTGCGCCTGGCCGGATACCTGCGGGAATAAAAAGGAGTACGGACGATGAATGAAATGAAGCTGTGGTATGTAAGGAGCGCAGAAAAATGGGAGGAAAGCATGCCCATTGGAAACGGGAGCCTGGGCGCCATGATTAAGGGCGGGACCGACGAGGAAATCCTGGGATTAAATGAAGAAAGCCTGTGGTCGGGCTATTATAAGGACAAAAATAACCCGGGAGCAGCCGCGCAGCTGGAGGAGGTGCGCCGCCTTATTTTTGCCGGTAAAAATAAAGAAGCGGAACGTCTAATCCAGAAAAGCATGCTGGGGGAATTCAATGAATCCTACCTGCCCCTGGGCAGCCTCAGCCTCCGGTTTTCCTATGAAGGGGAAACTGCGGCAGCGGATTACCGCAGAGAGCTGGATATTGATCATGCATGTGCCCGGGTAGCCTATAGCTGTTGCGGCACGCATTATGAAAGAGAGTATTTTGCCAGCTATCCGGCAAGGGCCATCTGCATCCGTCTGAAGGCGGATCGGGCGGCGATGGATTTTACCATGTCCTTTGCCTCCGAACTGGAGCACACCTGCGAGGCAAAGAAGGGGGGACTTGAAATCGCAGGAAGATGTCCGGAGCATGTGGACCCTTCCTATATTCCCTTCCGTGAGGATTCGGTGGTTCAGGGAACCCGGGGGAAAGCGTTTACGGCAGCTGTCCGCATTCTGGAATGCGACGGCCTTGTGGAAAATACAGGGGACAGGATCCGTGTAAGCGGCGCATCCGTCTGTGTCCTCATTCTGTCGGCGGTAAAGGAGCCGGCCTTACCCGAAAATGCTTCCTACGACTCTTTGAAGGCGGAGCATATTCGGGATTATGAAGCGCTTTACGGCAGGGTGGAGCTGTATCTGGGAGAGCAGAAGGCGCTTCCCACGGATGAACGCCTGGAGCTGTTAAAAAAGGGAGAAGAGGACAATGGCCTTTACAGCCTGTTTTTCCAGTACGGAAGGTATCTGCTCATTGCTTCCTCCAGAGAAGGAAGCCTTCCCGCCAACCTGCAGGGAATCTGGAGCTGGGAGCTGCGCGCCCCCTGGAGCAGCAACTGGACGATCAATATTAACACCCAGATGAATTACTGGCATGCCCAGAGCTGCAACCTGGGAGAGTGCGCGGAGCCGTATTTCCGCTTTATGGAAAAAATCTGTGAGGAAGGAAAGAAAACGGCTTCCGTTAACTATCACTGCAGAGGCTTTGTGGCGCATCATAACATCGATTTCTGGGGGAATACCAATCCGGTGGGACTGCTTCCCGGACAGACAGAGGGCGGCGACGGCTGCGTGAACTGGGCATACTGGCCCATGGGCGGCGCATGGCTGACCCAGGAGCTGTTCCGCGCTTATGAATACAGCCAGGATGAACGCTATCTGAAGGAGGTGGCGGCGCCGATTATCCGGGAGGCCGCGCTGTTCCTGAATGACTGGCTGGTGGAATATCAGGGCGAATACGTGACCTGTCCCTCCACCTCTCCTGAAAACCAGTTCCGCCTTCCTGACGGACAGACCACAAGCGTAACCTATGCTTCCTCCATGGACATGGCCATTGTGCGGGAGGTATTTGGAAACTATATGAAAATCTGTGAAATTCTGGGCACACAGGATTCCCTGCTGGATGAAATCAGGGAAAAGCTGCCCCGCCTGGCCCCCTTTCGGACAGGAAGCTTCGGACAGCTTCTGGAATGGCATGAGGAGTATGAAGAATCGGAACCCGGCCACCGTCATATTTCCCATTTATATGGATTGTTCCCTTCAGAGCTGTTTGCAGGAAATGAAAAGCTGACGGAGGCCTGCAGGATATCCCTGAAGCACCGGCTGGAAAACGGAGGCGGGCATACCGGCTGGAGCTGTGCCTGGATCACCAACGTATTTGCCATTCTGGAGGATTCGGAAAATGCCTATGCCTACCTGCGCACCCTGCTCACCAGATCCACCTATCCCAATCTCTGGGACGCCCATCCGCCGTTCCAGATTGACGGGAATTTCGGCGGCACGGCTGCCATTGCCAACATGCTGGTGCAGGACAGGGGCGGAGAGGTGAAGCTGCTTCCGGCGCTGCCCAGGCAGTTTAAGGATGGCTATGTGAAGGGGCTTTGCATTAAAGGAAGAAAATGTGTGGATATCTCCTGGAAGGATGGAAAGGAAGAAGCGCATAGGATTTACAATAGGGAAGAAGCAAAATAAATAAAAATGGGCCTTCCGGGCCGTTCGGTAACTGCCGGCGGCTATGGAAGGCCCTTTTGAAATCAGGCGGATGGATGCAGGATATCAGCCAGGTTAATTTCCATATTTGCAGCAATAAAAAAACTGCAGAATAAAAATTCTGCAGCCTTAAACAGCGTGCGCGAGAAGATTCGAACTCCCGGCCTTCTGATCCGTAGTCAGACGCTCTATCCAGCTGAGCTACGCGCACATTTCGTTACCAATTAACTCCGGCAACGTTCTATATTCTAACCGATGTGGAAGAGAATGTCAATAGAGTTACAAGAAAAAATAAAAATAAAAAAAGTATAACGATACAGGCTGGTTATCTGTACGGTTACAATATTTCATTGTATGGAATATTACGGCAGATATTACTCGTTCTTATGATTAAAAATATCGTAATGCATACAAAATATCGTAAATAATTTTCCTTGACACGCTTGCATACCCATGGGACAATAATATATGAATCGGCTGGTTTTTCTGGTTTTCAGAGGAAATACGTATTTACCATAAACTGAGGGAGCAGCTGAAAATGTTAAGAAGCGGAGTTATGACATCATGCCAATCCATTTGAATACCAAAGAACTGACCAAGCTGACGGAATGCTATAAGGAAGCGAGAAAGTCTACGGCGGCAATCCTTTCAGGAAACAGAGGTTTGGGAAAGTCCTGGGTCATCCAGAACTTCTGTCAGCAGTGTGAGAATGTCATCAACATTTCCCTTTTGGGAGAGGGGAACTACGGGATAAGGTCGTTTGCCAATGACATTAATGCCTACATACTCACCACTCCGGAGCTGGAGGGCAGCATCCCCCTGATTTCCATGAACTCTGCGGATGAGACCCAGCTTACGGACGAAATAAAATACACGGTGCTTAAGCTTTGCACCAGGAAAAGAACCGTGCTCTGCTTTGAGAATATCATGGGGCTGGAGCATTCCCTGCTTTTGTATATCTGTGATCTCATCAAAATGATACTGACTTATTATTCCCGGCTGAACACTTTTGTTTTAATGGAGATCGATACGAACAGGGAAGGGGAAAGTGTTTTTAACGAGGTGACGAGGCATCTGTATTCCATTACCCCGGATTTTGTATTCATTCCTTTCCGGCCCCTGGAGTATCAGCAGATGAAGGATTATTTTTACGCCTCCTTTCGTAACCTGATCCGGATTGAATCCGAGGATCTGAATATCATCCTTACCTCCTCCTTCGGTAATATTATGTGCCTGAATGCGATTATCAATTATCTGAAGCAGTCGGGGATCATAGAAAAGGAAGAGGGCCATTACATCTGCAAAAGGCTGAGCAGGGGATATCTGGATCAGTTTATGAAGACTTATCGGGAAAAGCCGGAGACGGACAGGTAGGCGGATGTGTTTAACCCGGGGAGAGAACGGGAAAAGGAAAAAGCTATTGCAAGGATCAGACTATCCGGATCCACAATAGCTTTTTCTTTATTAATAACAGTATGGCTGACGATAAGTTAATGAATACATTTCGGATAGTAGGCTTCGCTAATAAAATTTCCAATAATCAAAGTTCCGCATTCCTTGCATCGCTTTGCATTATAATTTTTAATCTTACAGCTCCCGTCATTATGTAATTCATGTTTTTGATAAGTTCCGTCAACAGTGACAGAGTGGGAACAGGAGTTCCTGACAGTTTTATCCGCCTCAGATATGTTGCCATTTTCATCTATAAATTGCTCTTGAAACAAAATCTTTTCATTTTGTTCAAACGGTAAACTAACACCATTTTCTGCAAATGCAATATCTAAATGCGTAAAGCCATCAAATTGCTCTTCCAAATTCTCTTCCTGGCCGACCATTTTCAGCACCTCAATCGGTTCTCCATAAGCTAATGCAGTCATTGAACAGCTGACAACAAGAAATATAGAAATAAAACAAGTTAGATATTTCACTATTTTGGGTGCATAATTTTCATTCATCAGATAGGTGAGTCTTCTTTTCATTTCCTTGTAACCTCCTTTTAACGGTGAAATAAATAAAATTTGCTTCTGTTTACTTGTCGCCATTTCAATAATTAACTCGCAATATAACCGGCATTCTTCCCTGCTTAAAGTTTTCGAAGCTTTCTTGTCACAGCAAATTTCGTTTGATTCATTTATCATTTTAAAAAGCAAATAGGCAAGCGGGTTAAACCAATGAATGCATAGAATTAGCAATGCCGCTCCCTTTACCAGTAAATCTTTGTTTTTTATATGTATGAGCTCATGGAGAAGAATCAATCTCAATTTATCTTTATCCATATTTGCAGGCAGCACTATCAGAGGATGAAGAATGCCCATAGAAAAGGCTTCTTTTCTAAAAGGGTCTATATATAACTGGATTTTGGTGTTTATTCCTGTTTCTTTTTGTAAACTGCTTAACATTGCAAACAGTTCCTTATCTGATACTCTCGGGAATTCAATAAAAATCAGGGTTTTGTATTTTTTGTATTGCAAAATATATTTAACCAGGATAAAGAAAGCCACTATTAACCAGATAACCACAATTTCTATGTATATTTTCCCCGGGATATTTACCACCCATTTTGTATCGGATAACAGTATTGCGGCATGCTTTCTTGTAATTAGAATAGCATCGGATTGGCCAGAACTCTCTGGAATAAACAAACGCCGCAGTCCCTGATAGAACCATTTCATAAATGGCATCGGAATCATAAAAAAGACGGCAGAAAGCTTTAACAACAATGCCTGCCATTCAATTAAGCCATACTTGTTTATAAATGGTTTTAGTAACCGAATGGCTATTACTATTATACTGCCCGTCAGTGACATAATGAAAATGGTCTTCACTCCTTCTCACCGTCTTTTTCATTAAGAAGTTTTCGCAGAGTCGCTGCTTCTTCTTCTGATAATTGATTTCCTCCGGTAAGCGTCATGATAAAATTGGCAAGAGAACCATTGTACATTGTTTCCAAAACACTTTGTGCCTGGGCACTGTTGTACTCCTGTTTTGAAATTTCAGCCATAAATTTGTGACCGTTTTTTTTCACCAGATTCTTTGCAATAAGCCGTGTCAGCAATGTATTAAGAGTCTGACGCTTCCAGTCGCGTCCGTCTGTATTCAGGTAAAACAGCAGCTCTCGGTTTGTTTTTTCCCCTCCCTCCCATAATAATTCCATGATTTCTGCTTCAGCAGGGCTTAAACTGAGTAAATTCATATTTTTCGTCCTTTCAAAACAATCAATTATATTATACACAGGATATACAGACTACATTTTTGTAATCTATATTTACTATATAGACAAAAATAAAAAAAGTCAACTAGTATTCGGTTCTTTGTTTAATAATTTGTCGGCCAAAATTTCATTTGCGGAAAACATGTCTCAGTTGTTTACTCTGATGCCATGCGCGCGTAAAGAGGGCATTGTAACGGTTCTGATATTTTGTGCTATCCGATAGTAATTGTAGCTATTTTCGATAAAGCTGTGTAAACATTTTAGTATTTGAATTATAAAAGTTCTCTGTATCGGGTGTCATTGGATATATCAAAACAGAACGAAAATAAAAAAAGACTACAAATATGTAATCTTTTTGTTGACTTACATAAATATATATGATAATGTAAAAAAAGAAGACAAATAAGTAGTCGTCATGGTTAGTTGATATAAAAGAATGCATTTATAATTAATTCTAGGAGGGTAAAAGTATGTATAAGAAAAGAAAAGTATTTACATTAGCCTTAACTTTAATCTGTTTATGCGGCACTATATCAATTCCTGTAAATGCCAAGGAAAAAACGGGAGGAGAAGGTTCGGTTCATGTGACCTATGTAGACTCAAGTGGTGTCGCAGAATTTACAGGTAATCCTTTTTATAATCCGTTAAGCCAAAAACAAACGAAAGGAATTTTTAAGGATTATGACCTTACTGCGGATAAGAGCAGTGAGAAAAGAAATTGCTCCTGTTCGACTGGTAGTGGATATGATTTTCAGTGTTTTGCATGGGTAAATATTGTGCATAAAGAGAGTAAAACAGGATTGCGTCATAGCACAACTGCTGCGCTTTCTTTAAATGCAGGAGATGAAATGTATAAGGGAGCGGTTCGAAAGGAGGGAGAAGGATTGGTAAAAGCAACTTCTGATTGGGTTCATGGCTGGGCAGTACCAAGAGTTTTCTGGGACTGGATTGATTAAGTATTAAGTAAAGATTTGGCTGCTTATAGTAAACTACAATACTTATTGAACCGATTGAAAGAAAATAATTCAGAGCGCATATAAAAATTACATCGCATAATTTTAAGAGATGTATTGCACTCGACTGAGAAGTAACTGGATAATTCAAAATTATTAATCCTATAAATGCATTCTTTTATTTTAGAGAGGACACTTTATGAAACGCAAAATGACTGTTGCAGTTACTGTTTTTTTGTTATTTTTATTGTGTATGCTTACAATTACATATTATCCTAAAAGAAATACTGACGCGCCTGTTGATAATTTTGATTTTGATTACAGCACCTGTCTGAATTATAGAGTTTTAGATAATTATGACCTGCCGGGACATGAAAGGTTTAGGACGATACTGCATGATGAAAATACATTTGCAGAATATGTCAAACTGCTTGAAGAATTTAACAGCGCGGATAATTTCCGATATATTGAAGCATATGACGTCCTGCTGCAGTATGTAGGATTTTATCAAAATGGAGATTCCTTTATTGACGGGTACGGAAGTTTGTCTGAAGAAGAACTAAAATTATGCATAAATCAGAGGGCAAAAGCAGAAGATGGAAGTATCATATCTATTACCAATATAAAGGGGGCATTAATCAGCGAGGCGGCCTTTACGGAGGATTTATCCTTGCAGGCTCATGTTATTCGTGGAAACGCCTTTTCTGCCACAGACTTTTTGTACAATGGAAATAGAATTCCTGTTCTTTTAGGATATGATTATCTGGAACTGTATCAGATTGGTGACGAAATTACTGTGCTTTATGCAGGCTATCCTTTAGAACTTAAAGTGGTCGGTTTTCTGGATAATACATCATCGGTTCATATAGGGAGCACTGACATTTCCTTAGATACCTATATGGTACTACCAAGCTTTGATATCGAATTGGAGTATGTAAAAAATAATCAGATTTTTTCTAATTTGCATTATTCCAAAAAGACCAGAGGATTTTTTACCGTAACAAAAAATGTGGAGGAAGCTGTCGATGAATTTGAAGAAATAATTGAAAAATCAGGGCTGGATTATGTTTATATTCCATTGCCTGAGTAAATCCATGGTTATAACCATCGGCTGCTTCTTAATATTCTTTCCGTAATCAGGTAAAAATTTATTCTTTCTGTTCCGCCATTTTAAGTTCTTTCCGGACAACAATCAGCATAGTAACAAAACAGGCAGTGCCGCCGATAAAGTTGGAGATTGGTTCTGCCAGGAATACGCCGTTTACAGCAGGGGAAATCCATCTTGGCAGCAGGATGGTTAGCGGGGCGACAATGACAACCTTACGCAGGACGGAGAAGAAAATGGCATATTTCGCCTTCCCCAGCGCCTGGAATACAGTCTGGCCTGAAAATTGCAGGGACATCATAAAAAACCCAAAATAATAAATCTGCATGGAGGGGACCGCCGCTTCCACCAAATCCGCCTGGGTATTGAAAATATGGATAAAAAAGACGGGGAACAGGTGCAGGATACCCCAGATTGCAGTAGTATAAACGATACAGCTGATGGCCATGAAACGGATGGCCGTTTTTATCCGATCATATTTATCCGCGCCGTAGTTAAAGCTGATAACCGGCTGAGAGCCGTTTGTAACGCCGGACACAGGCATGGAGACGATTTCGCGGATGGAGTTGATAACCGTCATGACGCCTACATAAAGATCCCCGCCGTAGATGGAGAGCGTGGCGTTGCAGACCACCTGCACAATACTGTTGGTGATTGCCATCATGAAATTGGACAGCCCCAGAGTGGTGATATCGCGAATGGTTTTGCCGCAGGGACGCATACAGGATACACGGATGCGCAGGATGGCCTTCGGGCTGGTAAGGAATCGCACGGTCCAGGCTGCGGAAGCGAACTGTGAGATAACGGTGGCGATTGCCGCCCCCTGAATTCCCATACCCAGTGTAAAAATAAAAAAGGGATCGAGAATTATATTCAGCACAGCGCCGATGAGCGTGGTGACCATACCCACCCGGGCAAAGCCCTGGGCATTGATATAGCTGTTCATTCCCAGGCTTACGGTGACAAAGACGCTGCCCAGCAGGTAAATGGAAAGGTAGCTGTCCGCAAAGGGAAATGTGGCATCACTGGCGCCGAAGGCGTATAAAAGAGGTTTTTTAAACAGCAGCCCTATGATGGTGAGCAGCAGCCCGGTGCACAAAAGCATGGTAAAGGCGTTGCCTACAATTTTTTCCGCGCCCTTAGTATCCCCCTTGCCTCTTGCGATGGAGCAAAGCGGCGCGCCGCCCATCCCGAACAGATTGGCAAAAGCGATGACTACCGTGATGATGGGCATGGAAAGCCCCAGTCCGGTAAGGGAAAGCGTGGCATGCTCAGGGATGCGTCCGATATACATACGGTCAACGATATTATAAAGAATGTTAATCAGCTGGGCGAGGGTCATCGGAAGTGCCAGTGAGACGATATTTTTAACTACGCTGCCTTTGGAAAAATCATTTTTTGTATTTTCGGGAATCATAATCAACCTCTTTTGTTTTTTTATAATTTCTGTTATAGTGTGATTATATGCTTGCATTTTGCCTTTGTAAAGGCGGTGCAGGTTTCCTTTTGCCCGGAAGCGTGACGGCAGTGCGGGTTCTCTTTGCAGCTTACGGTAGCTGAAGATACCGCAGCCGTGTGGGGGAAGGGCCTGTATCCTATGGAGCGCTGCATAGATAACACATCAGAAAGACGAGGTTTTTAAATGGCAGCACGTGTTCAGAATATGACGGAGGGAAAGCCCTTAAGGCTTATCCTGGCTTTTTCCCTTCCGTTGATGATAGGGAATGTTTTCCAACAGCTGTATACCGTGGTGGATACCATGGTGGTGGGACAGGCGCTGGGGGTCGGGGCGCTGGCGGCGCTGGGGGCGGCGGACTGGCTGAACTGGATGATTCTGGGAACCATTCAGGGCTTTACCCAGGGCTTTTCCATAAAAATGTCCCATGAATTCGGCGCAGGGGATTACCGGAGGCTGCGCAAGACGGTGGCCAATTCCATCCTGCTGGCAATCCTTACCTCACTGGTGCTGCTTGTGGCGAGTGAGTTTCTGGCCAGGCCGGTCCTGGAGCTTCTGCAGACGCCGGATACGATCATTGATGATTCGCTGAAATATCTGCGCATCATGTTTGCCGGGATTCCGGTGGTGATGGCTTATAATATTCTGGCGTCCATCCTACGTGCGCTGGGCGATGGCAGGACTCCTCTGTATGCCATGATTGTGGCCGCGGTGATAAACGTGGCGCTGGATCTTTTGTTTGTACTGGGCTTTCACTGGGGGATTCAGGGTGCGGCGGCAGCGACGGTAATCGCACAGCTGTGTTCCGGAATTTTCTGCCTTCTTGCCATCAGCCGGGTGGAGGTGCTGGCTTTTACCAGGGAGGACTTCAAAATGGAAGGGACTCTCTGCCTGTACCTGATGAAGCTGGGGCTTCCCATGGCATTCCAGAATGCGATTATTGCGGTGGGCGGTATGATTGTCCAGTTCGTAGTCAATGGCTTCGGCGTATTATTTATTGCCGGCTTTACGGCAACCAATAAGCTTTACGGCATTCTGGAGGTGGCGGCCACCTCTTACGGTTATGCCATGGTTACCTATGTGGGACAGAATCTGGGCGCGAAAAAAATAGACCGTATCAGCAAGGGAATGCGCTCCGCGCTGATCGTGGCCATGGTTACGTCTGCCGTGATTGCGGCGGCCATGCTTCTTTTCGGCAAGGCGGTTCTGGGCTGTTTCATTTCCGGTTCGCCTGAGGATGTGGCGGTGACGATGAATATCGCATATCATTACCTGGCTATCATGAGTGTTTTCCTTCCTATCCTTTATGTCCTGCATGTTACCCGTTCGGCCCTGCAGGGGATGGGAGATACGCTGCTTCCCATGGCCTCCGGCATTGCGGAGTTTGTTATGAGAACCGGCACGGCAATTCTGCTTCCTGTGTTCCTGGGAGAGGAGGGCATCTTTTATGCGGAAATTCTTGCCTGGATCGGGGCGGACGTAATCCTGGTAACCAGCTATTATCTGCGGATGAAAAAAATGAAGGCCTTACAGAGTTCCTGATATGAAATACGGCGGAGCTATACTGCCAAAACCGATTGAAAAAACGGGCGGCTTCCATCGATGGGTGGAGGCTGCTTTTTTGTAACAATTCAGCCTTCGGCCAAACTGTCACTTTTTTTCTATACTTATTTATTTTCTGACTTGCAAAATGCAGGCATTAATTATATAATTTAGAGAGAACTCAATTATTTTAATAAAATCTAAATTATGCATCATGAATGCAGCCTGATTCCTGTATAATTTTAGTCATGTGCGCCAGAGCGCACAGATGGGAGCAAGGTTGAAAGAAGTGCACTTTCAACCTCCTTGAATGAAAAGTGCGCTAAAGCGCACAGATGGGAGCAAAAAATGGAGAAACAGCTTAAATTCAATGAACCCTGGATTGCGCAGCGGGCGGACCCGTATATCTGCCGCCATACGGACGGTATGTATTATTTTACCGCATCCGTGCCTGCTTATGACAGAATCATCCTGCGCAGGGCGGACAGTCTGGCCGGGCTTGCGGACGCTGAAGAAATCACTGTCTGGAAGAAGCATGAAAGCGGCATCATGTCGTACCACATCTGGGCGCCGGAGCTGCATTATCTGGAAGGAAAATGGTATTTGTATTTTGCGGCGGGCGAAGCGGAAGATATCTGGGCAATCCGTCCTTATGTGCTGGAATGTGCGGATGCGGATCCAATAACCGGTACCTGGAAGGAGCTAGGGAAAATGCAGTGCGCGCCGGAGGATGAATTTTCTTTCAGGGCCTTTTCACTGGATGCCACGGTATTTGAATGCAAAGGAAGCCATTATTATGTCTGGGCGGAAAAAGTGGGCGTGGGCAAAATGATTTCCAATCTGTACATAGCGCGTATGGCTGCGCCGAACCGTCTGGAAACCGTGCAGGTGCTGCTTACCACACCGGACTATGACTGGGAGAGAGTAGATTTCTGGGTGAATGAGGGACCGGCCGTAATCAAACGCGGCGGCAGGATTTTTCTCACCTATTCCGCCAGCGCTACCGGAGCCTGCTATTGCATGGGCATGCTGAGCGCTTCTGAGGACGCGGATCTCCTTGATCCGGCTTCCTGGACAAAGGAACGGTATCCGGTGCTGGCTTCCGATGAAGCCCTTGAAATTTATGGGCCGGGGCATAATTCCTTTACCACGGATGAAGAAGGCGGCGATATCTGCGTTTATCATGCCAGGAAGGAAGCTGTCATTGAAGGCGATCCGCTGTACAATCCCAACCGTCATACCATGCTTATGAAGGTACAGTGGAGTGAAGAAGGAAAACCGGTATTTTCTTACCGCTAAACAAACTGCGGCAATTCAGATCTGCCTGACCAGTTACAAACTGCGGGGCAGCTGTTCCGGCGCCGGCGGCGGTAAAGCCCGGGAAAAGCAGCCGGACACGCTGCACGTGTAAAATCAAATACCCCGCTGCAAGCAACGGGGTATTTGACCCTCGCGGCAGTCGCCAAATATCCATGCAAGCATGGATACTTGGCTCGTTGCTCGCGGGAATAAAAAGAAAAGGGAGAACAAGGCAATGGCAAAAATTTTCATCAACGAAAAGAAGAAACAGGGACACATCAATCCAGAAATTTACGGACATTTCAGCGAGCATCTGGGACGCTGTATTTATGAAGGCCTCTATGTAGGGGAAAACTCGGATATTCCCAATGTGAACGGCATGAGAACGGACGTGGTGAAAGCGCTGAAGGAAATGCAGATTCCGGTACTGCGCTGGCCGGGCGGCTGCTTTGCTGATGAATACCATTGGAAGGATGGCATTGGGCCTAAAGAAAAACGGAAAAAGATGATCAACACACACTGGGGCGGCGTCGTTGAAGACAACAGCTTCGGAACCCATGAGTTTTTTGAACTGTGTGAGCAGCTGGGCTGCAAAACCTATGTAAACGGCAATGTGGGCAGCGGTACGGTTCAGGAAATGTCCGAATGGGTGGAGTATATTACTTTTGAAGGCGTATCCCCTATGGCGGATCTGAGAAAGCAGAACGGCCATGAGAAGCCCTGGAAGATTGATTTCTTCGGCGTAGGCAATGAAAACTGGGGCTGCGGCGGTAACATGACGCCGGAATATTACGCGAATCTTTACCGCAGATATCAGACCTATGTGCGTCAGTATCATCAGGACGCCCCTATTTATAAGGTGTGCGGCGGCCCTAACGTGGCTGATTATCACTGGACCGAAAAGGTGCTGGATACCTGCGCGCCCACACCGTCCCGTCTCATGAACGGTCTTTCCCTGCATTATTACGTACATCCGGACGGATGGGATGAAAAGGGAAGCGCAACAAAGTTTGACGAGAAAACCTGGTTTAAAACCATGGCTAAGGCCCTCTATATGGAAGAGCTGGTTACCCGTCATGGCGCGATTATGGATCAGTATGATCCGGAGAAAAAAATCGGCCTGATTGTGGACGAATGGGGCGACTGGTTCGATGTGGAGCCGGGCACAAATCCGGGCTTTTTATATCAGCAGAACACCATGCGTGATGCGCTGGTTGCCGGAATCACGCTGGATATTTTCAACAAGCATTGCGACAGGGTAAAGATGGCCTGTATCGCCCAGATGGTGAACGTACTGCAGTCCGTAATCCTGACGGAAGGCCCTAAAATGCTCAAGACTCCCACCTATCATGTATTCCATATGTATAAATACCATCAGGATGCGGATCTGGTGGAAAGCTATATTGAAGGACTGAAGGAAGTGGGAGAGGATGAAATCCGCGTTCCTTCCCTTCATGAATCCGTATCCGTATCCGCAGACGGGACCGTCAACCTGACTCTGAATAACCTTTCCGTGACGGAGGAGAGCGAGGTGGAGGTAAGCTTTGCAGAATTGAAGCCCTCCAGTGTTACTGCCAGCATCCTTGCGGAAAAAATGGATGCCTATAACACCTTTGAAGAGCCGGATCGCGTGAAGGAAGTGGAATTCACCAATTATGAGATTACGGAAAACGGCGTGAAATTCAGCGTTCCCGCATCAAGCGTGGTACTGCTTCGCATCCGTTAAGCAAAGGAAAGCAGGCAGGAGCGGCTATGGAAACAGACGGTAAAAAGCATTGCCTGAAATGTCTTCTCCGGGAGATGGATCAGGATGCATATTTTCAAAACCTGCATGATTACATTGCCAACCTGGATGAGGATATCAAAGCGGACGGCGTGCTTTATGAAGAAAGGCTCGCCGTCTGCAAGCAGTGTGACATGCTGCTTCAGGGGATGTGCAGGGCCTGCGGCTGCTTTGTGGAGCTGCGGGCCGTGATTGCTGTGAACAGCTGTCCCTATGACAAGTGGTGAGATGCAACAGTCCGAACGGTTACGGGGGCTGCAAAACAAAAGGAAGCTGTGCCAGACAGGCTTGACGCGGCGGAAGAAAAAAGGAATTTCCGCGGGGGTAGAGAATGCTTCATATCAAATCACTGGAGGAGGGGCTGGATATTTTTAAGGCCCTTGGCTCCGACATCCGTATAGAAATCATCAGAATCCTTCTTGAAAACAGGGATATGAATATGAATGAGCTGGCCTCCAGGCTTAAGATTACCAACGGGGCGCTGACCAGCCATGTGAGGAAGCTGGAGGAATGCGGCATTATTACCGTAACCAGCGAGTCGGCAGGGCATGGCAACCAGAAGAAGTGCTCAGTAGCCCTGGATAAAATTCTGATAGAGGTGGACAGCCCCGCACAGAATAAGAATGTATATGATACGGATTTGAAGGTGGGGCATTTTACCGGCTTTGAGGTGTATCCCACCTGCGGGATGGCATCGGCGTCAGCGTTGATTGGAGAAGTGGACGATACCAGGTATTTTGCCCATCCGGACAGATATAACGCAGATATTCTGTGGTTTACCAAAGGATATGTGGAATATGTGATACCCAATTTTATCCCCTTCGGAAATAAAATTGATCAGATATCGGTATCCCTGGAGCTGGGAAGCGAGGCTCCGGGAGTGAATAACGTATGGCCGTCGGATATCAGTTTTTACCTGAATGACGTACTGCTGGGTAAATGGACTTCCCCGGGGGATTTCGGGGATGTAAGAGGCGTATTCACGCCGGACTGGTGGTATCCTAACTGGAACCAGTACGGCCTGCTTAAGTTCCTTGTCATTAATGATAAAGGGACCTTCATTGACGGGATTCAGATTTCCAAAGTTGATATCAGCCGTTTTCACCTGGACTATAAGAGCAATATCCGCCTCCGCTTCTCCGTGGACGAAGCTTCGGAGCATGTGGGCGGCCTGACGATATTCGGGAAATCCTTCGGTAACTACAACCAGGATATTCATGTGAAGATGAGCTACAGTGAACCGGAGGAATAAGCGCTTTAATAAAGCAGAATTGTTGGAAACGTTTTTGCGCGGAGGCAGCTGTTGTTCGCAGAAAATCACCTTTCAATAAAAAAACAGTCCAAATATCCAAAAAATATATGGATAGGGAGGCCGAAGATTTCCGGCTTCCTTTTTTGTTGCCGGAACACTCCCACCAAGTTTCTTCTTGACACACTCGTTTTACTGGAGTAGAATAAAAATATATTCTACTGGAGTAAAATGAAAGATAATGAAAGGCATATCATTTTTACTCCGCTTGCGAAAATTAATGACAGCGCGGAAGCATGCGCAGACAGGAGTGGATATGAACGGAAAATTATTTGATTCGGAACGCCGGGTAATGGAATGTCTCTGGGACGAGGGAGATCTTTCTGCCAAGGAGATCGCGGAGCGTCTGAATAAGAAGGTTGGCTGGAGCAAGACCACCACCTATACCATCATCAGGAAATGTGTGGAAAAAGGAGCGGTTGCCCGTAAAGAACCGGGATTTATCTGCCATGCGCTTCTCAGCAGGGAAAGCGTAAGGGAACAGGAAACGGAAGAACTGATCCAGCGGAATTACGGCGGTTCGGCGGATCTTCTGGTAGCCTCCCTTTTGGGGAGCAGGAAGCTTTCCTCTGAGGAAATCAGCAGGATGAAGGAAATGATTGAAAAGTGGAGGTGACGTCATGGATGTATTGGTCAAAATGAGCGTAAGCGGGGCGGTTTTGATAGCGGTAATCGTCATCGTCCGCGCTCTGGCAGTCAACCGGCTGCCGAAAAAGGCTTTTCTGTGGCTTTGGGCCGCTGCATTTTTCTGCCTGATGATTCCGGTAAGACTTCCGTCGCCTATAAGCGTTTACAGGCCGTCGGGACAGCTGGAACGGCTGGCAGTCCGCCCGGGGCTGCTTTTGTCGGAGACTGCGGGCCAGGCGGTGTCTGAAGCTTCGGGGGCCGCGGCGGTAATGGCGTCACATTTGTCCGTCTGGCATGGGATCTGGATTGCCGGGGCGGTATTGCTGGCAGCTTTCTTCCTTGTGGGACACCTGCGGGGCCGCAGGGTTTACAGTGAGTCGCTGCCTGTGGAACAGCCCTTCGCCAGGACCTGGCTGGAAGAAAACCGCATCAGGAGGCCGGTACAGATACGATATTCAGACAGAATTGAATCACCGCTGACTTATGGTTTTTTATGGCCGGTACTTCTGGTCCCTGCGGATATGGACTGGGCGGATGAGGAGACGGCGGCCTTTATTCTGTCTCATGAAATGTCCCATATCCGAAGATTTGATGCGTTTACCAAATGGCTTCTGGCTGCGGCGCTGTGTATACACTGGTTTAACCCGCTCGTATGGGCCATGTATATTCTTGCCAACAGGGATTTGGAGCTGGCCTGTGACGAGGCGGTAATCAGGCAGTACGGAATGCAGGCCTGTCCCTCCTACGCGCTGGCGCTCCTTGGCATGGAGGAGAAGAGGAACCGTCTGTCCCCGCTGGCTTCCAGCTTCAGCAAAAGTGCACTGAAGGAACGGATTGAAGCCATCATGAAGGCGAAAAAGCTGACGAAAGGAAGCATTGCGGCGGCGCTCCTGGTTGTGGCGGCGGTTATCAGTATTTTTGCCACCGCCGGAATTGGTTCAAATCGCCCGGCTGTCAGAATCGAGAATATGGATAAGGAGCCGGTAGCGGAGGCCGAAGAAAACAGTCATACGCTGAAAAATACCTTATACCAGGAGTATGGCTGGGAAGACAGATACGACCGGGATTATCCGATGGAAAAAGAAGGCTATACACAGGAGGAGTACGATAAGCTCATGAAGGCATTAAAGCCGGAGGGCTATGAGGAAATGTCCATCGCCGCATTCAACAGCTTTATTAACAAGGCGCTTACGGAGGATGAAAAAGGGAGGGACGGCCTGTATTATCTGTTTGAACAGGTGGCTTCTTACATAGAAAATACAGATCCGAATGCGGGATATCTGCGTAATACGATACCTGCTTCGCTGGAGGAATACCAGACCCGCCTGAACGAGGTATATTCCGGGAAACAGATGGATCCTCAGTTTTCAGCAACGGCGGAGGCTGTCAGGACGGCGGACGTTTTTGGTGATGCGTATCCGGCAGGAGGGCTGTGGCTGGAATATTCCTTCACCTACCGGATTCTGGATCAGGACAGCCTGACCGTAGGAGAGCGGGATGCTTTCCTGCAGCAGGTGATGCAGGCGGCACAGACTCTGCTGGAAGAGGAACAGGAGCAGGGGCATACGGAACAGGAATTCCAGGCCCTTCTTGACACGGCGGGAAAAGAGCTTGCCAATGAAAAAATCGGTTTTACGGGCTGCGAAGTAAATTATCTGGAGAAAGAATAAAATGTGCGCTAAAGCGCACGGATAGGAGCAAGCTGAAAGAAAGATGCTTTCAGCTCCCTGAATAAAAGGTGCGCTAAAGCGCACAGATAGGAGCAAACATGAAGAACAGAAAAGCAGCGGGCGCGGCGGCCCTGGCCGTTGTTCTTTCCATACTGTTGACCGCCTGCGCATCCTCGCCGGGGACATCCGGAAAACTGGAGATAGATCCGGAACAAACCGCGCAGGCTGATAGCGCGGCGGACAGCAGTGCAACAGGACAGACAGAGGAACAAACCGCGCAGCCGGAGACGGAACAGGCCGGGAGCGGGGAAGCGCCGGATACCTGGACGGGCAGCACAGGCTACCGTCCGGGCCGGAACAGTTTTTTCTTTAGAAGCGGCAAATATAAATATACGGAAACAGACTATGCGCTGATACAGTCCTTCCATACGGCGGACTATGGACAAATGAGTGTGGAGGAGTTCAACCGCATGGTCATGGACTGGGATGACGAGGAGGCATATCACAGGACGGAGGAAAGCTTTCAGCGCATTTTTACCACCCTTGAGGAAGAGGACGCCCTTTATGGCTTTGTCCATGGAACGCTGTCCAATACATGGGACGAATGTGACCGCAGGCATTATGAAACGTGTCAGCAGGAAAAAAATCCCTGGCATTCAGGGGAAGCATATTGTGAAACCTATGGAGATGTTTTTGGGGATGAGGTGCTGCTTACCGGGGCTTACTGCGATATTTCATATGATTATGAAATCCCGGATACATCAGCCATAACAGTGGAACAGCGCGACAGCCTGCTGGAAAACATCGATAAGGAAATGCAGACGTTTCTGGAAAAACAGGATGCCGGGAAGCTGAAGGATGAAAAAAACATGGAAAAAACGCTGGATGCCGAGCTGGGCCGTATCCTGGAGAAGCTGGAGGGCGGCCTGGCCTGGGGCGGACAGAAGGAAATCTGCTATTATTGGGACAGCAGATATGATGAGCGGGACGATTCAGAGGACTGGGAGGATGAGGGGGACGAAGAAGAAAAGTATACGCCTCAGGAAAAATACGACCTTGTGCTGAAAGCCCTGAAACCGGACGGCTATGAAAAGATGTCCCTGGCTGAATTCAACCGGAAGACCCATGCGGCATTATCGGAATATGACGAGATTATGGATATTTCTTATTTATATGAAATGGTTTTGATGGAGCTGGAGGAAGAGCAGAGCCGGATCACCAATAAGACGGATGCCGATGTGAAATTCCTGCAGACCACGGTCAGCAACTCCATGGATGAATATTATGCCGCAGAAAGGTCACTGTATGCCAGGAAACAAATCGATCCCGAATATGCCGTGTCCATCAACGCTTCCCGAAAGGAGGATGTATACGGCGATGAGGTTGTGGTGGATCTGGCGGAAGGCTATTATTCCTTTACCTATCATATCCTGGATGCGGATAAACTCACCGTTGCCGAAAGGGATAAGTTCCTGGAGGATGTGGTTTCAGAGGTGCAAAAACGGGTGGATAATGCGGAACGCGGACAGAAGCTGGATGAAGCCTTCCTGAAAAAGACGGTTGACGAGGCCGGAAAAGCCGCGGGGAACGCATATATCGAATATACAGGCTGCACCATTGATTATATGGAACAGTACGAATGGGATTAAATACGGATACAGCTATAATAATGAAGTGATAAAAATAAAATATACAAACAATACAGCCCGGGGGCAAGGCCCCCGGGCTGTGCTGCTTGCTATACCTCAGATTACCCCATAACTGCAGTTACATGATACTCTTTCTTGCCTTCTACGAAGGGAACCACATTTCCTTCGATGGTTTCTCCGTCTACGATAAGGGAGGAAACACCTTTTTCCAGATGGCCGGGGTTCTTTACCTCAATATGGTAAACTGCGCCGCGGAAACGTCTGGTGATGGTGAAATCGCCGAAATCTGCGGGCACGCAGGGATTGATGCAAAGACCGTCCAGGCTGGGCTGGATACCCAGGATATACTGGGAAATATTCACGAAGGTCCAGGCAGCGGTGCCGGTGAGCCAGCTGTTCTTGGCTTCGCCGAAGGTTGCCGCGTCGCGGCCGGCAATCATCTGGGAATAGCAGTAAGGCTCGGTCCTGTGGATTTCACTGATTCCCTCCAGATAAGCCGGACAGGTCTTTTTGTATATTTCAAACGCCCTGCCGCCTCTTCCGATAACGGTTTCCGCGATGGATACCCAGGGATTGTTATGGCAGAAAATACCTGCGTTTTCCTTGTATCCCGGCGGATAGGAGGTGATTTCGCCAAGCTCCAGATGATAACGGGTATAGGCGGGCTGCAGAAGCATGATGCCATACTTGCTGTCCAGCCGCTCCTTTACGCTGTCCAGTGCCTGCTGCGCTTTGCCTTCCTTAACACCAACGCCTGCCAGGACGCAGAAGCCCTGGGGCTCGATGAAAATCTGTCCCTCTTCACATTCGGAGGAGCCCACCTTCTGGCCATAAGCATCATAAGCGCGCAGGAACCAGTCTCCGTCCCAGCCGGCCTGAAGAAGCGTGTCATACATGGCTGCTACCTCCCTGCGGGCATCCTCGGCAATCTCCTTTTTGCCAAGGCTTTCTGCGATCGCAGCGTATTCCTCTCCGTATTTTACGAACATGCCGCCGATGAAAACAGATTCCGCAACAGGTCCTTCGCTGGGGCCGAAGGTCTGGAAGGATTCTCCGGGCTGTGCGGAGAAGCAGTTCAGGTTCAGACAGTCGTTCCAGTCAGCGCGGCCAATGAGGGGAAGCCCGTGAGGACCCTTATGGGTTACGGTAAAATGGAAGGAACGTGTCAGATGCTCAAACAGGGTGCCTTCGCCGCCGTCGTCAAAGGTTACCACCTCATCCAGAATTGAAAAATCTCCGGTTTCTTTAATATAAGCGCTGGTGCCCGCAATCAGCCACAGAGGGTCGTCATTGAAGCCGCCGCCGATATCCGCATTTCCTTTTTTGGTAAGCGGCTGATACTGATGATAGGTGCTGCCGTCGCCAAACTGTGCGGAGGCGATATCCAGGATACGTTCCCTGGCCCGTTCGGGAATCAGATGCACGAAGCCCAGCAGATCCTGACAGGAATCACGGAAGCCCATGCCGCGGCCGATGCCGGATTCATAATAGGAAGCGCTGCGTGACATGTTAAAGGTTACCATACACTGATACTGGTTCCAGATATTTACCATGCGGTTGACTTCTTCACAGCCGGACTGGATCTGATATCCGGAAAGCAGCTCCTGCCAGTATTCTTTAAGCTGTGCAAAAGCTTTTTCCACATCATCGTCGGACTGATAACGGGAAAGCAGCTCGTGAGCTTTTGTTTTGTTGATGATGCCGGGAGCTTCCCATTTTTCTTCCTCTTTGTTTTCCACATAAGCCAGGACGAAAATAAAGGAACGGCTTTCGCCGGGAGCCAGGGTGACATTGATCTGGTGGGAAGCGATGGGGGACCAGCCGTGGGCAACGGAATTGGAAGCCTTGCCGTTCATGACAACCGCCGGATCGGAGGGGCTTCTGTAGGCGCCCAGGAAGGCGTCCCTGCTGGTGTCAAATCCATCCACCGGACAGTTGACGGAATAAAGCGCATAATGGTTGCGGCGCTCTCTGTACTCTGTTTTATGATAAATGGTGGAGCCTTCAATCTCCATTTCCCCGATGCTTAAATTCCTCTGGAAATTCTTCATGTCATCGTCCGCATTCCACAGACACCATTCCACATAAGAAAACAGGGAAAGCTCTTTCGTCTCGCTTCCGTTATTGGTCAGGACCAGACGGCTGACCTCGCAGGAATCATTCAGCGGAACAAAGGAAAGCACCTGGGCGCTGACCTGGTTCAGGCTGCCGGTAAAACGGCTGTAGCCCAGGCCGTGGCGGCATTCATAGGAATCCAGAGTGCGTTTCACAGGCTGCCAGCCCGGATTCCACACATCCGCGCCGTCCTTGATATAGAAATACTGACCATTGTTGTCATAAGGCACGTTATTGTAACGATACCGGGTCAGACGCAGAAGCTTGGCGTCCTTATAAAAGGAATAGCCTCCGCAGGTATTGGAAACCAGTGTAAAGAAATCCTTGCAGCCCAGATAGTTGATCCAGGGCAGCGGTGTTTCGGGGGTGGTGATGACATATTCACAGCTGGCGTCATCAAAAAAACCGTATTTCATGCTTGACCTCTCATTCCGCCGTCATCCGGCAAATAATAATCCTGTTTTGTAGCAGCGCCTTATTTCCATGGCCGTCTGCTTCCCTGCTATGTTTACGAAAACGATTAAGTAACGGAGCGAAAAATCCTCCTGTAGTTTGGATTATATAGAATACCCCGGGCATTTTCAAGAGGGAAAACTTAAAATTATAAAATTTTACCGGCCTTCATGCAGGTTCCTGTTCCCACGGAATAAAGAGAGGGTAAAGGCAACGGAAGAATAAAAAGAAAAACAGCTTGGAGAAAATGTATATTTTTTATAGGTTCTTTTGGTTATATATAACAAAAATAGGCAAGGTTACGGAAAAAGAAAAAGTTGCTATTGAATTACTCTGTAAAAATGATATATGATAGTATTGCGAAAACGATTAAGGTAAGTAGAACGGCGGAAGGGCAACAATTTGACCAGGACTGGACGGTTTCGGCGGAAGGGCACAAGCCAGTCCCGCCTGCACTGTTACAGCAAAAGGAGAGTGGCATATGGTTTCCATGAAAGATATCGCAGAAGCCTGCGGCGTTTCCGTGGCGTCCGTGAGCAAGGCGCTCAATAACCATACCGATATCGGAGAAGAGACCAGGCAGCTGATCCGCCGGACGGCAAAGGAAATGGGATACTTCCCCAATTCCGTAGCCAGGGCCCTGAAAACGAACAGAAGCTATAACCTGGGCGTCCTGTTTACCGATGAGGCGAACAGCGGGCTGACCCATGATTATTTTGCCAGCGTGCTGGAGAGCTTCAAGGAAACAGCGGAAAAAAATGATTATGACATCACCTTTGTCAACCGGAACCGGGAACGGCGCAGGAAAATGACCTATCTGGAGCATGTCCGATACAGAGGCTTCGACGGCGTGGTCATCGCCTGTGTGGATTTTGAGGACCCGGAGGTGGCCCAGCTGGTGGCCAGCGACATTCCGGTGGTCACTATCGACCATATTTTCAACAACAGGATTGCCGTGATGAGCGACAATGTGAAGGGCATGCAGTCGCTGCTGCGCTATATTTACAGCTGCGGGCACAGGCGCATTGCCTATATCCACGGGCATCCCTCTTCGGTTACAGGCAGCCGTCTGTCTTCCTTTTACAAGACGGCGGAGGAGCTGGGGCTTAAGGTGCCTGATGAATATGTGCTGGAGGCAGGCTACCGGGATACCGACGGAGCCGCGGCGGCGACGCAGCAGCTTCTCGCGCTTCCCTGCCCGCCCACCTGCATCCTGTATCCGGATGATTTTGCCTGCCTGGGCGGCATGAATATGCTTCGGGAAAAAGGCCTGCGCATTCCGGAGGACATTTCCATCGCGGGCTACGACGGCCTGCGCATCGGACGGCACATGGATCCGAAGCTGACCACCCTGAAGCAGGATACGCAGAAGCTGGGAGGCTATGCTGCCGAAAAGCTTATCAGCCTCATTGAACACCCCAAAACCAGCGTGCCCGAAATCCTTGTGGTAGAAGGCGAAGTTTACGAAGGCAGATCAGTAGGGAATATCGGATAATTTTTTTAAAAAAGAAAGAGAGGAAAAGAACATGAAATTTACGGAAGGGTATTGGCTGCGCAGCGAGAAAGCGAACATTCTTTACGCATCACAGGCCTATGAGGTTCAGGAAATCCCCGGCGGCATGCGTGTGCTGGCTCCGGTGGGCTATATCAGCTCCAGGGGAGCCACGCTGAACATGCCTACGATCACAGTGGAGTTCACCGCGCCCATGGAGAACATCATAGCAGTGAGAGCCTGGCATCACGAGGGCTATGAAAAAAGAGAGCCTGTCTGCCCCAAGCATCCCCAGGCACAGGCTGTACAGGTGGAAATCGGCGAAGAAGAAGCAGTAATGACCGCAGGAAAGGTTTCCGTGCACGTAAACCTGAAGGAATGGGGCTACCATTTCGAGGCGGACGGCAAGGTGCTGACAAGATGCGGCTTCCATAACCTTGGCTATGCGCGCTGGGACAGGACGCCGTCCACCATGTTCCCCGCGGACAATTATATGATGGAAAACGGAAAGCCTTATATGGTGAACGAGCTGTCCCTGCAGGTAGGCGAAAACGTATACGGCTTCGGCGAACGTTTTACCTCTTTTGTGAAAAACGGACAGGTAGTGGACACCTGGAACGAAGACGGCGGCACCGCTTCCCAGGTTGCCTACAAGAGCGTACCTTTCTATATGACCAACAAGGGCTACGGCATTTATGTGGACCATACAGACAATGTTTCCTTTGAGGTTGCCAGTGAAAAAGTGGAATATGTGGGCTTTTCCGTACCCGGTGAAGAACTGAAATACTGCTTTATCTACGGCCCCACACCCAAGGAAATCCTCAATGCCTATACCTCCTATACCGGACGCCCCGCGCTTCCTCCGGCATGGAGCTTCGGCCTTTGGCTGTCCACCTCCTTTACCACCAACTATGACGAAGAGACAACCAGCTCCTTTATCCAGGGAATGGCCGACAGGGATATCCCCTTAAGCGTATTCCATTTTGACTGCTTCTGGATGAAGGAATTCCAGTGGTGTGATTTTACCTGGGACAAGAGAGTGTTCCCCGACACCGAAGGAATGCTGAAAAGATATCATGACAGAGGCCTGAAGATCTGCGTATGGATTAACCCCTACATCGCACAGGGAACCCCCTTCTTTAAGGAAGGCGCCCAGAACGGCTATCTTGTAAAAAGAGCGGACGGCAGGGGCGTATGGCAGACCGACAACTGGCAGGCCGGCATGGGACTGGTTGATTTCACCAACCCGGATGCCTGCAGATGGTATGCGGATAAGCTGAAAACCCTGCTGGATATGGGCGTTGACTGCTTTAAAACAGATTTTGGCGAAAGAGTTCCCGTGGATGTGGAATGGTTCGACGGAAGCGACCAGGGAAGCATGCACAATTACTATACCTACCTGTACAACCAGTGCGTATTCAACCTGCTGAAGGAAGTGAAGGGAGAAGGCGAAGCCGTCCTCTTTGCAAGAAGCGCGGCGGCGGGCGGACAGCAGTTCCCCGTCCACTGGGGCGGCGACTGCTCCGCGAATTATCCGTCCATGGCGGAAACACTGCGCGGCGGCCTTTCCTTTGCCATGTCCGGCTTCTCCTTCTGGAGCCATGATATTTCCGGCTTTGAAAGCACCGCGACACCGGACCTGTACAAAAGGTGGGCGGCCTTCGGACTGCTTTCCTCCCACAGCAGGCTTCACGGTTCAGGAAGCTACAGAGTACCGTGGGTGTTTGACGATGAGGCGAGCGATGTGGTACGCTTCTTCTCAAAACTGAAATGTACCCTGATGCCCTACCTGTACGCAAAGGCTGTGGAAGCCCATGAAGACGGCACGCCCATGATGCGCCCCATGGTATTCGAATACCCCTGCGACCCGGTGGCGGCATACCTGGAAACACAGTATATGCTGGGAGATGCACTGCTGGTAGCCCCGGTTCTCAGAGAGGACAAAAAGGTACAGTACTACCTGCCTGAAGGAAGATGGACGGATTACTTTACCGGCGAGGTAAAAACAGGCGGCCGTTACTACGAAGGCGAGTACGATTACTTCTCCCTGCCTTTGTATGTAAAGGAAAACACCCTGCTTGCCACAGGCGCGGTAAACGACAGGCCTGACTACGACTACAGGGACGGCGCAACCCTTCACCTGTATGAGCTGGCTGACGGCGCTTCCTGCACCTGCCGCATGGTAGACGTAAAGGGCGCAGACGTATGCGCCATTACCGCAGAAAGAAAAGGCGGCGTTTACAGCTTTAAGGCGGACGGGGACATGAAAGGCCTCACCGTGATCCTCCACGGAATCTGTACGGAAGGCGTAAAAGCAGAAAATGCACAGATACACACCGATTCTGTAAGCGGCTGTGTATCCGCAGCAATCGACACAAGCACCCGCGAAGTCAAAATAACCGTTGAATAAAACAGTAATTTACACACAGCCTGGCCGGCAGCCCATTACCGGCCAGGCTGTTTTTAGTTTTTTTTAATCCTTTTTTCATAAACCGTTTCCTTGTAATATACGTCCTTGTGGGGTATGATACGAATAGGAAGCAAAATAAGGAGAAAAAACAGATGACAAAATCAGAATTCCTGGACGCTCTGCGGCGTGCGCTGAACGGGAATATGGCGGCTGCATCCGTAGACGATAACATCAGATTTTATGACAGCTATTTTAATACAGAAGAAACAAATGGAAGAAGTGAGGCGGAAATCCTTTCCGAGCTGGGAGATCCCAGGATTCTTGCCAGAACCCTGATAGATGCGGCTGACCGCGCAGGAGACGCCTACGCCCACGAAGCCAACGAGACACAGTTCAGGGGCGCATCAGGCACAGGCCCCCAGGATTCCTTCAATGAAGAAACCTGTACCCGGAGAGGCGCCGGCACCGTCCATAAGGTACGCATGCCCGGCTGGCTCATAGCCATCCTTGTCCTCATGGCAGTGGTAGTGGTTATCAGCGTGGTAGGCTCCCTCATGTGGGCTATCCTCCCCTACCTCATTCCCATCATCCTGGTAATCTACATCGTAAAGCTCATCCGACGAAATTAAAAATAAGAAAATTCTTTGCATAAAAAAATGATTTTTTCAAATACTACTCCTGTAACAAAAATGAATCAGGAGGTTTACAATTATGTCTAAGAATGATTACAACCAGAACAACCAGAACAGTGAAAAGCAGAACCAGCAGAACAAGTCTGAGAATTCCAGCAGCAACAGCCAGAAGAATCAGAACCAGAACAAGAACAGCTACTCTGACTGCCACGACAACAACAGCAGCAACAGCAACAACAACAATAACAGCAATAACAGCAACAACAATAACAACAGCAAAAACAGCAGCAAAGAAAACAACTACTAATCAGTACACCTGAAAAGTAATCTCCGCCGCCCAAGCCCAACCGCAAAGGCCCGGCGGAGCTTAAAAACTGCAAAAAGCCGGGAAGCCCTGTGTAACCACACACCGCTTCCCGGTTTTTTATTTATTTTCAAGCCTTTTAAAAATCAGCAACCTGCCACTACCCCAGGAATGAATCATTGCGCGTGGGCTGTCCGGGGTGTGCGGCATAGGGCTTTGAGGGGCGGACGGTGG
>PPYE01432629.1_pt1 | contig 40153 bp, 48 predicted proteins | sample 1559881 | NCBI WGS metagenome assembly PPYE01 (sample SAMN08240022, study PRJNA423297) | Human gut metagenome, whole genome shotgun sequencing project. | reverse complement strand
GATAATTAGATATTATCCAATTTAGAGCTTCCTTTAAGAGGAGGATTACAGCGCTGATTTGTCAAAGCTTAAAGTTTATGCTAATTTCATTTTTGGAATTTCATCAGATTTTATCAGATATTACGAAAATGCTTGCTTTAAAGGGATTTACGTGATAAATTTAAATTGATAGTTGATTTTAATGTGGTTAGACCGCATAAGCGTATTTAGTTCTGGTATTTGCCGGAAGTTATTTTTTAAGCAGATATTGTGAAGAGGAAGAAGGTACAAAGAAAGGCATTCTTTTGTATCTTTTTTTGTTTTGGTAAAAGGTCAGTTGACTGAAAGAAGTATAAAAAGAATGGCACTGAAAATCTCCGGGTTTTTGGTGCCTTTTGCTATTTTCAGGAAGAAAAACTACAGATTTAACCAATTTATAGGCAAAAGAAACAGGAGGTATGATCAGAATGCGTGATATGACTTTTCAGTATGGAGGGAAGCATTTTATGCCGATAAGAAAATTTGAACAAAAGGATGGAGATTTCTACCAGATCACCCGCAGGCTCCGTCTGGACGTTGCATTAGGAATCTATAGAGAAGGCTATAGTCTTACAGAGGGTGAGGGAATTGTCCCTTACAGTCCTGAAGCGTTTTATCAGGAATCCACGGATAAAACCTGTGATATTTTCCGGTGTATGGAAAATGGAAAGCTGTATGTCCCATGCGAATATGGACTACAGGAGTATGTGATATAAAAGAGGAGGAGTGCTATGAAGCATTACGAGGTGGGAAGTGTGCAGTTTGACGGTAAGACATATTTTCTTATCCGGAGAACAGAAGATACGAGTATCTGTGTGATCCCGACCAAATATTTAAAGCATAAAACGAAAGCGAACTGCTCTCCCAACACCGTAGAGCGGAGTGCCAGGGCGCTGTCCTATTTTATGGAATATATGTGGGAACGAAAATTGCAGTTTGAAGCTGTCTACGATTTGGCATACAGCCGGCAGATGGAATTATTTCAGCAGTTTTTATTCTGGATCAAGAGCGGGAAACATCTGGAGGCTCCTTCAGCAAAAACCTGCTTAAATGCAACTTGCAACAGCTATCTGCGTGAAGTGTTCGGGCTTTATCAGTTCATGGAACTGGAATATGAACAGTTTGGCAGCCTGAAAGTGCTGTCGGATCGGACGATTACCTATACGACATCCGTAGGTATTAGGAAAACAATGGTCTGCAAATCGTTTACAGGTTACCTTAAAGAGACAAAAACAAAAGGGCGCAGCATTGAGAGGGAAAAGATTATACAGCTTTTGGATGCATGCACTAATTGCAGGGACCAGCTTTTGCTTCTTTTGTTGGCAGAAACAGGATTCCGGATTGGAGAACTTCTGGGAGTACGCTATATAGAAGATATCGACTATCAAGGCTGCCGGATCCGCGTACAGCCAAGAGAAGACAATGAGAATGAGGCAAGGGCTAAGAATGCAGAGGATCGCTGGGCGAAAGTCAGCAAAGAAACGTTTGATATTCTGTTGTTTTACTATGCAACTTATCATGAGCTTATGAAGGAATCTCAATATCTGTTTATTGTGATCAAAGGAGAGACGGCCGGTAGCGCACTGACGGCGAATGCGGTCAGCGCACTTCTTCGCAGGCTTACAAGGAAAACTGGGATTAAGGTGACGCCTCATATGCTTCGGCACTATTTCGCAAACGAAAGGAGGAAAAATGGCTGGGCATTGGAAGTAATCAGTAAGGCACTGGGGCATAAAAAACTGGAAACGACAATGGACTATATCAATATTGGTAATGAGGAGCTGGTTGATGCGACGGACGAACTGTTCCGGAAAAATAAGGCTCTATATATGGCAGACAAACTGTTATAAGGGAGGGTGCAGTACATGGGATTAGTAAAGCAATATTTCGAAGAGGAAGGAAATGTAAAAGAAGCATATCTGAGAAGGCAGATCGAGGATTGCGGGCCGAGGAATAAAAGCTTTCTAAATCATGGATTTGAATACCTTTGCTTCTGTGGAATCTATGAGCTTAAGGAAATAACAGATCAGGCCGTGGATCAATACCCTTTATGGCTTAGACAGCGTGGTGTTACATATGAACCGTTATTAAAAGCCTATCAGGGTTCATTAAAGAAATGGAAACAGCATTCGCAGCTTCTTGACTATGCAGAACTTGTGGAAGAACTGAGAGAATGTAAGGAAGTAAATCCTTCTTTGCTGAATAAAGTACAATATTTTTTGGTACAGGAAGGGGTTCATCATTTAAGAGAAATGGACTGTGAATTGCGGGAAAGATATGCAAAATTCCTATCCCATGAGATAAATGGGAAAGTAAATCAGTCTACATACTTAAAAGAATTTGACCGTATTAAATTACATCAGATCAAAGAAGCTGCTTATGGGCCGTTTGTAGGAAAAGTCAGGCTGTGGCTGGAAGAAAAGAAGATTTATCTTGTTTATCATCCGGATTATAGGATAGCGAAAAAATTGTTCAATGTGAAGAATAAAGAAAGGCTGGTCTGGGACTTTTCCCTGCCGGCTGAGAAAAAACTGAAGCAGCAGACTTTAGATGTGATCAACTACGCATTGGAGCATACGGAGACGCTGAAGGAATTAGATGTATATATCTGTCCTTTAAAAGAATTGTACCTATTTTGTGTTCGGGAAAAAATACCGGCGCTTGATCTTTTGGAACTAGAGCAGAAAGAAAAATTTCTTATGCAGCTGCATGTCAATAAAAAACTTATGGTGCAATGCCGGCAGATCCCGGATAGGGTATTTAAGGTATTATTCCTCATGGCACCGGAAATAAACTGGAAAGCTAATGTCTGGTATTTAGAACGGTTCAGTGCAGATGAAACACGGTATAATCCGGCAAGAATTGTGAACCGTATTTCTTTTTTGGAAATAAGACAAGGGAGAAATCGGGACATTGCAAAGGAGTACCTGAAATATCAGCTGGGAGTCAGTAGCTGTTCCATTCAGAATATTTTTCAGGGATCTTATATTATTAAAGCGTTTCTGATTTATTTGGATGGGAAAGGAAAGCATGTGGATGCGTTAAGCGGGACAGATATTGATGCGTATTTCCAACTTTTAGGAGAAGAAAAAAACAAAGTGGGAACTTTTAACGACAAGGTGGAACGGATTTATGCATTTTTCCGATTCCTGACAGCACGGGGATATTATAAGAAGATTCCCTTTTATCAGGAGTATTATAGGAAAAAGGCTGTCTATGAGCACCATAATCGGACGGTACCAGAGAACACGGTGACACAGATTCTGTATTCCTTGGTGGACTGTCCGGAAGACTTAAGGCTGATGTATCTGCATTTGTGGTGTTTGGGATTGCGGATCAATGAGGTTTGCATGATCCGTAAAAACGGGTACTATACCCGGGAAGATACGGCTTGGCTGCGAATCTATCAAAGCAAACTGCGAATGGAGAAGGTCATCCCAATTCCGATGATGCTTTATAAATTGATGATGTTTTACATAGAGAAAAAGGGAATCGAAGGTAATCAGTATGTATTTCAAAATAAGCAGGGAGGACCATACTCAGCTAACGGATACTGGCATCAGATGGTGGATTTCTGTAATGCACATCAGATCCGTTGCAAAGATCACATATTTCAAACCCATGACTATCGGCACAGTATCGCAACAATGTTGTATAAATACGGTGCGTCAATCCAGGTGATCCGTGATTTTTTAGGGCATAAACATGAGAACATGACAAAGCAGTATATAGACTGCATACAGGAAAGTATTGATCAATCCAGTCAGGAATATTATGAATCGAAAGAAAGCCTGGCGGGAGAATGGAAAAGGAGGTATGGGGCATCTGAAGAATAGACTTTATGTAAAAGATCTTCCATGCTGTGAGAAAGCAGGGAAAGTCACGAAACATAAGCAGGAGATCATGAAGCAACACTATTTTGATTTTGACCTTCTGCCGACACAGGGACAACGGGAAGAGATGCGTACATTTATTGTAGACTGTGCAGAACGGCTAAGCCTGTCATCCATAGATGGAGCTACCCGCCAATATAAAATTGTGGCATGCTTTATGAAAGAAAGGTTTCCCCATGCAGAAAGTTTTCTCCAAGTGGAGGAAACAGAATTACTGATACGCTTAAAAGCATGGATGATAAAAAATGGTTATAAAATCACCTGCCATCATCGAACAAAAGAACGGGAAAATGGGTCGATAGAAGAGGCTCAGCCAATTAAATTTTTGAAACATCTCATCCGTTTTCTTCATCCGGAAGAGGAACTTCCAGAGGAAGAAAAGGATATATGGGTTCTGGACCATTTTGATTTCCCGATCCGTCAAAATCCGATAGGACCAATTCGAACATTGAAGTTTGGAGAAATTCGGCAGGAAGGGATTCGAAAAGAAGTGAAGCAGGCATGTTATATTTTCCTAAAATATCAGTCTGCAGGAACGATTGTATCTGACATTCGTGCGGCTAGGCGGTTTGCTGACTATCTGTTTGAGAAGTATCCCAAGGTGCAAAGCTTTGGTGAAGTAGGGCGTAAGGTGATAGAAGGCTATCTGATCCATATGAAAACAGAACCTTCAAATCGTAAGAATAAAAAAACGGAGCTGGCCCATTTAAAGAGGATATTAACACAGGTAGGGAAGAACATTGAAAAGCCTTATTTGGGAAAACTGTTTATAAAGAATGATATGCCGAAAATGCCGGAAGCTGTTTTTCGATATTACTCAGATGCAGAAATTGAAAGGCTGAACCGCCATATCGTGAATCTGGAAGAACAGATAGCAAGGGCATTGATTCTGCACCAGATGCTTGGTGGGAGAATATCGGATACCTTAACATTAAGAACAGACTGCTTATATAAGGAACATGGGCAGTATATTTTGAGAATGTATCAGGTGAAGACTTCGTATTATGAAAAGCCAATTCCGGATTACGCTGCGGCGCTTATTAAAAAAAGCATGGAATATACTTTTAAAAAATATGGGGAAACAGAGTATATTTTTGTAAATGAACAGAATCCTAAAATGCCATTTCAGTATTCCATGTTAAAACATCAAGTGTATGTGATGATCTATGAAAATGATATCCGAAATGATGAAGGTGAGCTGATGGGTTTTGGGACGCATCTATTCCGGCACACCTATGGTGTGAAACTGACAGAGCTTCATTTGGATGATGCTGCGATAGCGCATTTGCTGGGGCATAGAGGAGTAAACACGGTATACCGTTATCGAAGGACAAGTGGGCAGCTGCTGAAAGAGGAGACGAAAGAATTGAGAAAGACGTTAGATGAGATACTCAAAGACATTGTGAAGGAGTGGGACGGGTATGAGCAAATATTCGAAAATGGTTGAAAAGAATAAGCAGGAGAGCAAGGAGAGAGTCGCTCGTGCAATCCGTGTGATCCAGGAAATGTCGGAGAACGGAGAGCAATTAGTTGTATGTGATCTGGTCAAGAAAACGGGCTATTCCCGAACTTTTTTCTATAAGAATCAGGAAGTAAGGGATTTTTTGGAAGAAGCAAGGAAACAGCAGGATGGGATGGTGTTCTACCATAAAAAGAAAATGGTGCTTGATCATGCGATTCTGCGGCAGAATGAAATCTTGAAAATTGAGATTGCAAAGATGAAGAAAGAAAACGAAGACCTGAAAAAAGAGAATGAAAAATTGAAAAAAGCGCTGAATCGTAAGGATGTGAATTTTATAAAAGGGTTGTAATAGTTTTATATAAAGAGGGGACTCAGATAAGAAACTGGGTTCCCTTTTTCCAGTTTATTTGCTAAAACAAAAGATGGAGGTGAGGATAGTAATGTGTCTGTCAAAGAATCAAAATTATAGCCTGCGACATGGAAGCGACAACGGTGAGACAGATTTGAAACGAAGAAGATACGGCGCTTCCAACAGTTTCCACTTTGTTTGGTATGTAGGGGTTTTATAGAAAGTGAAATTACCCGAAGAGGGTACGAATCATGGCCATGATGGGGATGCACCTGCTGATTGGCACACAGGAATTTTTGGATCTCATTCGTTTTATGATCGAGGATATCAAGAATTATCCTGAGTTTGAGGGAAAGAAGATTTTGTGGATACATCTTCTCCCTTTTTATCAGGAAACGCTTCAGAGCTATTTCAATTCCAGCCGTAAGTACCAGATTATTGCCAGCGATATTATTATTGATTCTATGGAAGAAATGGATGAGACAAAACCGTTCCATGCACTGGCAAAGAAGATCATACGGAATCTGTATAACGGCTCTTATTCTCATAAAGCAGAGATGGTGGGAAGCTTGGCGGATACCCTTCACCCTGATGCGGTGATTCAGTTTTGCCACTGGGGTTGCAAACAGTCCTCAGGAGGAAGTATCCTGCTGAAAGAAAAAATGCAGAAAAGGAATATACCCATGCTGATTCTGGACGGAGACGGAATCGATCGGCGCAACAGCCATGACGGACAGATCAAGACGCGGCTGGAGGCATTTCTGGAGATGCTGGGATCAGAAGAAAAAGAAGAGACAGCAGAGAAGGAAGAAAAGAAGATATGTTAGGATATATATGTAAATATGCTCCTGTGGAAGTATTTGAATCCATGGGAGTAAAGATGAAACGGATTGAACCGGATGTGACGAATTTTAATCAGGAGGAGATCAAAATGCATCCGAATATCTGCAGCTTTGCAAAAGGGGTTCTTGAGGAAGTTATGAAAGGCGGCTATGAAGGTGTGATCCTCACTACCTGCTGTGACAGTATCCGACGCCTTTATGATGTATTAAGAGAAGAATTCCCTGGGAAATTTATCTACATGCTGGATACTCCCCGAATCACCAAGGAGGGTGGGATACGGCTTTATGAGAAGCGCATTACAGCGATGATCAAAGCGTATGAGAATTTTTCCGGAACAACCTTTTGCAGGGAAAAATTTCTGGAGTATTTAAAAGAAAGGGAAAATGAGCAGCAATATGCCGTGAAAAACGGTTCTTTGAACATCGGCATTATTGGTGCCAGAGCAAATGAGAGCATCAAACAGATCTTAAGGGAAAAGGGGGCAAATGTGGCTTTCGATCTGACCTGTACAGGACTGGGCAGAAAGATCTTGGCGGATGAAACAGAAACAATGGCTGAATATGCCCGGGGACTTTTAAGTCAGTTTCCCTGCATGCGGATGGAACAGGCTGCTAACCGGGATGAACTGATCCGGCGCTCTGCGGGGGGCGTAGACGGGATTATTTATCATACAGTACAGTTCTGCGATAATTATGCCTATGAGTATGCATGGCTGAAGGAATGGCTGGAGCGTCCTATGCTTCTGCTGGAGACGGATTACACCCGCCAGAGCAGCGGACAGATACGGACCAGGATTGAAGCATTTCTGGAGGCGCTGACTCCGCAGACGTGTCAGTTAAAAAAACAGAGGAAGGGAGACGGAACAATGTACGTAATGGGAATTGACAGCGGTTCCACATCAACCAATGCAGTGATCATGGACCAGAACAGGAAGATAAAAGCTTTTTCTGTAGTACGCACCGGGGCGAAATCCGGAGTCAGTGCAGATAAAGCCTTAAAAGAGGTGCTTGAGAAAGCGGGACTTGTCAGAGAGGACATTTCCTGGATTGTTTCCACCGGATACGGAAGGGTCAGTATTGAATTTGCCGATGAGAACGTTACTGAAATCAGCTGTCACGGCAAAGGCGCTCACTATTTTAATCCTGCTGTACGGACCATTCTGGATATCGGCGGGCAGGACAGCAAAGCAATTCGGTTAAATGAGAACGGAGAGGTGAAGGATTTTGTCATGAATGACAAGTGCGCTGCAGGAACAGGACGATTCCTTGAGATGATTGCACGTACCCTGGAAGTTTCACTGGATGAACTGGGAGCTATTGCTTTGACATCTAAAGAGAAGATTGAGATTACAAGTATGTGCTCTGTTTTTGCAGAATCTGAGGTTATCTCTTTGATTGCCAATAATAAAGAGAAGGCAGATATTGCAGACGGTGTCTGCCGCGCTATTGCAAACAAAGCCTTTGGACTGCTGCGCAGGGGAGGTATGGAGCCAGATTTTATGATGACCGGAGGTGTCGCCAAGAATCCGGGAGTTGTGCGGGCAGCAGAGGAAAAAATCGGATCAAAATTTTATATTTGTGAAGAGCCGGAGATTGTGGGAGCTACAGGAGCTGCACTTTATGCTCTGGAGAAAAGCGGAATCTAGGAAAAGAGACATCCTTTTATTCGGGATTTTATCTGCATTGTTATTGCAGATAAAATCCCGTTTTTGTATGTCACAGAGAAATAAAAACTAAGGAAAGAAAGTTCATATGGAAGGTAGCTTCTTTAACCGGCGAGGTGACGGTGTATCAGATTATGCGGCGATTGCGGAGAAATGAGAGAAGGAAGTTGATACTATTGAGAGGAATACAAGTACGAAAGTGGACGGAGAAAGTGTCCGGGAAATGTGGCAGCATCAGTATATATAGACGAGGAACTATTTTTGGGTAGATAATTAAGTTCGTCTGGCACATTGTGTTTTCAGTATACTTCCAGATTATAGTCATATGTTATTTTCGCATTGTACTTTTTGAAAAAAGTGATTTATGCTATATACGGAAAGAGCAAAATGAAAGCTTCAGATATACTCTGCAAAAACGCTGCAACATGGATTTAAGGTATCATTATGGAAAAAATGCCGCTGGAGAGTTTCGGCGTATTTCAGATCCCGGAGACTGCTCAGGCAGTATTTCGCTGCACTGCTCAGTGCGGTATATCTATCATCCTGTAAATCCTGATGATCCTGGTTTTGTTAAGGCACTTTTCAGCAGGTAAATACATGAATAATGATTTCTGGTTACGAGCTGGTATGGACCGACTATAAAATGCAGAAAGAAGGTGACTATATGAAGCATTTGTTCATTATGCTGTCGGTAGTTTTTCTGTTTGCTGTCAGCGTAACGGTCTGCAGTCCGGCGGACGAGAATTTTGCTATACCAAATTATATCCTCTCTCTGAATTATTTAATCGAAGCAAACCCGGCTGCTTCCTCAATCCAACTCATCAACTCGTCATCTATTTCTTCAATACTGCTTATAAGGACATGGTGTGTCCACCTGTTCGGGTATGGTTCTGTTGCAATATCAATACGAGATGACTCCATCTTGTGGCTCAGCCCAAATGTAACTACAATATAATCCGGTGGACAGTCTTTCTTCTTTCGTACACGCATAAAGGAAACACAGGCAAACAAATGCTTGTTGTAAAAAGTGATTTGAGATTTCTGAACTTTAATCCGCACATTTTCGATTTCATTGAGAATTCTGCTCTCTAAAATCTCGTACACTGGCAGCATATCCATGTGTTTTTCAAAGAAGAATAACACATCTCCTTTCACGATTTTTCAACCTCCCTCTCACACCACCTTGCAATCTCTGAAATAAGTTCTAAAGGTAACGGCTTATCATAGGGAAACTGTATCGTACCTTTACTTGTTTTATATTCCTGCAATCTATCCGCAAATGCTTTTACCACTTCAGAGCCGGGATACAGACCAATGTGTTTTTTAGAAGCCGCAAACTGGATGAGGTTCCGATTTTTCCAATAAGTGGGCATACTCCATGAAATCTTTTGGACAGCATCCGGCAGTGCGCTTTTGATTGCATCATTGATCTGATGAAGATACAACTGTTTTTCTTCCGGTTGCTGCGCAATATATTCCTCGATGCTCTGTGGAGCAGCGCCGCAGTAATGACTCTGATTTGTATTTTTGAATTTCCGCCCACATTTCGGACATTCCCACATAATTTTTCGCCTCCTTTATGGATGAATCGCCTTTACCGTGACTTTCATCGTATCACCCGGCTGTTTTCCGATTTTTGCTCGAATTTATCGCCGTAGGCGTCCTGCACCCGGTGGATGGCATCACGCTCGTGGTCAGGACGGATGGACTGCCTTACTTTGTACAGCTCTATCGGATCAAATTCTTTCTTTTAGTTCACGAAGCAGAGTATTATCCTCCTTGATCTGCCTGTTGAGTTCGCAGCGGTCAGAAACAATACCTTTTTTCTCCAATGCTCTCGCAATTACACCTTCGTGAATGGTAGTGGTTTCATTGTACCACGGAATAGGGCGGGCTGTATAGCGGCAAAAAGGATAAATCTGTTTCTCCTAAATCTGTTTCTTTACAGCTTGTCAAAATGATGATTAATGAGCCTAAGGTTTATCGCTGATTTAGGAAAATAGAAAAATTCACAAAAATGTGCTAAACTGTATCCATGCCTGATAATAAGCAATATTATTTTGGTTTGAGGTGTAAGTATGAATGAATGTATAAAATTGAACATGGACACATGGAACCGGGCAGAATTGTTCCGGGAATTTATTGGTATGACAACATCTGTCTACGATATGACGGTACGCATGGACGTCACTAATCTTATCAATTATTGCAAAGAAAAAGGACAATCCTTTTTTATCAATTACCTTTATCTTGCGCTGCGTGAATTAAATGCAATTCCAGAGTTTCGTATGAGGGTTCACAACGGAGAGCCGTATCTTTACAGTCGGATAGATTGCAGCTTTACAGTAGCAAACAACTATGGATATTTTGTAAACCGCAGCACTGAATTTACGGACTACAAAACTTTCTATCAGGGTGTTTCTGCGATTGCTGAAAAAGCTAAAAATGAGAAAAATACACACCCGGAAAATTCAGACCTCAGCCGGACGGACTTGATTTATTTTTCAGTTATTCCGTGGGTAGATTATCAGTCAATGACTCTGCCGGTTCTTACCAATCCTCACGGCACAAGTGACCAGACATATAATACGGTCCCATGTGTCGGTTGGGGAAAGTATGTAGAGGAAAATGGCCGTTTCAAAATGTCCATGCATATAAAGGTAAGTCATGCCTTTGTAGACGGAAAACCATTAGCAGACGCATTTAACAATATCCAGACTGCTATCAATCAGCTTGATTTTTCAAAGTGATGGAACCGGAGAATTTCGCACCGAAACAGCGGATATGAATGACCAGATCGACGAAGAAATTGATATCCTTTTGGAAACTATCGGTGGCAGCATGGAAAATCCAGTTTCCTTTGTCTCCGAAAAAAATACTAATGTGGAATCGGTACAGTTTGTGATTCAAACAAAGGCCATTGAAGTTGAAGAAATCGAAAATGTTGAAGAAGCCACAGAAGAGGAACTATCATTATGGCAGAAATTTCTTAACTTATTCCAGTGATTATATTTATGGACCAATCTGCTTTACGTGGGTTGGTCCATTTTTATTTATAAAAGATTGAACCCTGGATATATATGATGAAATAGTTGAGAACACATGTACCTATTTTGAATATTTAGAAAAAAATTTTTAAAAACTTTCTGGTTTGCCTCCTGAGATGTGTTCTAGTTATGTGAGGAGACGATAAAGACCAACCAGCTCGAATTTGCAAAAGGAGGGATATGCCATGGTGGACTTTGTTCACCAAGACGGTGACCCGGAATTTCAGCAGAAGGTTTCTATGTATTCAAATACTAAACTGTATGCTTCTCTATAATTGTGTATCTTATATCGATTCAGCCACAGTGTATGCGTTTGAAGGATTTACCGGCTTTCCGTCTAATGCAAGTGTTAAAGACTATATTTGGCGAAAGTACAATATTGATATCCGGATAAAAAAATAGCAATGTTTAATATTCTGTAGGTATAAACTATAATATATAAAATATATAAAAATCAGATGTAAAAACTGTGAAAAACTATTAATTTAACCGAAAATACTTTCGTATTGTTTCGAATTAGAACTTTATCTTGAAAAAGTCATAAAGCGGAGATATAATAGAAAAACAACAGAAATCAGAAGAAACTAGAAAACATTCTGATTTTCTGTGTTAAAAACCGCAAATAGTTTTTCATATCTGCGGGAGAAAGATGAAAAGAGGAGGATATGGACATGGAAGTGCTCAAACAGGCAAAAGTAAGAACAGAAGAAGACAAAAAGCAGCTTTCCGCAGCAGTGGAAGAAATCATTACCCATGTGCGGGAAAAAGGTGATGAAGCCTTAAAAGAATATTGTAAGAAATTTGACGGTTCGGAGCGGCACCATTTTCATATCAGCCGTGAAGAGATAGAGGAAGCATATGATCAGCTTGCAGAACAGGAGATTCAGGATATTCAGAGAGCGGTCTTAAACATACGTGCCTTTGCTCAGGCACAGAAAGATTCCCTAAAACCTCTGGCTGATTTTTCACCAATGCCGGGGATTTATCTGGGACACAGGATTATTCCTGTAGATTCCTGCTGCTGTTATGTGCCGGGAGGTAATTATCCGCTGTACTCTACAGCGCTCATGCTGATCACGCCCGCAAAAGTAGCCGGAGTAAAACGGGTGACAGCCTGTTCTCCTGTGATGAAGGGAACTGACAGGATCAATCCAAAGACTTTAGTGGCGATGGATATTGCAGGAGTTGATGAAATCTATGCTGTGGGCGGAGCTCAGGCAGTTGCGGCGTTTACCTACGGTACAGAAGAGATTCCCGCGGTAGATATGATCGTAGGTCCGGGAAACCGCTATGTAACGGAGGCAAAGAGACAGTGCTGCGGACAGGTAGGTATTGATTTTTTGGCCGGACCCAGTGAGGTATTGATCCTTGCCGATCATACGGCTAATGCAAAAATTATCGCTGCAGATATTCTTGCCCAGTCAGAGCATGATAAAAATGCAAAAGGCATTCTTATCACTACAGACAGACAGGTTGGGCTTGATGTGATGCAGGAAGTGGAACGGCAGTTAAATATTTTGGCTACCAGGGAGATTGCCCAGGAGTCCTGGAGAGAATTCGGCGAGGTGATCGTAACATCCAGCATAGAAGAAGCTGTAGAAATGGCAAATGAATATGCGCCGGAGCACCTGGAGGTACACACAGCCCAGCCCAAGAACCTGCTGAACAAACTGAAAAATTATGGTTCTCTGTTTCTGGGAGAAAATACGGCGGAAGTCTTCGGTGATTATGCGTCGGGAACGAATCATACCCTTCCTACTCTGAAAGCTTCCAGATATACCGGAGGCGTATGGGCAGGCACTTTCCTGAAAGTCTGCACTTATCAGAGTATGTCTTCAGAAGCATCCAAAAAGATCAGCCCGCTGGTTTCACGTCTGGCGATGGGAGAGGGGCTGGAAGGTCATGCGAAAGCAGCGCAGGTGAGAGGTGCGAAGGCGGAATAAAGAGAAAAAGACTATAGGGAGAGTAGACATATGCGATTTCGTGATAAAATTACACCTGAGGGCACAAAGGACCTGCTCTTTGAGGAGTGTGACAGGCGTTCTCAGGCAACTCAGAAACTGAAAAATCTGTTTACTATGCAGGGGTATCGCAGAATTATGACGCCTGCACTGGAGTATTATGATGTATTTGCCAGGGCGGCAAACTATTTGCCCCTGGATCTGATGTATAAATTAACAGATGATAAAGGGAGGCTTTTGGTACTTTGTCCGGACTGCACCATCCCGGCTGCAAGGCTGACTGCTACCAGGCTGAAAGATGAGCCGCGGCCTCTGCGTCTGTACTACAACCACAATATTTACCGTATGGAGCCTCAGCTGAAGGGAAAATCTGTGGAGGTCAACCAGGTGGGAGTGGAGCTGATCGGGGGAGAAACTCTGCGAAGCGATATGGAAGTCGTACAGCTGGGGGCAGATTGTATGGAAGCCATTGCAGGTGACAAGTACAGGCTTGAACTGTGTCACATCGGTTATTTTAAGGCGATCATAGAGAGTCTTGAAGTAGAGGAAGAGATCAAAGAAAAAATCAGGAGTTATATTGAACAGAAAAATTACGCGGCGCTTACCAGTATTTTAGAGCCGTATAAAGAGTATCGTGCGGCAAGAGCACTTTTAAAGCTTCCCAGATTATTTGGCGGGGCAGAGGTGATCAATAAGGCATACCGTCTGTTTGATGAGAACGGAGCAGGGGAAAGCCTGGATTATCTGAAAAAAGTTTATGAATATCTTCAGTCCCTGGGATTGGGCGATAAAGTCATTCTTGATCTGGGATTGGTCAATCTTGCAGATTACTATACAGGAATCATCTTCCGCGGGTATTTTACCGGAATCGGGGAGCAGGTACTTTCCGGAGGACGGTATGACAATCTGCTGGGAGATTTCGGTGAGGACAGTCCTTCTGTGGGATTTGGCATTAATGTTGATCTGGCCTCCAGGAAGATTAAAGAGGTAAGTTCGGATAAAACACAGATTCTGGTCTTTGCAGAGACCACGGATTATTCGGCAAAAGCCTCTGCTCATAGAAAAGAACTGAACAGACAGGGGATCATTGCTTCAAACAGCGTTCTGGGAACAAAGGAAGAAGTGATTGCCTATGCAAAAGCAGCAGGAATTCCACAGATTCATATGGTGGGAGAAGAAATTAGCATCTGGAGGGCAGAGGAGATATGAGACCAATGAGACTTGCCCTTACGAAAGGGCGTCTGGAGAAGAATACAGTTGAAATGCTGGAACAGTTAGGATATGACTGCAGTCAGGTAAAAAATAAAGGAAGACGTCTGATCCTTCCTATCGGAGACGGCTCTATTGAAGTAGTACTGGCAAAAGCGGCAGACGTGGTAACTTACGTAGAGAACGGAGTATGCGATATGGGAGTGGTGGGAAAAGACACCATTATGGAAAAGGAAGGAACCTTTTATGAGGTGACAGACCTGGGATTTGGAAAATGCCGTTTTGCACTTGCTGCCAAAAAGGGAACGGATTTTTATAAAGGATATCAAACAAGGACTATTGCAAGCAAATATGTGAATGTGGCGCACAGCTATTTTCAGGAGAAAAACATGGATGTCAATGTGGTGAAGATTGAAGGTTCTGTAGAGCTGGCGCCTATTCTGGGACTGGCAGACGCCATTGTGGACATTGTGGAGACTGGAAGTACATTAAAAGAAAATGGACTGGAAATTATTGAAGATGTATGTCAGGTAAGCGCCAGGCTGATTGTGAACATAGCCAGTATGAAGCTTCGCAAACAGGAGATAGAGGCTTTTCTCGACAGAATCGAAGAATTTGTAGAGAAGAAAAAACAGGAGGAAGAGAAAAATGGGATATGAACTGCCGGAAAAACTGAAAAATATCAAGGCATATCAGCCGGTTTCAGGAGAGTTTCAGACTCATCTGGATGCAAATGAAAGTTTTCTCTTCCTTACAGAGGAGATATTAGAGGAAATCGGGCAGGCAGTAAAGAAAATTGATTATAGACGTTATCCGGATCCGGAATGCCGGGGTGTATGCAGGAAATTTGCAGAGTTAATAGGTGTCAGTCCGGAGATTATCATGGCGGGAAATGGCTCTGACGAACTGATTTCTCTGATCATGGCAAATTTCGCTGATGCGGGGGATAAGGTGCTGGTGGCTGCCCCGGACTTCTCTATGTATGAATTTTATGCTGCATCCTGCGGGCTGGAGCCGGTGATACTGGAAAAGGAAAATCTGGTTTTGAACAAAGATGAATTGATTCAAAAGGCAAAAGATACGGACAGTAAAATCGTGATTTTTTCCAATCCCTGCAATCCATCTTCCATGGAGCTTTCCGGGGAAGATGTGCTGGATATTGCCGGAAAGCTGGACTGTCTGGTAGTTGCAGATGAGGCATATATGGATTTTTCGGATGCTTCCATTGCGGGAAAAACGGAAGAATTTGATAATCTGATCGTTTTAAAGACCTGTTCCAAAGCGTTTGGACTTGCAGCAATCCGTCTGGGATTTGCTGTCTCCAACAAAAAACTGACAGGAATTTTAAAAACAGTGAAGTCTCCCTATAATGTTAATACTCTGACGCAGACAGTTGGAGAAATCGTCCTTTCCCACAAAGAGTATTTAAAAAGATGCAGGGATCAGATATGCAGGGAAAGGGATTATTTATATCAGGAAATAAAAAAGCTGCAGGAGGCATATCCGGATGCATTTACTTTATTTCCAACAAAGACCAATTTTGTATATCTGAAAACTGGAAAGGCAGAGAAAATCTTCCAGAGAATGAAGGAAGAAAAAATCGCTGTGCGTCTGATGAAAGACAGTGTGAGGATCTGCGCAGGCAGCAGGGATGAAAATGACGCCATGTTGTCTGTATTAAAAGATTGTGTAGAAGAAAGCTGAAGGAGGAAAAAGATCATGAGGAACAGCCGGATTGAAAGAAATACGGGAGAAACCCGGATCAGTCTTTCCTTAAATCTGGACGGTGAGGGGAATTTTTCCGGAAGCTGCGGAGTGGGATTTATGGATCATATGCTTCATGCTTTCTGTGTTCACGGCGGCTTTGATCTGGAGCTTCAGATGACAGGCGATCTGGAGGTAGACTGTCACCACAGCATTGAGGATCTGGGAATTGTCCTGGGAAAAGCTTTTTCCCAGGCACTGGGAGATAAAAAGGGAATCGGCAGGTACGGCAGCTTTTATATCCCCATGGATGAGGCGCTTGCTTTTTGCTCCCTGGATATCAGCGGACGTCCGTTCCTGGTTTTTGAGGCGGAGTGGGAGAATGAGCGAGTGGGTATGCTGGACTGCTGTATGGTCAAAGAATTTTTCCGTGCCTTTGCATTTAACAGCGGCATGACCCTGCACCTGAAAGTGGAATACGGAGAGAATGACCATCATAAGATTGAAGGATTGTTTAAAGCAGCAGCTCACGCTATGAAAGAAGCGGTGAGAATGAATCAGGATGGAAGGCTTCTCTCATCGAAAGGAATGTTGGAATGATAGCAGTAATTGATTACGGGGCAGGAAATCTGTTCAGTGTGAAAAACGCCCTGGATTATCTGGGAGCAGAAAGTGTCATCACCGGAGACAGGGAAGAAATAGAAAAGGCAGGGGCAGTTATACTTCCCGGTGTAGGGGCTTTTCCCGATGCTATGAAAAAGCTGGAAAAGAGCGGACTTTCTGAAGTTTTAAAGGAAAAGGCAGAGAAAAAGCCTCTTCTGGGAATTTGTCTTGGCATGCAGCTTTTGTTTGAGAGCAGCAGCGAATATGGAAATACCAGAGGATTGGGACTGATTCCCGGTCATGTGCGTCCTATTTGTGCGCCGGGACTTAAAGTACCTCATATGGGGTGGAACAGTCTGGAAATTCTGCATCCCTGTGCCATGACGGAAGGAATCGCAAAAGAACCCTGGGTGTATTTTGTGCATTCTTTCTGTGCGGATACAGAGGAGTCCTATCTTTCCTGTTATGCCTCTTATGGTGAGCGGATTACGGGACTGGTACATAAGGATAAAATCTACGGCGCCCAGTTCCATCCCGAAAAAAGCGGGGCAGCAGGGCTTAAAATGCTGAAAAATTTTGTAAGGCTGGTGGAAAAATGATAGTATTACCTGCAATTGATATAAAAGGCGGACAGTGTGTAAGGCTGGTACGTGGAGATTATTCCACAGCACATAAGGTGGCGGAAGATCCTTTTGCGGCAGCGGAGGGATTCCGCAGGGCAGGTGCTCAGTGGATGCATATGGTGGATCTGGATGGGGCAAAGGAAAAGAGGCCTGTTAATATCCGGCTTTTTAAAGAGCTGACAGCCAAAAGCGGATTAAAAGTGGAAGCAGGCGGCGGAATCCGGGATATGAAAACCATTGAAGAATATATAAACGCCGGGGTGCAGAGAATTATCCTAGGTTCTGCGGCAGTGAAAAATCCTCAGCTGGTAAGAGAAAGTGTAAAAGAATTTCAGGAAAAGATCGCAGTAGGAATTGACGCAAAAGACCAGTATGCTGCCACGGAAGGATGGACGGATAAAAGCACAATGCATTACCTGGAGCTGGCAAAGAGAATGGAAGATGCCGGAGTGTCTGCCATTATTTATACAGATATTTCCAGAGATGGAACTTTACAGGGACTCAACGGCGAGGAGCTGGATGCCATAAACCAGGCTGTTTCCTGCAGGATTATTGCCAGCGGCGGTGTAAAGTCCATAGATGATATCAGGCTGTGCAGGCAGCTGGGACTTTACGGATGTATCTGCGGAAAAGCTATTTACAGCGGACAGCTGGATCTTGCCCAGGCGATTAGAGAGGCAGGTGAAAGCGATTGTTAGCAAAGAGAATCATTCCCTGTCTGGATGTAAAAGACGGCAGGGTAGTAAAAGGTGTAAATTTTGTAGGGCTTCGGGATGTAGGGGATCCGGTGGAATGCGCGGTTGCCTATGACCGGCAGGGTGCGGATGAAATCTGTTTTCTGGATATTACTGCAACCCATGAGGGCCGGAAAAACATGCTGGATGTGGTAAAGAAAACCGCAAAGAATGTGTTTGTACCTCTGACAGTAGGGGGCGGAATCCGAAGTACAGAGGATTTTCGTGAGATACTCAGGGCAGGAGCAGATAAAGTTTCTGTCAATTCTGCTGCGGTAAGAAATCCGGAACTGATCTCTGAAGCAGCCAGGATTTTCGGAAATCAGTGTGTAGTAGCAGCAATCGACGCAAAACGAAGTGCAGATGGAAGCTATACGGTAGTGGTAAACGGAGGCAGGATTGACATGCACAGGGAAGTGGTCTCCTGGGCAGTAGAATGCCAGAAGCGGGGGGCAGGAGAAATTCTTCTTACTTCTATGGAGACAGACGGCTGCAGAGACGGCTTTGACCTTGAACTGACCCGTGCGGTCTGTGAGGCAGTAGATATTCCGGTGATCGCCAGCGGCGGCTGCGGGAATCTTTCCCATTTTTCCCAGGTGTTTGAGGAAACTGGAGCAGATGCGGCTCTGGCAGCATCTCTGTTCCATTCCGGGGAATTGACAGTGGGACAGGTGAAGGAGTATTTAAAGAAACATCAGATTCAGGTAAGGGAGCAGGCAGAATATGGAACTTGACAGATATTTTAAAAAAAGCCAGTTAATTCCTGCGGTGATCCAGGAGAAAGATACCGGAGATGTTTTGATGCTGGCATATATGAACAGGGAGAGTTTAGAAAAGACTCTGGAGACAGGCTATACGTGGTTTTTCAGCCGTTCCAGAGGAAAACTTTGGAATAAGGGAGAGACCAGCGGGCATGTGCAGAAAGTGGTTTCTGTCAAGGCGGACTGTGATGAGGATACTTTGCTGGTGACAGTGATCCAGACGGGACCGGCGTGTCATACAGGAGCGCACAGCTGTTTTTTCCGTGATGTAGAGGGACTGAAAAAAGCAGTACAAACAGAAGAATAGCGGGGAGAAAGTAAAATGATGGATGTAATAAAAGGATTGTACCAGGTAGCACAGGAGAGAAAGGAGAATCCCACAGAAGGCTCCTATACCTGCTACCTGTTTGAACAGGGACTGGATAAGATTCTGAAGAAATGCGGAGAAGAGTGCAGTGAAGTGATCATTGCAGCAAAAAATGGAAAGAACGAAGATACGGCAAATGAGATCTGTGATCTTTTGTATCATCTGATCGTGATGATGGCAGACCAGGGAATTTCCGTGGAGGAGATTGAGGCAATTCTGGAAAAGAGAAGGCAGAAGATTGGGAATTTAAAGAAATTTCATGTGTCAGACCATGAAAGCTGAGCTGACGCCAGGAAAAGGCTGGAAAACGGAAGAGATGGGTTTTCCAGCCTTTTTCCAGTATAGCAGAAATATTTTTGAATAATCAGAATTCTTTCTTTTCTATAATTTTTACGCTTATGAGATAAGAGATAAAACAGCAGAGTGCTGTCAGAACCAGTGCTATGACCGCTGCAGTTTCTGTGTGTATCTGGAGAAATCCCAGTACTTCAAAAAGAGTGTCTCCTGCGTGAATCCCTGCTTCTCTCAGAATGCTTTCTAACGAAATGCATATGCCGACACCTGCACCCATGAAGATTATGACAAACAGCCGGCCTTTTTCGTTTCCGAACCGGATCTGCAATGGCAGCAGAAGTGCCAGAAAAAAGACCAGAAGAATGAAAGAAACTCCGCTGGAAAGCAGAAAATTAGAAAAATCGAATGTGTGTACAGACGGACGCAGGAAAGTAACTGCCCCGCTGATAAGTGTTGCCAGAAACCATACTACGCAACTGGATCCAATACAGAGAAGATATTTTTCTCTGGCATAGACTTTCCGCAAAAAAGGAAGGGTGAAAAGGAATTGATTTCCGTGATGGTATTCATCATAACTTATGGTACTGACGCAGAGCATTGAGGCGATAAATGTACAGTAGGTAATCATAAAACCGGCATTTTCAGCAGAATAAAGAAAAAGTACAGATACCAGCAGCAGCAATATAAGGATTCGCTTCTGATTTTTTAAAAGCAGCAGATCTTTGACTAATAAACCTTTCATAATATTTCCCCCTTAATCATCATAGTGATAACTTCATCGATATTTCCTTTTTCGATAGCAACATCAGGATAATTTTCCATATAAAACTGTTTTTGTCCGGTAAGGCAGCTGTAGCCGTAAGGTTCTTTTCTGTACCGGAGTATATAATGTTTATCCATGCGGTTAAACTGGGCCGGATCGGCTTTTATCAGACCGTAGCTGTCCAGCAGAGTATCAACATCCTCGTGAAGAATAATCTTTCCGCTGTGAATCATATAAAGATCATCGCAGAGCCCTTCCAGGTCAGAAGAAATGTGAGAGCTGATGAGAATAGAACGTTCCTCATCTTCCTCCATATAACTGCGGAACAATTCCAGGATTTCATCTCTGGCAATCACATCAAGGCCTACGGTAGGCTCATCGAGAATCAGAAATTTTGCCTTGTGAGAAAGGGCGCAGAGCACTTTCACTTTTGCTTTCATACCAGTGGAAAAGTCCTGGATTTTTTTGTCCAGAGGAATCTGAAAATCAGAACACTTTTTCAGAAAGTCTCTGGAAGAAAAATTTTTGTAAAAGGTCTTTTGAATGGTAACCAGATCCTTCACCGTTAAATACTCGCTGAAACCGGAATCGGACAGGACTATGCCCAGATTTTCTTTGTCTGCTGCAGTGAGAGCGGAAACATCCTTCCCAAATATCTGAATGGAACCACTGTCATGAGCAATCAGCCCAAGAACAGCCTTAAAAGTGGTCGTTTTCCCGGCACCGTTCTGCCCGATCAGTCCTGTGATGCTTCCCGGCTCTGCTCTCAGAGAGCAGTCAAGCTGAAAAGAACCATAATTTTTCTTTAAATCAGTGATAGTAAGCATTTTTTAATCCTCCATAAGCAAATCAAATAATTCTCTGATTTCTCCATCCTTTAGTCCGCACCGCCTGCCTTTTAAAATAGCAGCTTCCAAATCTGTTTCGACCTCTTTTTTTTGTTCTTCCAGCAGGGCTTCTGCATTAGTGGAAGTTACATAGGTCCCTTTCCCGTGGACCGTTACGGTAAAACCGTCCTGTTCCAGGTTGTCGTATGCTTTTTTTACAGTAAGGGCACTGATCTTTAATTCTTTTGCAAGAGAGCGGACAGAAGGAAGAATATCATTTTCTTTTAAATCGCCGTTTAAAATCATAGATTTTATCTGGTCCATGAGCTGCTCATAAATTGGTACCATGGATGAGTGATTGATTATAATCTTCATTGTTTTCCTCCTGTTGCAAACAGTATATAACAGTATAGAACTGTTGTCAACTGTTTTATACTGTTATATATGAAAAATCGAAATAAGAAGGAGAAAATAGCAACTCTTTCTTGTGACAAGGCGAAAAAAGGAATATAATAAACGAGATTGAAGAACTGTCTGCCGGCACACAGAAAAAAGAGGATGGCAGACAGTACCAGAGAATAAGACGGAATACCGTCTTGGATAGGAGAAACAATGAATTACGAAGAAGCAAGAGTATATTTGGAGGAAACCTCCAAATACGGAAGTGTACTTGGCTTGGAGAATATGAGAGAATTGCTTGGCAGGCTTGGAAATCCTCAAAACGACCTAAGATTTATTCACATTTCCGGAACAAATGGAAAGGGCTCTGTGCTGGCATATCTCTCAACGATACTGTCCGGTGCGGGCTATAAGACGGGAAGATATATATCCCCCACATTATTTTCTTACCGCGAGAGAATTCAGGTAGATGGAAAAAAAATTGAGAAGGAATCGCTTGCAGCTAATGTCACCAAAATTGCACAAGCGGCAGAGGAGATGAAAGCAGAGCGGGCAGGAGTTCCCACGGCGTTTGAGGTGGAGACGGCGCTTTCCTTTTTATATTTTAAAGAGAAAAAATGCGATATTGTTGTTCTTGAAACAGGGCTTGGAGGAGCACTGGATGCTACCAATGTTATCGAACCCCCCGTGATGGAGGTGATTACACCAATCGGTATGGATCATATGGAGTTTCTGGGTGATACGCTGGAAAAAATTGCAGAACAGAAGGCAGGAATCATTAAACCGAAAACTGCGGTGGTCTGCGCAAAACAGAAGAAAGAGGCAGAAAAAGTGATCCAGGATGTATGCCAAAAGAAAGACTGTCATCTGAAGACTGTAGATACTACCAGGATCAGGGAAATCCATTACGGATGTGAAAAACAGATTTTTTCCTATAAACACTGGAAAAATGTAGAGATCACTCTGGCGGGAAGCTACCAGATCTTAAACGCTGCGCTTGCCCTGGAGGCGGTGGATATGCTGAGAAAACTGGGTTATACCCTTTCAGACAGGCAGATCTACGAGGGAATGAAAAAGACAAAGTGGAGAGGAAGGTTTACCCTGATATCCAAATCTCCCATAGTAATTCTGGATGGGGCACATAACCCTGCTGCTGCCATGGAACTTCGGGAGTCGCTGAACCTTTATTTTAAAGGGAAAGAGCTGCATTATATTTTCGGTGTGTTCAGAGATAAGGATTATGAGCGGATTATTTCCATTACTGCACCTCTGGCAAAGCATATTATTACGGTAGCGACACCGGGAAATCCCAGGGCACTTCCGGCGAAGGAACTGAAAAAAGCAGTGGAAAAAGTAAATCCTTCTGCAGAAGCTGCCGGAAGTATCCGGGAGGCTGTAAAAATAAGTGTGGCAAATGCAGGAGAAGATGGCGTAATCATTATTTTTGGATCTCTTTCTTTTCTGGGAGAAGCGGAAAGAGAAGTAGAAAAAGAAATCAATTGCGGGGGAGAAGAATACCATGGATAAAGAGAAAATCAGAGAAGGTGTAAGGCTGATTCTGGAAGGGATCGGTGAGGATATCAACAGAGAGGGTCTGGTGGAGACACCGGACAGAATTGCCAGGATGTACGAAGAACTGGCTGGTGGCTATACTAAGAGTGCGGAAAAACATCTGGAGAAAAGATTTCATGTAGATAATAATGACATGGTGATAGAGAAGGATATTCCTTTTTATTCTTTTTGCGAGCATCATATGCTGCCTTTCTACGGAACTGCAGCAGTTGCCTATATACCTAACGGGGAAGTTGTAGGATTAAGCAAAATTGCCAGGACTCTGGAAGTATATGCAAAACGGTTCCAGCTTCAGGAGAGGCTGACTGCCCAGGTGGCTGATGTCTTTATGAAAGAATTAAATCCTCAGGGCGTCATGGTATTTATCGAGGCGGAGCATATGTGCATGACCATGAGAGGTATCAAAAAACCTGGAACAAAAACAGTTACGGTTGTGACAAGAGGGATTTTTGAAAATAATGAGTGTCTTCAGAACCAGTTCTTCCGCATGATGGGGAGGTAAAAGATGGAAAGAATAGATCAAATCTGCTGCCATCCTCTCTGGAAAGAAAGTTATGAAAAAATTCAGGAGCTTGAGAAGGACAGGATTTTCTGCGGACATGACATGGTGCATTTCCTGGACGTGGCAAGAATCGCTTATATTGAAACACTGGAGCGGAGACTTGGAATTTCGAGAGAATTGATCTACAGTGCCGCTCTGCTCCATGATATTGGCAGACATCTGCAGTATACCCGGAACATTCCGCATGAGCAGGGAAGCTGTATATTGGCGGAACAGATTTTGAAAGACTGCGGATATGAGGAGGAGGACCGGAAGCAGGTCTTAGAGGCTATCCTGGCACACCGCAGTAAAGAGACAGAAAAGCTGGATAATCTTGCCGGTGTTTTGTACCGGGCAGATAAAAAATCCAGGAAATGTTTGTTTTGCCGGGCACGAAAGGAATGCGACTGGCCGGAGAAAAAGAAGAACCTGGTTGTGTCTGTATGAGAATAGAAAGGCTCATAAGGCAGACCCTTCAGCAACGGACAGTGATTGCTGCTGAAGACAGGAAACAGCCGGACGGTTATAGAGGGAGAAAAAGCATTGAAGATAGGAAATCGACAGTTTGATACAGAGCATGACTGCTCTATTATGGGAATTTTAAATGTTACCCCGGATTCTTTTTCGGATGGGGGAAAGTGGAACAGTTTGGATAAGGCGCTGAAACACGCGCAGGACATGGCAGAAGAAGGTGCAGCGATTCTGGATATCGGCGGGGAATCCACCCGTCCCGGACATGTGCAGATCAGTATCCAGGAAGAAATTGACAGGGTCGTCCCTGTCATTGAAGCAGTGAAAAAGGAGTTTGATATTCCGGTTTCTATTGACAGCTACAAAAGCGAAGTGGTAGAAGCAGCTCTAAAGGCGGGAGCCGACCTGGTCAATGATATCTGGGGGCTGAAATACGACAGGCGAGTTGCGGATCTGATTGCAGAGTGGAAAGTGCCCTGCTGCCTGATGCATAACCGGAATCAGGCGGATTATACAGATTTTCTCACAGAGATGTGCCAGGATATGGAGGAGTCTGTGAAGATTGCCAGAGAAGCGGGAATAGCAGACAGTCAGATTATTCTGGATCCTGGCGTGGGATTCGGAAAGACTTATGAAAATAATCTTGCGGCGATCCATCATCTGGAGCGGCTGTGTGCTCTTGGCTTTCCTGTGCTGCTGGCAACATCCAGAAAATCAGTTATTGGTATGACTCTTGATCTGCCTGCAGATGACCGGCTGGAGGGAACATTGGCAACCACCGTTCTGGGAGTTTTGAAGGGAGCTTCTTTTATCCGCGTTCATGATGTAAAAGAAAACTTAAGAGCCATCCGGATGACACAGGCGATTTTAAGAGAGAGCAGGTGAAGAAATGAACACACCATGTTATGATGAGATAAAGATTAAAAACCTGGAAGTTTTCGCTAACCATGGAGTATTTCCGGAAGAAAACCGGCTTGGTCAGAAATTTATCATCTCCCTTACTATGTATACGGACACAAGAAAAGCCGGCGTGACAGACAGCCTGGAAAATTCTGTGGACTATGGACAAGTAAGTCATTTTATAACTGAATTTATGAAAGAGCATACCTGGAAGCTGATTGAGGCTGCAGGGGAAAAGCTGGCAGAAGAGCTGCTGCTGCGATATCCTCTTTTAAAAGGTGTGACACTGGAACTGAAAAAACCCTGGGCGCCGGTAGGTCTTCCCCTTGAGACTGTTTCTGTAAAAATCACCAGATTCTGGCACAGAGTATATCTTGGGCTTGGATCCAATCTGGGTGAGAAAGACAGTTATCTGAATCAGGCAGTAAAATCTCTGGAAGAAACCAGAGGCTGTCAGGTAGAAAAAGTATCTTCTTATCTGGTGACGGAGCCTTATGGTGAAGTGGAACAGGATGACTTTTTAAATGCCTGTTTGAGCCTGAAAACATGGCTGTTGCCGGAAGAACTTCTTGAACGTCTCCACGAGATTGAGAAGGAAGCCCACAGGGAAAGGAAAATACATTGGGGACCCAGAACGCTGGATCTGGATATCCTTCTGTATGATGATCTGGTTCTGGAAACAGAGGATTTGATCATCCCTCATGAGGATATGGAAAATCGGGATTTTGTATTAAAGCCTTTGTGTGAGATTGCTCCAGGAAAAAGACATCCGATTTCAGGAAAGACTATCCGGCAGCTTGCAGCGGAACTTGAAAGATAAATTCCCAGATAGAAAAGTTCAGGAAAGAAAATGTGAAATAGGAAAGAGAAGGATAACCAGTTTTTCCGGTTTATGCCTTCTTTTTTTCTGTGATTTGTGATAAAATCAGAATAACTATCAGACAAAAGTAGGGATATAACCAGAAAAATTTGCAGGAAAGGACAGGGCAGGAGATGGAAGAAACAGCTAGAAATAAGAGAATTGCAGTGATTTCCGATACACATAATCTTCTTCGGAAAGAAGTACGGGAAGTTCTTTCCTCCTGTTGTGCCGCAGTCCACGCGGGAGATATCAGCAGCCCGGAAGTACTGGAAGAGATAGAAAAGATACTGCCTTTTTATACAGTCCGGGGAAACAATGACAAGGAATGGGCAAAAGATCTTCCCCAAGAATTGTATTTTGAGCTTTTGGGATTAAAATTTTATATGACACATAAGAAAAAGGACGTTCCCAAGGAATTAAAGCCTGTGGATCTGGTGATTTATGGTCATTCACATAAGTATGAGGAAACGTGGAAAGAGGATGTGTGCTGGCTGAATCCCGGCAGCTGCGGACCCAGACGTTTTCATCAGCCTGTCACCATGGCAGTAGTCAGTAGAGAGGAGCAGAGTTTTTCTGTGGAACGTGTGGATATTCTCCCGGAAATGAAGCAGGAAGTGATTCCGGATGTAAAAGAAAAAGATATGGAAAAGCTGATGGATGGTATTTTAAAGGATATGCAGAAGGGACTGGATATGGAGAAAATCGGTAAAAAACATCATGTACCGTCCAGATTTGCAGAACAGGTGTGCCGGATCTATATGACTCATCCCGGAGTGACAGTACAGGGAATCATGGATAAAATGGAAGTGAATGCAAGGGTAATGAAATGAACGCAAAATGGATGCGCCCGAATCTACTTTAACAGGGCAATGACAGGGAAAAGAGGTATTTTAATTGACGGGGCAGGGAGTGATGACTATGGGTTGTTTAGGGAATTTACTATGGTTTGTTTTAGGAGGATGCATCAGCGGACTGAGTTGGTGTCTTGCCGGGTGTCTGTGGTGCATAACGATCATTGGCATCCCTGTGGGAATGCAGTGCTTTAAATTTGCTTCTCTCAGTTTTTTTCCTTTTGGGAAAGAGGTGCAGTATGGAGGAGGAGCAGGATCACTGCTTCTGAATATTATCTGGCTGATCGTCTCAGGGATTCCATTGGCGCTGGAATCTGCGCTGCTGGGATGTCTGCTTTGTATTACCATTATCGGGATTCCTTTCGGAATGCAGCATTTTAAAATTGCAAAGCTGGCATTGATGCCCTTCGGGAGTGAAGTATTTTGATAAGATTTGTAGTTTGCGATAAAAATGTTATGTAAAATATAAAATGTGGATTTATGCAGATGAGGGGTATTTTGTGTGAATGATCCGTTTAAGAAAATGGCTGGAGGTAAAATACCGATGAAAAAAATATACAGAACAGGATGCTGTCTTTTGCTGGCCGGTGCGTCAGTTCTGGCGTCAGGCTGCGGAGAAAGCGAAAAGCTGATACCAAACGGGATTTATGAAAGTGAAAAAATTCATGGATATACAGTCCAGATGACAATAGAAGACGACGGACAGTTTGTGGAATATATCGATAACCGTCCGGTACAGTCAGGAAGTTATACAAAAGAAGAGGAAACCTATGTGTTTGAAGGAGACCAGACGACTTTTGAGGTGACGCTGACAGAAGAGGAAACTTTGGAATTTTCCATTCCGAGCATTGATAACAGTAATGCTATTATACTGGAAAAAACAGGAAATGATCCAGACGCCTTTGAAGAAGAGACTCAGGGAATTTCCAACTACAGGACTTTGCTGACAGAGTGAGAGGACAAAATATGAAACATTTGTATCTTATTGGCGGCACTATGGGCATAGGAAAAACTACAGCGGGAAAAATCATGAAAAATATGCTCAATCATTCAGTTTTTCTGGATGGGGACTGGTGTTGGGATATGAACCCTTTTCAGGTGACAGATGAGACAAAGAAAATGGTCATGAAAAATATCTGCTGTCTTTTACAGAATTTTTTGTCCTGTAGTGCCTGTGAGCATGTGATTTTCTGCTGGGTGCTTCATGAGCAGGATATTATACAGGAAATCTTGGATCATCTGGACTGCAGAGATGTTTCTGTACACAAGATTTCCCTGATCTGTACGCCCGGGAAATTAAGGGAGAGACTGGAAAAAGATGTGGAGCAGGGAATACGCAGTCCCGGGATTTTTGAGAGAAGCCTTGCAAGAATTCCTCTTTATGAGAAATTGGATACTTTGAAAATCTGTGTCTCGGAACTTACACCGCAGGAGACCGCAGAAAAAATCCTGCAGGTTTGTAATATAGAATAGAATCGTATTCTATCCGTACCGGAATAAGAAAGGTGGGGAAGATATTCTGTTTTGGTGTGCAATTACGTGGAAATTACTGAGGATAAAGTGATCGTTCAATTTGGCTCTATTAAGGAGTCTATAGATATAAAAGGGATTGGGAAAATTGATACTATCAGAAAACTGCAGAAAAGAATTTGACGGGAGGCTGGAACATGGAAGAAAAAGAACTTCAGGAGCTGGAAGCTTACAGAAAAATGCAGAAGGCAGTGAAGCAGGAGTACGAAAATATAGTGTCAAAAATGGAAGAGCTAAAGGCGGAGGGAAGGACCAAATCTGCTACCTACAGACAATTGATGGGACGGAAGCTTACTTATACCAATATGATGGATCTGTATAAGCTGTATGATCTGGAGAAGTAGGAGAAAGCAATGAAAGAGAAAATTCTGATGGTAGATGACGAAAAAGAAATTACAGATCTGGTATGCCTGTATCTGGAAAATGAGGGCTTTACTGTATACAAATATTATGCTTCCACGGAGGCGCTTAAGCGGATTGAAACCGAAGAGATGGATCTTGCTGTACTGGATATTATGATGCCGGAAGTTTCGGGGTTGGAGCTGTGTCAGAAGATCCGGGAAAACTATAATTATCCCATTATCATGCTGACAGCCAAGGGGACAGAAATTGACAAGATCAACGGGCTGGCTCTCGGGGCAGACGATTATATCACCAAGCCTTTTCTTCCCCTGGAACTTGTTGCCAGAGTCAAGGCGCAGCTTCGCAGATATAAGCGTTATAACCCTTCCAGACAGGAGAACGGAGAGGAAGTTTTTGTGCATAAAGGTCTGGTTTTGAATCTTCGGACCCATGAATGTTTCTTAAATGAAAAACAATTGTCTCTGACCCCTACAGAGTTTTCTATACTGAGTATCCTCTGCAGGAGAAAGGGGGAAGTGGTAAGTTCGGAGGAGCTGTTTCACGAAATCTGGAAGGAAGAGTATTACAGCAAGACAAACAATACCATTACGGTGCATATCCGTCATTTAAGAGAAAAAATGAAAGATTCTTTTGAAAATCCCAAGTATATTAAGACAGTCTGGGGGTGCGGATATAAAATTGAAGACTAGAAAACTCCCTGTGTGGGTGAAAATAGTTTGCCTGCTGATCTGCATCATTCTGTTTTTATATGTTGCTTATTATTTCATGGATGTTGTGCTCAACGGAAGTTTCCGGCAGTGGCTTTATGACCGGTATACTATAATAACCACGTCTTCTGATATTTATTCCGGAGATCCTGTAAATACTTTGAGTGTGGATTGGATTTTACTGAAAGGTGACCTGGTTATAGCTACGGGAATCCTGCTCTTTTTCCTTAGCCTTTTTGTCTTCTTTTCCGTACAGGCGGCAAAGAGGAGGCAGGAGAAACAAACGATTTCCAGTATCCATGACAGAATAAAAAAATATCTGGAAAAAGATGTTGATATGGAAGAAGTCTTTCCATCGCCATATATGGAAATCGGGGCGCAGATCGTGCAGATGAAGACTTCCATGGAGAAGAAAGAACGGCAGTTAAAGGCAGAATCCCAGAGGAAAAATGATCTGATCACCTATCTTGCCCATGATCTGAAGACTCCACTGACCTCTGTGATGGGATATTTAAGCCTGCTGGAAGAAGCGCCTGATATGCCGGAAGAGCAGAGGCGGAAATATACAAGCATTGCCCTGGAAAAGGCAGACCGGCTGGAAAAACTGATGAATGAGTTTTTTGAGATCACCCAGTATAATCTTCAGAATATCATTCTGGATAAAGAGGAAATCGATCTGTATTATATGCTTGTACAGATGGCAGAGGAATTCTACCCTATTTTAGAGACAAAAGGAAATACTTGTGTGATCGATGCACAGGAGGATCTGAAAGTTTACGCAGATCCTGACCGTCTAGCAAGGGTTTTTAATAATATTCTGAAGAACGCTGTTTCCTACAGTTATCCAAAAACAGCTATAAAAATCCGGGCAGAAGAGACGGGAACCGGCGTGAGAATTCAGATTATCAATCAGGGAAAAACCATACCTAAGGACAAGCTGAAATTTCTTTTCGAAAAGTTTTTCCGCCTGGACGAAGCGCGCAGGACCAACACTGGAGGTGCTGGTCTGGGACTTGCCATTGCAAAAGAAATCGTGGAACTTCACGGGGGATCAATTTCTGTAAAAAGCAGGAAGGAACAAACTATATTTACCGTAGAACTGCCAAATGCCGTCAGCGAAAGTGCCAGCTGACGGCATTTTTATCTTATGTGGGCAGTCATGCATAATTCGTTCAAAACCTTAATAAAATCTTAGGAATTTCACAATGGAATATTAAAACAGACAATGGCCATAACTGGTAAAGTTTCTATAACAACAGCAGAAGAAGCATGTACTGCTGCATCAGAAATCCTTTGGAATTCTGAAATAGAAAGGAGCTTATGAAGGTTATGGCAGGGAAAAAAAGAAGAAAAAAACATGTGTTCCTGAAAGGTATTTTATTAGCAAGTTTTATTTTGGCTCTTGGAGCCATGACGGTAAGCAGGGCCCTCTTACATGGAAACGGGGGAGAAGCAATGGTTTCTGAAATATTAACAAAGGAAACAGGCAGTTTGAAATTGGGAGAAATGTACAGCAGAGACTATGTCCTGATGGGAAGATATACAGGGACCATATATAGTGAAAAGGGCGGGAAAAGCAGGATCTATCCCGCGTCAATGACAAAGATCATGACGGTTTTGGTGGCTTTGGAGAACCTGGATGATCTAAACCAGACAGTGACAATGCCCCAGGAGATTTATCCACCTTTATATGCTCAGGATGCTTCTATGGCAGGTTTTGAACCGGGAGAAACTGTTACGTGCAGGGATCTTTTATATGGAGCAATGCTGCCTTCCGGGGCAGAATGCTGTGAAACACTTGCCCGGACAGCGGCGGGGACAGAGGAAGCTTTTGTGGAAAAAATGAATCAAAAGGCAGAGGAACTTCATATGTCGGGGACTCATTTTGCAAATACTACAGGACTCCAGGACAAAGACCATTATTCCACAGCAGAAGATTTGGCTGTGCTTTTGGCTGATGCTCTGGAAAACGGGGATTTTTATGCGATTTTTACTGCTGGTCAGTATACTACATCGCCATCCCAGGTTCATCCGGATGGTTTTACCATGACCAGTACGTTGAGGCAGGAAATGCAGCAGTACGGGATAGAAGCAGATGAGATTGCAGGAGGAAAGACAGGCTATACTTCTCAGGCGGGACTGTGTCTTGCCAGTTACCTGAAGATCGGGGAAAAGGAATACATTCTGGTGACGGCAGGGGCAGAAGGAAATCACGAGACTCAGCCATTTCATATTCTGGATGCGGTCTCAGTATGCGAAAAGTTGGAAGAAGGAACGTAACTGGAAATGATTTCTGTCATTGACAAGAGCTTTCTGCTATCTTACAATAGGGATACCCTGCGTCTGATGACAGGGAATCTACCAGAGAAAGATCAGAGGAACTTATGGAAAATAAGATTGATATAGCAGTAAAAGAAGTGGATGTGCGGAATATGTTTCTTGTAGACATCCGCAGTGAAGACGCTTTTCTTCACGGCGCGATTCCGGGAGCAAGACAGATCTGCCAAGACAAGATAGAAGAAAATCCGGAAATCCTGCCCAGGGAAAAAAAGATTGTTTTATACTGTGCAAAAGGGATTCTCAGCCGTGAGACTGCCGAAAAATTAAGGAACCAGGGATATGATGCCTGGAGCCTGGAAGGCGGATACGGGAAGTGGCTTTTAGAGCATTTTGAACAGGAAGAACGGTATCAGGAAATAGAAAAAAGCATTCGGAAAAAGTTTCATAAAGTGTTGTTTTCCAGGTTTGCAAAGGCAATTAACGAGTACGAGATGGTACAGGAAGGGGATAAGATCGCGGTCTGCATTTCCGGAGGAAAAGATTCTATGCTGATGGCAAAATTATTCCAGGAACTGCAGCGGCACAGAAAAGTGAAGTTTGACCTTGTTTTTCTGGTGATGGACCCGGGCTATAATGAGATCAACAGAAAGGTGATCGAAGAAAATGCCAGGCTTTTGAACATTCCTGTAACTATATTTGAGACCAGTATTTTTGATGCGGTTTATGAGATCGAGAAATCTCCCTGCTATCTCTGTGCGCGTATGAGGAGAGGATATCTTTACAGTAAAGCAAAGGAGCTGGGCTGCAATAAGATTGCTCTCGGCCACCACTATGACGATGTGATTGAGACGATTCTGATGGGGATGCTGTATGGAGGACAGATCCAGACCATGATGCCAAAGCTTCACAGTACGAACTTTGATGGAATGGAACTGATCCGCCCCATGTATCTGATCCGGGAAGAGGATATCAAGCACTGGAGAGACTATAATGACCTTCATTTTATCCAGTGTGCCTGTCGGTTTACAGACACCTGCACTACCTGTCAGCCAGACGGGAGAGCCGTATCTAAAAGGATGGAAATCAAGCATCTGATCGCCGGATTAAAAGAGATCAATCCATTTATTGAAGGAAATATTTTTAAAAGCGTGGAAAATGTGAATCTGAATACTGTCATAGCCTATAAGCAGGATGGAGTGAGACATCATTTTCTGGAAAACTATGATAAAGAGCAGGAAAACGATTTATAGTATATCAGAACGGGCAGGAAAGAATCGTTTCCGCCAGGATTGGAAAGAGAGCACGGACAGAGGACTGTTCCGTGCTCCTTTTGTCTATATACCTGACTGAACTGCAAACAATTCCTTCAGCGAGAGGTTCATTTTCTTTTCAAAGTAAGTTTTCAGTTCCAGGTGTTTTTTCCATTTGCTTTCCGGGTAATATCCATACCGTGTTTTTACATCATTCATGCGGATTTCCATTTCCACAGGCCCCTGGGGAAGGGCGATACTGTCGCAGACCTGGATCAGGCGGTCATAATCATCATAATCTATGGAAGATAAAAGTATCAGGATCTTGTCACGTTCTTTTTCTGTCACATCCTGCTTTCCTATATAGGTGGAAAGATCTTTTTCTGCAAAGGAATGCGTAAGGCAGATCTTTGCGGGTTCTTCATATCCAAGTTCCATAAGAAACTCATAACCATCCAGAACATGGCGCAGATAAGTGACGCCGAAACGTCTTCCTATATCATGGAGCATACCCAGAATATAGGCTTTTTCTGCATCCATTTCGGGACAGTGGGAAGCAATCGTATGTGCGCATTGCGCAGTGACGAGAGAGTGGCTGTACCAGGGACCGGGATTGAGAGTATTACCTTCCTTCAACAGCCGTAATGCTTCTTTTTTATCAGGGAACATTTCAATACCTCCTTGCATTATATAGATATAGCCTGCTTTTTTGCTTTTTCTTTCCAGTATAGAACAGGATTTTATTTTTGTCTATAGCCTGTACGCTGTTTTTTCTGTTTTCAGTGAAAATGGCTGCGGATAGTACTGACGGTATTTCGACAATACTTTTTCAGGAGGATTTTGCAGTGTGTTTCTATTGACAAAACTTCTTTTGCTGTCACATAATAATTTTTATAATGTCTAGAGCAGAAAGGAATCGATATGCAGATGAAACGGATTTTAATTATAGAGGACGATACAGACCTCCTGGAGGGACTGGCATTTGCCCTGGAGACAGAGGGGTATGAGATCCTTCAGGCACAGACCAGGAAAGAGGGACTGAAGATCATTGAGCAGGGGCTGTGCAGCCTGGTCCTTTTAGACTGCAACCTGCCGGACGGAAGCGGATTTGATCTGTGTGTAGAGGCGAAGAAAATAGGAGATATCCCTCTGCTGATGCTCACAGCAAGAGATACGGAGATGGATGAAGTCAAGGCCCTGGAGCTGGGGGTAGATGACTTTATGTCAAAACCTTTTTCTCTGGCGGTTTTGAAGGCAAGAATCAAGAAACTGCTTGGGAAGAAAGAGGTACTTTCCAGACTTATCTCAGGGGGGATTTCTGTGGATAAAAATACCTGTAAGGTCTATAAAAAAGACCGGGAGATTCCATGCAGCAGGGTGGAATATCAGCTGCTGATTTACCTTATGGAGAATCGGAACCAGGTGGTGTCAAAGGAACAGATCCTTGCCCATGTATGGGACAGCCATGGAAAATATGTAGATGAGAATACCGTTTCTGTAAATATACGGAGACTCAGGGGAAAGATTGAGGATGATCCGAAAAATCCCCGGAGAATCTGTACTGTGCATGGAATAGGATATGTCTGGAAAGAAGGGGAATTATGACACTGATCTTTGCGCTGCTTTTTGCAGCAGCTCTGTGCCTGGCAGGTTATGAATACCGCAGAAATCGGAAAATGTATCAGATTATTGACCGTATGCTGGATGAAGTGCTGGATCGGGAGCCAGTGTCTGTATCTGATATCAGAGAGGGAGAAATCTCTGCTCTGGCTGGGAAAACAAAAAGGATCCAGGAAAAAATGGAGCAGGATATCCTGCAGGCTCAGGAGGAAAAAGAACAGGTAAAAAGCCTGATCTCCAATATGTCACACCAGCTGAAAACGCCTCTGGCGGGACTGATGATGTACCGGGAACTGCTGGAAAATGAAAATCTGGACCAAAGAAAAAAGAAGCAGTTTTTGGAGAAAATGAAACAGCAGTCTGAGAAGATCGACTGGATCTTAAAATCCTTATTTAAGATGGTAAGACTGGAACAGGGTGCTATTGTCTTTGAGCCGGGAGCACATTCTCTGAAAGAGACTTTACTGGGTGCAGTGAACGGTATTTATGCCAAAGCAGAGAAAAAAGAGATACAGATATTTACAGAATCTTTCAAAGACTGCAGGGTATATCAGCATCCTAAATGGACCGGGGAAGTTTTCGAAAATCTTCTGGAGAACGCAGTAAAATACACAGAAACAGGCGGTGAGATCAGAATCCGGGTTACGCCTATGGAGATATATACCCAGATAGAAATCCAGGATACGGGAATGGGTATACCCACGGAAGAGCAGACAGAAATTTTTAAAAGGTTTTACAGAGGAAAGGCAGCAGAAAATCTGGAAGGATCAGGTATTGGACTGTATCTTTCCAGGCTGATCCTGGAAAAAGAAAAGGGATATATGACCGTATCTTCTGTACCGCACCAGGGAAGTACATTCTCTGTTTTCTTACAAAACTGTCAGAATTAAAGAGACAAACTGTCACTGATATGAAAGATTTGCCTGTTATGCTTACAGCAGAAACAAAAAATATCCTGCTGTGCAGATAGGATCCAGTGAGAAAGAATGGCAGGTCTTTTGACAGCGGGAAGGAAAAGGAGAGGTCTGTATGGAAGTATTAAAGGTAAATAATATCAAAAAAACATACGGAGAAAAAGAGAATCAGGTACATGCCCTGAAGGGGATTAGTTTTTCCGTGGAGCAGGGAGAATTTATTGCCATCGTCGGCACTTCCGGTTCCGGGAAAAGTACACTTTTAAATCTCATCGGAGGTCTTGATACACCAGAAAAAGGTGAGATCATCATCCGAAAGCACAACATTGCCTGTTTAAACAGAAAGGAACTGACTGTGTTCAGGAGGCGGAATATTGGTTTTGTCTTTCAAAATTACAGCTTGATGCCGGTGCTGAATATCTATGACAATGTGGCGCTTCCTGTGACTTTTGACAGAGGGAAACATGTGGATCACAAATATATCAAAGACCTGCTTTGCGAACTGGGTCTTTGGGAGAAAAGAAAATGTTTTCCCAGGGAACTTTCCGGAGGACAGCAGCAGAGGACAGCGCTGGCAAGAGCACTGGCAAATAAGCCGGCTATAATTCTTGCAGACGAGCCTACAGGAAATCTGGATTCCCGTACTGCCGTGGAGGTTATGGGACTTTTAAAAGCCAGCAGTGAAAAATATAATCAGACCATACTGATGGTCACACATAATGAAGCCCTTGCCCAGGCATGTGACCGGATCATCCGCATTGAGGATGGAAAGCTGTATGGTAAAGAGGAGACAGGGATAGGAAAAGGCGGTGATGCTGTATGAAAAAGATTCTGAAACTGGCCTTTTCTTATATCCGATATTATAAAAAACAGACGCTGGCTTTGTTTTTTGGTATGATACTTTCCGCAGCAATCCTCACAGGCATCGGTTCCCTCTTTTACAGCGGAAGGCAGGCAGCTTTGGAAAATGCCAGGCAGGAATACGGGGACTGGCATTACGCGCTCTGGTGTTCAGAACCCTGGTTTGAAGATTTTCAAAAAAATCCGGAAGGAAAGGGATTTCAGATAGAAACATATGGCATAAAGACCATAAAAAAGACAGCAGAAGAGCCTTTTGAAATGGAATTTGTCTCTGCTGACAGCAGCTATCTGAAAATGATGGGCAGAAAGCTTCTGGAGGGAAAGATGCCGGAAGTCAGCAGTGAAATTGCCATGGACCGCCATGCTCTCAGAAATCTGGATCTCCCGGAGGAACTTGGATGTACCATAGAACTGGATGGGCAGACCTTTACACTCTGCGGTATCCTTACAGAGATGCCGGAGAAACTTCAGGAGGACAGACTGGAGATTTTTGTCAGCAGTACACTGGACTATGGAACAGAAGGAGATTTTCTTTATCTGAAGTTCAGGGAAAAGGGAGAAGTCTATAAACAGGCGGCGGCTTTTGCAGATACCTTTGGCGTCAAAGAAGATACCATTGCCAGGAATAACGGAATTGCCGTTTATGTGGGCGGAGAGGCTCCTGTAAAGATACTGGAAGTTTTAAAGGCAGGAATCTTTGAAAAAGGGACGGGGCTTCCTTATATCTGGGGACAGCTGAACAGCAGCGGTTTTTTGACAGAGAATACGATTCTGGCTGTCCTGGGACTTTTTGGCGGTTTTATTCTCTACAGCCTTTTCCAGGTATCTGTAATAAAGAGAATTTCTCAGTACAGTATCATGCAGACTTTGGGGATTACAGAGGGAAAGGTATTTCAAATGCTCTGGGCAGAACAGCTTTTTATTTTTGCCGCAGGGTATCCTCTGGGAAGTGTCCTGGGGAACAGTGTAGCTGCACTGATCTATCAAAAGATAGGCAGAGTTTTTATTGTACAGGATCAGGTCCTGCATACAGGGGTGAATATTCAGGAGCAGGCACTGGAGTATGCGGCCTCCAACCTGCCGGATGCGGGAAAGTTTCGGACAGACTTTTCTGTTCTTGCGGCGGGCGCGGTCTTTTTCTTTCTGCTTCTTACGCTGATCAGCCTGCGTCTTGTAAGAAAAATGAGACGGCTGACGGTACGTCAGATGATCACAGGTGAAACCGAAAGGATACCCAGGCACAGAAAGATATATAGCCTTAGTATGGAAAATCTTACAGGAATTCTTACAAAAAAATTTATGTTTTCCAGGAAGGGGGCTTTTGCGGGGATTCTTTTTTCTTTATCTGTTGGAAGTGTGATTTTCCTGGGCGCTTTTTTCGTGATGGAAAACACAAAAATAAATAATGAACTCACCTTTAAAGCGGACGATGGTCTGGGATCAGATATTCAGGTATATGAAGCTTCGGATCAGCTGAAGGATATCATACCCCGGGAGAAAGCCGCTGCTCTTGAGAAGGTAAACGGCATTGGAGAAATCCATCCGGTCAGATATCTTCTGGGAGAGATTCCTCTTACAGAAGGAAAACTGAAATGGACATCTTTTTTTGCGGAAGTGGCAGAGGATGAAGCGACTCCGCCTGATCCGGAACTGATGGAAAAGTACAATGGAAGAATCCTTCAGACCGGAGAAAAAGATTATCTTTTGAAAGTGAATATTTATGGTTATGATGACAAGATGCTGAAGGAATTACAGAATTATCTGATTGAGGGAGACATCGATCCGGATCAGATGCGGGAAGAAAATTCTGTGATTTTTAAAACCATTTCTGACGGACAGGGGAATACAGATGGGATTGATCTTCATCAGGGGGACAGTATATTTTTAAAAACACCTAAAGATACCGGAAATTCCGGGGAAATCCTGAAGTTTTTAAGTGATGAGAGTCTGTATAATACCGGAGAATTTCAGATAGCGGCAGTGACAAACCGTCCTCTGGCAAAAGTGGAAACGTATATCGGCGACAGCGGCTCTATGGAAGTGGACATTATTATGACCAATGAACAGATGGAAGAAAACTTCGGGGTGACAGGATATCAGACGATAAGTATTTCTTTGAAAGAAGAGGCGGACGCAGAAACTGCGGCAAAGGAGATCCGGGATGTGGTTTCTGATGTACCCAAATGCATGGTGAAAGATTATACGGAGCAGATCAACTCTCAGAATCTTTATCTGGCACAGAAAATGATATTTTTCTATGGAATCGCTCTGGTGCTGTTTCTGGTCAGCCTGCTGCATATTATGAACAGCATGCAGTATTTGGTGGCAGCGCGGAAACATGAGTTCGGAATTCTGCGGGCCATGGGGATCACGGATACAGGATTTATGAAAATGCTTGCAAAGGAAGGACTCCGGTATGGGATCTATTCCAGTCTTGCTATGACGATTATGTATTTTTTTGTACAGAAGATGCTGTATTATTTTATGCTTCATGTGTATCTTTATCTTCATCCCCAGGGAATGATCTCGCCGGCACCCTATGCGGCAATGGTGATCTTGAATCTGGTGATCTGTGTGAGCGCAGTGCTGGTTTCCGGAAGAAGTATTTTAAAGCAGCAGATAATAGAAGAAATCAGAGAATAGAAAACAAAATGTTTTTCCGGATGAGGATGGATGTTGAATTTATGCCGCTCGGACAAATCTATTATAACTGGAAGAAACACAGATTTGGATTTATGGAATCATCACACAAAAGAGGTATGGGAAAAGCTGTCCCATATCTCTTTTTTTAATAATTCTAAAACAAAGGAGAACATCTCCGAAGCGTGCGGAAAAGACATGTACCAGAATTCCCGATGGCCGCTCAGGTTGCCGAGAAGACCCTTTCAGAGTCCCGCAGGGGAATCTCTCTGACAGAACAGGAACTGAACCGGATCAATGACACCATTTCCCCTCTGCTGAAGAAAGGACAGTCCCTTCCGACTATCTGTGAGCGGTACCGGGATGAACTGCCGGTCACGGACCGCACCATCTATTCCTATATCAATGCAGGCCTGCTGGATGTCAGGAATATCGACCTGCGCCGTAAGCTGAGGATGCCTCCGGCTGCTTCAGCAGCAATGCCTGATACATACGGATACGTCCATAAGTGTCATTACATTCATCTTCGCTGACGATCTCTTTCATGGCATCCGCCAGATCCTGGTACTTCCATGGGCGGTCTTTATTTGCGAGATACTTATAGAAACCTTGACGGCTGACGCCAAGCATATGACAATAAAATGCGGTTTTCCCTTTGATCCTGCCGTCCTCTGTCTTAAGTGCCAGAAAGGTCATTCTCTGGTTTTTGCTGGCTTCCGACGGCTGGCGGCGAAAAAAGCACTGGCTCCTTCCAGAAACTCGTTTTCTTCCTTGAGCCGACGTATTTCCTTTTCCTGCTCCTTGACACGCTTACGCAGTAAGGTAATCTCTTCTGAGAGACTCATTGCGCTGGCAGGGGTATGGGAACCTTCCCCGATATCCAGCTTTACTGCTTGTATTTTATATTCATGGTCATATTTACGTGCCACTTTGAGTACCTCCTTATTCTGTTGATTATATCTCAAATCCTTGAGAATGGGGTGTCAACTTTTTTTATACCACATCAAAAGGCAGACTCTACGTTATCTGGTGCGAGTCTGCCTTTTCATATCTGATATCAATTCAAATCCAATTCTGTAGAAATCTCAAGCAAAACTCAAGTAAAACTTTTCCTGTGTCAGTCCTTTACCTTCTCTGCCTTTCCGGATAAATGCACCCAACTGTTCTTTTGTATATTCCATCTTGTGTAATCACCTCCCTATATTGTCAAGTGATTCTCCCTTTAAAATAAAGGTTTTTCAAGTTACTATCTCAGATAAATGAGCCAAGGA
>PPYE01384433.1_pt1 | contig 40207 bp, 36 predicted proteins | sample 1559881 | NCBI WGS metagenome assembly PPYE01 (sample SAMN08240022, study PRJNA423297) | Human gut metagenome, whole genome shotgun sequencing project. | reverse complement strand
CTTAGTGCGATGGGATTTTATCCGGTAGATCCGGTAAGTGCGGAATATGTATTCGGTGCTCCACAGTTGCCGAAGATGACTTTGCATCTGGCCGATGGCAAGACTTTCACGATTATTGCGGAGAATTTGTCGAAAGAACATAAATATGTAGATAGTATTACATTGAATGGCGAACCATATACGAAGAAAACAATCTCGCATGAGGATATTGTAAAAGGAGGAACGCTGGTATACAAGATGAAGTAATAAATTCGTTTCTGTACTGTTATGGGACTAATGACTTTAATTAATAGTGGTTGGGATCATAACTTATAGTAGAGAAGAAAAAAAGATACTGCAAGAATAAATTGTACGACACCCGGGTCTCATGATGCTTGACACCCGGGTGTCAGCATGTTCAACACCCGGGTGTCGGTGTGCATGAGACCCGGGTGTCGTACAACTTAATACTACTAAATGAAATTAATTTGAAGCCATACGATTAAGTTTGTACTAATCAAACTTATTTCCGTACAATCCTACTCACCTCTATACGCTGCTTTTCAAACTTCTCATTATTGGTGTTGCGATTACTAACCTCTTTACAGCGAATAGGTGCACTCATTTCAAGCAAGCGCAAAATCTCATTTAAAGATTCACCTTCAAAAGTCGCTTTATAGGAATACTTTCCTAATTCAGCGTCTTTCAGAATAAATTCCACGTTATAAGTCTGTCCCAAACGCTTGAATACATATTCCAGCGGGTCATCTCTAAAAATGAGTATTCCATCTTTCCATGAGCACCATTTATAAGTGTTGGTTTTATTGACGTTATATAAAGAAGTGGCCAGATTATAGTCAATTTTCTCTCCCGGTGAAAGGGAAATCGTCTTTTTCTGGTCAAGAGTGACTGCGACCTTCCCTTTTACTAACGTCACTGCTGCTACATGATCCGGAGCGTATGCGTTCACATTGAATGCTGTGCCGGTAGCTTCTACAGTCAGTTGTTTGGTTTTTACGATGAAGGGATGCTCTTTATCGGATTCTACTTCAAAATAGGCTTCACCCTGCATCGAAACAACTCTTTGCTTATCATTGAATTGAGTCGGATACTTTAAAGAACTTCCGGCATTTAGCCAAACCTTAGAACCGTCAGGCAGATTAACTACCGACCAAGTGCCATAAGGAGTGAATAACTCCTGATAAGTCTCTGCAATTTGAGAAGCGGGTTTAAAATAAAGATAAGCAGATAATATCAGTAAAGGAAGAAGTAAGATAGCTGCCACTTGCTGCCAATAGTGCAGGAAGGACAACTTAGGACGAACGGAAACCGGCTGGTTTTGATGGAGAATCTGTTCCATTACTTTTCTGTGCGCACTGTCCACATCTATCTCTTCCGGATTAAAAGCCGGGTGACTGACTTCCCACACATTCTTTTGTGATAGAAAGCTCCTATAGTTTTCGGGAGTAGCCGATATCCAATCATCCAGTACCTTTATTTCTTCTGGTGTAGCCTCTTTCGAGAGATATCTGGAGATTATAAATTCTATGTCTGAATCTTTATTTATCATATGCATTTTACCTTATATATAATAGACGTTTCAGAAAGAAAATCCCACATTCATTAGTGGAAAAGAAATAAAAAAAGTAGTAAATAAAAATCTTTTAATAAGATGCGGAGCTGCTTCAATGCTTTGCTGATACGTACTTCTACCGTTCTGACAGAGATATTCAGGCGATTGGCTATTTCCTGATATTTAATATTTTCTAATCGGCTCATCTCGAACACTTCTCTTTCTTGAGGAGGTAATTGTTCCAATGCATTTTTAAGTTGCCGGCATAAATCAGAATATAGTATGTAGTTTTCTGTCGTATCTATATCTATAGAATCCGATTTAAGTTCGTAAGCAATGTGCTCATCTATAATCCTGCGATGGCGTAATTCGTCCAGACAGTAATTCCTGACCGCTTTCAGTAAATATGATTTTAGTGAGTTCTCAATTACCAATGATTTCCGGTCATTCCATAGTTTGAGAAAGATATTTTGTACAATATCTTCACAGGTAGATTTCTCCGGAATGTAAGTACCGCCAAACAATACCAAATCTTTATAATAAGCATGGAATAGTCGGGTAAAAGCCTGTTTATCATCCAGTTTTAGTGCTATTACCAGAAAACGGTCGTCGGAAGTCTGTTGTTGGATATTCGGCATAGTATTGTAGTAAAGGTTCTATTGTCGGGGGTAAAAATAGAAAGATTATTTGGGATAAACGATAGTTTGAAGAAAAAATAATGCAGATGAAAAAATAATGCGATATCCAATGTGGCTTTTATTTTTAGAAACGTCTTATTGATAGAAACGAGAGAAAAACACATTTATTAACCTTTAAATAATACGAGCCATGAGAAAGACATAATCAGTGAATTCTGCTTCCGACAACTGATAAAAAAAGGAAGGTCTGACTCACCTTCCTTTCCAAAGATTCAGTTATTCGTTAATCAACTTATTTGTAGAACCAATAACCAAACATGTAAAGGTATGAAACTTATTTCAATTAGAAAAATGAAAAAGAGAATTAATGTACCTGCGAATGTAAAAATGGGGAGAATCTGTGCTATATGGTTGTTTTGTATAGCTTTGCAAGCTGTCAGTATACCTATCCTGGCACAATCCGCCAAAATTACATTGCGACTGAAGAATGTGACTGTAGAGGAGGTCCTGACCAGTATCGAAAATCAGACAGAATATCGTTTCTTATACAACAAAGACATTGTTGATGTAAGTCGTATAGTAAGCATTACTGTGAAAAATGAACGGATGACTCTGGTACTGGATAAACTTTTTAAAGGCGAAGGAGTATCTTATACGATTGAAAAACGTCAGATTGTATTAAACAAAGTTTCATCTCAACCACAGGATAACAAACAGCCGGTCAAAGTGACCGGAAAGGTAGTGGACGAATCCGGAGAGGTTCTTCCGGGAGTGACTGTGATGATAGAAGGGGCTACTCAAGGAACCATTACCGGTATAGATGGCAATTACCAGTTGCAAGTTCCGGAAGGCTCGATACTGAAATTTACTTCAATAGGTTACACTACATATACGCAGAAAATTACCCGACCGATGACGTTGAATGTGACGATGAAAGAGGATTCAAAACAGTTGGATGAAGTTGTTGTGGTAGGGTATGGAACGACCACCCGTAAGAATCTGACAACTTCCATTGCAACGGTAAAAACGGAAAAAATATCGCGAGCCGCAACAAGTAATATGTCACAGATGTTGCTTGGGCGGGCTGCCGGACTGGAAGCTACGTTGACAAGCCCGCAACCGGGTGGAGCAGTTGACCTTTCAATTCGTGGGGCAGGTACTCCTATCTTTATAGTGGATGGAGTAATGATGCCTTCCACTTCTTTAGAGGTTGGAAACGGAAACCAGGTTATGCCCAACTCTATCAATCGTTCGGGATTGGCCGGACTTAATCCTGCTGATATTGAATCTATCGAAGTGTTAAAGGATGCATCTGCCTCCATTTATGGAATTGGTGCAGCCAATGGTGTCGTATTAATCACTACAAAGAAAGGTACTGAAACTCGTCCCCAAATCACTTATGAAGGAAATTATTCTATCGTGAAAAACTATCCGTATCTGGAACCTTTGAGTGGGGAAGAATATATGAATGTTGCCAACATTTTCAATAAAGAAAACTATTTATTTACGAATGGTATGTATCCTTATGGTGATAAACCTTTTGATAATAAATGGGTACCTCAATTCTCACCTCAACAGATAGCTGCCGCTCAAACAACAGACTGGCTGGATTGTGTATTAAAGGATGGTAGCATCAATAATCATAATATCACAATTACGGGCGGTTCTAAACTGCTGAAATATTATCTGTCCGGAAATTATTACAAACAGGAAGGTACGGTAGAAAACTCCGCTATGGAACGTTATGCTCTTCGGACAAACATTTCTTCACAATTGCTTCCATTTCTTAAGTTGACAGCAATTGTCAATGTAAATGAAAATGAATATACAAATTCAACTTCCGGTGGCGGAGGTGGTGGAAATGGGTACGATGCCATACAATCGGCATTGACTTATCCTTCTTATTTACCGATCAGAGGTGAGGACGGAAAGCCTACCTTATATTCAAATTACCCTAACCCGGCCGAAATGATAAAAGTTAGTGACCGGACTAAAACAAGCGGTTATTATCTAAACTTTGCTGCCGATGTAGATATAATCAAGGATATGTTGTCCTTCCGTTTGATGTATGGCATTAATAAGGAGAATGCTAATCGTAATCTGTATATTCCTTCTGACATATATTTTATGGACATGTATAAATCAAGAGGGCATTTGGGATATGTTGAACGTAGAAACCAAACTATGGAAGGCACGTTGACTTTCAAAAAGCAGTTTGGAGATTTGTTACGTGTCGATGCCGTAGTCGGTATGGGAAGATATACGAACGATTCAAATGGACTTGAACTTGACTACGAACAGATTAACGATCACATTGCAGCTGATAAGGTGGAAGCTGCGGAAGGCGCTTTCTACCCGACTTCTTTCAGAGCAGCCGACGAACGTCGTTCTCAATTTGCCAGGGCAAGTGTGGATGTGCTCGACAGATATGTAGTTGCCGCTACTATTCGCCGCGATGGGACGGATAAGTTTTTTCCGGGAAAGAAATATGCCTATTTCCCTTCAGTGTCATTGGCCTGGAAATTATCTAACGAGCCGTTTATGAAGCATATATCATGGATTGACCAGTTGAAGATTCGTGGTAGTTATGGACAGACAGGTAATGATAATCTGGGTAGTTCGCTTTATGGCACTTTCAGTCTGGCAGCCCAATATATCAAGTTCTCTAACAATTCAGTGACTTATGTGCCCTATCTGCTTAGCGGTCCTGATTACCCGAATGTTACCTGGGAAAAGACTACCATGAAAAATATAGGTATAGACTTTTCAGTCCTGAAAGATAGAATCTGGGGGAGTTTTGATATGTTCCGCAATGATGTAACCAACTTGCTGGGATATGACTCTGCCTCTCCGCTTAGTATGACATCTTCCGTCCCGATGAATTATGGACATTATGTACGTTACGGATGGGATGCGACTATCAACTCACTAAACTTTGAAATCCCCCGTGTGTTTAAGTGGACCTCACAATTGACCTTATCACATCATAATGCCGTTTGGAAAGAACGGATGCCCAACTATTATTATGAAGAATATCGAATCCGCAAGAACGAACCGGTGAATGCTTATTATTACTATGAAACGGAAGGCGTTATCAACATAGATAAAAGCAATATGCCCGAATCGCAGAAATCTTTGCCGGCAGATGCGCAACAGCCCGGTTATCCGATTATTAAGGATGCAAATGGGGATAATAAAATAACGATTGATGATGTAAAGATGCGGAATACACTTCCAAAAATTCACATAGGCTTTGGAAATACATTTGTATACAAAGATTTTGATCTGGATGTATTTATGTATGGACAATTCGGACGTACACGCTATAACTATGCATATCGTTGGGCACTTGTCGGAGATGTGTATTACACGAGTCCCAAGAATTCGAACAAATATGTATATACTATCTGGAATTCCCAAACCAATCAGAATGGAAACCGGCGTGGTATTGCTTCAACAAAGGCTGTCGCTTTACCTGGTAACGTAGGCTTTGAGGAAGATTATCAGAATGCTTCGTTCGTACGTGTCAGGAATATCACTTTAGGATACAACCTTTCAGGAAAGAAGCTGGGAAGAGTGGGTGATTATGTGAGTTCTATCAGAGTTTTTATCGACTGTCAGAATCCGTTTACTTTTACCAAGTTTGTAGGTGTCGATCCTGAAATAAAGACGGGTGGCGACGGCTCCAAAGCGGAGTATCCGATGACGAGAACATACTCCTTCGGAGCAAAAATATGTTTCTAAGAAAACCTGTAACGAAAGAAAGATTGAAAATATGAATAAGAATAAATTATTTAAGGTGTTTGTCATGATTGCATTTATCATGTGCAGTTGTGAGGATAATTTTGATCCCAAGATGTATGGCACGTTGAATGTTTCTAATTATCCGGTGACTGAAGCCGAATACGAATCATTTATGATGACCTGCTATATGCCTTTTACGACAACATGGACCTATTGGATCGGTGCCGGAACAAGTGGTAATCAGCACGGTTGGTATATCCCTGCTGGAGGTGTACTGAAGTTCTTTGATTATCCGACAGATGAGGTGGCTGTGTGGAATAATGGTTGGGGAGGCGGATATTATTTCCTTTCTAAAGCCGATTTTAGTCAGTGTGTTTATTATACAAGCGGTACGTTAAGTGATGAAAGGCCGAACCACTTTCCGAAAGTAAGTGAGATTTCCTACTTCACCAATGTGATTGGAACATTGGAGAAAGCTTCTACCGAAGTGGTTTCCGAAGGGCGTAAAAGGGAGTTTATAGCTGAAGCCCGTCTTTGCCGTGGATTGATGATGTATTATTTATTGCATGTATATGGACCTGTTCCTTTGATTGTCGATCCGGACGATCTGATTAATCCTTCAAAACTGGAAAATCTGGTGCGTCCGACATTGCAGCAAATGACGGAGTGGATTATGGCTGATTTTGATTATGCTTATCAGTATATTGCAGATACGCAGCCGGAACAGGGACGTTACAATAAAGACTATGCACGTGTATGCATCATGCGGCATTGCCTGAATGAAGGCTATTATATGTCCGGTTATTATCAGAAAGCGATTGATATGTATAACGAGTTGAAGGGACGGTATAGTCTTTTCAAGAAAGGGGACAATCCTTATATCGAGCAATTTAAAAATGCCAATAACTTTAATTCGGAAGTGATTATGGCTGTCAGCTGTGATGAAACGGCGGACGGTACGAATAAGTCCGGCAACTTTAACCCGCTGATGATGCTTGCTACTCCCGATAATGCAGCCAGAGTGGACGATCAGGGAAATCCGACTCCTTTCTATCTGCAAGGGCAGGGATGGGGACAAACTTTCAACGTGTCTCCGAAATTTTGGGATACGTATGATCCTTCGGACAAACGTCGTGAAGTGATTCTGACCAAATATTATACGACTGCAGGAACCTGGATTGACCGGAATACTACTACATGGGACGGGTTTATCATTAATAAATTCCCGGTGGAAACAGCTACGGCTTTTCAGGGGACTGATATACCGTTAGCTCGTTGGGCAGATGTATTACTCATGTATGCGGAAGCCGAAGTACGTAAAAACAATGCGGCTCCGTCCGCTGACGCTATTGCTGCGGTCAATGAGGTGCGTAAGCGTGCCGGACTGGGTGATCTCCCGTCATCGGCAACAGCGAATGTTGAAGCTTTCCTGGATGCTTTACTTACGGAAAGAGGACATGAAATGTTGTATGAAGGGATGCGTAAAATAGATCTCATCCGTTTTAATCAGTATGCGCAGCGTACAGCGAAGATCAAAGGAGTGGCTCCTACACATCAATATGTGCCTATTCCTAATTATGCGGTTCAACAAGCTTCGGAATCTTATGGAAAAGTGTTGGTACAGACCTTTGAACGTGAGGGATGGAAAGCGGATCTTGCGGCAGCTCGCAATTAATGTCATCATTCATTATTGTTAAACTAGAGATCTTAAGAAAAATGAAAAAGATATACGTATTATTCATGTCGTCGTTATTGCTCCTTTCGTGTGCAAAAGATGATGTTAGTAAGCCAAGTGAATGGCCGGAGTGGCCTACACCTTCAAAACCTAAAATAGAAAATGCCGTATTGCGGGGAGTGAATGGTGAAACGGTTGTGGCGGCTGGTGATAAAGTGAAGTTCACCGCACAGGTCAGTGATGAATATAATGATTTGGTTTCATTTCAATTATTAGTGACAATGGATGGAGCCGAAATCTTGAATTTGTCTAAAGGCTTGAGCGGACGCTCTGCAGTTATTGAAGAGGAAGCAACTTTGCCTTTTGTTGCCGGTTTTCAGAACGGGCGTCCTGTGGTAACTATCAAAGCTGTAAATGATTTGGGAGGTAATGAATCGACACTGACCCTGGATGAGGCTGCAAGTGTGAAAGTAACCCGTCCGGAAACACCTTCCAAATTATACATTGTTGATGATCTCGGAAATGTATATGAAATGGACAAGGCAAATCAGAATGAATCGGATTATGGTTTTCGGACGAATGCTGCGGATCTTGCAGGGATCGGAGATCATTTTAAAGTTGCCGAGAAGGTGGTAAATAATAAACCGGACTATTCCGGTCTGGTTTGGGGGTATGCGGATGATAAAATATCCATTGTGACGGATGATGCGGCAGCTTCAATACCGACTCCTAAGGTGGGAAGTTATACATTGGAGAATATCACTTTCGATATGTTGTCTTTCCTGACTGATAAGACACTGACGTATAGTATTGATATTGATAAATCCCGGTTCTTTGATGTGGGAGGAGGATATATCCAGTTGGATGTTGAACTGGTGGAAAGTGCCAAGGTTAATTTTATCGGCTTTGGTAATGATGTCACCAATATGCTCCGGCCGGAATTCTTTAAAGATGTTTCCGGTGCCAAGGCAAAATTCGATGGTCCGTCGGTACTTTATAACTTGAAATACAATACATCAAACGGTTTTATGTATATGGAACGGCCGCGGGATGTGTTTTATCCGGAAGTGATGTATATTGTTGGTACCGGAGTTGGATTCCCGCGTGAACCCTATGTTGCCACACTTGCTTGGGATTTCTCATATCCTCACCAGTGGTTCTTCTTTAAGAAGGTAGGTGCAAGTGCTTTTGAGGCAGTCGTATATATCGACCAGACGATGGGATTTAAATTCTATAGAGGATATGGCTGGGCGCAAGAAGAGGATACGAAGAATTTGTATACGGTTGAACCGGCTAACTTGGTTACGAGAAGTGCTCCCGGTGATTTGATTCCCGGTCCTGATTTTAAAGCTGGTCTTTATACGATACATATCGATAAAGCTAGTGAAATGATACGATTGATTCCTTATAATTGAGTTGGGAATCGGGATTAATAGTCTTTAATTTAATATTCAATAGAATTATGTATATATCAATGAAAACATATAGTAAGAAGTTTCTGGTTGCATTCTTTTTTTCAATGTTGCCAATGGTGTTGATGTCTTGTTCGATGGAGCCGGAAAAAGCCTCTTTCTCTATTTCCGGAAATTTGGGGAAGTTGCAAATCAGCAATGAAGGGTTTACAGAAGTTTATTCGATAAAGTCTAATACGGAGTGGAAATTTGTTAATGAGACCGATCAGTCTTGGGCCACCATTTCCCCGGTTAAAGGGAGTGGGAACGGAAAAGTGACAATTACTGTAAGTGCAAATGCGGGAACCGGTCGTACTGCCGTATTCCGTGTGGTGCCTAATGGGGTGAAAACGCAGGAAATAGAGATTATTCAGGGAAACTCCTATATCCCGGAAGCTGATGGAGTATTTCCGATTATAGCATGGACTGGAGTGGAAGCAGACAAATCACTTGAGAAATTTCCGGTGATGAAAGCATCCGGCATTAATATTTATCTGGGATGGTATAATGATTTGGAGACAACACTCAAAGTGCTTGATGCGGCACAGAAAACCGGAGTGAAGATGATAACTTCCTGTCAGGACCTATTGTCTGTTGGTACTGCCGAAGAGGTTGTAAAAGCGATGATGAATCATCCGGCATTGTATGCCTATCATTTGAAAGATGAGCCGGAGGTGAATGATTTGCCAGGCTTGGGGAAATTGGTAAAGAAGATTAAGACGGTGGATAGTCATCATCCCTGTTATATAAACTTGTATCCGAACTGGGCCTGGGGAAAAGAACTTTATTCTGAAAATGTAAAGTCGTTTATAGAGCAGGTGCCTGTGCCGTTTATATCGTTTGACAATTATCCTATTGTGTCTATAAATGGGGCTCCCAGCATTGTTCGGCCGGACTGGTATCGGAATTTGGAAGAAATATCAGCAGCTGCTAAAGAGAGTAATAAACCTTTTTGGGCATTTGCACTTGCACTTTCTCATAAACTGGATGAAACTCATTTTTATAAAATACCGACATTGCCCGAGTTGAGATTACAAGTTTTCAGTGATTTGGCTTACGGCGCACAGGCAATCCAGTATTTTACTTATCGCGGACTTCAACATGATGAACCGACCGAAGTATATGATTTGGTCAAGACGGTCAATCAGGAGGTGCAACAGCTTGCAGGTATATTCTTGGGAGCGCAGGTTATTTCAGTGTCTCATACCGGAAGCGAAATACCGGAAGGAACTACGGCGTTGGGAAGTTTACCGGCCCCTATAAAATCGTTGACAACGAGTGATACAGGTGCTGTTGTTTCTGTATTGGAGAAAGGTAGTAACCAGTATCTTGTAGTTGTAAATAAGGACTTTCGTAATGTGATGAATCTGGCAATTGATGTGGATGGTTCTGTAAGCAGAGTGCTGAAGGATGGTTCAACTGTAAGTCCGGATGGTTCTACGATAGCGGTTGAACCGGGGGATATGGTTATATTTACGTGGAGAAAATGAATAAAGGTTTCTAATTAGATAAAGTAAATTCGATTATGAAAAAGATATTACTCTTATTTTTTATTGGCATTATGTTAATTGCCTGCAGTCAGAAAACAGTCTCTGTTCGTGAAGTCTGGACAAAAGAACAGGCTAATGAATGGTATCAACAATGGGAATGGCTCCGAGGGTGTGATTTTATTCCAAGCACGGCAATCAACCAATTGGAGATGTGGCAGGCTGATACTTTTGATCCGGTGACTATTGACCGTGAACTAGGCTGGGCAGAAGATATCGGAATGAATTGTATGCGTGTATATTTGCACCATCTGGTTTGGGAAACGGATAAGGAAGGTTTTAAGAAACGTATTAATGAATACCTTACTATTGCCGCCAAGCATCATATCTCTACCATCTTTGTCTTTCTGGATGATTGCTGGAATCCTACTTACCAGGCAGGAAAGCAACCGGAACCACAACCGGGAGTACATAATTCGGGATGGGCGCGTGATCCGGGAGATTTGTATTATAAAGGTGATACGGCAGTGATACTTCCGGTCTTGGAGAATTATGTGAAAGACATTCTTACCACCTTTAAGGATGATAAGAGAATTGTGTTGTGGGATTTATATAATGAGCCCGGCGGTTCGGGTGGATATAGATACGGTGAAAGAAGTCTGCCGTTATTGCAGAAGATATTTACGTGGGGACGAACGGTTAACCCGTCGCAACCCTTGTCAGCCGGAGTTTGGGATATGAGTTTGACTAATTTGAATAAGTTTCAGTTGGAAAACTCGGACGTGATAACCTATCACACGTATGAAGGTCTGGATTCGCATCAACAGCTCATTGACACATTGAAGCAATATGGGCGTCCGATGATTTGCACGGAATATATGGCACGTACTCAAAATAGTACTTTCCAGGATATTATGCCGATGCTGAAGAAAGAAAATATCGGTGCAATAAACTGGGGACTTGTAGCCGGAAAGACAAATACAATATTTGCATGGGATACTCCGTTGCCTGACGTAGCTGAACCGTCCTTGTGGTTCCATGATATTTTCCGTAGCGATGGGACACCTTATTCAACAGAAGAAGTGGAATGTATTCGTTCATTAACTAAATAATTCCCTTATGATAACTATGAGGAATATATGGATAATGATGTTGGGGATATGCTTGTTTGGTTGTGGGGCTGGTAAACAGCCCCCTTCCTCACAGCTCTCTTTAACATGGAAACTGGAAAAAGATAGTGTGGAAGCCAGATATTTTAAGAATACATTCTGTTTGACGAATAACGGGAATAAATCCTTGGCTGATAATTGGGTGATCTATTTTAATCAGACACCAATTTATTATCAGCAACCTATTAATGCCCCGTTGGAAATAGAATGTATTGGTTCGACTTACTATAAAATGTATCCTACTGAACACTATCAGGCGTTGGCACCGGGTGAAACACTCTCTTTTACTATATTGAGTGAAAGAAATGTGATTAATGTATCTTCGGTTCCTGAAGGGGCTTATATTGTAGCTACCGATGAAAAAGGGAAAATGTTGCAGCCGCAAAATATTCCGATTGAGATCGGACTGTTTACGCCCGATGCCCAATGGATTCGTTCGAAGAATAGTTTTCCCTATGCAGATGGAAATTATTTGTATAAGCAGAATGATGATTTCAGCAAGCCTGTAGATTGTGATATACTTTCTCTCTTTCCTACTCCTAAAAAAGTAGAGAAGACGGGTGGTGTTTCTACTTTCTCTCCAAAGGTAGGTCTGAAGTTTGACGGTGTATTTAAAGAAGAAGCTCTTTTGTTGAAAAAGCAATTGACTTCACAGTTAGGATGTACCGTTTCTGACAAGGATGAAGAAACAATCATTGAATTGAAGAAAACAGAACTTCCTGCCACCTGCCAATGTCCGGATGAGTATTACGAAATTGTGATAAAGAATAACCTGTTAACTTTGAAAGCTAATGATGCGCATGGCATATTTAATGCTTGTCAGACATTGGTTGCTTTATTGGATAGCATGAAGCTAGCTTCCTCTCCGCTCCCCAATCTTCATATTACCGATTATCCGGACATGGGACATCGGGGAATCATGCTGGATGTAGCCCGCAATTTTACAAAGAAGACGGACTTATTGAAACTGATAGATATACTGTCATTCTATAAAATGAATGTACTGCACCTGCATTTGAGTGATGATGAGGCTTGGCGTGTAGAAATACCCGGATTGGAAGAATTGACAGAAATAGCCTCTCGCAGAGGACATACTACAGATGAACTGACATGTCTTTATCCTGCTTATGCTTGGGGATGGAATGAGGTAGATACCACCTCATTGGCTAATGGGTATTATTCTCGCAGTGACTTTATGGATATTTTGAAATATGCAAAAGAAAGGCATATCAGAATTATTCCTGAAATAGATATTCCCGGCCATTCACGGGCAGCAATAAAAGCCATGAATGCCCGTTACCGGAAATATATTGATACGGATCAGTCGAAAGCGGAAGAATATCTTCTGATTGACTTTGCAGATACTTCCCAATATCTATCGGCACAAAATTTCACTGATAATGTTATTAATGTCGCAATGCCTTCTACATACCGTTTTCTTGAAAAAGTGATTGATGAAATCGGGCGGATGTATCAGGATGCGGGAGTAGAACTACCTGCTTTCCATGTAGGTGGTGATGAAGTGCCGGAAGGCATTTGGGAAGGTTCTTCTGTCTGCCGTACTTTTATGAAAAAACATGGACTGACTAAGATACGGGATTTGAAAGATTATTTTCTGGGGCAAATTCTGGAAATGTTGGATAAACGTAATATACAAGCAGTTGGATGGCAAGACATAGTTATGAATCCGGATAATACCGTGAACGAACATTTCAGAAATAGCAAGGTCTTGAATTATTGCTGGAATACAATTCCGGAACAGGGTGGGGATGAAGTTCCGTATAAGTTAGCAAATGCGGGCTATCCTATTATACTCTGTAATGTGGGTAATTTCTATTTGGATATGGCCTATTGTTATCATGTGGAAGAACCGGGGTTACGTTGGGGTGGTTACGTAGATGAGTACGTAACGTTTGATATGTTGCCTTTTGATATTTACAAGTCTTTACGGCGGAATCTGAAAGGTGAATCTGTGGATGTAAAAACAGCCTCAAACGGTAAGCAACCTTTGACAAAAGAGGGGTATAAGAATATCAAAGGTTTGTCCGGACAAATCTGGGCGGAGACAATCCGTAGTTTCGAACAAATAGAATATTATCTTTTCCCGAAAGTCTTTGGACTGGCAGAACGCGTTTGGAATGCTCAACCATCGTGGGCATTGTCTCCGGACGGCAAAGTATATATGGATGCCAAACGAAAATATAATGCCGGTATTGTAACTTATGAATTGCCCCGTTTGGCAAAACGAGGTATTAATTTCCGGGTATCTCCTCCAGGTATTATAGTAAAGGATGGATTGTTACTCACTAATACTACCAATCCCAATGCGGTAATCCGGTATACAACCGATGGTAGTGAGCCTACGGAAAGTTCTGTAGAATGGCAAACACCGATAGCGTGTGATGCTCCACTGATAAAAGCAAAGGCTTTTTATTTAGGAAAGGAAAGTGTAACTACGGTATGGTTTAATAGATGATATATGAATAGAAGGCTGTTTTAATAATATTAGAATAGCCTTCTATTCTGTATTTAGGAAACTTTGATATATTCAAAAATTACAGAAAATTCTAGTTCTTGTTTACAATATTCAATGAATCTAAAACTGGAAGTATGAGTATTGATATTAATTATTGATTAAAATAATAGATACATTTATAACTTGCGTTTTAATTAGTTATCTCTTAAAAAGTATACGAAATCCAAAACTCACAACATGTCTATAAAAATCCCAAAACAAGAACAATAAATTAGGTTTAAGTGAATTAAGCATTATCTTTGTGCTGATTTATTGCAAAATATATAATTAATCTAATAGCATATGAAAAGTATAGATGATGATATATTGTTATTGAAACTGATTCGAAATGGCGATGAAACAGCTTTCAAACGTATTTTTTACAAATATATAGATTCTATAGAACGTTTCATTATGTGCTATATCCATGATCGAGAAAAAGCACAAGAATTGGCTTTGGACCTTTTTATTTATATTTGGGAAAAACGGGAAACATTACAGATACAGCTCACTTTAAAAGCATATTTATTCCAGTCAGCTAAGAATAAAGCTTATACATTTCTTCATAAGAATGAGAATTTAAATTATATTGATGATTTAAATCTTTTAGATCAGTCTGTAGAAGCTTATCCTTTTTTGGAGATGGAAGAGCTATCTCGGCTGATTGAAGAAGCTGTATCATTATTACCTGAAAAATGTAAGAAAATTTTTGAAAAAAGCCGTGTCGATAATTTAACTAATAAAGAGATAGCTTATTCATTGGATATTTCTGAAAAGACTGTGGAGAACCAAATAACCATAGCGTTAAAAAAAATAAAAAAACACCTTGGGGAGGCATATTCTTATTTATGGTGAAAAATATAATTTTCTTTTTTTGGGGGGTAAGTTCTTTTTAGAAGTCTAACTAATAAAAGGAATTTGTATGAAGAAGAATATAATTATCCCTTGGGAAATCATAATCAAAGATTTTAAATTAGAGTCAACAATAGAAGAAAAACTCTTATTAAAAGAGTGGCTATCTGATGCAGAAAATCAAAACTTATATAAAGAACTGAATTCATTATGGCTGACTTTAATGCAAGCTGGTAGCGAATATGTATCCAATACGGATGAATTATGGAAGCAAATGGAAAAACGTATGTATGCTTCTAAGCCACAAAAGAAATTCAATCCCCAAAATTCGTTCCGTTGGTTGGCAATGGCAGCTTCTTTCTTGTTAGTTATATTATTAGGAAGCGGGGGGTATGTTGCCGTAAAATGGTATCACTTAAATAATATACATCGAACTTACTTTGCAATTAGCGAAAAAAACAAATTGCAGTTACCGGACAGTTCTATTGTATGGTTAAATACAGGTTCGCAATTAACATACATTTCTACTCCATTTGACAGTAAACGAAAGGTGAAATTAGAAGGAGAGGCTTTTTTCGATGTAACAAAAGATAGTTCGCGCCCTTTTATTGTAAATAGCGATGAAATTAGGGTAATAGTACATGGTACCAAATTCAATGTGGAAGCTTATAGAGAACAAAATGAAATTGCTGTCAGCTTATTGTCCGGTTCTGTTTCTATTAATACTCCTAAAGGAGTACGAAAAATGATATCAGGAGAAAAAGCACTCTATAATAAAAAAACAGAAAATTTGAAAATAGAAGCTGGGGCTCAGTTAGAAGGAATATGGGCTGCTAATAACCTGTCTATCAATCAACTTTCTTTAAGAGAAGTAGCTGTCCATCTTTCTAAATGGTATAATATAAACATTCATATTTCTTCGAAGATACCTGATAGTCAACTGTATACGCTAACTATTAGTAAAGAAGACTCTATAGAGGATATTTTGATACTACTATCTAATATAAGTCACTTCAAATACCGTTTTATTGATAATAATAATATAGAAATTATTAACTAATAAAGTATTAATAACAAATCGTATTATGGGTCCATAACCTTTCTTTTTTCCTTATGAAAACATAAGGAGAAGACTAATATTAACCAATAAATAAAATCCATTCATTAAAATTTAGTATTATGATTACATTGAAAAAGTTGACAGATAGGATAAAATGGAAAATTTCATTAATGATAGTAATTTATTATTTATTACCCTTATTTGCTTATACAGGCTATGCTCAAGAGACTATTGTACTCAAATTAAATAATATTAGCTTAAAAGAAGCTTTGAAAAAAATTGAATCGCAGACAAATTATACATTTGTATATGATGAAAATATCATCAGCCTCTCACATAAAGTTAATATGAATTTGAATGAAAATTCCATTCGCATAATCTTGAATAAACTGTTATATTCAACAAATATACAATATGTAATTTCTAATAAAAAAATAATATTATCTCCAAAGAGAACCGAAATAATCTCTAAGAATAACAAAAAACGAGTTATTACAGGAAAGGTTACAGATGCTGAAACAAATGAACCACTAATTGGAGTAAGTATCATTATAAAGGAAACTCTGGAAGGAACGGTTACTGATTTAGAGGGGGAATTTACGTTATCTGTTCCCCAAAACACTCAATTGGAAGTATCTTATATAGGATATAAAAAGCAGACAATTAATGTCAGCGATTTGGGCTTCTTCAACATCCAAATGAAATCAGATAATGAAGTTTTAGATGAGGTTGTCATTGTAGGAGCAGGTACACAAAAGAAAGTATCTGTGACAGGGGCTATCACATCTATACGTGGTAATATATTAAAAGCTCCAACTTCTTCATTAACTTCTAATCTTGCAGGTAAACTATCTGGAGTAATCGCAATGACTACAACAGGTGAACCGGGAGCCTCTTCGGATTTCTATATTCGGGGAGTGAGTACATTTGGAGGACGTGCCACTCCTTTGATTTTACTGGATGGTATAGAAATTTCATCAGGAGATTTGAATAACTTGCCGGCAGAATCAATTGAAAGTTTCTCTATTTTAAAAGATGCTTCAGCAACTGCTATTTATGGTGCGCGTGGTGCTAATGGGGTCATGTTGGTTACAACCAAAAGTGGTATGGAAAACTCTAAAGCGAACATTAATGTTTCTATTGAAACATCTTTATTAAAGCCTGTTAATGAGGTGAAATATGTAGATGGCGTAAGATGGATGCAACTTTATAATGAAGCACAGTTAAGTCGAAATCCGAGTGCTACTCCTAAATATAGTAATGAACGAATTCAATTTACAAAAGATGGTGTCAATCCCGCAGTATATCCAAATGTAGACTGGTATGATCTAATGTTTAAGGAATATACTTTTAACCAACGTGCTAATATTAATTTACAGGGAGGAGGATCTAAAGTGACCTATTACATGAGCTTACAGGCCAATCATGACACGGGTTTACTTGATATTCCCAAAACATTCTCATTTGATAACAATATCAACCAGTGGGAATATACTTTTCAAAATAATATCGCTTATAAGATTACCTCTACAACCCAATTGGGATTGCGTATGAATGCTCAGTTTGGAACTAACACTGGTCCCTCTAACTCTACTAGTGATATTTTTTATCAAACTTATAATGCTAATCCTGTAACTTTTCCCGCTAAATATCCTTCTAATCCGGGAGATCCTCATGTCAAATTTGGTAATGTAATTTTGACAGGTTCAGAAACATACATTAATCCCTATGCATATATGTTGTCTACTTATAAAGAAAGTCATTATACAACACTCAATACTTCATTAAATGTAGATCAAAAATTAGATTTTATTACTAAAGGGTTGAGTATTACTGCACTTATAAATCTGAAAGCATACTCCACTACTGCTTTTACTCGAACTCTTACTCCTTATTATTATAAGGTGATTGAATCAAGCTGGTCACCTGATGATCCGAATTATTATGAAGTAGAATCTGTAGGACCAACAGGAAGTGATTATATTGATCAGTCTCAAATAGATCGCTGGACGGACAATACTTTTTACGTTGATACTCGTATCAATTACACTCGACGTTTTGAAGATCATTCTGTATCCGGTATGTTGATGTATATGCAACGTGAGAATAGAAACAGTGTGTTACCTCACCGTAATCAAGGGTTCTCTGGTAGATTTACTTATGATTTTCAAAACAAATATCTGGCTGAGTTCAATTTTGGGTACAATGGCACTGAACGTTTAGATAAGGGAAATCGTTTTGAGTTTTTTCCCGCTGTTTCATTAGGATGGGTGCCAAGTAATGAGAAATTCTGGATGCCAATTAGTAAATATATAGATTATTTCAAGATAAGAGGGTCTTATGGTTTGGTTGGTAGTGATGAAACCGGCAGTAATGCTGGGGCACCTCACTTTTTATATGTGGATCAGGTTACGATAGGAGGTGGAGGAGGATTCTATACAGGAGCTAATTGTAACACTTTTAGAAATGGACCTGCATTTGGTGGATTTGCAGTACAAAATGCTTCATGGGAACGTGTGAAAAAATTAGATATAGGCATAGATATGAATATATTAGAACAAATAGGGGTAAGTTTTGATTATTTTTATGATCGCCGTAATCGTATCTTGATGAGACGAGCTTCCTGGCCTATTATTATGGGATATTGGGGAGCTACTCCATGGAGTAATATCGGTGCTGTAGACAATAAAGGATTCGAAATAAGCATAAATTGGAAAAAAGAATTAATTAAAGATCTGTTCATAGACCTTCGTGGGAACTTTACCTATACTCAAAATAAATATGTAAATAAAGACGAACCTAATTATCCTTATATATGGCAGACGGAGACTGGAAAACCGTTAAGTACAACAGTCGGTTATATTGCAGAAGGCTTATTCAAAAGTCAAACAGATATTGACACTAGCCCTAGTCAAATAAATTTAGGAAGTACAGTTATGCCTGGAGATATAAAATATCGTGATGTTAATTGTGATGGGGTTATTAACCCGGAAGATCAGGTAATGATTTCTCCGTATGGAAATACACCACGTATTCAATATGGTCTAGGATTGAATTTGACCTATAAAGGTTTTGATTTTGGAATGTTTTTCAATGGTTCTGCTAAACGAACCATTATGATTAGCGGAATAACTCCTTTTGGTTCTGATGCGGGTAATGGTGATCGAAATTTAATGCAGTTCATTGCAGATGACTATTGGTCAGAAAGTAATCCAAACCCGAACGCAACTTATCCTCGTTTAGGAATATCGAAAACACAAACCTCCAATAATACCGTTAACAGTACTTATTGGATGAGAAATGGAAATTTCCTTCGGTTTAAAACACTCGAATTTGGATATAAATTCCCATTTTGTCGTGTTTATGTAAGTGGAGATAATTTAGCGGTGTGGAGTCCTTTCAAATTGTGGGATCCTGAACTAAGCTGGAATTCATATCCATTACAACGCACATTCAACTTTGGAGTACAATTCAATTTTTAAAACTCATTATAATATATATTCGTATGAAAATAATAAATAGTTTTATGATACATTTCATGAAAATAGTATTATCGGTATGTCTTTTTTCTTCTTGTAGTTATTTAGATGTAGTTCCTCCTGAAACAGCAGACCTAGATGACACTATGAAGGATCGTGAAGCAGCCTTAGGCTTTCTTTACTCTTGCTATAGTGGAGTGAAGGAGAATTGTGCGAATGACGGACGTGGCTTTGAAGCTTCGGCTGATGAATTCGTTCATCCTAGATTATGGGATAATACAGGACAACGTGCCGCATGGAATCTTCTCTCAAGTACATTCAAACCTGCTAGTGGTGGATACAGCAATAGTGATTATTGGAGTTCTGATATATGGAGAACCTCATATAATAATTTAGGGCAAGTGCACTTATTTATAAAATGTCTAGAAAATTTAAGTCCGGCAGGAGTTACGGATTCTGACAAAATCCGTTGGAAGTCAGAAGCCATATTTCTTGATGCATATTATCATTTTAGGGTATTAGCTGCTTATGGTCCCTCACCTATCATTACTCACTGGATGGACCAAAACACTTCGACTACATCACTCCCTGGACGCTCTCACTTTGATTATTGTATAAAATATATTACTGATAGATTAGATGAAGCAGCCAAAAACCTACCTGCTACTGTAGAAACTGCAGATTTAGGAAGAGCTACCTCTACTATTTGTAAAGCTCTAAAATCTAGAGTGCTACTTTATGCTGCTTCTCCTTTATGGAATGGTTCGTTTCCATTTAAAGATTGGAAAAATAATAATTATGAGACTCCGGGATATGGGACTGAACTTGTAAGTAAAAGTTATGATAGAAAAAAATGGGAAGATGCTTTACAAGCTTCTTTAACAGCATTAACTTTTGCTGAAAATGAAGGAAAACGAAAACTCTTTAATCTGGTTCAATCTGAACAGATACGCAATAACGAATCTGTGTCATTACCATATATTCCCGGTATAGATGATGACGAATTTAAGAAAAGGGTAGTTATGCTTCGATATATGTTAACAGCTGCTGAAACAGCAGGAAATGCGGAATGTATTTGGGGGGCTTACACAAATCAAGAAATACTTAAGCAGAGTCTACCTCATTACATTGTAATGTTAAATGGAGTACGGCAAAGTGGCTTTTCCGGTAGAAACCCTTTATTATATACTGTAGAGCATTTTTATACTAAAAACGGCAAACTGCCTAAATTTGACAATCAATTTACCAATGAAGCCGATTGGTTTAATTCTGCTAATATTCCAGGACATCAAAATATTATTAATCTGAATGTTAAACGTGAACCTAGATTTTATGCATGGCTTTCATTTGATGGAGACGAATACAGTTCAAAACTGGCTAATGGTTCACCTTTAATTATAGAAGCTAGAAATAGCAATTTGCAAGGTTTTAACGAGGGACTATATAATCGTGATAATTGTGTAACTGGATATTTTAGTAAAAAATATATAGAACCTGGTTTAAATGCAGATAAACCGTCATTTGGTTATTTAAATAAGTACCCGACAATGTTTATTCGTCTTGCAGAATTGTATCTCAATATAGCGGAGTGTTATGCAGCCTTAGATGATAAAGAAAATGCTATAAAATATTTGAATTTTATTCGTCAACGAGCTGGAATTGCAGCATTAGAGGGCAGTGACATTACTCGTGATATGAATATTATGGATTGGGTACATAACGAACGTTTTATTGAGTTATGGGGGGAAGGCCACAGATATTACGATGCTCGACGCTGGATGATAGCTCCGGAAGTATTTAAAAGTGGTGTACGTGAGGGACTTAATGCTATAGAAAAGAAAGATCCTTCCATGGAAGAATTCAATAAACGAATTAAAGTAGATCAACCATTTCAGTGGAGTGATCGTATGTATTTACTGCCTATATATATTGATGAATATTATAGTAATCCACAATTAGTACAAGCCCCCGAATATTAATCCTTTAAATATGTAGATGTATGAAAAAAATAATATATAATTTGATATGTTTCAACATAATAATACTTTTGTTTGCTTGTAATGATTCTGAATATGATTTTACCAATTTATTTCCTGAAGAATATCATAAAGGACTTCTAATAAAGGAAAATGGAGAGCAGATATTAACAATGTCTGCATTACATGACACATATTCCTATCCACTTATTATATTGAAGAGTGGTAGCAATCCTGATTTGAAAGCTACAGGTACGCTTACGATCATGAATGACGAAGAAATGGAAGTATATAATCGACAAAAAGATGTGGAGTATTGTATAATTCCGCCTTCTGCCTATTCTTTAGAAAAAACAGAAATATCTTTTGCGGCTGGTGAAACTTCAAAGACTACCAATATTACTTTTAATACAAAAGCGGTCAGTCAACTTTCACATGATAAAATTTGGGTCTTACCTATCCAGTTAAGAAGTAAAGATACTAATGTTTTTAAAAACACTCTGATTTTAAAGGTAACGTCATTGCTTCCGACAATTTCATTTACAAATGAGGAGGTTGAATATAATTCATCTCCAACAGATTTTATATATTGTATGAACTTGCAATTGAGTAATGTTGAGGAAGAGTTGGAAGCATTTACTTGTAATGTAAAAGTGCCAGATAATGCTAGTGAACTAATAACCGAGTATGAAAATAAAACAGGAAAAAAAGTTTTATTATTAAATGAAGGCTATCTTTTAGGAGATAATAATGATGCAACATTATTTTTTGATAAAGGGAGTACTTTGGCAACGATGAACATCACTCTTGACAGAAAATCGCTTCCTGCTCAGACTTGTATTTTGCCGCTACAAATAAATGAATGTAGTGATAATCGGTTGACATTATCTGACCGTATATTTTATTTGATAATATCAAATACAGTAGATCGGAGTGGATGGAAGATTTATTTCTGCAATACAGACATGAAAAATGTAGATCCTAATAGTGATGCTGGCAAAGGAGGCATTGAAGCGATTTTGGATGGGGATTTCTTTACTTATTGGCACTCTGCATATAATGTACCTGATTACGGGAATGGAAGTAATGGAGGATATAAAGGAGTTCTGTCTAAAGGAGAACAGTACACTTTTGTTATTGATTTTGGTGAAGCACTTAAACTTTCAAAAGTAGGTATAGCTCAACGAGTTCAGCCTGCTGGAAATAACGAAGAGAATTGGTATGGTTGGAATCAAAATGTGAAAACAGTTAATATAAAAGGAGCAGTGGACGGTGCTACTAAACTTATACCAGATATGGATAACTATTCTGCTTATTGCGGAATGTGGGGAACTGATGACTATAAAGATTTAATGCCTGCCAAAACAATGGAACAAGGTACCAAGTATGCTCAAGAAGGGACTTTGCAATGGTTTAATGTAGAATGGAATAAAGAGAATGCATACCGATATTTACGAATAAGCATTACCGAACGACATCAGTCAAATAATAAAACAGTTTCTTTATCTGAAGTGAATGTTCAACTAGCGGAGTAGATAAGAGAATGAAATTATAGTTAACATTATCTTTTTGAATGGTATTAATCCTATAAAATAATATCGATTATGAAAATCAACTTTTTAATTAATTCAATATTTTATGTTGCAACAACATTGTTGATAATGATATTGCAATCATGTGCTTCTGAATATGATCCGACCAAGAATATGCTACCTCCTGCTTCTAATGCTAAAATACTTATACCATTAGCAGATCCTTTCATTTTATATGATAATAATACATATTATGCTTACGGTACTTCTAGTTCTGAAGGTTTTCAGGCATATGTATCGACTGATCTAAAACATTGGGCATTAGCAGAGACTCCTTTAGGAAATCATCTTGTTCTTAAGAAAGGTAACCAGGTGTATGGGGAATCTGATTTTTGGGCACCAGAAGTTTATAAGAAAAATGGAATGTATTATATGTTCTATTCGGCAAATACTCGAATTTGTGTGGCGACTTCTGACTCTCCACTAGGACCATTTATTCAATCGGAAGTAAAGCCATTAATTAGCGATGAAGGTTGTATAGACCATCACTTGTTCATTGATGATGATGGTACTCCTTATTTATTTTTCGTACGTTTCATAGAACCGGATGGTATAACTTCGGGGAATAACATATGGATGACACGAATGAATGATGACCTACTATCTATTAGGGATATGAAAAGCGAATGGAAGCATTGTATTAGTGTTTCGAAGCCTTGGGAGAATATAATGGGGCGTATTATTGAGGGGCCTTTTGTTCTTAAACATAATGGTAAGTATTATCTCAGCTATTCAGCTAATGATTATCAGAGTCAAAGTTATGGTGTAGGATATGCGACTTCTACTAATCTGTCTAATCCGAATTGGGAAAAAAGCCCTTCCAATCCGATTTTAAAAAATCCCAATAATTTAGTTGGCACAGGACATCACTCCTTCTTTTCTGATGCAGAAGGTAACTTATGTATTGTCTTTCATGCCCATAAAAGTTTATCTGAAATACATCCAAGACATATGTATATCAGTTATGCGAATTTTGATTCTATGGGTTCGTTAGTAGTGGATAGCAAATATTCCAAGCCGATGTTAATTATAGATGATATAAAATAGTAAATTTATGACTAATCAAATATCTAAACAGCGTATTGTAATGATAGCATTAGGATTAATTCTGATACTATCGAATATAGAAGCGCATAAAAATAGCAAAGGAATTCCCTTAGCAGATCCTTTCATTTTATGTAGTAATGGAATGTACTACGCCTATGGAACTTCTAGTCAGGAAGGGTTTAAGGTGTATGTCTCTAAAGATTTGGAAAAATGGACGCTAGGTGATACCCCACTAGGGAATCATCTAGTCCTTCAAAAAGGTGTTGATGTATGGGGACAGTCGGATTTTTGGGCTCCAGAAGTGTATTATATTAATAATAAGTACTATATGTTTTATTCGGCAAATACTAGAATCTGTGTAGCAACATCGCTTTCTCCTTTAGGGCCGTTCAAACAAGAGAAAGTTCAGCCCATTATTCCTGATGAAGGATGTATTGATCATCATTTATTTATTGACGACAATGGTAAATTTTACATATTCTTTGTGCGTTTTAATGATGGAAACAATATTTGGATGGCAGAAATTTCTTCGGATTTACAACAAATAGCTTCTAAAGAAACATGGAAACATTGTATTAGTGTTTCTCAACCTTGGGAGAATAAAATGGGACGTATTATTGAAGGTCCTTTTGTGTTAAAGCATAATGGGGTCTATTATCTTACTTATTCTGCAAATGATTATAGAAGTTCTGATTATGCGGTAGGTTACGCAACTACACATGATTTATCTAATCTTCAATGGAAGAAAAGTCCAAATAACCCCATCCTTCATCGTCCTGGAAAATTAGTCGGTACGGGACATCATTCTTTTTTTTATGATACTAAAGGCAATTTGAAAATTGTCTTCCATGCTCATAAAACAAATACGATTATTCATCCACGCGAGATGTATATTAGTGATGCACAATTAAAGAATGATAAGCTGAATATATCTTCTAAATTTAAGAAGGCAATTATATGTAATACAAAAGATTAATTACTATATTCAAGTGTAACAGTTGATGTGTGCTTGATTAATTTTCACTTTGATGGAGGGCAACTTGATAGTTTATACTTTTAACTGGAGAATGTCCTCTATCAATGTGGATTTTTTACTTAGGCATACAAATCTTTTATTGTAATTGGAGGTTTGCTTTGGCAAAAGTAAATTTCGGTATTAGTTCGATTAATTCCATGATTATGCTGACTTTTTCCATATCCTTTTGCTGAATTATGCCCATGCATGGTATGTGCCAATACGTTGAGAAGTGTGCCGATAGGAGTTCCCATGTCGCTCACATTAGCAGTTACAGGAGTAGCCATAGCCAGACCAATTTTCTCTTTACTGTCTGCGGAAAGTTTTTTTAATACAGGAGTAAGGAAAGTGAGCATTATGGCAGAGTGCATAGCGTGATTGTGTTCTGAAAGGTCTTATAATGAAGCGTGCCAACAACACATTCAGTCTGCTTTTGGTTGTTGCGATGGCAAGTATGTCCCCACTGATAAACAATATAATGATAGGATCGGCAAAACAGTGTATGATGTCCTTGAAGATATTAATATGGATATTAGGTAGTCTGCTGCAATTTCTCTAAATTTGTGCCATTAACTCGACTAATACATTCATGGAGCATACTGAAACTTTAATAGTAGAGCAGTTGAAGACAGGTAACGAAGATGCCTATCAATACATCTATGACCGTCACTATGCTCTGCTGTGTCATGTCGCGAGTGGCTATGTAAGAGATCAATTCCTTGCGGAAACCATTGTCGGAGATACCATTTTTCATTTATGGGAGATTCGTGAAACGCTGGAGATTTCCGTTTCCATCCGTAGCTATTTGTTGAGAGCCGTCCGTAATCGTTGTATCAACTATCTTAATTCAGAATGGGAAAAGCGCGAGATTGCGTTTTCATCTCTGATGCCCGATGAGATAACAGACGATAAAATGACGATATCCGATTCGCATCCGTTGGGGACATTGCTGGAGCGTGAACTGGAAGAGGAAATATATAAAGCCATTGACAAATTGCCGAACGAATGTCGTCGCGTGTTCGATAAAAGCCGTTTTGAAGGAAAATCATACGAAGAAATTTCTCAAGAGTTAGGCATCTCTGTCAATACGGTTAAGTATCATATAAAGAATGCATTAGCATCTTTACAAACGAATCTAAGTAAATATCTGATTACTCTACTTTTATTTTTTTTCGGGTAAAAACGAAAAAAAGTCATTTTTAGACTACCCTCAATTAAAAATCTACTGTCTCCTTTATAGAACGCAGAAAAATGGAAGAAGAAAAGAAACATATTGATGAATTGATTGCAACCTATCTGACCGAAGGTTTGGACAAAAATGCTTTAGCCGAACTAAAAGCATGGATAGCTGCATCACCTGAAAATGAGGATTATTTTATTCAGCAACGGGAAGTCTGGTTCTCTGCCGTGAGCCGTGAAGCCGCGTCGAAATACAATAAAGACAAGGCATTCGATACCTTTAAGAATCGTATCGGGAGCCGGAAGCAAGTGGAGAAAGCTCCTCGCCAGGAATTCCGTTTGTCGGCGTTGTGGCGTTATGCCGCGATTATCGCAGTCATACTTGCAGTAGGATGCTTCTCATATTGGCAGGGAGGAGTGAATGTAAAAGACACTTTTGCAGATATATCCGTAGAGGCTCCTTTAGGATCAAGAACGAAACTTTACTTGCCTGATGGTACATTGGTTTGGTTGAATGCCGGTTCACGAATGACCTACTCACAAGGCTTTGGAGTAGATAACCGTAAAGTAGAATTAGAAGGTGAGGGATATTTTGAAGTCCAACGGAATGAGAAACTCCCTTTCTTTGTAAAGACTAAAGATTTGCAATTGCAGGTATTGGGAACAAAATTTAATTTCCGCGATTATCCGGAAGATCACGAAGTGGTAGTATCCTTGTTGGAAGGGAAAGTGGAATTAAATAATTTACTGAAAAAAGAGAAAGAAGCTTTCCTTGCACCCGACGAGAGAGCGATATTAAACAAAGCGAACGGATTGATGACCGTAGAAACGGTCACAGCCTCCAATGCCTCCCAATGGACGGATGGCTATCTGTTTTTTGATGAAGAACTTTTGCCGGACATCGTGAAAGAACTGGAACGTAGCTACAATGTGAATATCCACATAGCTAATGATTCATTAAATAAATTCCGGTTCTACGGAAACTTCGTCCGTCGGGAACAAAGTATTCAGGAAGTGTTGGATGCGTTGGCATCTACAGAGAAAATACAATATAAAATTGAAGAGCGCAATATAACTATCTATTAACCGGTTACCAGAGATTATAATACTATGATTGTTTAACCTTATAATTGAAGAATATGAGTAAAGGAAATAATACTGAATAGTCTTTAGTGAATGATAAGGAGAGAAAAATAAAAACCGGAAGATCTCGAACATCTTCCGGCTCCTGAATCTCTTCTTCAACAACTTTCAAACGTGAGCATGTTTTCAAAAGAGATTATGCAAAGTTAGCAAAATACATCTCTTTTAAAACGAGTTATTCAAGTTTTAATTAAATAATTTGTTTATTTTATGAATTACAGGAAGAAGGCCATATTAATGGTCGTGGCTCTCTTTTGCCTTAACATAGCAATACTAGCCCAGGCCGTTTCATTGAAAATGAATAATGTTTCAGTGAAAGAAGCAATGACGCAATTGAAGAATAAAAGCGGATATTCTTTCGTATATAAAGTGGGAGACCTGGATACCAGGAAGATTGTAAGTGTAAAGGCAAAACAATTGAATGAAGCTATCGATCAGATATTGTACGGGCAAGAAGTTGTTTATGAGGTAAAGGGCAAGAATATTATTGTCCAAAAAGGGCAAGCGCGGCAGAATACCTCTAAAGACACTAAAAAGCGTAAAGTCACAGGTACAGTGAGCGATGCCAACGGTGAACCGATCATCGGTGCTACCATCAAGGAAAAAGGAACAACCAACGGAACCGCATCTGATTTGGATGCTAAGTTCTCTCTGGAAGTGTCACCGGGAGCTGTATTGGAAGTCTCCTATATCGGTTATCAGACACAGGAAGTAAAGGTGGGCGACCGGGTATCTTTATCTGTTACCTTGGCTGAAAATCAGCAAATATTGGACGAGGTGGTAGTGGTGGGGTATGGTACAACCTCCCGTAAAAACCTGACTACTTCTATCGCTACCGTAAAAACAGAAAAAATATCCAAAGCGGCTACTAGCAATATCTCAGGAATGTTGCTGGGACGTGCTGCCGGTTTGCAGGCAACCGTTGCCAGTCCCCAGCCGGGAGGAGGTATTAATATCTCCATTCGTGGAGGTGGTACACCGATATATGTGGTGGATGGAGTAGTTATGCCTAGCGGCTCTTTTGAAGTCGGCACGGGGAGTACGTCACTTCCTTCTTCCGTCAATCGTGCCGGACTGGCCGGATTAAACCCTAATGATATTGAATCCATTGAAATCCTGAAGGATGCTTCTGCAGCAATTTATGGTATCGGAGCAGCGGATGGTGTTATTCTGGTGACAACCAAAAAAGGAAAAGAGGGAAAACCGACCATCGTGTATGAAGGAAGCTATTCCGTGCAAAAACATTATCCTTATCTGGATGTATTGAGCGGACCCGAACTGATGAACATGGTGAATGTATTCAGTAAAGAGAATTATTTATATGACAAAGGCCAGTATCCTTATGGAAACGCCGCTTATGACGATAAATGGACACCTATCTTTACACCGACACAAATAGCCAATGCCCCGACTACGGATTGGCTGGACAAGGTACTGAAAACAGGTGCAGTGACCAATCATAATCTGACGATTAGCGGTGGTTCGGAAAAGTTTAAATACTATCTGGGCGTTAACTACTATAAAGAAGACGCTACCGTTTATAATTCGGATATGGAGCGATACTCCCTGCGTACAAACATCACATCCCAGCTGACTAATTTCCTGAAACTGACAACAATTGTCAACTTGAATCAGAATAATTACACGAACTCTACTGTCGGCGGAGATGTCGGAAACTTAAGAGATCAGGGAGCCGGGGCACTTTTCGGAGCAATCTACTATCCCTCTTATCTTCCCGTGTACGATGCCGAAGGACAATATAATGTATTCAGCCGGACGCCTAATCCCGTTTCCATGCAAGATATTAATGACAAATCCGAGCAAAATGGTTACTACATGAACTTCTCACTGGATGTCGATATTATCAAGAATATGCTTTCAGCCAAAGTATTGTATGGCTTGAACAAGGAAAATACCTCTCGTGATTCTTACATTCCTTCTGATATTTACTACGCATTGCAACGTAAATCCAGAGGAAACTTAGGATATGGAAAAAGGCAGCAAAGCACTCTCGAAGGTACATTAACATTCCAACATAAATTTGGAGAGTTATTGGATATGAATTTGATGGCCGGTATGGGACGTTATCTTGATAGTGGTGATGGTTCGGATATATCTTATGAAAATGCCAATGACCATATACAGGGAAGTAGCGTAGGTATGGCAGACGGTCCTTTCTATCCGACTTCCTATAAATATAAGAATGAAAAGAGATCACAGTTTGTCAGAGGAAGTTTCGACTTATTCGGACGCTATGTAGTATCCGCTTCATTGCGTCGTGACGGTACGGATAAATTCTTTCCCAGTAAGAAATACGCCCTCTTTCCATCTGTTTCTCTTGCATGGAAGATGAACGAAGAATCATTTATAAAGAATATCTCCTGGATTAATATGTTGAAATTAAGAGCCAGTTACGGTGAGACAGGTAGCGATAACCTGGGTACAACACTATACGGTATTGTAACGACAACCCGCGAGGATGTTCAATTCAATAATAATTCGGTAACTTACATTCCCTACATATTGTCCGGCGCTAACTATGAAGATGTCACCTGGCAAAAGACAGTCATGAAAAATATCGGATTGGATTTTTCTATTTTTAGAGATCGAATCTGGGGTAGTGTACCCCCCACTGAACAGAATGTGACGGAACGAAGAGCAAGGGATATGTGCGTAAACATTTGAATAATAAAGAGTTGGATGCTTAATTGGCAAAAAACAAAATGTTCCATTCCTTCAGCGTTCCTTCCTGTAGCTTCCAAGTTAGGTAAATCAATGAAGGGAACTTGTGATCGGTGAACTGGACGAAGGGTAAAACATCGGGGCGAATAAATCATCATAGGCATTGAAACAGAAGCAACAGAGGCGACATAATTGACTTTATGCCGCCTTTGTTATGTTTGGTACATCGATAGGATAAACACAAAGAACAGGCTTACTCTTGCTTAGAGCGCACTATTTCCCCTTGCTTAATGATTGCCCTTGGGGTTTGATAAACTGAAATTTCACGCCACTTGGCGTTTCTAAGCGTATTATACTTCACTCCTACTTGCTCCGGTGTAAGCACAGTGTATATAGCTGCTATACTGCCAAAATAATGATCTTTTTTCTCGAATATGAGATGTACATGAATAATCTTCTCCATAATTGTATATATGCATAGTTCAGTAACAAAAATAGTGCATATATTAAAGATATGCAAGTATTACAGGGTAATAATGAGGATAAGTAATAAGATAATGTAGATGCCTGATTCATATAGCTCGATTTCTTAATTTCATGTTAAAATTGATATTGGTTATACATTTGGATATACACTTGGATATACAGTAAAAAATTAAATTAGTAAGTATTTGCATAGTTTGGATATACAAAACAGGGTATTTGCATGACACATTGGAATAGTGTTAGGGGGTTAAAAAATGGTATTTTGTGCAAGTTTCGCATTATTCGGATACACATAGGGAATTGAGGCAATGAAGTAATAAGATGCTTCATGTTTGATTATCAGATATTTACACTGTGTTCTCTATAAAAATATCTAAAAAAGTTATATATTTGTGTGTGAAATGATAGTGTTATTGTTTAATTAGCTTTCAATATCATGATTGGGGCTTTAAAAGAAAATAGTATGAAATTAGAAGTTTACTTTCGTGTTATTCCAGAAGATAAAAACGAGGAATCAAGTAAATGGCAATATGTGGGAATTACACAACCCGTAATTTTAAAGAAATTCGCAGTAGACCATCTTTACCAAGGAATAAGTGATCATATGCTGCATTTCTTTTATTCGGAAGCTTTTGATGCACACGTTAAGAACGTAGCAAATCTTTCAACAAGTATGACCTATGGAGCTGTATGTATGTCGGATGTACCTCTTGAAGACTTTGAGAAAGACATTTATTAACTTTTTCATTTGCAGAGCTATATTTGGTAAGAGTAACAGAATACTCTGTACTACTTTCTTGTTTTAATTCCCAGTATAGACTTATCTTTATATCTGGGAATTTTGTATTTATAGCCAATAAAAGATTCTCTACGTTTCTTCTGTCTTCTACTAAAAGTGTCTGTATGTTGTGCGGAAGCATCTTCTCGTGATAATTCAATTCGTGATGTATCATACTTATATTATTAGTTTATAGTAATTGTAACGACTAGATATCTCCTGATGGGACACCAAGTGAACCAGCATTCGATCCGTGGCGCGAAGAAGGCTTCTTTATAGAAACATTCTTCGCATCGCCTAAACCCGTAGGATGATTTAGGGATTCCTCTGGCTGTGATTCGTATTGCTCGTACTTAGTCTTGAGGGTGGCAAGTTCCTTCTCCATTACACGGATTTCGGAATGGAGTTTCTTGTTTTCGGCATCCTTCTCTTTCAGCATCCTTTCTTTTTCTTCCTTCTCATCCTTATACATCTTATATATAATGGATTCTTCAGCTGGAGAAATTGGCGTAGCAACTGGCGTACCAGTCCACTTGGTTTCTTCGGATTTTTTGCTATCACGAAACATTGAACCTTCACCAGTAAGAAGCCAATTTGCGTTGAGGTCAGGATGTATTCGTAATATATTCTCTATTATATCAGAACCTACAGAACCACCATTTTTGATCATTTTACTAAAATAACTATTCGAAAGCCCCAACTCAAGGGCTAATTTATTGAAAGACGTTCCGGTATTCGTAATATATTCCGATAATCTATGAATTGTTTTCGTATTATTTTCTTCTTTCTCTTGCATAATTCGTAAAATAGTTAGATATTTGCATCGTCTTCCAATTAGATGACGCTCCAAATATACGTAATTAACTCAATAAACAGAATATGATGGCAGAAAAAGAAAGATTTATTAAAGCAGACGCTACGCAACAGGAAGCTATAGCATCTCAGTTTTTCACCACAACCCGCACTGTCCGTTCGGCACTGAACTTTGAAACGAACTCACCATTTGCGAAGACTCTTCGCGCCTATGCGTTAAACCACGGGTGTAAACTCTATGAAATTACACTAGTCGATAATCCATATGAGAAAGTAATAACCTTATAACAGTTCAGGAAATGAAACAAAGAACTCATACGCACATAGGGAGAATATGGAAAGCATTAGGCAAATGTAACCGATTGGTTCGGACCATACGAATACTTTATTGGCGACAACGGGTACATCGTTCGCTTCGCGAAGGCCGTCGATTGCTTGTTTTAGTTCATCAAGACTGTCTTTCACTAGGCGTGCTTGAATGTGTTTATCCAGAGATAGAGCTATGGCTAATGCTAGAATGCCGAGTCCGAGTAGCAGCAGTGCAAGAAAAAACGACAGACGACAAGGCAGGCTTGTTTCTGATGTGTGATGGAGGGAGATTAGTATGCCGAAAAGCGATCCGGATGCGAAGAGTAGATTTCGACAGTATAAGTTTCGAGATTTCCGCAACTCCATTTCCGCATCGCAAATCTTCATAAAATGAGATTTACAAAAATCGTAAATACTCATGTTATATAAATTTTAGTTTGATATGCTACAAATGTAGCAAAACTATCTCGGTTCGGGATGAATAAGGATAGACTTTTTAGAACGAATTTTAAACAGTAAAACAATACAACGTATGAAAACGATTAGAACGATTCAGAATGTGATGGTAGCGGTGGGTATAGTTACCGCTATAGCATTAGTAGATCAGATTGAGGTTTCCTCGTCAAAGATGTGGGCGGCTTTTGTAATAGCAGCCTTTTCCGTGATGACAGTTGTTGAACGCGAGTTGAGAGCGGAAAATAAGTAAATGGATAGCAAGTACAGAACTTCCCTGTTTTCAGGTAACACTATTAATTTGAATACCCCTATGTTTTCAATGGGTATGGTAAAAAGTTGGGAAGCAGCTACAATTCCGGGGCGGTGCCGGGACTTGCACAAATGATTTTAAATGAAACGATATGCCTCAGTTTAAAGATAATATATTAGTGGTTACTAAAGATGAGCTTCTTGCAGCCAGAGATAAGAATGGAAATCCATTCTTTAATAACTGGATACATTTAAGTACTACTCTGTATCGTTATAAAGATAAGACTTGCGGACTAAAACGTGTCGGTCGTGGCGGTGGCAAGGGTAATCCGGTTTACATCGCCTTCGATTCTCTAAGCACTGAGATGCAGGATGCAATCGGTGATCCGCGGAAGGGCGAACATATCATTACCCATTATTTTGAGATAGACAACGATGCTGTAGAATACTTTAACCGTGTCCGCACGAAATCCGGTTCATTGGAAGATCGCAAGAAGCGGGAATATGTAACCAACGCTTCGCTGTTGAATGCCGGGCTACTCCTGTCGGAAGCTAGGCGCGCGGAATGGATAAGCAAAGGTAAAACCGCCATGCGTAGTCTTGACGCCACTGTATGTCGTGATCTTCTTTCTTTCGAATCAATTCTCAAAAAAAGATACCAACGTGATTTCGACCTTCCCAAAAATCCGAAACGGTTAGTAGACAAGTTACGTGAATACCGCCAACAGGAAGGTGAAGAGCGTTACAACTACCTCATCAACGGTCAATACGGAAACAAGAACGCTGCCATAAAAACCGAACGTCAGAAATCTTTATTAGAAAGTATGTTTATGAGTCAGAAGCATAAACCTACCCCTACGGAAGTGGCAAGGCAATATGACGCTTTTCTGAACGGATATGTGGAGGTTATCAGTTGCAGTACGGGAGAAGTATTCGACCCAAAAGAATTTGGAAAGCTAGGATTGAGCACTATTACCGGCTATCTGGCTGAGTGGCAAAGCCGTATAGCTACTTACAGCAAACGCGCCGGAAACCGCCAGCAGTTTATCAGCAACTTTATCCCTTACGCCTCCATGCTCCATCCTGAATATGCCGGAAGTATTATCTCTGTGGATGACCGCAACCCACCGTTTTGGTATGTAAAAGGAAAACGTATGTGGTTCTATTGCGCTTATGACATTGGTTCGGGCGCATTCACAACATGGGTATACGGTAAATCCAAAGAAGGTATTATTTCAGACTTTTACCGCCAGATGGTGCGCAATTATGCAGAATGGGGCATGTGCCTTCCAGCCGAAATAGAATGCGAAAGTTCCCTGAATAGTTCATTCCGTGATACTCTGCTGAGTGAAGGGGCTATGTTCCGGTATGTGCGTATGGAAGCCAACAAAGCGCGAGGGAAATACATTGAACGCGTGTGGGAAATGCAACGCTACGGAAAGGAAAAAGAGCGCGAAGGATGGCTGGCACGTCCCAATTCGCTCAGAGAAAGTAATCAGAAATCGGATGAAGATACCCCTATCATTCCTTATGAGGAGATAGCAGGAAATTGCTTGGAAGACATTGTAAATTGGAATAATTCCGCGCATCCCAACCAAGAGAAGTATCCGGGAAAGACACGATGGGACGTGTTTCTGGAGAATCAACACCCCGACCTGAAACCCATTAACTGGAATATGATATTGCCATATATAGGATATAAGACGGAAACCAGTTGTAAAGCCGGAACTATCAAACTGCAACGAAAAGAGTTCTTCTTGGGGTTGAATGGAAAGATTTCTACCGGAGACGAACTGATTAACCTGATGGAACTCGTAGACGGTAAGGAGCTGGATGTATATTGGCTCGACGGGAATGACGGTGAAGTATTACGGGCGTTGGTATATCAGCGTGGTGGAAACTGTATGGTTTGTGAGGCTCATATTAAGCCATCCTTCCATCGTGCTAAGATAGAACAGACGGCACAAGATAGAGAAAACATGTCCCTTGTAATGTCCTATATTCAAACGATCAACGGATATATCAGTCGTCGAAAAGCAGAAATAGAAAAGGTTTTGGTGATAGACCACAGAGATACAACATTGAATCACAAGTTCACCATTCCGGGCATAAATACCCAACGTTACAACGTAGACCCATTGGAGGAGACGGAAGTACTCCCGGAACAAGAAGCATCGGACGAAGAAACCGAATTTGAAATGGCGGAGGTTTTAGATATTTCTCCCAATGAATTTAAAAACCCTTCAAAAACCATTGAAATATCATTTAAAAACGATTTGATTTCCCGAATAACAACAGCAAGTAATTATTAAAATATATAGACCATGATTGAAGTTAGCGAAAAATTGAAAGAAAAAGTAGTGGAAGCCTTACTCAAGGCATTTGAAAACTACGGAGGTCCGGCTACACAGTTCTCTCGCAAATACGGTATAAACAACACCGTGTTCTGCGAAATTAAGAAAGGGAACACACAGAATAAACTGAGCGCGCAAAAATGGATGAACATTGCCGCCATGCTAGGCGTATCCGCCTCCGACCGTGTTTGGCGCATGGCACGCACAGAAGTATTCAATGTCATTGAACAGGATGTGATGTTTTGCAAACAATTCAGTCAGGCAATGATCTTCGTTGATAAATGCGCCATTGGCAAAACATATTCAGCTCTTTATCTGAGTCGTGTGCTTAAGAACTGTTTCTACGTGGATGCTTCGCAGTGCAAAACGAAGATACTTTTCACCCGGGCTTTAGCTCAATCCATCGGTATAGATAACTGTGGACGCTACATGGAGGTGAAGCAACGCATCAAATATGCGCTGAACGCACTCGAACAACCCATCGTTATCATCGACGAAGCCGGAGACTTGGAGTATAGCGCGTTTCTGGACATCAAGGAATACTATAACGGAACCACCAATCGCTGCGGATGGTATATGATGGGAGCTAACGGACTTCGAAAGAAAATCACCGATGGTGTAAGTCGGGGTGCTGTGGGATATGAAGAAATATTTTCTCGTTTTAGTGATACCTATTCACATGTAGTACCTAATGGTAAAGATGAACAGGTGTGCTTCTACCGTAAACTGCTGACAGACGTGCTAAGCGTGAACATGGAAAATAAGAGTAAACTGAAAACTATTGTGAACCAATGTCTGACTACAGCTACAGGAGACACTATCACAGGTCTGCGTCGTGCGGAGAAATTGTTAATCCTTAATTCCTGATAGAATGGCAAGAGCATTATCTGTAAAGAACCTCTATTCGCAACGGTTTACTACCCTTTCCATTAAGGGAAAGTATGAAGAATCGTTCGGTAATCCTTCCGACTCCGGATTGTGGATTATTTACGGCAAAGAGAAGAATGGTAAAACAACCTTTGCCCTACAATTGGCAGCCTATTTGAGCACATTAAAACGTGTTTTGTATATCAGTGCGGAAGAAGGAACGGAGAAGGAATTTACCGAAAGTTGCATACGTGCCGGAATTGAGGAAACAAATACCGGAATACATTTTATCGACTACGAACCGAAGGAGGAGCTTCACAAACGGTTGAAAAGTCGTAAAGCGGAATCTATAATCTTCATTGATAATATGACGGTGTATAGTGATGAATTGAAAAACGGTGGTCTTCGAGAGCTTCAAAAGAAATTTCCCAAAAAGTTGTTTATCTGCATTGCGCACGAGGAAGCCGGAGAACCGTATACCGCCACCGCTAAGCTTTGTAAGAGGCTGGCGAAAATCATTTGTCGCATAGAGGGGCTAACGTGCGATGTCAGTGGCAGATGTCCGGGTGGAAGAGTAATTATTAACGAACAAAAAGCATCTCTTTATTATGGAACAGAAAACGAAGAAACCGATTAGCAAAAACCTTATCAAGCGTTTGCATGTAATATACAGCGCACAAGGTATTGATGACGAACAAAAGCGGGCTATCCTGCTAGACCTGACAGACGGACGGACAAATACCACAAAAGAGTTGACATACAGCGAAGCAATGTATCTCTGTGGGTATCTGAACGGTGCGAAAAAAGAAAATCGGGATTTGACTATCACCGAACGGGAAATAAGAAGACGCAGGTCGGCTGTCCTGAAGAGAATGCAGCGGATCGGAATCGATACAACGGACTGGGGGGCTGTGAATGCGTTTTGCCTTGATGTCCGGATAGCAGGAAAGAAGTTTCGCGAACTGGACGGGGAAGAACTTCTCCTGTTGATACCGAAGCTGGAATCAATATTAAAGAAGAAAGAAGATGGCGGATATTAGTGCGGAACAACACCGGATTAACCGGATTAATGAATTACTGGATCGGCTTGACAAGATTCCCGGAGAACTGGATGCTATACATGAGAAACTGTTTGCCGGAAATATGGATCGTAACGAGTTTGCGAAGTTAGTAGACCGGAGATCATCGCTTATCATTGAAGCGGAAAATAAGGAACGAGAACTGAAGGAAGTATATAAAATCAAATTGTAATTAATCATTTAAAACTTAATAATATGGATATTAGTAAATTGTCAAAAGAAGAAAAAGCGGAATTGCTCCGTAAATTGAAGGAAGAGGAAAAGGTCGATTTAATCAGCCGTAAAGAAACCTATGAAGCACTAAGACATCAATTCATGTTCGATGTGGAAAGTAAACTCATGCCAGTAGTGAATAATGTTCAGGGCTTTTATGATTGGATTGTGGGTGAGAGCAAGGCTTTCCGCAACGTAATGCGGGAGTACGGTCAACTTCGTCTCCGTCAGGGTGAAGAAACTGCCACGTTTTCAGTAGTGGATGGAAACTTTAAACTGGAGGTAAAAAGTAATAAAGTGAAAAGTTTTGATGAGCGTGCCGATCTTGCTGCCGAACGACTGATAGATTACCTGAAGAACTATATAAATCATTCGGAAAAAGGGGTTGATGATCCGATGTATCAAATGGCAATGACGCTTCTCGAACGTAACCGACAGGGTGATTTGGACTATAAATCTATTAGCAAATTATATGAACTGGAATCGCGTTTCGATGAAGAATATGCCTCTATCATGCAACTGTTTAAGGAAAGTAACGTAGTTTATAAAACAGCCACTAACTACTATTTCCATAAACGTGACGAGAACGGAGTATGGCGTCGTATTGAACCTTCATTCTGTCGTTTATGATTATAGCTGTAGATTTCGATGGAACAATTAGCCGGGGGAAGTTCCCGGCTATTGACGGGGAACAACCATACGCTGGTGAGTCACTCCGAAAATTGCATGATGAAGGACACAAAATCATTATTTGGACATGCCGTACTGGTGAGCAGCTATTGAACGCTATTAACTGGCTGCTAGAACGTAAAATTCCATTTGACCGGGTAAATGATCATGATCCTAAGAATGTAGCTAAATATGGAGACGGTGGGAAAAAGATATATGCCCATTGTTATATCGATGACAAAAATATCGGAGGCTTTCCCGGATGGTTGCAATGTGTGGAAGAGATTGAACGCATGGAAGAAGCCTATAAGACTTCTTTAAAAGAAAATGAAACGTCCCCCTATTAAATTCATTATCCAAATAGATGAAGACCGACTCTCGGAGCTTATTTATTACTGGAATTACTACGACAAGCCCTGTGACTTACTTTTCTGCAAACCGAAAACACCGGGACTAGCCGCAGTAATATTGACGGTAGAAAGTGATGAGAGTGCGGACTTCTTATGGAGGGTAAAAGAAAAAACGGGGGCGAAGTTATATCAAAAATAAGACTAATACAATTATGAGCAAAAAAGACATTTTAATAAAATGGAAAACTGTTGAGACGATAACTCCACTTTTCCCTGATGGTGTGATTTATATAAAAGAAGATAATTCTATCGAATATCCTTTGGCGCTTGTTGTTAAACGATATTTTATTGCTTAAGTATTGCGTAAATAGAATTTTATTTCGTAATTTGCATCAAATTAAAAACGATGTAACATGTGCGACATAGAAGAAATTTCTGGCAATGATTTAAGTTTTGAAGATTTTAAGAATCAAAATGGAATAACTTTTTGGTGGGCTTCTGAATTAATGCTGATGCTTGGATATGATGATATGAGAGTTTTTCATAAAGTTATAGATAAAGCAACCAAGGCTTTTATGTCCTTAGGCATTAATCATTATGAAAACATAATCTATGTAGAACGTGAACGTGAAGATAAAAAAATTCCGGATTTTAAATTAACAAGATTTGCTTGTTATATAGTCGCAATGAATTCTGATCCTCGAAAAGTTGAGGTTGCAAGAGTTCAAGCATACTTTGCAGAACAAACCCGTAAGTTTGAGGTGTATTTACAAGGTAGTGATGATATGGACCGTATTTTATTTAGGGAAGAAATAAAAGAAGGGAATAAAGCACTTGCCACAACAGCTAAAAAAGCTGGAGTTGAAGATTTTGCAAAGTTTAATAATGCTGGTTATTTGGGTATGTATAATATGATGAACTTCCAATTAGCCAATAAACGGAAATGCGAGAAGGATAAATTGTTGGAATCTATGGGGCGTACCGAGTTGGCAGCAAATTTATTCCGTATTACACAAACTGAAGAGAGAATTAAATCCAGGAAAGTTCAAGGGCAAAGAGCTTTAGAACAAACTCATTACGATGTAGGGAAAGAAGTTAGGAAAATAGTGATAGATAATACGGGAAAAGCTCCAGAGCAACTTAAGCAAGAAAAGGAAATTCCGGATTTAAGGAGAGAATTAAAAGCAGGTTTTAAAGAAATGAAAAAAATAGATAAACCTAAGAAGAATAAAAAATAGAAAAGATGAGCAGGCGGTAAGTTTAATACTTCACCGCCTTTTTTGTGTCCGGGCGGTTAAGTTCGGACACTTTTTATTTAACTAATAACA
>PPYE01432627.1_pt1 | contig 40244 bp, 36 predicted proteins | sample 1559881 | NCBI WGS metagenome assembly PPYE01 (sample SAMN08240022, study PRJNA423297) | Human gut metagenome, whole genome shotgun sequencing project. | reverse complement strand
CATAAATCTCTATTTTGTTAGCTGAAATATTGAATTTTCAAGGTGCGAAGCCCATTTAAGGTATGGGAAGTCTTAGTTAAGTATTGATTTCTATATAATTCTTCAGAAAATCATAAATTTCTTTCTCTGTAGGCGGGCATCCCTTCAAAGACCACTGGAACCTGCAGGTACACTGTCCGATTCCCAGTTTTCCAGTTTTTCCCCTGTACCCCTGTCCGATGCATATTTTTTCTTTCAGCTGTGAAAGCAGCCCTTCTTCTTTCAGCTGTGAAAGTGCCGGAATCAGATATCCATAGCAGGCACTGCAGGATTCAACTTCTTCCACCGCATCCTGAAGCTGTACTACTTTTCTGTTTTTCGGAAGAATCACTTCTTTTACCGGTGCGTTTAACTCCCGAAATTCTGCCTTTTTCCAGTCAGCACATCCAGCTCCCAATTCCTCTGCCATTTGAATATACGGAACTTCCGAAATTTCATATCCCATCAGATGGCAGACATAAGCATCACACAATACCGGGTCAGCTGCTGCCATGATCCTGTCCATTTCCACAGGATTTCCTCCGTCTTCAAAATCCCAATCCCCGCATATATTGTCCACCACAATAAAATCCTGACGGATTCCTGCTGCAAGATGCGCAATGGGTTTATGAAGCCCCAAAGCATGGAAGCGGCGTTTCTCCGGATTTGGAATCAGACCTTTCATATTTTTCAGGGCGCAGGTGACTTTCGTCTGACAGTGTCCTTTCATCACCGGAACATTAATCAAAAAATCCAGAGTTTTTACCTGGCTGCACAATTTAAGTTCCATACCTGCACATGCACAGGCAACAGAAGTATCCTTCTGCATATCCAGAAACTCCACCCCATACTTTTTGGACAGACGTCCATAGCCGCAGACTTCCACAGCATCGCCTGTCTTATCCCCCACCCAGGATCCTTCCAGCATCACAAGGTTACAGAACCCTCTCTCCTGAAGATACTCAATAATCCCGGCAACAATTTCGGGATGGGTGGTGGCGCCCCAGGAGGCCTCAGAAGGCGATACAAGATTCGGTTTGATCCCGATCCTGGATTTTTTTGAAGGAATTCTTTCTTCAAGGACCGCCTCCTGTAAAATTTTCTTTGTCATTTCTTTGTAATCTGTCCCGTAAACAGCCAATATCTCATGATTCCGCATTTTCTGCCCTCCTGGATTGCACTTCTGGTACAATCATTATACCATGTGCGCAGAAAAGGAAGCGCCGCCTCTGGCGGCATTTACTTTTCAAGCCATGGATCCGGTATAATCTTCGCGCAGCGAAGCAGGGCGGTCTTTCGCCCTGGATTGCACTTTGTGCAATTATTATACCTTACAATTTCCTTTCTGTAAAAGGAAATCAGGAAGATTTTCCCTCGCGGCTCTCTCTGCACGTCATAACTTTTATTGAAAGATCCCGATTCTGATATTTTCATAAAAAACACAGCAGCCGTCTGTCATTGACTTTGGCTGCTGTGTTTTCTCAGACTCTTCTTTAAAGTTTTAACTGTATCTAAAATAATTTCTTTTTCCTGGGGATTACAGTCATCCAGGATTGCCTTCAGCTCACTGTCCAAAACAACAGAAGCAGAATTAACATATCCACAGACAAGTTCATCCAGAGAAACATTCAGCGCATTGGCGATATCAAACAAACATTCCACACTGAGCTTTGTCTTCCCGGTTTCTACATGGCTGATATGCTGTACAGAATAATCTGTCTCTTCCCCCAACATCTGCTGTGTCATTTTTCTGGATATACGAATCGTTCGAATTCTTTTTCCAAGTCCTGAATAGTCCATTCCGTCTTGTCTCCTGTAATTTTTTGTTATTATATGCATATTTCCTGCATCTAATAAATGGAGTGTAAACAGATTTTCTATTCATGGTTTAAACAAATAAAAAATTTTTTCTTCTTTGTTATGAATTCATGATTTTACGCACTTGTTTTCGCTCTTCTTCATTTAAGAACATAACGTATGTACTCTTGTTTTTCAGCTGGACCGAAATTCCAAAGGATTTATTTTTTATCTTCATCACATCTTCATATTGAATCTTACTCAGCTTCACCGTTTTACGAAACCGGGAATAAATTTCCATAAAATCTTCATAGTATTTATATTCCAACTCCATATGTTCTGTCCCCAGCTGTTTTTTCAGCGCCTTTTCTGATCGGATTTTCAGGGCCAGTGGGATCAGGATACCTGCCGCAATCAGGAGAATTCCCAATTCTGCCGCCGTTATCTCAAAAGGTTTATGAACAGCTGCATAAATAAGGGAACACACACCGGCTCCAAGTCCAAACCATCTGACATAGGTCTCGGCAGCCCCTCTGTATGTTTTTAAGATCTTCTTTACATCTGCCTGGGTTTTTATATCCAGCAGTACCTCTGCACGGTTTCTGTTTTTTCTTTTCATATTTGTTATTCCCTTTCGTTCCTTCTCTGGACTTCTTTTGATGATAAATTCTTTTCTACAAGATTACTACAAAACAATGACCTCGTCCAGAAGGAAAGATAGGAAAACATGTCGGATTTTTAAAGTATATGTAAATTTGTGCAATATAAGTCTTTACAGATCCCTGGTTTATTGTGTAAAGTAAGACATGAAAATATGAATCATAAATCAGGAGGAAATTATGTTCAATTCACGTACATCAAAAGCTTCGGCGAAAAAAGCGTCTATTTTTGAACTGGATGGTATTCCCAGTTTTTCTCAGGCACTTCCCCTCGCTCTGCAGCATGTTGTTGCAATGATCGTAGGCTGCGTCACGCCGGCGATCATTGTATCCTCTGCTGCCGGTATTAATGAGACAGACAGGATCATCCTGATCCAGGCCGCACTGTTTGTTTCTGCTATCAGCACTCTTTTACAGCTGTTTCCTTTTATCAAAACAGAAAAATTCCAGCTGGGATCTGCCCTTCCTGTAATCATGGGTATCAGTTTTGCTTATGTACCGAGTATGCAGGCGATTGCAGAATCCTTTGATATTGCCACTATTCTGGGCGCACAGATTGTCGGTGGTGTGGTAGCTCTGATCGTGGGAATTGCGGTAAAGAAAATCCGTGTTCTCTTCCCGCCTATTGTCACTGGAACCGTTGTATTTACTATCGGGCTTTCTCTGTATCCCACTGCCATTAATTACATGGCGGGCGGTACTTCAAACCCGGATTACGGCTCCTGGCAGAACTGGCTGGTAGCCTTCTTTACCCTTGCGGTGGTGACCGCACTGAACCACTTCACAAAAGGTACTATAAAACTTGCGTCCATCCTGATCGGTATTATCGCAGGCTATGCTCTTGCAGCATGTTTCGACATGGTGAATTTCGGCGATGTTGCTTCTGCGGGATACTTCCAGCTCCCCAAGCCTCTTTATTTTTCTGTGAATTTTGAGCCTTCTGCCTGCATTGCCATCGGCGTGCTTTTCGGCATCAACTCCATTCAGGCAATCGGAGATTTCTCCGCAACCACTGTGGGAAGCATGAATCGGGAGCCGAAAAACAAAGAACTGCAGGGCGGTATCATGATGTACGGAATCAGTAATATCATCGGTGCTGTCTTCGGCGGTCTTCCTACCGCTACTTACAGCCAGAATGTGGGCATTGTCACTACTACGAAAGTAGTCAATCGCTGTGTACTGGGACTCGCTGCTGTTATCCTGATGATCGCAGGTTTTGTACCGAAATTCTCTGCACTGCTGAATACCATTCCTCAGTGTGTGCTGGGCGGAGCTACCATCTCAGTATTTGCATCCATTGCTATGACAGGAATCAAACTGATTCTGAGACAGGAGATGAATTACCGCAATACTTCCATTGTCGGACTGTCAGTTGCCTTGGGTATGGGAATCACACAGGCTCCCGCCGCACTGGCCAGTTTTCCGGAATGGGTAACTATGATTTTCGGAAAATCACCGGTAGTTATGGCGACGATTATGGCAATCCTTTTGAATCTTATCCTGCCAAAGGAAGAAAAAAAATAAAATTTTTCAATTCTCTATAAAAAGAAATAACCGCAGACATAATCCTGAAGATAACCTCTTTTGTTAGACAAAATAGAAGTCTAATAAAAGGGGTTATCTTTACATATAAAAGGTCAGCGGTTATTTTTCTATACACTGTTTTATTTAACGCTTACTATCAACTTTCAAGACTTATTTTTCTCCTTTTTTACCATTAGCACAGGCGACAAAGGCGTGTGTACCACCGGACAAGGTTTCACCAACAGGAATATTCCATTTCTTCTCTAATTCGGAAATCACATAGTTAAGATTTACAAGTCACGCATCACCGGCAGTCCCACAGATTTTGCCCGGCTGACAACACGATGCTGTATTCCACGTCTGCCTTTCTTTCCCTTGTTCACCACATAAAGTGGTGCTTAAAATACGGTAGAACTGCTCTCTGTCAACAGTTCTTACACTTTCCACATTACCGTTTGTGGAAGAAATAAAGTTTGTGCCTCCCATGTAGCTTTCAAACACTTGTCTGGTATACTGGCTTCCAAGATCACTATGCAGGATAATCCCTTTGGTATCTCTGACATTCAGACAGGCATTCTTTACCACCCCTACCGCCAATTCTGATGTCATAAGATGTGCCTAGTCATAACCGATGCTCTTTCGGTTACACAGATTCTTGACAGACGCCAGATAGATCCTGCCTTTCTTGTACACGTGGATATAGGTAATATCGGTACACCATTTCTGGTTGAGAGTTTCTGCTTCGAACTCCCGGTTCAGGATATTCCCTTTTCCCTCGGGAATCGAAGCATCCGCAATTAATTTGCGGATGTTTTCCTTTTAGGAAAACACTTGCGGAGAGTCAAAATCGGTATAAAACAATCTGCCTGACAAGACATCATTTAACTTGCCGGACAACGCCAAAGAGAGCCTGCTTCCAAGCTCTCTTTCCTATAGTTTCAATCCATGCTCCACGTAATGGAGCGACGATGTCCATAATGTTCCACATGCTGAAATATTACAAGTTTCAATTCACGCTCCACGTAATGGAGCGACCCTTTGCTTTCTGGTAGATGTCTCTGAATTTTATGTTTCAATTCACGCTCCACGTAATGGAGCGACACGTACGTCTGGCGTATATTATTGCGATTTTTCCGTTTCAATTCACGCTCCACGTAATGGAGCGACCTTTTTTCATGGATCTTTGGTTAAGACATATGACGTTTCAATTCACGCTCCACGTAATGGAGCGACCTTCCTCCGGGGGAATACGTGGCTTCCGCAGAAGATATTGTTTCAATTCACGCTCCACGTAATGGAGCGACCTTCCAGACCTTTAACCAGGATAATTGGCACATCGTTTCAATTCACGCTCCACGTAATGGAGCGACAGTATAGGAGAGCAGAAAACGGAAATCAAGAAGGTTTCAATTCACGCTCCACGTAATGGAGCGACCCTTTCCGGGGAAGTATCCCGGGGCATGACTGAAGTTTCAATTCACGCTCCACGTAATGGAGCGACTGCTTTTTCGGACCATATATGCTATATTGTTTTTGTTTCAATTCACGCTCCACGTAATGGAGCGACGATTACCAGGAATGGGTAAACGTGGGCATGGCATTGTTTCAATTCACGCTCCACGTAATGGAGCGACCGACGGGCAGAAAAAAGAGCGGGGATATCCTAAAGTTTCAATTCACGCTCCACGTAATGGAGCGACCTGTAGCGAAAGCCAGAACTTACAGCGGATTGTTGCGTTTCAATTCACGCTCCACGTAATGGAGCGACGCCCTGTCCTACTCTTTCCATAGACATCGCAGTGTGTTTCAATTCACGCTCCACGTAATGGAGCGACCCCTTTCTGGACATCCTGATCCTGCTGCCGGAAGCGTTTCAATTCACGCTCCACGTAATGGAGCGACAGCAATATTTGATAATTATTCCCTGTATGATTTCACCTTTTTAGTCAATTATACCAATCTCATTCCTCTTATACAAGTTTTTCTTATAATTTTTCTTTCCCATACTCCATACTGTTATCTATATTCCGGTGCGAATCCCCCAGGAATTTATGGTTACTTAACATCCGCACTTATGTCTTATCCGTTTATCTGACTTCCCAAAATACATTTTTTTGCTCCCATTTAAAAAAGCCAATATAATCTGTGTGGTAAAAATCATATTTTCTTTTTGACAAAATCTCTATATCTGCTGTACCTATCTTCTGCACACAGAAAATTCTAGTAGAAATATACCTCTATTCTCCCCATACCAAAGGTTGTATTGCGCCCAATATGTAAGATCTGCGCGGCAGATAACCAGGGGATAAACGGGGTGAGATTTCCTTCATATTCTATCTCTCCCATCAGTCCGCTAAAGTCCATTTTGTCATGCAGACGGTTGGAATATCTCTGCAGAGGTTCCATTTTCAGATCTTCTTTCACAGTTTTAATCTCCGCTGCAAGTATCTGGATTTTCTCAGCTTCCCCTCTGTCTACCCAGCCCCCATATCGTTCTGTTATCCTTCTTATTCGGTTTATAATATTTCGGATAAGTGTTTGAAATGAAATACTTTCCAACAGCTGACCGCCGCGGAGGATCCGAAGCGGGGTACACAGCCGGATCACTGCGCCTGCAGCGCAGGACAGTCTATGGCATGGAATCATGGATGCATTGGCACCTTCCCTATAATAAATTTCTTTTCTCCAGAGGATCCTTTGGTCCACATCATTGATAATCTGGGTTAAAACAAACGGATATCTCTTTGCACCCAGCCCATACTGATAGATTCCCTGTAAAGCCCTTGTTAAAGGAAAGGCATATTTTACTGCTTCTCCCAAAAGCACAATTCCAAAATTTAATATCTCGCCCTGCCTGACTATCCTTTTGTCTGTACATGCCACTGGCGGAACAATCATATACGGCTTTACAATATCCTGTTTCTCTCCGCTGTTTTCGCCATTTTTGTATAGGAAATCAAACGTCTTTTTATCCGTTCGATATAGCGCTTGTCCGATCACCCCTCTTAATGCAGACCCCAGATAGGGCGACAGTTCCGCGCGATTCATGGAAATCAAAGAAACTCTCAGTGATAAATATTGGACATCAAATAGCCTTTGTTCCTTCATACACGAAATTTCTCTCACTTTCCTACTCTCTCCAATAATGTGACGACTTCACAGTGAACCGTCTGGCAGAACTGATCCACACAGCACGCTTTCACTACGCGGTATCCTCTGGCCAGAAACATCTCCAGATCACGCGCCAGACTGGTAGGTTTGCAGGAAATATACACCAGCTTATCCACTCCATATTCAATGATCTTGGGAAGCGCCTTGGGATGGATCCCGTCCCTTGGAGGATCCAGCACGATAAAATCCGGTTTTTCCCGGATCTCATCCAGCACTTTCAGTACATCCCCGGCAAGGAAGCTGCAGTTTGAGATTCCATTCAGTTCCGCATTCTCTTTCGCTGCTTCCACAGCCTCTTCTACGATCTCAACTCCGATAACCTCCTTCGCTACCTCAGCCAGAATCTGCGAAATCGTCCCTGTACCGCTGTAAAGATCAAACACCGTCATATCTTTGGTATCTCCGATATAATCTCTTGCAGTTCCGTAAAGCACTTCTGCCCCATAAGAATTAGGCTGGAAAAAGGAAAATGGAGTAATTTTAAATTTCAGCCCCAGAATTTCTTCATAAAAATAATCCTGTCCATACAAAAGCCTGGTCTCATCACTTCTCACCACGTCAGAGAGGGAATCATTAACAATATGAAGAAATCCTACAATCTTTCCCTGAAGGGGAAGAGCACACAGTCTTTCTGTCAAATCTGAAAAATCAGGATTTTCCTGACTTGTCGTAACCAGATTTACAAGGATTTCCCCTGTGGTGTTGCCCCTTCTCAACAGCAGATGACGCAAAAATCCCACATGCTGCATTTTCCGATAATAAGTAAATCCCTGCTCTCTGCAGTAATCCAGAACACAGGTAAGGATTTTTGTCATATCCTCATGCACCAGCTTACAGTCTGCCGCTGTCAGGACGTCATAAGTACTTCCCTTTTTGTGAAGCCCCAAAGAAAGAGGTCCGTCTTTATATTCATCTCCAAAAGAAAATTCCATTTTATTTCGATATGCAAATTCCTGAGGACTTCCTTTAATTCCTTCAAAAATATAGTCCGGATTCCCCTCTGAATCAATCTGACCGCCTTTAACCAATGCACTGTCCAGCAGCTTTTTAATCTGTTCTGCTTTCATTTTCAGCTGAGACTCATATGACATGGTCTGGTACATACAGCCGCCGCATGCCGGAAAAATACTGCATAACGGTTCTCTTACCTCCTCCGGCGATTTTTCCAGCACTTCCAGGAGCCTTCCCTCCAGCCTGGTCCCTTTTTTCTTATTGATCACAAACCTGACTTTCTGCCCGGGAATTCCGTTCTTTACTGTAACAATCCTGTTCTCCACATAGACTCTTCCCTTATTTGGAAAATCCACTTTTTCTATGATTCCCTCGTAAATTTCACCTTTCTTCAAAACTTTCTTCCCTTTCTTAATCAACAATTCAAAATATCTTCCCCATCTTTTGTTCTGCCGGACACCCTTACAGAAAAAGAAGCCCCGGTTTCCCGAAGCTCCTTATTGCTGTTTTATTCCTGATCATCGAAAGCCCGCTTCCGACTATTTATCCTCTTCTTCATCCTCATCTTCGAAATAATCGTCGAAATCTTCATCGAAATCCTCTTCAAAATCTTCCAGATAATCAGGAGTAAAGAAGCGGTAAACTGCGTATGCGATTCCTGCTACTGCTGCAACTGCGCCGATGATTGCCAGAATCCATAATATGGTATTCTTATTCCTTTCGTCCTCTTTTTTCTGTAATGCTGTAATTAAATCATCAATACGGTTCATATAGTCTGCACCTTCCTCTCTTTTTACAGGTCCCCTGCAAAATATCGCTGCTGTATTCTCCAGCGCCTATTCTGATACAATCTATTATACCACCGTAAAAGAATTTTTACTATCCTTTCTTTCAATTTTCAGAAATTATTTATTTTCCATGTTTTCCGGCTGCAGACAGACAACTCTTCTCAGCTCCGCCCGCACCTATTCCCAAACATCACTGAACTTTCTTCAATTTTGCAAAGGAAGCAAACATTTTCTTTATACCAGCCTTATCAAAATTGACAGTGACTTCATAGTCCCTTCCGCCTTCTGTGATATCCGTCACTACACCCACACCGAATTTAATGTGTCTGACTGTATCTCCCACCTGGTAATCCAGCCCTTCTGCCTTTTTCACCTCAAACTGTTTAGGAACAAAGGCAGGCTGTCTGAATGCCTGTTTCATCTGCTGGAAAGAAGTCGGAAGAGGAATTTCTTTTAATTTCTTCTCCTGAAACTCTCTTCCCAGCTCCACCAGTTCCCGTGGAATTTCTTTGATAAATCTGGAAACTTTATTATACTGAGTCTCTCCCCGTATCATTCGCTGCTGGGCACAAGTCAGCGTAAGATCCCTCATCGCTCTTGTGATCCCCACGTAGCACAGACGCCTTTCCTCCTCGATTTCTGTGGGGTCATCTGCAGTGATAGTCATATAGCTGGGGAAAATACCGTCTTCCATACCCGCGAGATAAACATATGGGAACTCAAGCCCTTTTGCACTGTGTAAGGTCATAAGGAGCACCTGATTGTCATCCCCGTCCACGGAATCGATATCAGCGACCAAAGCCACCTCTTCCAGAAATCCAGACAGCGTAGGTTCCTCATTTTCCTCCTCATAAGTGACAACCTTAGTAATCAATTCATCAATGTTTTCAATCCTTGCCTCAGCCTCTTCTGTTCCTTCGGCCTGAAGCTCTGTCACATATCCGGTCTCTTCAATGATCTCCTTTAAAAGCTGAGAGGGAGAAAGATACTCTGATTTGCTTCTCAGTGTCTGAATAAAAGTCACAAAAGGCTCCACCTTGGCGGCAGCTCTTCCCAGCGAAGGAATCTGAGACGCTTCTTTTAATGCATCGTAAAAACTGACAGCATTCTGCACTGCATAATCCTGTACCCGGGTCAGTGTAGTAGCACCGATTCCCCTTTTCGGAACATTGATGATCCTGCGCACAGCAAGATCATCTCTGGCGTTATCCACAGTTTTCAGATAGGAAAGCAGATCCTTGATTTCTTTTCTGGCGTAGAAATTAACGCCGCCTACCAATTTATATGGAATGTTTGCCATCAGCATTTTCTCTTCAAACAGACGTGACTGGGCATTTGTTCTGTAAAGAATTGCGAAATCTTTATAATCACCGTCATGTTCTCTCACTTTTTTGCTGATGTCTCCTACAATATATTCTGCTTCCTCATAAGCATTCATAAACTGGCGGAAATGAATTTTTTCACCTTCCTGATTTTCTGTCCAGAGAGTTTTCTTCTTCCTTCCCATGTTGTTTTTGATCACTTCGTTAGCAGCATTGAGAATATTCTGAGTAGAACGGTAATTCTGTTCCAGCCGGATGACCGTGGCATCCGGAAAAACCTTTTCAAATCCCAGGATATTTCCTATGTTGGCTCCCCTGAATTTGTAGATGGACTGGTCATCATCACCTACCACACACAGATTTCTGTACTTTGACGCCAGAAGGCTTACAAACTTAAACTGGGCGGTATTGGTATCCTGGTATTCGTCCACCATAATATACTTAAACCGTTCCTGGTAATACTCCAGAACGTCCGGACAGGACTGAAAAAGCTCCACTGTTTTTACGATAAGATCGTCAAAATCCAGAGCATTGTTTTTCTTCAGTTCTTTCTGATACTCTTTATAAGCAAGAGCGATCTTCTTTTTAGAAAAATCGGCCATGGAATTAAGTTCGTATTCCTCCGGGCTTACCAGCTCGTCTTTTGCAGAGGAGATTGCCGCAAGAATAGCTCTTTCCTTATATACCTTGGTATCAATTTCCAGCCTTTTGCAGATATCCTTCATCAAGGATTTCTGGTCGTCGGTATCGTAAATAGTAAAATTATTATCATAGCCCAGCCGGTCGATAAACCTTCTGAGAATCCTCACGCAGCTGGAATGAAAAGTAGATACCCAGATACTTTCTGCACCGAATCCTACAATCTTGTCCACACGTTCCCGCATTTCTCCTGCTGCCTTGTTGGTAAAAGTAATCGCCATGATATTCCAGGGATTCACCCCTTTTTCTTCAATCAGATAGGCAATCCTGTGTGTCAGCACCCTGGTCTTCCCTGATCCCGCACCGGCAAGAATCAATACAGGTCCTTCTGTTTGAAACACTGCCTCCTGCTGCTCATGGTTCAATGTATCGTAAATGCTCATGTTCTAATCCTCCATCATTCAGCCCTTATATAAGGGCTGAAATTCCTCTGTACAAAACATTTGTTCTTACAATATATCATAAGTTTTTATCCCGGCGCAAGACTTTCCAAAGCAAAAATCCCCTCTTTACAAATAGTTTTTAAAACTATATAATAGGGCGTAGAGGTGATGAAATGACTATAGATACAAAAGATATTTTAAACAGTATCCTATCCAGTATTTCCCGCATTGATTATATTAAACCGGAGGAAATACCCGGCATTGATTTATATATGGACCAGGTTACAACCTTTATGGAAAGCCATATGGCTTCTTCCAAACGCTATGATGAGGACAAAGTTCTCACCAAGACAATGATCAACAATTATGCCAAAAATCATCTTCTGCCTGCGCCTGTAAAAAAGAAATATTCGAAAGAGCATATTCTTATGCTTACTTTTATCTATTATTTCAAGAGTATTCTCTCGATCAACGATATCCAGACTCTGCTGGATCCCATTGCAGAACATTTCTTTCCCGGAGACGGCAGTATTTCCCTGACAGAAGTTTATGAGGAAATTATGCGATTGGAACTGGAACAGATCGAGCCTTTTAAGAAGGATATCACAAAAAAATTCGGACAGGCATGTGATGCCTTTTCTCAGGCAGATGATACGGAGAAAGAATTTCTCAGACAGTTTGCTTTTATCTGTATGCTCAGCTTTGATGTATATGTGAAAAAACAGGTGATCGAAAATCTGATCGACCAGATGCCGAAACCGGAAAATTCAAAAGATGGAAAGAAAAAATCCTAAATGTAAAAACAGGAAAAGACACAGACTGCTTGATCTGCAATTCTGTATCTTCTCCTGTTTTCTATTTTTTAGAGGGGAGTCTTAATATTTTACTCTTTCTCTGCTTCCAGTCTTTCAAACACCATATCATATCCGTCATTTCCATAATTCAGGCTTCTGTTTACCCGGCTGATCGTTGCTGTGGAAGCTCCTGTCTTTTCTGAAATTTCCAGATAAGTCTTTTTCTCCTTCAGCATTTTTGCAACTTCAAAACGCTGAGATAAGGATAAAATTTCATTGACTGTACATACATCTTCAAAAAAAAGATAACACTCTTCTCTGTTTTTCAAACTCAGAACAGCATCAAATAAGGAATCTACTGCTTCTGTATGAATTTTTTTGCTCATCACTTAATCTCCTTACATTTTACTATGCACCCAAAAATATTTCTGAAAATTCTTCTTGTGTTTTCAGCCACACTGCAATGAAAGATTAGAACTGATCTCTATATTAACGCATTAACGCTACGTCTCTTTATCAGTTATACCTCCCATCACTCACATATATATTAGCACAGTAAAATCTTAAAGTAAAGAAGAGACTTCCACTTTTCCACAATAAATTATAAAATTTTTATAAATTTCTCATTTGTAGAACTTCCCAAGTATCTTTTTATACGTCTTCTTTCCTATTCTTACAGAATCTGCGTACTATTTTCCTTCTTTTTATTAAGCATGTGTCAGATTATATTCTGTGCAGGAACTTTTTCAGTTCTTCCGTGCTTCTGTTGACAACCAGTTCCTCCGGGAAATTCGTTTCTTCCAGTATTTCCCATGCATATTTATGGAATCCCACCAAAGTATCCACATGGGCATCACTGTCAAGAACTACCGGTACCTGATATTCCATACAGTATTTCAGCATAGTTCTTACATTTTCAGGACCGCCTCTGCGGTTTCCTCTGGGATCAAGGGAGTTGTTGTTCACCTCCAAAAGTACGCCATGCTCCTTTGCCCCCTGTACAAGAGCCAGGTAATCCACTGGATATCTTCCATCATCCGGATGTCCGATGATATTTACCCAGGGATTTTTCATAACTTCCAGATAAGCATTGGTATTCTCCTCTCTTGTCCCCGGCTTCATACAGGGAATGTGCAGACTTGCCACTGTGATATCCATGCTTTTCAGAACATGCTCCGGCATATCTAGAGTTCCTTTACTGTCCATGATGTTCACTTCCGCGCCGAATAAAAGCTGGATGCCGTACATTTCCCTGTCCAGCATTTTTAAATTTTCAAAATAAAAAATATGAGGTGCTCCCGGCATTGCCATAGCATGTTCCGTAATCCCCAAAAGCTCTAATCCTTTTTCCGAAGCCGCTTTTGCCATTTCCTTGATGGTATTGTATGCATGTCCGCTTGCCAGCGTGTGGGTGTGTACATCTAGAATATCTCTCATGATCTTTTCTCTACCTTTCTATAACTAAACTACGTATTTTTTCAGAGGAGGAATCATCTGCATGATCTGCGCCGCCAGGGCGGAAAGTAAAAATGTAAACATCCAGAAAAGCAGGATTCCTGCATATCCCAGCTTCAGTGGGGTGATATGCAAAAATTTATAGAAAAAATTTAAAAATACCGGATGGACCAGATAAATTCCGAAGCACAGACCTCGATGGGCAGAAAGCCAGGGCACGTGAATCTTTGTCCCGGAAGCTGTCAGAAACAATCCTGCTGCCAGCAGGACAATCCAGGGTGAATCATAAGAAACAGAAAACAGCTGGAGAAAAAGTCCGTTAACCAGCAAAATTATCCCCGAAACAACAGCTGTCGATGCCGCAAACTTTCTCTCGATTTTTGCATATTTCCTGAGATAATACCCCAGTACGTAATAGAACAGATAAATTCCTGTGAAAGGATAGGTAAATCCTAAATGAAATTTTGTAAACTGCTCTGCAAAAGGAAAGATGCTGCTGAATAAAAAACCCAGGATCAGTCCATACTCCAAAAGCTTTTTCCCGCCGCAGGAAATAAGTATTTTCAAAAAAGGTGTTGCGAGATACAGCCCGATCAATTCATACAAATACCACATATGCGCCCAGGTGTTCCCCTCAAGTGTCATAAAAAAACCTTTCCCCAACATCCCCGGAGAAAAAGTCCGCTCTGTCATGATCAGCTCCATGACCGCAAATACTGTTCCGAAGATCAGCAGTGCCAGGAGAATCCTTCTCACATAATGCTTCAGCATTCTTCCTAAGGTAATTTCCTTTTCAGGAGCTAAAAACAATGCCCCTGAAATCATGAGAAAAATTGGAACACCTGCAGTCATCATATTTTTTACAGTTTCATAAACAACAATCTGATTCTGTGTCATCTCACCGGATATGGTGTCCGCCACACCGGAGACAACATGAATCATAACCACCATGGCAATAGCTGCCCACCGAAGAATATCTAAAAATTCAAGCTGTTCTTTTTTCTGATCCATATTTCTCTCCTTCTGTCAATCATTTTTCTATAAGATAACTTTTCTGATTATCTCCGCCATCATTTTAATACATTTTTCTTTCCGCTACAAGACGGGCAGCCTTTCATTTTTATAAAACCAGGAACCTGTTTTCATAGGAAAACGGCAGAACAGGCGCATAATCGCCGGCTCTGCCGCTGTTGTCTGGTATATCAGATAATTTCGTCAAACAAATCTTTTACCGCAGGATAAATCTTTGCAAATTGTCTATATTTCTCTTCATATTTTTCCGCCAGTTCCGGTTCCGGCTCTACTGTATCGATGACTTTTACGATCTTTGCTGCTGCTTCCTCCACAGATGCAAATTCACCATTTGCCACTGCTGCCAGCATAGCGCCGCCCAAGGCAGGTCCTTCCTCGGATTCGATCACATCTACCTTGATATTCAGAATGTTAGCGATCATTTTTTTCCACAGAGGACTTTTAGCTCCGCCGCCGCAGATCTTTGTCCTCTCAATTTTAATCCCCAGAGATTTTGCCACTTCAAAGGAATCCCGGATAGCAAAAGCAACGCCTTCCAAAACCGCCTGTGTCATATCCGCACGGGTGCTGTCCATAGTCAGACCGATAAAGGTTCCCCTGGCATTTGGATTGTTGTGTGGGGAACGCTCTCCCATGAGATAGGGAAGGAAAAAGACATTATTCTCTCCCAGTCTTGTAATCTTTGCCTGTTCTCCGGCGTAATCTTTCGTTCCGATAATCTCATCCATCCACCATTTATTGCAGGAAGCCGCACTGAGCATACAACCCATGAGATGGTAACTGCCGTCTGCATGGGCAAATGCGTGAAGAGCATTGTTTGGGTCAACACTGAACTCTTTACTGGATATGAAAATAGTTCCGCTGGTACCCAGAGAAATATTGCACATGCCGTTTCCCACTGTCCCTGTTCCCACAGCCGCCGCCGCATTATCTCCTGCTCCCGCCACGATCTTGCAGGAGACCGGAATCCCCAGTTCCTGGGCAAGATCTGATTTCAGCGTTCCCACAGTCTCATAGCTTTCAAAAAGTGTGGGCATTTGTTCTTCGCTAATTCCGCAGATCTCCAGCATTTCTTTGGACCAGCAGCGATTCTTTACATCTAAAAGCAGCATACCGGAAGCATCTGACATATCGCAGCAGTGCGTGCCGGACAGCCTGTAAGCAAGGTAGTCCTTAGGAAGCATGATCTTCTTGATTTTTTTGAAGTTCTCAGGCTCATTTTCCTTTACCCAAAGGATCTTGGGCGCCGTAAAGCCTGCAAAAGCAATGTTTGCTGTGTACTGAGAAAGTTTTTCTTTTCCGATCACCTGATTCAGATAGTCTGTTTCTTTTCCTGTCCTTCCGTCATTCCATAAAATGGCGGGACGGATGACCTGGTCATTCTCATCCAGGATAACCAGTCCGTGCATCTGTCCACCGAAACTGATGCCGGCAATCTGGGATTTATCGCATTGGGAAATCAGCTCTCTGATTCCCTGAAGGCTCTGCTCCCACCAGTCTTCCGGATTCTGTTCTGACCAGCCTGGACGGGGGAAAGACAGAGAATACTCTCTGGATACGATTTTCTGAATCTTGCCCTCCCCGTCCATAAGCAGCAGCTTCACGGCTGAGGTTCCTAAATCAACACCTATGTATAACATCTTTCTTCTCCTTGTTATGCAAATGGGTTTTCTGTCGGATATAAAACGCCCTTGGGCTGGTTGTAATTAATTTCTCCTACTTCAACTCCCAGATATTTAAATACTTCATATAAAGCTTTTCCGTGATGTCCGAAGGTTACTGCTCCGTGATGGGGATAATTTTTCTCCACCAGTACATGGCGGTAGAAACGTCCCATTTCATTAATAGCAAAGATACCGATGCCGCCAAAGCTCTGTGTTGCTACAGGCAGAACCTCTCCCTGGGCGATATAAGCACGCAGTTTGCAGTCAGAAGTGCTCTGCAGACGGTAGAATGTGATATCTCCGGGAACGATATCTCCCTCCAGAGTTCCCTGTGTCACCTCTTCCGGCAGATTCCTTGCCATGATCATCTGATACTTCATAGTGCAGGAAGTCAGCTTGCTGGCTGCCGTATTTCCGCAGTGGAATCCCATGAATGTATCTTTCTGTGTATAATTATATTTTCCTTTGATCTCACTGTTATAAATAGAAGCCGGAACGGTATTATTGATATCCAGAAGTGTTACGGTGTCCTGGCTGATCACAGTACCGATATATTCGCTTAAAGTTCCCCAGATATCTACTTCACAGGAAACCGGGATTCCTCTGTCTGTCAGTCGGCTATTTACATAACACGGAACAAATCCGAACTGTGTCTGGAACGCAGGCCAGCATTTTGTTGTGAGAGTCACATATTTTCTGGAACCTTTATGTGCTTGCACCCAGTCTAATAAGGTAATCTCATACTGAGCAAGTTTCGGCAGGATCTCCGGTTTCTTATTGCCTTCACCCAATTCTTTTTTCATTTCCTCTACAATGCCCGGAATACGTTGGTCACCAGCATGTTTATGAAATGCCTCAAATAAATCCAGTTCAGAATTCTCTTCAATCTCTACACCCAGATCATACAGTCTCTTAATGGGTGCATTGCATGCCAGGAAATCCTGAGGACGCGGTCCGAAGCTGATGATCTTTAAATTTCTTACTGCCACAATGGCACGTGCTACCGGCACAAATTCAGTGATCATTTCAGCAACTTCCTCAGCTGTACCCACAGGATATTCCGGGATATATGCCTTTAAATTACGCAGTTTCAGATTGTAGCTGGCATTTAACATACCGCAGTATGCGTCTCCTCTTCCCTGCACCAGATTTCCTTCTTCTGCTGCCGCAACTACCATACAAGGTCCGTCGAAGTATTTTACCAGAAGAGTCTCTGCGGTTTCCGGACCAAAATTTCCAAGATAAACTACCAGAGCGTCACAGCCGGCTTCATTTACTTCTGCAAGGGCTTTCTGCATGTCCTTCTCACTTTCTACCACGGTAGGACATTCGTAGATTTCTCCCTTATATGCTTCTACTACAGCCTTTCTTCTTGATTCTGAAAGTGTCATCGGAAAACAGTCACGGCTTACAGCCACGATACCCAGTTTTAATTCCGGCATGTTTGATAAATTCATGATTCTTCCTCCTTGATCTTTTATAAAATATAATTGAAATTTATTTTCATTTTGTTCTGAAAAACTTATTTCACAGAAAGGTTTTCTCCCTTTAATCCCACAAAGGCACCTTCAATCTGTGCTTCCTCATGAGCAATGAGCCATTTATTTCTTGCAAAAAGGAGCTTATCTTCCGAAATATTTTTCTGCGTTGAGGGTGCTTCTGTATTCGTTCCCTTTGGAAGAATAACCGCTGCGCGGAATTTATTTCCATTTGCATTGCAGGGAGCGTAATGGAGCGTAGTCGCATACACTTCAATCACTGTTCCTGCAGGGACTAAAAATGCTTCCATCTTCCCAGTATCATAGGTATAATCAGGTTCTATATCCTGCTCTTTTCCAAGAATCAGGATCATATCTGTCTGGGCTACATTTACCTCGGAGTCTCTGTGATACTCTACTGCATTTAACAGGTAATTATCCCCGTTGCAGTAACCTGCCTGAATGGGCATCCCTCCGTACAGACTATAGGCGATCTTCTCTATACAGCCGCACGCCTCCAGCCTCTCATCTGACGGCACATAGACTACATTATCCGGCTGAGGTGTCTCCTTTAAAACTTCCAGCAATTCTGTGACATCAATGCCTTCTACTACTTTTCCGTAGGCACTGAATTCCGGATCAGTCACCTTTAAAATTTTCATTGTAAACAGACCCCCCTTACTTAGTTTAGCCATTAAACTATATACTTATGCTAACATCTGCATTCTAAAAAATCAAGCTTTTTTCAAAAAAAGAAGCTGTCATTTTAGACAAAAAAGAAGAAAAAACATGGACATTATGCCCTATGTTTTTTCTTCTTTTTCTTTCTTCCTGAGACAGCATGTGCACCGCTGCGCCTCTCTCCTTATTCTGTTTCAGCGGAGATATCCTGTTGGAAATATTTCTCTGAAATCTCTTTTACCTTTCCGTTTTTTAGAAGTTTTTCCAGCTCTGCATCCAGATTTTCTCTCAGACCGCTGCCTTTTTTTGTAAATACAGCAAGTTCTGTATACTGGCTTTCCCCCTCGATCTGATCTTTTACGGAAGCAATATCCGCATAACTTCTTGTATAAGAATAATGAGTTTTGTTCCACTGGGCGGTCCCTACGGCGGAGATGACACAGTCATACAGATCCGCGTCCAGAGATTTCAGCAGATTCTCTTCTGAAGTATCAATAATCTCAAGTTCCAAGTCCATTTCCTCTGCCACTGCCTGTGCCAGCTCCACATCAAAACCTGCCGGCTGATCAGCATCCTCTGACAGATAACACATAGGCTTGATATTCAGGTCCATTCCTACCTTCAGCGTGCCTCTCTCCAGAGTCTTCGGCTCCCCGGAAGCATCACTCAGGCCGCAGCCGGAGCCCATAAGGACTGCTGTGCACAAGATACTTACCGCTGCTTTTTTCCTGATATGTTTTTTCATATTTTCTCCTGCATCTTTCGTAGTTCTCTATCTAAACATAGTTATGTACAAAACCCTGTCTCCGATATAAAAAACCATACCATGGACCTGTTTTTTTGTCAACGCAGGTTTCAGGATCTTTTATTCCTTTTCTATGTGAGAAGCTCCTGTGCTTCTGATTCTCATTGGATATACATTTTCTTTTCCAGCCAGCCGGGAAATGTAGGATATATATTCCTGCGTATCCTCTTTTTCCGTTACGCACATGATAACACCTGCGAATCCTCCTCCGTGGACACGGCAGCAGCCTCTGTTCTTTTTCTTCAGGAACAGCTCTGTCATAGCCAGTGTGAGAGCAACTCGCTGGTCATTATAATCAGAACGTGATACACAGTTCTGAAGCCACTTCCAGGAGGATTCCCCGGACTCTTTTATTACAGCAAGAAGAGTCTCTTTATCATTTTCTTTCACTGCCTCTGCCGCCTTCTCCACACGCCTGTTTTCTTCATAGAAATGAAGGGCGCGCAGGATGGCACGGTCATTTTCCACATGGATTTCTCCTGCAAGGATCTTTTCCACCAGCTTTTCTTCTGTGCTTTCACAAAGTGTGGAAACTCCCAGTTCCTTGGCGATCTCCTTCATCTCCTGAGGAATTTCAGAATACTCGTCACTCAGATCAGCATGTCCTTTTCCTGTATTCACGATCACCAGATCACAGCCCATTTTATCAAAAGAAAAATCTGCTGTCTGGTATTTAACTCCGTCTGAGAAATCCAGGAGAATGGCGCCGCCTGCAGCGCATGCCATCTGGTCCATCAGGCCTGAGGATTTATTCCAGAAATGATTTTCCGCATACTGTCCGATGCGGGCACAGTCCGCACAGTCCATTTTAGAATCATTGAAGAAATAATTTATGACGCTGCACACAAGCATTTCAAAAGAAGCAGAAGAGCTTACGCCTGCAGAGCTGATCACTTTTGTAGATACATACAGATCAAATCCCCGAACATGAAACCCTCTCTTTAATGCCCCGTCGATCATGCCTGCAGTAAGAGAAAGGGTTCCTTTCATTTTATCTGTCTTTTCCGCATCAGCCACGCGTACTTCCACAGCTCTTCCATAACCTTCACTGATGATGCGCACAGTGTCTGTACCATTTGGATAAGCAGCGCCGATGGTATCCATATCAATGCTGGCAGCAAGAATCTTTCCTCCATTGTGGTCTGTGTGATTTCCTACGATCTCTGTTCTTCCCGGTGCAGTAAAAAACTCCATCTCTTCTTTCTGAAAGTTCTCTTTAAAATTCTTTGCCAGGCTTTCAAATCTTTCCCGGCTTTCCCGGCTTTCTCCATAAATCTTTTCCAGTACCTCTGTTTTGGGTAATCTCATAATTTTTATCTCCTTTCGCCGAACTCTTATTTCTGATATCTATTATATTGATTTTTTTATAAATTTCCTTGATTAATATGCGCATTATAGGGAATATATTGCGTTTTTTCTTTTCCCGTTTTTCTCTCTGTGCTATACTGGAGGCAAAGGCCGCCTTCTTCATATATGGACTCCTTCTTACGCTGAAGGCGGAGAGTATTTTCCTTTAAAACGGAGGCATTTTTATGCAGATCATTACCAATCAATTTCAAAAAGAACTGAAAAAACACGGAAATGATTCTTTTCCATTTTTAGTCAGCCATGAACGTCTGTCCGGATATGAGCAGGGTTCCTTTCTCTGGCACTGGCACACAGAGATTGAACTGACTCTTATCACCTCCGGAGAAATGGATTATCAGGTCAATGACCGCCGGTACCACCTTTGCCGGGGACAGGGGCTCTTCTGCAATTCTTCTGTGCTTCATTCCGGCTCCATGTATCAGGAGCAGGACTGTACCTATACAGCAGTGACCTTCGACCCGAGACTGATCTACGGCTCTGAGAACAGCGCCCTGTATTTCAATTATGTGATGCCTGTACTCCAGAATTTTTCCATGCCTGCAGTCTTCTTTGATCTGACTTCAGACTGGCACACAGACGCGGTAAACCTCATAGAACAGCTGGCTCTTCTGGACCGGGAAACTGGCGGGACCAGAGAACTGGATATCCAGTGCGCTCTCAATCGGTTCTGGAAGCTTCTTTATCTCCACAGCCGGTCAGAAGCACCTGTGAGCGGAAGGGACCGGCGGGACTATGAACGGATCCGGGAAATTCTCACCTATATAGAAATTCATTATGCTTCTCCTCTGACTCTGGAAGAAATCGCAAAACATATTCATTTGTGCCGGTCAGAGTGCAGCCGGCTTTTTAAGCGATATATGAAAACTTCACTGTTTGATTTTATCCTGAAATACCGGATAGAGAAAAGCCTTGGCTTTTTAGGCGACGGTCAGTATTCTGTCAAAGAAACAGCGGAACGATGCGGATTCGGCGACTCTAATTACTATGCCAAAGTATTCCGCCGTTTTAAAGGCTGCTCCCCTATGGCTTACAGGAAATCCTTAAACAAAGAAAACAGAATGGAAAACTTGTAAAAATTTTTTTCAGATGTTATGATACTGTCATGGGAATTTTTCAAAAAATACTTACAGAAAGGGTATGTTATGAGAAACTGGAACGGAAAACCTTACTACTCTTTTGATTTTATGCTGAAAGAGAGATTCTCTCAAAAGGTATACAAGGTTGCATTAAACGGAGGCATGACATGCCCCAACCGGGACGGAACTCTTGGAAACCGGGGCTGCATTTTCTGCAGTGCAGGAGGTTCCGGAGATTTCGCGGGAGACAAAAGAGACAGCATTACCATGCAGATTGAGAAACAGGCGGAGCGCCTGAGAACAAAACGAAATGCCTCTTGCTTTATCGCCTATTTTCAGGCATACACCAACACCTATGCACCGGTTTCTTATCTGAGAGAAATCTATACTGAGGCGATTTCTCATCCAGATATCGCAGCCCTTTCCATCGGCACCCGTCCGGACTGCCTGGGAAAAGAAGTTCTTGATCTTCTGGAAGAACTGAACGAAAAAAAACCTGTGTGGGTGGAACTGGGGCTTCAGACCATACACGAAAGAACTGCAGCATATATCCGAAGAGGTTATCCCCTCTCCTGTTTTGATGAAGCTGTGAAAAATCTGAGAAAAAGAAATCTGGAAGTTATTGTCCACACAATTCTAGGGCTGCCGGGGGAGACTCGTACAGATAACCTGGAAACTATATCCTATTTGAATCACATGGATATTCAGGGAATCAAGCTGCAGCTTCTCCACGTTTTAAAAGGAACAGACCTGGCGACAGATTATCTGGCAGGAAACTTTCAGGTATATACTATGGAGGAATATATTGATCTGGTGATCGACTGCCTGGAGCATCTTTCTCCCGACATTGTAGTCCACAGGCTCACCGGAGACGGTCCAAAAGATCTTCTCATTGCCCCGCTGTGGAGCAGTGCGAAAAAAACCGTGTTGAATACCCTGCACCATGAATGCAAAGTTCGAAATGCATGGCAGGGAAAATTGTATGAGGAGGTATCAAATCATGGCAGAACCGCTGACATTATATAAGCTGATTATTTTGTATATGCTGGAAAAGGTGGATTTCCCCCTGACCAACGCCCAGATTTCCGGTTTCGTACTGGACAAAGGCTACACAACCTATTTTCATCTTCAGCAGGCAATCTCAGAGCTGATTGATTCCAAACTCATTGAGGCTTCTACTGTGCGGAATTCTTCTTATTATAAGATCACTCCGTCCGGAAGGCAGACGCTTTCCTACTTCGAAGACCAGATTTCCGATGGTATCAAGGATGATATCTCCGTGTTTTTTAAAGAAAATGTGATCCAGATGCGGGAAGAACTTTCTGCTGTGGCCGATTATTATGAAAGTGAAGTAGAGGGCTACCAGGTGCGGTGCACTCTGAAAAGAAATGAATTTTCCCTGGTAGATCTTACTATTGCCGTACCTACAGAAGATGCAGCTTCTGCGGTCTGCGTCAACTGGAAAGAAAAAAGTCAGGATATTTATGAAAATCTCATCGATCTTTTGCTATGAGATAACGGAGTAAGGCTTTTACCTGAGCCAAAAGAAAAGGGGGTGTCACTGAAATTACATCTTCATGACATCCCCTTCACCAGCGCCGCTCTTACGGTGCTGCCTTCAGCAATTCTTTGGTATATTCTGATCTTGGATTCTCAAATAATTCTTCTGTCTCCCCTTCTTCCTCAATCTTCCCATCCTTCATTACCAGCACCCGGTCACACATCTGGTAAATAACATTCAGATCGTGAGAAATAAAAAGAATGGAAATCCCTGTCTCCTCCTGAAGCTGTACCATTAGTTCCATGATCTGTCTCTGAATGGTCACATCCAGAGCAGATACCGGCTCATCAGCGATCAGGAAGCGGGAACCCTGGATCAGGGCTGTGGCTATACTGACTCTCTGCCTCTGTCCTCCACTTAATTCTCCCGGGCGGCGGTCCAGCATTTCTCTGGTAAGCCCTACTTTTTCCGCCATGGAAATCACTCTCTCTTTTCTTTCCCGTGAGGGGACTTTCTGCATCCTCAAAGGTTCTTCCAGGATCCATCCCACTTTCTTCTTCGGATTCAGGGAAGAAAAGGGATCCTGGAAAACCATCTGGGGCATTTTCGTGTAATGGAGCACTTCTCCCTGAGAAGGTTTCACAAATCCCAGGATCACTTTTGAAAGGGTGGATTTCCCGCACCCGCTTTCTCCTACAAGACCCAGGATCTCGTTTTCCCTTACTTCCAGGCTGATATCTTTTAAAACAGCCTGTTTTTCCTTTCCATCTTTATATGACGCGCTGACATGCTTTACTTCCAGTATATTTTTCATCACTGACTGCGCCTCCTTTTTCTCAGGGACCTCCTTCTGTCCGGAATCGCCGCAAGAAGTTTTTTTGTATAGTCTTTCTGAGGATGATCAAAAACTCTGGAGACTTCCCCTTCTTCTACCACCACTCCCTGATTCATTACCAACACTCTGCCGCATAATTTTCTGATCACCGCCAGGTCATGGGATATAAATAGAATGGAGGTTCCGTGCTTTGCATTAATTTCCTTTAAAAGTTCCAGGATCTGTGCCTGTACCGTCACGTCCAGAGCTGTGGTAGGTTCATCGGCAATGAGAAGCTCCGGCTCTGTCACCAGAGCTGCAGCGATCATGACCCTCTGGCGCATCCCGCCGGAAAGCTGGTGGGGGTATTTTCCATAGATCCCCTCCGGGTCAGGAAGCCCCGCCTCTCCAAGGGCATCCAGCGCTTTCGCCTTTCTCTGCTCTTTCGAAAAGCCTTCTCCGTGAAGCTTCAGCCCCTCTTCCACCTGTCTGCCTACTGTCAGCACCGGATTTAAAGAGGTCATAGGTTCCTGAAAGATCATGGAAATTTCTTTTCCCCTGATTTTCTGAAGTTCCCTGCCGGAAAGACCCGCAAGATTCTTCCCCTTAAACAGTATCTCCCCGGAGGAGATTCCTGAATTACTTTTCAGAAGCTGCAGGATGGAAAGGGCTGTCTGAGTTTTTCCGGAACCGGATTCCCCCACGATTCCCAGGATTTCTCCCTGCTCCATAGAAAAGGAAATTCCCTTCACTGCTTTCTCAGGGGGATCTGTATCGTAAAATTCAATGTTCAGATTTTTCACTTCCAAAAGCATCTCATTTTCCCCCTTTCTTCAAAAGTCCGTCGCTCAACAGGGAAAATCCCAAAGCCAGTCCGATCACCGCAAGTCCGGGGAAGATGGCACACCAGGGCGCATTCATCAGATACGTCTGGGTTTCAGACAGCATCCTGCCAAGGGAAGCATCCGGGGGCTGCACTCCGATACCCAGATAACTCATCCCGGCTTCTGCCAGCACCGCATTATTAAATCCAATGGCTGCCATAGACAGTACAGAAGGCAGTATATTAGGGAAAATATGGACAAACATAATGCGCAGATGAGAAACACCCATCAGTCTTGCGCTCTTTACATAGTCCATCTCCTTCTGGCTTAAGAATTCACTTCTGGTGATCCTGGCAAAGCTTGGAATAAAAACAATGGCCAGCGCAAGGATCACATTGTATTTGCCCGGTCCCAGGATACTGATAAACACCAGGGCCAGAAGAATATTGGGAAAGGATACCACTGCATCATTAAAACGCATCAGCACTTCATCGATCCAGCCTCCGAAATACCCAGTGAAAGCTCCAACAATAATTCCAATGCCTCCGCCCAGGATCACCGTGGCCGATGCCACAAAAAAAGTAGTCCCGGTACCTTTTAACACTCTGCTGAAAATATCCCTTCCGAAATGATCGCACCCGAAAATATGGGAAAGAGACGGGGGGACAAATTTCGCGCTCCCGCTCATGGCATCTGGATCGTAAGGTGTATAAAACACTCCTATCATAAGAAACAGGAACATGAAAAGAGCGATAGAAGCACCCAGGATTAAATTGTAATTTTTCTCTTTTTTCTTCATCTTCTCTGTCCTCTCACTGTTCCACCCGGATCCGCGGGTCAATCTTTCCGTAAAGAATATCTACAATAAAGTTGATCACAATCACCAGCGCCGCTATCAGCATAATAATTCCCAGCACTACAGGATAATCCCGGTTGGAAATGGAAGTGATCAGAAGACTTCCCATTCCCGGTATGGTAAATACCTGCTCAATAATGATGCTGTTGGCTACAATGTCAGCAATAGTCATTCCCCAGAAGGTAAGTACAGGAAGAAGCGCATTTTTCAGCACATGTCCGTACATCACCTGATGTCCTGAGTTGCCCCGCGCCAGTGCGGTCCGCACATAATCTTTTTCCATCTGGGAGATCACAGAGCTTCGCAGCATCTTCACCCCCATGGCACATCTTGGAAGAGCAATCGCCACACTGGGAGGGATCAGATAGCTGAGAAATCCGCTGAAGCTCTCAGAAATGGACACATAGGCTCCCGGGGTAAACCATTTCAGAACCAGTCCGAATACAAAGGTAATGAGAATTCCCAGGAAAAACCCGGGCACGGACATAACAACCTGATTCAGGACCATAAGCGCCCTGTCCAGCCATTTACCTTCATGCTGTGCAGTAAAAATGCCCAGAGGAATGGATATCAGCAGGATCAGGAAAAAGGACAGCAGCGTTAATGCCACGGTAATGGGAATTTTATCTTTTAATAAATCTGAAACAGGCATGGAATAGCTGTAAGATTCTCCCATATCTCCTGTGATAAAGTTCTTCAGCCAGTTTCCATACTGTACCAGCACAGGTTTATCCAGCCCCATTTCCTTCTGCAGAGCTTCCACCTGTTCCTGGGTTGCTTCTGTCCCAAGTCTTGACCTTGCCGCGTCTCCCGGAATAATGGAAAAGGCGAAGAAGGATAAAAAAGAGACAATTAACAACGTGATAATGAGAGTTCCTGCTTTTTTTACAATATACTTCATTTTCTTTTTTCTCCTTCTTATGATTTTTTATTATTCCGCTGTTTTGTAGATTTTAGCCATATCCTGGACATAGAGCGGATAAAACACATAGCCGCCGTAGCCCTTTCTTAAAACAACTTCTGCCGCCATATCCTGGATGTAGACATTTGCAGCATCATCGGCGAGAAGCGTCTCCATCTGTTTGTAGAGATCGATCTGCTCGCTTTCATCCGTGCTTTTCTTCACCTGCTCATACAGGCTGTCATACTCCGGATTGCTGTAGTTAATAAAGTTTTTATCGGAATCAGAAGTAAAACGTTCCAGAAGCGCCCTTCCGCTTAAATAAGCTGCATCTATACCCACTACTGTAGACTGGAAGTTTCTTTCCCCATAGACGTCGCTGAGCCAGCTGTCCCACTCGATCAGCTGTATCTCTGCGTTGATCCCCACCTGTTTCAGCTGTTCTACCAGTACCTGAGCGGTATCGATATGCTGCTGATAGTTGTTTGGAACAGTGATGGTCATATCGAATCCATCGGGGTATCCTGCCTCTGCCAGAAGCTCTTTTGCCTTCTGGATATCCTGGGGATATTTGTCCACCAGCTCCGGCATATAATATTTCTCAAACGCAGGGAACATACTGCTGCCAATAATGGTGCCTTTGCCGTCAGCCATCATGTCCAGAACTTCCTGGCGGTTGACTGCATAGCACAGTGCCTGTCTTACTTTCTCATCATCAAAAGGCTTTTCTCCATTGTTTAAGTACAGTGCCTGGATCAGATTCATGCCTCCCTCATAAATTTCCAGATCCTGATCATCTGCCAGCTGGGCTGCCTGGGTGGAATTGATCCTTGGATACATGTCAATGGAACCGCTTTTTAATCCTGTGACAATGGCATTGCTGTCACCCACTACTTTAAAAGTCACCTGATCCAGATACGCCTGATTCTCTGTATCCCAGTATTCATCGAATTTTTCGATCACAATATTTTCCTGCGGAGAACGTGACACATATTTGAAAGGTCCTGTTCCCACCGGCGTCTTATCCAGGTCATCACAATGCTGGGGTACAACAGCAACGATCAGATAGGCAAGAAATTCCGTATCCGCTTCTTTTAAGAAGATTTCCACTGTGGAGGCGTCCGGTGTTTCCACTTTCTCCACATTAGAAAACGCCGCTACCAACGGAGTTCCGTCTCCATTGATACCGGCGCATCGCTCGATTGAATATTTCACATCGTCTACGGTAACTTCCGTTCCATCGTGGAATTTCACTCCGGGTCTTAATTTAAAGGTATAGACTTTCCCGTCTTCCGAAATGGAATGGCTTTCAGCTACAGCATCGATATAATTTCCTTCTTCATCTGGTTTTACCAAACCTTCATAAATGTTGAATAGGACTTCTTTCGTTCCTGCCGCAACGGATTTGTGTGGGTCAAGACTATCCTCCAGATCCTGAGGAATTCCTACTACAATGGAACCTCCCATGGTTGGTTCCGCTTCTGTTTCCTGAGAACTGCTGTTGTCCTGAGATTCTGTTGTCCCGTCCTTGCCGTCCTGGCACCCGCCAAGTACAGCAGTAAGGGATACTGCAAGAAGCAGTATGCATAAGTTTCTGAATTTTTTCATCTTATCTCCTCTTACATGCCAGTTCTCTCATTATGTAATTGTCAAGGTCATTGTAATAAATCCTATGGCAAAAAGCAAGTATAAATTGAAAAACAAAAAGAGGCTTCCCGCTCCATTGTCTCACTGTGCGTACAGCAGCCTCTTTTTGCATCCCTGATATTTATTTCATGATTTTTTTCAGTTCATCCATAAAGGTGTCAATATCTTTAAATTCCCTGTACACAGACGCGAACCTCACATAGGCAACTGCGTCCAGATCCTTCAGTTTGTCCATAACAATCTCCCCGATCTGTGTACTGGGGATTTCCTTTTCTTCCCGGTTGAAAACCTCTGTCTCAATCTCATCGATCAAAGCTTCAATCTTCTCCACAGGGATAGGACGTTTATAGCAGGCACGCATGACTCCGTCCAGAATCTTTGTCCGGTCGAACTGTTCCCTGCTCTGGTCTTTCTTGATCACGCTCAGAGGAATGGTCTCAATCTTTTCATACGTTGTAAACCTTTTCCCGCATTCATCGCACTGCCGTCTTCTTCTTATAGAGTTATTATCCGGCACAGGCCTGGAATCAATTACTCTGGTATTTTCCTGATTACAAAAGGGGCATTTCATATAGGAACCTCCTTATGCAAGAAGTGTGTCTGCCAGTGCTTTCATATTCTCTGTATCTCCATCTTTCATGGCAGATCTGATCGTTACTACAGGCTCGCAGATTTCAATTCCTTTCATACTTTCCAGGTATGCTTTCATCAGTTTTCCGGACATAGGCGCCCAGGAACCATTTTCCACAATGGCAGCTTTTCTGTTTCTGTAAGTTTTGATCTTCAGATGATACAGGAAATCTTCCATACATGGGAACAGAGCTCCGTCATAAGTCACGCCCAGAAGTACCAGTTTATCATATCGGAACGCACTGGCAACAGCCTCTGCCATATCATCTCTTGCCAGGTCAAAGACTTTCACTGCCTTCGCGCCTTTTTCTGTAAGGATCTGCGCCATTTTCTCTGCAGCCTTTGCCGTATTTCCATGGATGGACGCATAAGCCACCACAACACCGTCTTCCTCCGGCTCATAGCTGCTCCATGTCAGATATTTGCCGATATAGTATCCCAGATCTTCTTTCAGGACCGGTCCGTGCAGCGGGCAGATTGTCTGAATATCCAGTGTGGCAGCTTTCTTCAGAAGTGCCTGCACCTGTGTGCCGTATTTTCCTACAATATTAATAAAATATCTTCTGGCCTCATCCGTCCACTCTTCCTCTGCGTCCAGTGCCCCGAACTTTCCAAAGCCGTCTGCGGAGAACAGGATCTTTTCAGACTGCTCATATTCCACCATAACTTCCGGCCAGTGAACCATAGGCGCCATGAAAAACTGCAGTGTGTGAGCTCCAAGGCACAGCGTATCTCCTTCTTTTACCACAACTGTGCGTCCTTCTATATTAAAATCAAAGAACTGGGGAAGCATAGCAAAAATCTTTGCGTTTGCCACCAGCTTCATTTCCGGAAATTTCTCCGCCAAAAGCTGGATATTGGATGCATGATCCGGCTCCAGATGAGAGATCACCAGATAGTCGAGGCTGCGTCCCTGAAGTGCTTTGTCCAGATTTTTCAGCCACTCATTGGTAGCTCTTTTATCTACAGTATCCATGACCGCAGTCTTGTCGTCTAAGATCAAATAGGAATTATAAGAGACGCCCTTTGGAACACGATACTGGCTTTCAAACAAATCAATGGTCTTGTCATTTACACCGATATACACAACAGAATCAGAAATTTTCATATCGTACATGGGTCTGTTTTCCTCCTTGGCTGATAGATTTTATATACACCGACTTTATTATATATGGTAAATAAAATTTTTTCCACTAATTTTCCTATTTTTCTTTCTTTTTTCTTTCTGTAATTCTCCGGATATATCCGGCTTTTCCCGGAACGGTTTCTTATGCTTTTCAGCACAAGCCGAAGGTTCGACCCGGATGCACTCAAAACCGGCTGCTGCCCGAAAACAACTCAGCACGCTTCCATAATTGCCTTAACCGCCCTGGCAGTATCCGTCAGAGGAAACAATTCATATCCTATATATCCATTATATCCTTCTTCCTCCAGATGACGGATGACTTTTTTATAGTTAATCTCTCCTGTTCCAGGTTCATGACGCCCGGGGACATCCGCTACATGGATATGCCCCAACTGGTCTTTGTATTTACTGATCGTATCGCAGATACAGCCTTCATTGATCTGCATATGATACACATCATAAAGCACTTTCAGTCTGGGTGAGTGGATAAGCCTGCATATCTCTGCAGCCATCTGGGTATGTTTGAGAAAATTGCCCACATGATCTGTAGTGATATTAAGTGCTTCCAGATTCAGATTAATTCCCTCTTCCTCCGCCATCTTTACACAGGCAAGCAGTGTGTCGTACATAGAACACAGCTTTACAGTATGGGACAGATTGTCATAATGATCCACTACAACGCCGCCTTCTCCCAGTGCATTGGAATGAATGGTCACACTTTTTGCGCCTGTTTCTTTCGCCGCTTTTATAGACTGTTTCAGAAAATCAAGGTATCTTTCCTTGTGATCCGGGTCTATCAGAGAATAATCTGCATCTCCGTTAAATCCGCTTATGACGATTCCCGCTGTCTCTGCCGCCTCTCTGGTCTCCTTCAGATCCCGAATCTTCCAGTCCCAGAATTCCACTGCTGCAAAACCATCCTTTTTTTGCTGCGGCAAACCTTTCTTTCCAGGGAAGTTCCGTATACAAAGTATCAATACACGCACATTTTTTCAGACTCATTTCTTCCACCTCCGCGATCCCCTTTTCATACGCTTTATGTGCTTTTGTATTTTAATTTTATCATTTTCTGTGCTTTTATCAATAGTTTTTACAGCCGGCTAGAATATCTGAACTTGTTTTCATATCTTGACTCTTCCTGAGGGGAATTATACAATAAGAAATGCAGGCTCCGCCCTGCATCTGATAAATCATACGGAGGAAATATTATGGAGAAATATATGGATTATATCCTGGAACAGCTGAAAAACCTTCTCGCCATCGACAGCCCTTCCGGATATACAAAAAATGTAACGGATTATCTGTTCTCCCAGTACAAAGCCATGGGATATGAACCGGAAAGAACCATAAAAGGCGGCATTCTGGTAGATCTCGGGGGAGAGAAAACAGACGGCGCTGTATTCACAGAAGCGCATGTGGATACCCTGGGCGCTGTTGTCACAGGCGTCAAATCAAATGGCTGCCTCTCTGTCTCACCCATAGGCGGCATGAACGCCAACAATGCCGAAGCAGAAAACTGCCGGATCATCACAAGGTTTGACGGTATCTACGAAGGCACCTGCCAGCTCTCCAACGCTTCCATCCATGTAAACGGAGATTACGATAAAACCGCCCGGACCTTTGACATAATGGAAATCGTACTGGACGAAAAAGTCTTTTCCAGGGAAGACACACAGGCTCTGGGAATCCTGCCTGGTGATTATGTGTGCTTTGATCCCCGTACAGTCATCACCAAAAGCGGTTACATCAAAAGCCGTTTCCTGGATGATAAATTAAGTGCAGCAATTCTCATGGGCTACGCAAAATATGTAAAAGATAAGCACATATCGTTAAAAAGAAAGGTCTATCAGCATTTTACCGTCTATGAAGAAGTGGGCCACGGCGGCGCCGCTTCCATTCCAGAAGGCGTGACAGAGGTTCTCGCCGTAGATATGGGCTGTGTGGGAGAAGGTCTGGAATGCAGGGAACACCAGGTTTCCATCTGTGCCAAGGACAGCGGAGGCCCCTATAATTATGATCTGGTTACAGATCTGATCCGCACGGCAAGAGAAAACAATCTGGACTTTGCTGTTGATGTCTACCCCCATTATGGTTCTGATGCGGAAGCTGCCCTGCGGTCAGGATACGATATCCGCCATGCTCTCATCGGTGCAGGGGTCTATGCCTCCCATGGTTATGAAAGGAGCCACGTAGACGGGGCAAAAAATACCCTTCTCCTTCTGAAAGGTTATCTTGGTTAGGTGAGACTATTTTCTCTTATAAAGAGTTTAATTTTTATTAAGAGATTTTCTGTTTATTTTATAAAACAGACATAGTTTCCTCATATTTTATCCTTATAATAAATCTTGGATAGTTGATAAACCACTCACTATCTCCCCCCTCAAGTTGAAAAAGCCCGATACCTTGTGTATCGGGTTTTTTCTGTTGCTTTTCTTTGAAGATACAGATATAATATTTATATTGTTCTATGTTAAGAAAGAAAGAGGTACTGAAATATGACAAGAAAGAAAATCGTTGTGGCACTGGGTCACAGGGCTCTTGGCACAACTCTTCCGGAACAGAAAAGCGCTGTCAGATCCACCGCAGAAGTTCTCGCGGACCTGGTGGAAGCAGGCGCGGATCTGGTCATTACCCACAGCAATGCCCCCCAGGTGGGCATGATCCACACAGCAATGAATGAATTCGGCAAAGTGCATCCAGCCTACACCGCTGTTCCCATGTCCGTATGCTCTGCCATGAGCCAGGGCTACATCGGTTATGACATTCAGAATGCGCTCCGTGCCGAGCTGCTGCGCAGAGGCATTTACAAACCTGTCAGCACTGTTTTAAGCCAGGTTACCGTAGATCCCTATGATGAAGCTTTCCATGAACCGGTGAAAATCATCGGAAGAACTCTGACTGCAGAAGAGGCAGACGCAGAAGAGCACAAAGGAAACTATGTTGTAAAAACAAAAGACGGGTACCGCAGGATTGTAGCTGCTCCCCAGCCTCAGAAAATTGTAGAGATCGATGCAATCCGGGCGCTTTCTGATGCAGGACAGATCGTTATCGCCTGCGGCGGCGGCGGAATACCTGTGCTGGAACGGGAAGAGGAACTGATCGGAGCCAGCGCTGTTATTGAAAAAGATCTGATCAGCGGCAAACTGGCAAGAGAGCTGGATGCCGACGAGCTTCTTATCCTTACCAGTGTGGAAAAAGTTTCTGTGAACTACCACTCTGATGAAGAAAAACAGCTGGATCATGTATCTGTAGAAGAATTGAAAACTTATATGGAGCAGGAGCAGTTTGAAGACAATACCATGCTTCCTAAGATCCAGGCATGTGTGGATTTTGTAGGTGAGAAGAAAGGCAGACGGGCCGTCATCACATCTATCAACAAAGGAAAAGAAGGCTTCCTTGGCAAGACAGGAACTATTGTAGAGTAACCGTTCAGGCAGTCCGTAAAGCGGACTGCCTGTTTTACATTCATAGGGATTTTTATCTTTCTATTGCTTCTTTTTCCCAAAAATCCGGTTGATCGTCTTCTGTGGTATCTCAAACACCAAAATGATCCCCAGCACCATGGCAATGGCAATTCCTATGGTCTCCCGTCCATAGAAAAGACTCTGTTCGTTATCCTTGATCAATGTATAATAAATAGTTCTGTAAATACCGATTCCGGGGACTTCCGGAAAAATTCCGGCAATAAGAAACAGAGTTACCGGACATTTTCTCACAGTACTTCCGACTCTGGACGCAAGTGTGATAAACACGGTAGCAAAAAAACTTCCCAGCACTGCTCCCATATGAAATCCGTAAATACAGACCCAGCAGATCAGCCACCCCATTCCTCCGATAAATCCACAGAGAGGATAGTGTTTTTTCGGCACGGAAAAGATAACAGAAAACGCAATCGTACCCACTGCTGCGGCAAGAAACTGCCGTATTCCTTCTAACATCATAAGAGAATCCCTCCCGTCATCCGATAGTAGATGGTATAAGTGATCCCCACGCCAAGAGCAACTCCCAGCGCTACCATAAGAGCATCTAAAAACCGGACACCGCCGCCGATATAATCTCCGTCAGCAAAATCCCGTACCGCGTTGACCAGGGAAACACCTGGAACCAGAGGCATCACAGACCCCACTAAAATACTTCCGGGCGTATTGCCCAGCCCCATCCTGTAAAATATCACAGAGAATAAAGAAACACAGAAGCCCCCAATCATATTCAGCACGATCTTGGAGGTCTGCTTTTCCCTTTTCTCCATTGCCACCAGTACAACATAAAGAAAAAAGCCTGAAAGAAAAGCTGCCAGCATGTCTTCTGCTCCGCCGCCTAAAATGTAGCAGAAACTGCCGGAACCCACTCCTGCGGCAAAAATTCTGGTAAAAGGCTTCTTTCCCGGCATATCTTTAATTTTTGCCAGCTCCTCTTCTGCCTCCTTCACCGTATACTTTCCTTCCACGATTTGTCTGGAAAGCTGGTTCACTGCCGCAATTCTGTGAAGCTTTGCCCCTGTAAAAGGAATATGTTTTACACTTGCGTAAATCTCTCCCTCTTCATTTTCCGCAGTAACAAAAATGCCGGTACTAAGCACAAAGGTACTGCACTTTTGTATTCCATAGGCACCGGCAATCCTCTGTATGGTCTCTTCCACACGAAAAATCTCTGCTCCTGCATCCAGAAGGATCCTCCCTGCCTCTATTGCCAGATCTAATATTTTTTTATCACAATTTTCCATGTTCTATTCTCCCTGCTGCCCGTGAAAAGATACTTCCGGCCCTTTCCCGCAGGCCGCAAAGGGCTGCCACAAAAACTTGTGACAGCCCTGCTGTTTTTCATTATTTTACAAGTGTGAAAAAGAGTATCACAATCACACCAAGTACGATCCTGTACCAGCCAAATGCTTTAAAGTCATGTTTTTTAATGTATCCCATTAAGAACTTAATAGCGATCACAGACACTACAAAGGATACAATACTTCCTACTGCAAGAATAACAGCTTCCCTGGAAGTAAACGCAAATCCGAACTTCACTATTTTCAACAGACTTGCTCCCAGCATGGTAGGAATTGCCAAAAAGAACGTATACTCTGCAGCCACGGTACGGGAAGCCCCTACCAGAATACCTCCGATAATCGTGGCACCGGAGCGTGAAGTTCCCGGAATGACTGCCATCAGCTGGAAAACTCCGATGATAAAGGCCGTTTTCCAGGTGATGTCCGCAATAGAGTTATATTTTACATCTCTTTTTTTATTGTAGTCCTCAACAATCAGAAATAAAACACCATAGACAATCAGCATCACGGACACAACAAACCAGTTATTAAACTTTTCCTCAATAAAGTCATTAAAAGGAAGTGCAATAACAATCGTGGGAATACAAGAAACCAGAATCTTGAACCACATGACCATTTTATCAATCTTTACAAAACGGCAGACCAGACCTGCAGCCTTCTCCGTCTTAGTCACATTATGATGCTTGGGTTTTTTATTTCTGAAAGGCCAGATCTGGCTCCAGTACAGTACCACCACCGCCAGAATAGCCCCCAGCTGAATCACTACCATGAACATATCCCAGAAATCTTTGCTCACATCCAGCTTGATAAACTCTTCCACAAGGATCAGATGTCCGGTACTGCTGATAGGCAGCCATTCGGTGATGCCTTCCACGATCCCCAGGAATATGACCTTCAGTAATTCAATAAAATCCATGATCCACTCCCCTTAAATCTCTGCGATATCAATCAGTTCCAGCTTCTGGATGTCTGTATTCTCCAGACTTGTTACCAGTGCCTCTGCTGTATCCAGAGCTGTCAGTACGTTGACACCGGTCTCAATAGCATTTCTGCGGATGATAAATCCGTCCTTTGCCTTTTCCACACCCTGAGAAGGTGTATCGATTACCAGATCGATCTTATGTCCAAGGATCAGGTCCATCAGGTTTGGTGACGGCTGCTCGATCTTGTTGGTCCTTACTGCCTTCACACCGTTTTCATTTAACACTTTTGCTGTACTTCTCGTTGCATAGATCTTGTAGCCAAGTGCTTCAAAACGTCTTGCAATAGGAATGATATCCTGTTTGTCTTCATCCCTTACTGTAATGATCATATTTTTATGCTTGGGCAGATTAATGCCTGCTCCCAGGAATGCCTTATACAGAGCTTCATTAAAGCTCTCGGAAATACCAAGACACTCTCCTGTTGACTTCATTTCCGGTCCCAGACTGACATCCGCGCCTCTGATCTTCTCAAAAGAGAATACCGGCATCTTGATGGCATAATGTTTTGCTTCCGGCTGAAGTCCTGGTGTGTAACCCATATCTTTTAATTTATGTCCCAGAATCACCTTAGTAGCAAGGGGAACAATAGGAATTCCTGTTACCTTGCTGATATAAGGAACCGTACGGCTGGAACGTGGATTCACCTCAATGACATAAACTTCTTCTCCGCACACAATAAACTGAATATTGATCATACCCAGCACATGGAGAGATTTTGCCAGCCTTCTTGTATATTCTTCAATGGTCTTCTTTGCAGTGTCGCTGATGGTTCTTGCAGGATATACAGAAATACTGTCGCCGGAATGAATTCCCGCACGCTCAATGTGCTCCATGATTCCCGGGATTAAAATATCTTCTCCGTCGCACACAGCATCCACTTCGATTTCCTTGCCCTGAAGATATTTATCCACCAGGATAGGATGCTCCTGGGCGATCCGGTTAATGATTCCGATGTATTCGTCCACATCTTCATCATTGATGGCAATCTGCATGCCCTGCCCTCCCAGTACGTAAGAAGGACGCACCAGCACAGGGTACCCCAGCTGATTTGCCACACGGATCGCTTCATCTGCTGTATATACTGTATGTCCCTTGGGTCTTGGAATATGACACTCTTCCAGGATTGCATCAAACAGCTCTCTGTCTTCTGCCGCGTCTACATTTTCTGCAGAGGTTCCCAGAATTTTCACACCCATCTTAATAAGCGCTTCTGTCAGTTTGATGGCCGTCTGTCCGCCGAACTGTACTACTGCCCCATCCGGTTTCTCCACATTGACTACGTTCTCCACATCTTCCGGAGTCAGCGGCTCAAAATACAGTTTATCTGCAATATCAAAGTCTGTACTTACAGTTTCCGGATTGTTATTGATAATAATGGTTTCATAACCTTCTTTTTCAAATGCCCAGGTACAGTGTACGGAACAGAAGTCAAATTCAATTCCCTGGCCGATACGGATCGGACCGGAACCAAGGATAAGCACTTTCTTCTTGTCTGTCTTGCCGTCTGCTTCGTTTTCACCGCCATATACAGAATAATAGTACGGTGTGGTAGCCGCAAATTCTGCGGCACAGGTATCAACCATTTTATAGGAAGCAGTGATGCCCCACTGCATACGCAGCTCACGGATTTCTTCTGCTTTCTTTCCTGTCAGCCTTCCGATGACTGTATCCGGGAATTCCAGGCGTTTTGCTTCTCTTAACAGATCTTCTGTCAGCTCCTGTTCTTTTAATGCCTGCTCCATTTCCACCAGAATGGCGATCTTGTCAATAAACCAGATATCGATCTTTGTGATCCCATGGATCTCTTCATAGGAAATTCCCCTGCGTACAGCTTCCGCGATCCTCCACATACGCATATCATCTACAATGTGAAGTTCTTCCATTAATTCTTCTTTTGTAAGTCCTGTAAAATCGTAGGACATAAGAGAGTCCACATGCTGTTCCAGAGAGCGGATAGCTTTCATAAGAGCCCCCTCAAAGTTATTGCAGATACTCATAACTTCTCCGGTTGCCTTCATCTGTGTAGTAAGGGTTCTCTTGGCGCTGATAAATTTATCGAAAGGAAGTCTTGGGATCTTTACCACACAGTAGTCCAGCATTGGCTCAAAGCTGGCGTAGGTCTTGCCAGTAATAGCATTTTTGATCTCATCAAGCGTATATCCCAGGGCAATCTTTGCCGCAACTTTTGCAATAGGATATCCTGTCGCCTTGGAAGCCAGGGCAGAAGAACGGGATACACGTGGATTTACCTCAATAACACAGTATTCAAAGCTGTCCGGATTCAGAGCGTACTGCACATTGCAGCCTCCGGTGATCCCCAGCTCTGTGATAATATTCAGGGCAGAAGTACGAAGCATCTGGTACTCCTTGTCTCCCAAAGTCTGAGAAGGAGCCACAACAATACTGTCTCCTGTGTGAACACCTACCGGGTCCAGATTTTCCATGTTGCAGACTGTAATACAATTGCCTGCACTGTCACGCATCACTTCGTATTCAATCTCTTTCCATCCTGCGATACAGCGCTCTACCAGAACTTCCCCTACGCGGGAAAGGCGCAGTCCGTTTTCCAGGATCTCTACCAATTCTTCTTCGTTGTTGGCGATTCCGCCGCCGCTTCCGCCCAGAGTATAGGCAGGGCGGAGCACGACTGGATAACCGATCTTATTGCTGAATGTGATACCGTCTTCTACATTTCTTACTACCAGGGATGCCGCGATAGGCTCTCCGATCTTCTCCATAGTGTCCTTGAATTCCTGACGGTCTTCTGCTTTTTTAATGGTCTCAGAGGTAGTACCGATGAGGCGCACATTGTGCTCCCTTAAGAATCCTCTCTCTTCCAGTTCCATGGCAAGGTTCAGACCAGCCTGTCCTCCCAGAGTTGGAAGCACGCTGTCCGGTTTTTCTTTTAAGATCAGCTGTTCTACAACCTCCACTGTCAGCGGCTCAATGTAGACCTTGTCAGCGATATCTTTATCTGTCATGATCGTGGCAGGGTTGGAATTTAAAAGTACAACTTCGATTCCCTCTTCTTTCAGAGAACGGCATGCCTGGGTTCCCGCATAGTCGAACTCAGCTGCCTGTCCGATCACGATCGGACCGGAACCAATCATCAATACTTTTTTAATATTCGGATTCTTTGGCATTACTCTGTCACCTCCATCATTTTTATGAAACGGTCAAATAAATATCCTGAATCCTGGGGACCCGGGCACGCTTCCGGATGGAACTGCACCGTAAAAATATTTTTGCCCACATATTTCAGTCCCTCGTTGGTCTTGTCATTGACATTCTCAAAGGCAGGTACTGCGATCTCAGGATTTAATGTGTCTGTATCTACCATATAGCCATGATTCTGAGAAGAAATATAAACTCTTCCTGTCTCCAGGTCTTTTACCGGATGATTTCCTCCTCTGTGACCGTATTTCATCTTCTTTGTATCCGCTCCTGTTGCAAGGGCCATCAGCTGATGCCCAAGGCAGATTGCAAAGATCGGCACTTCGGAATCATATAATTTCTTTACTTCTTCTATAATAGAAGTACATTCTTTGGGATCTCCAGGTCCGTTTGACAGCATGATGCCGTCCGGGTTGGTCTTCAGAATGTCTTCTGCTTTTGTAAAGGCAGGGTAGATGGTCACTTGGCATCCTCTCTCGTTTAAGGATCTGGCAATGTTGTTCTTTGCTCCGAAATCCATAAGTGCCACTTTCGGACCATTTCCTTTTAATACTGTTTTCTCTTCACAGGTCACCTTCTCTACTACTTTGCCGGTAGTATATGCGTGAAGTTTAGGAAGGATCTCTTCCAGATTATAATCCGCATTGGTTGTGATCATGCCGTTCATAGTTCCTTTTTCTCTCAGGATCTTTGTCAGCGCTCTGGTGTCAATCCCGGCAATCCCCGGTATATCATATCTCTTTAAAAAGTTCTGAATGGTGTCCTCACTTCTGAAGTTGCTTGGAATACGGGATAACTCCCTTACAATATAGCCGTCCGGCCATGGTCTTAAAGATTCCTGGTCCTCATGGCAGATACCATAATTTCCAATCAAAGGATATGTCATGCAGACTGCCTGTCCGGCATAAGAAGGGTCTGTAAGTACCTCAAGATAACCTGTCATCGATGTGTTAAAGACAATCTCACTGATGATCTCTTTCTTCGAACCGATGCTGGTTCCTGTAAAGACGGTGCCGTCTTCCAGTATTAAAAATGCTTTCATTCTTTCACCTGTCTTCCTTTCTTTTTCTTCTTTCTTCCCGGGTTCCCAATACCTGTCTCCCTAAAAAGCCCTAAATTTCCCCAAATTGTAAAAAGTGTACCATAAGACCTGGGATTTTTCAACCTTTTTTCACAGCAAATTTTTTTAAAATTATTATTGACAATTTGTCTATTATCATGTATTATATATTTCGTGTTCAAGAGCGCTGAACATTATGAATACGCAGGAGTGGCGGAATTGGCAGACGCGCAGGCTTCAGGTGCCTGTGGTAGCAATATCGTGTGGGTTCAAGTCCCATCTC
>PPYE01207352.1_pt1 | contig 40250 bp, 34 predicted proteins | sample 1559881 | NCBI WGS metagenome assembly PPYE01 (sample SAMN08240022, study PRJNA423297) | Human gut metagenome, whole genome shotgun sequencing project. | reverse complement strand
GATGAGGGGCGCGCCCCTCATCATAAGTTTTTCGCTTCATACTAATTTATAATAATTATATCCGCATTTTTGTAAAATGCAAATCGTTCTAATGTATAAGGCCGCACTTTTTTTGAATATACTACTACTCTTTCGTCGGCAAGCTCGATTTGCCAGCATAGGGGCACAAAAGAAAATGTTCCAGGCAGAGCAAAATACGCCCTGACTGGAACGAGAAAAAATTTTACACAGATTGTGCTTCCTTATCACACATGAGCACTATCGCCGGGTGCTGCGTCATCTGCACGAGAATGCGCTCTCCGCATCTGATCTGAGCCGCATTCAGAACGCGCTGACGTTTCTCTCGCCGCTCTGCCGCGATACCCGCGAAGCCCACAAAGACATGATGGGTGTGACATTAAAAACCGATGCTCTGCTGAGATCCAGCAGATAAACGAGCACCCGCTGCGTTGCAGCGGGTGCTTTGCTTTCTCGCGTCCCAGCATCGCCAATACGCCGTGGTTTCGTCCTGGAGTGGGATGGGGCTTGCCTGCGGTTTTAACGTCTGAAGCGTCGCACAACTGGCTAACGCGCTGGCATCTGTACTTGGAGTTCGTATTCGGCAAGACCAACAAAAACGTCGGTCGAAATTCTACATTTTGCCGAGAGCGAAAACGAGCCGCTTTCCCGAAAAATTCCCGGAAAAGCGGCCCAAAATCGCGTGGGTAAAGGTTCAAGTCCACTGATTTTGCCAAAACCCTTTTTGATATCTTTTTTTCCAACTTCAAAAAATGGGCGCAAAAAAACCCGGAAGCCGTTGAAACTTCTGGGTTTTTCGCGTAGATATCTTTTTTGGTTCTACTAGATGGTTGCGGGAGAGGGATTTGAACCCCCGACCTCCGGGTTATGAGCCCGACGAGCTACCGAACTGCTCTATCCCGCGATGTTGACTTTTTGCTCCTGAAAGCTGGACGCTAACTCTAAGGGTTATGAGCCCGACGAGCTACCGAACTGCTCTATCCCGCGATATAAGGCTCTCACAGAGCCTTATTATAATAGCAGAAGGCGGAGCGGTTGTCAAGGGGGCTGCTGGAATTTTTTTATCCCGGATATTCCGGTGCCGGGATATGCATCGGGAGCTGCACCATGCACAAAACAGCCAGCGTCACCGCGCCGAAGATCATCCAGGCGCGCATGGACTTTTTGCCGGTCAGGTGGGTATAGAGCGCGCAGACGCAGCCGAGGAGCAGCACGCACACGAGCCACGTGCTCTGTACGCGCAGGGGCGTGAGGCCGAAGCAGTCGATATACAGCGCCAGCTTGGAGATCGCGATGACGGCGAACAGCATGCTCTGGACCAGAAGGGCGGCGGCCATCCAGCGGATCAGCTTCTGCTCCTGCCGCGCGGTGCGCGTGACGAGCCAGAAAAGGGTGAAGTTGATCGCCATGACGCGGCAGAGCTCGAAGAAGCCCTGGCGGGCATATTCGGCCACGGTAAAGCGCTCCGGCAGCGTCCGGGTGAAGGCCCCGAACAGGTACCGGCCCTGCACGAAGAAGAACACGAGATAGAGCGCGCTGAACAGCCCGAGGGACGCAGCCCAGATGCCTTCCGGGACGGTGCGCAGCTTCGGCAGGCGGCTCACGACTGCCGCTCCGCGCCCGCGCATATCCTCCGGCGTCCGGCGGCCGAGACCGGCCAGCAGGCCGAACACGTACGCGCCGACCGGCAGGGAGGCGAGGAGACGATAGAACCACGTCTCGTCAAGATCGAGCGTCAGCGCCTGCCGCAGGTCATCGATCAGCTCGCCGAAGGTGTCGTCCGCGGCGGACAGCTGCGTCATGGCCAGCACGAGCAGCACCAGCGCGGCGAACGCCGCGAGCACCGCGCCTGCGATCGCGCCGGCGCTGACGCCGCGCTCCTTTTTGGACTTCAGCGCGAAGATCACGCAGCGGATGCGCAGGAAGAAATTCTGAAACGGGACGATGAGAAACGCGTACAGCGCGTCGAGCGGCAGCAGATGGCCGCTTTCGCCGCCGGTCAGCCGCCCGGAGCGGCACAGAAGCCAGTAGACGGCAAGGATATGCAGGGCCAGAAAGGCGAGGCTCGAGGGGATGGCATACTCCTGCATGACCTGCACATCCAGCCGGGAGTCGTACTGGTTCGGATGCAGGCTGCGCCACGTGATGCAGCCCGCGATCATTATCACGCAGGCCAGCCAGACCCAGCTTTCCCACGGGCGCTTCACGTCCCGGTACAGATATTCTCCGGCGGCGATAAACCCGGCGGCAAACAGCGGCAGCGCCCACCATCCGGAACCCAGATACACATACGCCAGCACATACATCCCGAACGCCAGCAGCACTTCCTTCCGGCCGGCCGAGAACGGCGGCTTTGCCGGGGCGAGCGTCTCCTGCGCCCAGTCGGGCGTTTCCGGCGGGCGGGGGAATTCGTTTTTACGTTGTTCTTCCATCGGTGACCTCCTGTTGGTCGTCCACAAACTCCAGCAGGTCGCCCGGCTGGCAGCGGAGCTCATGGCACAGGGCCATGAGCGTGGAAAAGCGGATGGCCTTGGCCTTGTTGTTTTTGAGAATGGACAGGTTCGCGGGGGTGATGCCGACGCGCTCGGCCAGCTCCCCGGCGGAGATTTTGCGCTTGGCCATCATGACGTCCAGATTCACGAGAATTTCCATGCCGCACCCCCTAGATCGTGAGGTCGAGCTCGGCCTTCATGTCGATGGCCTGCTGGAAAATATTCTTGATGATGCGCACGATCAGCGCCATGAAGCCGGCTGCGATGGCGACCGCGATGAACGGCAGATAATACAGGCAGCTGACCAGACACACCGCGCCCGCGCCCACGCAGCACCAGCTGACCTGCCGCAGCAGCCGCACGTTCTTCGCGTCGAAGACGAGCTGCGCGCGGATATTCTGCAGCAGCTGCCACAGCCGCACGAGCAGCACCCAGCCGAAGCCGCTGCAGAGGTAGATCGTGACCATCATCAGCACGCCGTACTGCCAGTACATCAGCCGGATCTCCACGAACCACTGCACGGCCCAGTAGCAGCCGATATCGAGGGCGGCAAGGAGGATCATAAACAAGACGACGCAGATCCGGGAAAGCTCGATCGAGCTGTTTTTGGACCAGTTCATAGGGGACACATCCTTTCTGTAGCTACAGGCTACCACAGAGAAGATCGTTTGTCAATTATTTTTTATCGAAAAACAATAAATAATTCTTAAGAAGCGATAGATGAGCATCAAAGCTTCCCTGCATAGGGGAAGGCATGAGGGCGCAAAAATCCCGTCTCCGGGAGGGAGACGGGGTGGAGGGTTGGGATTATGCGCGCTCGAAGCTGAGGTAGCGGGAGCCCTGGAAGGTGAGTTTGCCGTGGTCACCTTCGACGAGGTAGCCGTAGTCCTGGGTGGGGATCGAGAGCTCCATGCGGTCGCCGCTGGCGACCTGGAACGTGGCGTAGTACCAGGTGGAGGAGGAATTCGTGTGTGTGGTGCTGTTATGGTGGTGGGTGACGTCCATGCGCTTGGAGACGATGGTCGCGTCGACGGTCAGGCACGGGGAGTTGTTATTCTTGTGCCAACGGCCGATGCCGCGCACGGCGGTGACGATGAACATGATGAAGATGCCGACGAACATGACCGTGAAGATCATGGGGAAGACCGAATTCATAAAGTCAAAGCCGAACATAGCGGGCCCTCTCTTTCTGTTTGTATCTACTATATCAGACGCAGAAGCGGCGCGCAAGTTCCCGGCGGAAAAAGAGAAAAACTTGTGGAAAATCCCCTTTGCAATTTTTCCCGGCGTGTGGTAAAGTACAGCTGTTGTGTAGCAGCTTTGCGTAAGTCCGAACGGACTTGCGCAATTTTTTTTTATTTTGGGAGGTTTTTATGGAAGAAAAACAAAACGCCGCGCTGGGCACTGCCCCGCTCGGGAAGCTCATGGTGAAATTCGCCCTGCCGTGTACGATCTCGCTGCTGGTGGGGGCGCTGTACAACATCGTCGACCAGATCTTCATCGGCTGGGGCGTGGGGTATCTTGGCAACGGCGCGACGAACGTCGTGTTCCCGCTGACGGTGCTGGCGCTGGGGCTGGCCGTGATGATCGGCGACGGCGCGTGCAGCTACGTGTCGATCTGCTTCGGGAAAAACAGGCAGGAAGATGCGGACTGCGCCGTTGGCAGCGCTGTGACGCTGAGCGTGTTGGTTGGCGTGCTCGTGGCGGGATTCTACGCGGTGTTCCAGACGCCGATTTTGCTGCTGTTCGGCGCGACGGAGGCGAATCTCGCCTATGCGAAGGAGTATTTCACCTACATCACCGTCGGCATTCCAATCTACGTCTTCGGGCAGGCGATCAACCCGATCATCCGCTCGGACGGCAGCCCGCGGTTTGCCATGGCCTCCATGCTGGCGGGCGCGATCGCCAACTGCATCCTCGACCCCATCGCCATCTTCGTGCTGCGCTGGGGCGTGATGGGCGCGGCTGTGGCGACGGTGGCCGGGCAGGTGATCACGGCCGCGATGGGCGTATGGTACCTCTGCCATACGAAGGCGCTGCGGCTGGGAAAGGACGATTTCAAGCTCCGCGGGAAGATCCTCGCGGCCTACCTGCCGCTGGGACTGTGCAGCTTTCTTGCGCAGATCTCGCTCGTCATCGCCATGGCGGCGACCAACAACATGCTCGTGCAGTACGGTGCGGGCAGCAAGTACGGCGCGGACATCCCGCTGACGGTCCTCGGCATCGTCATGAAGGTGTTTCAGATCATCATTTCCATCACCATCGGCATGTCCGCGGGCTGCATCCCCATTGTGGGCTACAACTACGGCGCGGAGCAATACGGCCGCTGCCGCGGGATCCTGTGGCGGCTGATGGGGGCGGAATTCGCGCTCGGCGTGCTCGCGCTGCTGGTCACGCAGCTGTTCCCGCGGCAGCTCATCGGGCTGTTCGGCGCGGAATCGGCGCTTTATAATGAGTTTGCCGTGCTGACCTTCCGCGTGTACCTGTGCATGCTGCCGCTGGCGACGGTCAACAAGGCGGCGTTCATCTTCATGCAGGCGCTGGGGCGGCCGGTGGAGTCGGCGGGGCTGTCGTTTTTCCGGGAGGTCCTGCTGGCGGTGCCGCTCGTGCTGCTGCTGCCGCGGGCGTTCGGGCTGATGGGCGTGCTGTATTCCATGCCGGCGGCCGATATCGTCACGTTCCTTGCCTCGGCCTTCGTCCTCGTGCGGACGGACCGGCAGCTGCGAAAATAGGGCTTGCATTTTCCAGCATGTGTGTTATACTTGGTATAACTTTTCATACCAAGTATAACTTATGGCAGGAGGGATCTTTATGCCGATGCAGTTCCCGAAGGGGAAATTCGTCAGTCTGGTCAAGGTCGGGGAGAAGGGACAGATCGTCATCCCGAAGGGGGCGCGCGAGCTGTTCAGCATCCAGCCGGGCGACCAGCTGCTGCTGATGGCGGACAAAAAGCGCGGGATCGCGCTGGTCAGCATGGACGATCTGAACGTGCCGGATGCGCTGTTCCGGATGTCAAAGGAGGCGGAAGACGATGCAGATCCTGAAGCTTGACGGGCTTTGCAAGCAGTATCCGGCCTTCCGGCTGGAAAACGTCTCGTTCTCCATGGAGGCCGGGACGATCATGGGCCTGATCGGCCGCAACGGCGCGGGCAAGACGACCACGCTCAAATCCATGCTCCATCTGGTGCATCCGGATGCGGGGACGGTCACGATCTGCGGGCTGGATATGGACAAGGACGAGCGGGAGATCCGCTCGCGCATCGGCTTCGTCTCCGGCGGCGCGTCGTATTACCAGCGCAAGCGCCTGCGCGAGCTGACGGACGTCACGAAGCGCTTTTATCCCGGGTGGGACGACGGGCGCTACGCGCGCCTCGTCCGGCAGTTTTCGCTCGACGAGAGCAAGCGCGTCTGCGAGCTGTCGGAGGGCATGAAGGTCAAGTATCAGCTGGCGGCCGCCATGTCGCACCGGGCGGAGCTGCTGATCCTCGACGAGCCGACGTCCGGCCTTGACCCCGTCTCGCGTGACGAGCTGCTGGACACGTTCCGGACGCTCTGTGAGCAGGAGGGTGTGTCGATCCTCTTCTCCACGCACATCACCTCGGACCTTGACGCCTGCGCGGATACGATCACGTACATCCAGCATGGCCGCGTCGCGGCCAGCACGGACAAGAAGGCGTGGACCGGGGGGTATCTCCTGCTGCAGGGCAGCGACGCGGCGTGTACACCCGCGCTGCGGGCCGCGTGCATCGGCGCGCGCAGCTACAAAGGAGAGCTCGAAGCGCTTCTCCGCAAAGAGGACGCCGCGCTGGCCGCCGGCTTCGCGCTCACGCCGGCGAATCTGGAACAGATTATGGTCCATCTGGAACGGGAGGCGGAAGCATGAAGCTGCTGATGAAAAAGGAATGGAAGCTGGTCGTCACGCCGGTGCCGCTGCTGTTTTTGCTGCTGAGCGCGCTGGTGCTCGTGCCGAGCTATCCGTATTACGTGACGTTTTTCTATAATGCCCTCGGCATTTTCCTCATGCTGCAGGCCGCGCGGGAGAACCGGGACGTGTATTACATGGCCCTGCTGCCGGTCACGAAGCGGGATGTGGTCCGGGCGCGGTTTTCTACCGTCGTGACGCTGCAGCTGCTGCAGATCGCGGCCTGTATCCCGTTCATGCTTATCCGCAGGGGCTACGCGCAGATCAACAATCCCGTCGGCATCGAGGCGAATCTGGCCTTCCTCGGCTTCGGGTTCGTGCTGATGGGGCTGTTCAACCTGACGTTTCTGCCGATGCACTACAAAAACGGCTATGATCTCGGCAAGCCCTTCGTCGTCTCGAGCGTCGTGCTGTTTCTGGCCATCGTCCTGCTCGAGACGCTCGACCATGTCGTGCCGTACATGAAGACCGTGTGCGAAAGTTACGCGCCGGCGGACCTTGTCCGGCAGCTGCCGGTTTTGCTCGGCGGCGTGGCGGTGTACGCGCTCGTGACCTATCTGGCCTTCCGCACCTCGGCGGCAAGATTTGAACAGGTCGACCTGTGAGCGGACTGGAGCCCATCGACATCCAAAAATCACGCCCGCCCGGGGAGGCTCCCCGGGCGGGCGCGATTTTTGGATTCAGTCTTTCATGGTGTGCGGGGCGGCATGCTTTCCGGGCTTTACAAACGCGACAAATATGGTATAATGGATGACACAGAATATCGTCACTTTGCACAACTGCAAAGGCGGGAGGGGTCTTTATGCGGCTTGCGGTACCTTTTGATCACGGGCAGATCTACGGCCATTTCGGGCGGACGGCGCAGTTCAAGCTCTATGATGTGACCGACGGGCGGATCGTCTCGTCGGCGATCGTCGACACGATGGGCAGCGGACACGGGGCGCTGGCCGGATTTCTGAAGGCCTACGCGGTCGACGCGCTCATCTGCGGCGGCATCGGCGCTGGCGCGCGGCTGGCGCTGGCGGAGGCCGGGATCCGGCTGTATCCGGGCGCGGAGGGCGGCGCGGACGACGCGGTCCGGGCGCTTTTGGCCGGGGCGCTCCATTACCAGCCGGACTATGTCTGCGGCCACCACAAGGACGAGCCGCCGCGCGTGTGCGGCAGCCATACCTGCTCTGCGGCCTGCTATCATGAAACATCGGAGGAACGGTCAGAATGAAACGAACGGATGCGCTCTATCAGAGCTTTGTAGAGATCCTGCGCGAGGAGCTCGTGCCCGCCATGGGCTGCACGGAGCCCATCGCCATCGCCTACGCCGCGGCGCAGGCCCGCGCCGTGCTCGGCAAGCGGCCGGAGCGGGTGCGGATCGAGGTCAGCGGAAATATCATCAAGAACGTCAAGAGCGTCGTCGTGCCGCATACGGGCTCGATGCACGGCATCGCCGCGGCGGCTGCCGCGGGCATCATCGCGGGCCGGGAGGAGAAGGAGCTGGAGGTCCTCAGCGAGGTCACCGACGAGCAGATCGCGGACATGCGGGCGTACCTGCAGGAGGCGGCCTTTGACATCCGGCCGATCGACTCGCCGTTCATCTTCGATATCCGCATCACGGTCTACGCGGCTGGCGATCAGGCCTCGGCGCGGATCGTCGGCAGCCATACGAACCTCGTGCAGCTGCTGCACGGCACGAAGCGCCTCATCGACCGCCCCTGCAGTGAGACCGTCTCCGAACGCCGCACGGACCGCAGCGTCCTGACGGTCGAGCGGATCGTGGATTTCGCGCAGTCGCTGTGTCCGGAGGATGTGCAGGAGATCTTTGAGCGGCAGATCTCGTACAATATGGCCATCGCCGAGGCGGGCCTCGCCGAGTCCTACGGCGCGAACGTCGGCAAGACGCTGCGCGAGGCCTACGGCGAGACGGTGCAGAACCGCGCCCGCTATATGGCCGCCGCGGCCAGCGACGCGCGCATGTCCGGCTGCGAGCTGCCGGTCATCATCAACTCCGGCTCCGGCAACCAGGGCATCACGGCCTCCGTGCCGGTCGTGGTCTACGCCGAGGAGCTGGGCGTGAGCCGCGAGACGCTCTACCGGGCGCTGGCGGTCTCCAATCTCAGCACGATCCATATCAAGGCGCACATCGGGACGCTTTCGGCCTACTGCGGCGCGGTCTCGGCCGGGTGCGGCGCGGGGGCGGGCATCACCTACCTCTATGGCGGCAGGTATGAGCAGATCAAGCATACGCTGGTCAACGCTATGGCCATCACCTCCGGCATCATCTGCGACGGCGCCAAGCCCTCCTGCGCGGCAAAGATCGCCACGAGCGTCGACGCGGGCCTGCTCGGCTACCACATGTACCGCTGCGGCAACCAGTTCTATGCCGGCGACGGCATCGTCAAATCCGGCATCGAGCACACGATCGAGACCGTCGGCGCGCTGGCCCACACCGGCATGGCCGACACCGACCGGCAGATCATCCGCCTGATGATGGAGCCCTGACCAACTTACATAGGAAAATGCCCCGGCGCAGAACGGTCTGCGCCGGGGCGATTTATGTTTTTATGCGGTTTAATTCAACTGGTCGGCCAGGTCGCGGTAGCGGCTGTCGTCGGCGGCGCTGCCGGTGGCCTGGGCCATGTGTTGCGAGAGCTTTTTTGCCGCTGTATCCGCCGAGACGACCGTGCCCGCGCCTGCCACGCAGCCGCCTGGGCAGGCCATGCCCTCGAGCAGATACCCGTCGAGCTTCCCGGCCTTCGCCAGCATCAGAAGCTTGCGGCACTCGCGCAGGCCGTCGGCCCGCTGGGTCTTGATCTGGCATTCGGGATGCTCCTTGTGGATGAGCTCCTCCACCGCGGCGGCCACGCCGCCCGCGACGGCAAAGCCGCGCCCGGCGCGGGTGCCCTCGTCAAGGTCCGGGCTGTCGGGCAGCTGGGAAAAATCGATGTCCCTGGCCTCAAAAATGCCCATCAGCTCCTCGTAGGTCAGGACGAAGTCGACGTCGGTCCGGATATCATCCTGCATGGCCTCGAGCTTTTTGGCCGCGCACGGGCCGACAAAGACGACCTTGCAGTCGGGCCGTTCGCGCTTGACGAGCCGCGCGGTATAGACCATCGGTGTGTAGGTCATGGAAATGTTGCCGGATTCGGCGGGGAACAGCCGTCTGGCCATCATCCGCCACGACGGGCAGCAGGAGGTCGCCATGAACCGCTGCTCCTCCGGGACCTTTTCCATAAAGTCCCGCGCTTCCTCGATCGTGCAGATATCCGCGCCGACCGCGACCTCGACCACATCGGCAAAGCCGAGCTGCTTCATGGCCGTGAGGAACTTCGGCACGGTCACGTCCTTGCCGAACTGGCCGACGAACGACGGCGCGACGATGGCCACGACCTCGTTGCCCTCGAGCATGGAGCGGATGACCTGATAGATCTGGCTCTTGTCGACGATCGCGCCGAACGGGCAGCTCACGAGGCACTGGCCGCAGGAGACGCAGCGGTCATAGTCGATGCAGGCCTTGCCGTATTCGTCGACGCCGATGGCGTCCATGCCGCAGGCCGCCTGACACGGGCGCTCGAGGTAGGTGATGGCGTTGTACGGACAGGATCTGGCGCATTTGCCGCACTTGATGCAGAGCTTCTGGTCGATGCGGCTCTTGCCGTTGACAAATTTGATCGCGCCCTTCGGGCACACGCGCTGGCACGAGGAGGCGAGGCAGCCCTGACACAGCTCGTTGACGCGGTACTGCCGCGTCGGGCAGGCGTGGCAGGCGTAGGGGATGATGTTGACGAGCGGCGGCTCGTAATACTGCTCGGCGATGGCGGCCTGATCCATGCCCTCGGTCAGAAGCGTGCGCGTCTGCACGGGCTGGAGGGACAAACCCATGGCCAGCCGCACGCGCTCGCCGGCGATGGCGCGCTCGAGAAACACGGACTCGCGGTGCAGCGGGCTCTGGCCGGGGACGATCTTGAAGGGGATATCCTCCATATCGGTGTAGTCGCCGGAGTATGCCATCCGGGCGACCTCGGTAAAGACTTTCTTTCGGATCTCTGTGATCAAAGACGGGATTCCGCGCATGATAACCTGCTCCTTCTGCATATTCTGGAGACAGTATAGCACACTTTCCTGCAAACGTCACTGTTTTCTTTTGCCTTGACAGCGGGGCGGCAATGTCGTAAGCTGAAGGCAAAGAAATGTGTATGCGGAGGGCGGCTATGTCCAAATTTCAGATCTTCCTGATCGTTCTGTATCTGTTTTTCTTCGGCGCTGTCGGCGGGTGGGTGCTGGAGCTTCTGTTCCGCCGGTTCTTCTCCGGGGCGAACCCGGAGCGCAAGTGGCTGAACCCGGGCTTCCTCTTCGGCCCCTGCCTGCCACTGTACGGATTCGGCACAGTGCTGCTGTTCATCCTCTCGGAGCTGGACCATCAGCTGTTCGGCTCGTTTTCGGGCACGTTCTGGTATTACCCGGTCATGTTCGTCGTCATGGCGCTGGCTATGACGCTGCTGGAGTATATCGTCGGCGTCGTGAGCTTCAAGGGCTTCCACCTGCGCCTGTGGGACTACAGCAAGCTCTGGGGCAATATCCAGGGCATCATCTGCCCGCTGTTCACGTTCTTCTGGGGCGTGTTGTCGCTGGCGTACTACTTTTTGCTGTATCCGCGGCTGCGGAAGCTGGTGGAGTGGTTCGTGGCACACCCGCTGGCGTCGTTTATGGTGGGCATGTGCTTCGGCATTTTCCTCATTGACCTGTGCTTCTCCATCCATCTCGGCGCGGTCGTGCAGAAAAAGGCCGCCGAGATCGATAAAAATGTATATGACGCCATCGACGTGCAGAAGCTGTGGCATAAAATGCAGTCCCGCGGCGGCTTCTTCCGGCTTGTGTCCATTAGGCCCCTGACGGAGCGCATCGATGCGTTTGATGAGTTTTTACACCGCAGACCGGGAAGTATGGGAAAGGAGAAATAAGAATGCTCTTCTGGATATTCATGCTGCTGTTCGTATTGATGATCCCGCTCACGATGATCTATTTTGGCCGGAGGTTTTTCAAAAGCCCGCCGAAGTCCATCAACGCGACGTTCGGATACCGGTCGACCATGTCCATGAAAAATCAGGAAACATGGAAGCTGGCGCATACGGTCTGCGGGCGGTACTGGTACTGCTGCGGCTGGCTCCTGCTGCCGCTGTCGGTCGTCCCCATCCTGTTCGTGATCGGGCGCGGCACAGAGACGATCGGGTACACCGGGGTGATCACCGTGTTCATCCAGCTCGTCCCGATGCTCTGCGCGCTCCCGGTCACGGAACACGCGCTGCGGAAAAAGTTTGATAAGAATGGGATGAGGAAGAGCTGAGAAAGGGAAACTGCAAAGCTATATGCCATTGCTCCCCGGCCCTCATCAGTCCCGGCTCCGCCGGTCCAGCTTTCCCCAGGGGAGGCCGTTTGGTGCGTACAAACCAAGAACCCCCCGCAAGAAGGTACAAATTATCTGAATTTTCACCGCACCTTCTATTGACGGCAATCGTTCTACGGCAACTGGTATCAAATCTGATGCCCTCGTATCAGGCGGCGCGTACCAAGACATACGTAAGATGAGTATCGTGTGGAACGATGCCCGAAACATTGGAGTTCGCCTGAATTCAGACGCAGAATGCACCCCGCGTCTCCAAGCACTCTTTTCTCCCCTATCTTTTCTCTTGCGAGAGAAAAGATAGGGCCGCCGGAGGCATCCGGCAGCTGCAAATTTGTGACAGCAATCCCTCAGGCGCTTCGCGCCAGCTCCCTTTACACAAGGGAGCCTTTGGATTGCGCCGCCAGAAGTGTGGCAAAAATGGGTGACAACCTCTCAGGCGCTTCGCGCCAGCTCCCCTGGAAGGGGAGCCTTTTCCGCTGCGGCGGGGCGAAAAAAACGGAAATTGTGCTGGCTTTTCTGCGCGGCATGTGCTATAATAATAACGAAAATCATTATTGAATTATGAAAGGAATCCGAGCGTATGTATTGTGTCAGAAAAATGACCGAAGATCTCTATTGGGTCGGCGCGAGTGAGCGGCGGCTGAACCTGTTTGAGAATGCCTATCCGCTGACCAACGGTGTCAGCTATAACTCCTATCTGCTGCTGGACGAAAAGACCGTGCTGATCGACACCGTCGATAAGTCCGTCAGCGGCCTGTTCTTTGAGAACGTCGACCATGTGCTGGGCGGGCGGAAGCTCGATTACCTCATCGTGCAGCATATGGAGCCGGACCACGCCGCGACCATCGGCGAGCTCGTCCTGCGCCACCCGGAGCTGACCATCGTCTGCAACGCCAAGACGCGCACGATGATGCAGAACTTCTTCACGTTTGACATCGACAGCCGCCTGCAGCTCGTCAAGGAAATGGACACGCTCACGACCGGCAGGCATACCTTCGCCTTCGTCATGGCCCCGATGGTCCACTGGCCGGAGGTCATGGTCTCCTACGACACAACGACCAAAACGCTCTATTCGGCCGACGCCTTCGGCACCTTCGGCGCGCTGAACGGAAATCTGTACGCCGACGAGGTCAACTTCCGGACCGAATGGCTCGCCGATGCCCGCCGGTATTATACCAACATCGTCGGCAAATACGGCACGCAGGTGCAGGCGCTGCTCAAAAAGGCCGCGGGGCTTGAAATTGAGATGATCTGCCCGCTGCACGGCCCGGTCTGGCGCAAGGATATCGCGTGGTTCCTCGACAAATATATCCATTGGGCGACCTATACGCCGGAGGACGACGCCGTCGTCATCGCCTATGCCTCCGTCTACGGCGGCACGGAGAACGCGGCGAACGTGCTGGCCGCGAAGCTGTCGGAGCTTGGCGTGCGGAACGTGCAGATGTACGACGTGTCCGTCACGCATCCGAGCTATATCCTCTCCGAGTGCTTCCGCGCGAGTCATCTGGTCTTTATCTCCACGACGTACAACGCGGGCATGTTCGTGACGATGGAAAATCTCGTGCACGATATCGTCCATCATAACCTGCAGAACCGCACCATCGCCCTCATGGAAAACGGCTCCTGGGCGCCGACGGCGGCCGGGCTCATGCGGGCGGAGTTCCAGAAGCTCAAAAACTGCACCATCCTCGACGAGACCGTCACGATCAAATCCACGCTCAAGGAAGCCCAGCTCGCGGACGTCGACGCCATGGCGCAGGCGATCTATGACTCCATGCCGAAGCCGGCCCCCGCGGTGCACACCGCCGACGCGCCGGTCGAGAAGAACGCGTTCTTCTCGTTCTCCTACGGTCTGTTCGTCCTGACGGCCCGGGAAGGGGAGAAGGACAACGGCTGCATCATCAACACCGCCGCCCAGCTGACCGACACGCCGAAGCGCATCTCCATCGCCGTCAACAAGGCCAACTACACCCACGACATGATCCGCAGAACGGGCGTGTTCAACCTCTCCATGCTCTCGACCGACGCGCCGTTCGGCCTGTTCCAGCACTACGGCTTCCAGTCCGGCCGGGATGTGGACAAGTTCGCGGACGTCAAGGGCATGGCCCGTGCGACGAACGGCGTGTATTACCTGCCGTACTCCACGAACGCGTTCGTGAGCGGCAAGGTCACGCAGGAGATCGACCTCGGCACCCATACGCTGTTCATCGCCGACGTGACCGAGGCCCGCGTGCTCTCCGGTGCGCCGTCCATGACCTACAGCTTCTACTTTGCAAACGTCAAGCCCAAGCCCGCCGCGCTCACGAAGCAGACCGGCTGGGTCTGCAAGATCTGCGGCTACGTTTATGAGGGCGAAACGCTCCCCGCCGACTTCATCTGCCCGCTGTGCAAGCACGGCGCGGAGGATTTTGAAAAGCTGCCGGACTGACGGCGGCGAACGACAGACAGAAAGGACCGATCATCATGCCCCGTGTACTGGAACATTTGGAACCGAAGGCGGTATTTCATTTCTTTGAAGACCTGACCCGCATCCCGCACGGCTCGCGCAACACAAAGGCCATCAGCGACTACTGCGCCGCGTTTGCCAGGGCGCGCGGCCTGTGGGTGTATCAGGACGAACTCAACAACGTCATCATCAAAAAGCCGGCCAGCGCGGGCTATGAGACTGCGCCCGCCGTCATCCTGCAGGGCCATCTCGACATGGTCGCGGAGAAGACGCCGGAAAGCCCCATCGACATGACCAAAGACGCGCTGGACCTGCAGGTCGAGGGCGACTACGTGTCCGCGAAGGGCACGACGCTCGGCGGCGACGACGGCATCGCCGTCGCCATGGCGCTGGCGATCCTGGACAGCAGCGAGATTGCCCATCCGGCGCTCGAGGCCGTCTTCACCGTCGACGAGGAGATCGGCATGGAGGGCGCGCAGGGGCTCGACTTCTCCCAGCTCTCCGCCCGCCGGATGCTGAACATCGACTCGGAGGACGAGGGAATCTTTACCGTCAGCTGCGCCGGCGGCGCGAGCGCCAATGTCTCGGTCGGGCTGACGATGGCGCCGAACGCGGCACCCTGCGTGAAGCTGAACGTCTCCGGCCTCATCGGCGGCCACTCCGGGCAGGAGATCAACAAGGGCCGCGCCAACGCGAATATTCTGCTCGGCCGCGTGCTGGATGCGCTGGTGCAGAAGCTCCCGGTCCGGCTCGTGTCGGCCGCGGGCGGACGGAAGGACAACGCCATCCCGAACGCGGCGGAGGCCGTCCTCGCCCTCGCAGAGGGCGACCTGCCCGCCGCAAAGCAGATCGTATCTGCCTGCACGGCGGATCTCCGCAAGGAATATGCCGTGGCCGACCCCGGCGTCACCGTCACGCTGGAAGAAGCCGACGTCTGCCCGCAGGCGCTGACGGAGGAGGCGACGCTGCGCGTCGTCCGCTATCTGCTGCTCGTGCCGAACGGCATTGCGGCCATGAGCATGGATATCCCGGGGCTGGTGCAGACGTCGTGCAATCTCGGCATTTTTCACGTGGCGGACGGCGTGCTGACGGCGGTCAGCTCGGTCCGCAGTTCGGTCGCTTCGCAGAAGCAGATGCTGCTGGCGCGCTTTGCGGCGCTCAGCCAGCTGCTCGGCGGCTCGCTGCAGGTCACGGGCGCGTATCCCGCGTGGGAATACCGGCGCGAGTCCGTGCTGCGGGAGAAGATGGCCGCCGTCTACGAGCAGCAGACCGGCAGGGCCCCGAAGATTGAGGCCATCCACGCGGGGCTGGAATGCGGCCTGTTTGCCGGGCAGCTGCCGGGGCTGGACTGCGTCTCCTTCGGCCCGGATCTGGTCGATATCCATACCGCGCGCGAGAAGATGTCCATCTCCTCGGTGCAGCGCACGTGGAAGTTCCTGCTCGGCGTATTGGAAGCGCTGAAGGACTGAATTCGATGGTTTTTGCCCCGGCGGGCCGCAGACCGCGGCTCGCCGGGGCGATTTTTGTGCTTCCAACGCCAAAACCGTGTAATTTTTTGCATATCGTTTATAAAAGCTTCACACTTCTCCCGAATAAAGGCGGTATAATCAGCATATTCGAAAGGAAGAGGAAGTGAACTGCATGGGAACAGATCCGTATCAGGTGCTCGGCGTATCTCCGAACGCTTCGGAAGACGAGATCCGGCAGGCCTACCGCCGGCTGGCAAAGAAATATCACCCCGATCTGAACCCCGGCGACAAGACCGCCGCGCAGAAAATGAACGAGGTCAACGCGGCCTACGACGCGATCAAGAATCCGCAGGCCTACCGCCAGCAGCAGGCGCAGCAGCAAGCCCAGCAGCAGGCGCGCGAGCAGTACCGGCAGGCCGGGCAGCAGACCTATGACCCCTTCTCCGACCCGTTCGGGTTCTGGGGTGCGCAGGGGCAGGGCGACGGCCAGCAGAGCAGCTGGCAGCAGACGGACCAGAACGGCTGGCAGACCTGGTACTACCGCACCGGCAGCGACCAGGACGAGGGCGACCAGCCCGGCGGCTACCGCTGGACCTATCACCGCACGCGCCGCCGTGGAAACTTCCTCGTGCGGCTGCTGGGCATCTATCTGGTGATCCAGATGCTCGCCGCGCTCTTTGGCAGCTGCGGCTACCGCAGCGCGTATTATTATGACCCGTATTCCTACCGCGATTACAGCTACAGCAATTCAGGATCCTATGCCAACCAGAACCAGACGGACGGAAATACAAGCTCCGGCAGCTGGTATTGAGACGGCAGAATGGATCTGACAGGAGGAACCTCAGATGTCCAGAACGATCGGTATTGACCTCGGCACGACCAACAGCTGCGTTGCCGTGATGGAGGGCGGCGAGCCCGTCATCATCCCCAACGCCGAGGGCGGACGTACGACGCCGTCGGTCGTCGCATTTTCCAAGACCGGCGAGCGGCTGGTCGGCAATCTTGCCAAGCGGCAGGCCGTCACCAACCATGACCGGACCATCGCATCCATCAAACGCCAGATGGGCACCAACTACAAGGTGTCGATCGACGGCCATAAATATACCCCGCAGGAGATCTCCGCCATGATCCTGCAGAAGATCAAGGCGGACGCCGAGAGCTATCTCGGCGAGCCGGTCACCGACGCCGTCATCACAGTCCCTGCCTATTTTACCGACGCGCAGCGGCAGGCGACGAAGGACGCGGGCAAGATCGCGGGGCTCAACGTCCAGCGCATCATCAACGAGCCCACGGCCGCGGCGCTCGCCTACGGCATCGACAAGGAGCAGGCGCAGAAGATCATGGTCTACGACCTCGGCGGCGGCACGTTCGACGTGTCGATCCTCGATATCTCCTGCGGCGTCATCGAGGTGCTGGCCACGGCGGGCAACAACCATCTCGGCGGCGACGATTTTGACCAGTGCATCGTCGATTACCTCGTCTCCGAGTTCAAGAAGGAAAACAAGATCGATCTGTCGCGCGATCCCGTCGCTATGCAGCGCGTGCGCGAGGCCGCGGAGAAGGCGAAGATCGAGCTTTCGTCCATGAAGCAGACGACGGTCGAGCAGCCGTATATCGCCGTCGGCAAGCAGGGGCCGCTGCACATGCAGATCCCGCTGACGCGCGCGAAGTTCAACGACCTGACCTACCACCTCGTCCAGGCCACGCGCGAGCCGGTCAACCAGGCCATCAACGATTCCGGCATCAGCATCTCGCAGATCAGCAAGGTGCTGATGGTCGGCGGCTCGAGCCGCATCCCGGCCGTGCAGGATCTGGTCCAGTCGATGACGGGCTCGCTGCCGTTCAAGGGCATCAACCCCGACGAATGCGTCGCCATGGGCGCGTGTCTGCAGGCGGGCGTGCTCTGCGGCAGCGTGAAGGGGCTGCTGCTGCTCGATGTGACGCCGCTGTCGCTCGGCATCGAGACGCTGGGCGGTGTCTGCACCCGCATCATTGAGCGCAATACGACGCTCCCCATCCGCAAGAGCCAGATCTTCACCACGGCCTCGAGCTTCCAGTCGTCGGTCGATATCCACGTGCTGCAGGGCGAGCGCCCGATGGCGCACCAGAACAAGGAGCTCGGCCGCTTCCAGCTCACGGGCATCCGCCGCGCGCCGCGGGGCGTGCCGCAGATCGAGGTCACGTTCTCCATCGACGCCAACGGCATCGTGAACGTGTCGGCGAAGGATCTTGACACCGGCAAGGCCCAGCAGATCACCATCACGGCCTCGAGCAACATGAGCCGCGACGAGATCGACCGCGCTGTGCGCGACGCGCAGCGCTACGCCGCCGAGGACGCCAAGCTCAAGGCGGAGGCCACGGCCCGCGACCGCTGCGAGCAGCTGATCTTCCAGGCCGGAAACGCGAAGAACCTTTCCAAGGACGACAAGGTCCGCGTGGCCGAGGCCGTCAAGAACGCGAAACGCGCCGTCAAGTCCAAGGACGCCGCGCAGATGAACGAGGCGGCCGGTCAGCTGGAGACGCTTCTGAACGAGGTCGGCGTCCACATCGACCCGAACGCCGAATACCACGGCTCGGCCAGCTACGAGAACCCGAACAACGACTTCTCCGACGACGCCGTCGACGCGGATTTTGAGAAATTATAAGAAAATGCCCGTGTTTCTTCGGGTAATGTTCGTAGGGGCACAAGTTGACACCATGTCTTGCAAGGGGCGGACAGCGTTTGCTGTCCGCTTTCTTGCGTTTTTTCTCTGCTTTTTATTATGCAGGAAGCTGGAATACCTCACTCAAGGGCGGCGCAATGCGCGGCTGCGCCTCGCCCTGCTCCATTTCGCTGTCCACCGTGCCGATGTCGCGGTAGACGATGCGGATGCTCTGGTGGGAGCTGCGGGAGTATTTCTCCGTCCGCTCGCCTACCTCAATCCGCTGGATGAACAGCCGCAACAGCTCCGGCGTCAGCTCGTCGATGGCGGTGTACTGCTTCGCCTTCTCAACGAATGTGTTCACGTTGGCGGAGGCGGCTTTCAGCTTTTCCAGCCGGGCCTCCTTTTCGGGGATCTGTTCCTCCAACGCTTTCTGTTCGACGGTGTAATCGCCCGCCAGCATCCGGTACTGCTCATCGGTCACCCGCCCCAGCACATTGTCCTCATAGAGCCGCTTGAACAGCTTGGACAGTTCCTCTCTGCGCCGCCGCATGGTATCCAGATCTTTTTGGATCGTGTTCATCTCACGCCGCAGCTCCAGCGTATTCTTGCTGCCGATGTAGGCGGCGAACTGCTTTTCCTTCATCCGCGCGAAGTGCGTCACCCGGCGTAAGTCCTCCAGCACAACGGCTTTCAGTTCAAACTCCCGGATGTGATGCGGCGTGCAAACGGTCTTGCCCTTTTTGCCGTAGGTGTAGCACTTGAAATTGTACTCCGTCCGCTTCATCGTGCTGGCTCTGTGCAGCACCAGCGGCTTGCCGCAATCCGCGCAGAACACCAGTCCAGAGAAGATGTTCGGCTCGTCCATGTGCTTGGGGACACGCTTTTTGTGCTGACGCACCTCCTGCACGATGTCCCACTGCTCCTGCGTGACAAGGGCTTCGTGGGTGTTCTTCACCACGAACCGCTCACTTTCAGGGCGCTCCACACGCTGCTTGTTTTTGTAGGAGATCGTAGTGGTGCGAAGCCCAACCGAGTGTCCGAGGTAGACCTCATTGTTCAGAATGCTGGTGACGCTGTTGGAAGACCACAGGCAGGGTCTGGTGGTGTCCAGTCCTCGATGGCTTTTCCCGGTCTTGCGGTAGTAGGCGTTGGACGGGTTCACCACCTGCTCCTTGGTGAGGATGGTGGCGATTCGCTTGGGGCCGTTCCCCGCAGCGCAGAGAGAGAAGATGCGCTTCACCACAGGTGCGGTGTCCTCGTCCGGAACCAGCGTGTTGGCATCACCATCACTTTTCCGATAGCCGTAGGGCGGTCTGCCGCCCAGCCGCTCTCCCTGCTCCGCTTTCATTTTCATGACCGCGCGGACCTTGCGGCTGGTATCCTTGGCGTGAAGCTCGTTGGCCCAGTTGCGGATGGGGTTGAAGTCATTGCTGCTCTCCACCGTGGAATCCACGCCATCGTTGACCGCGATGAAGCGGACATTCTTCTGCGGGAAATAAATTTCCATGTAGTAGCCCACTTGCAGATATTCACGCCCCAAGCGGGAGGCGTCCTTTACGATGAGGTTCGCCACCTGTCCTGCTTCGATCATCTCCACGATCTTTTTCCATGAAGGCCGCTCGAAGTTCGTACCAGAGTAGCCGTCGTCCGCAAGGAAGATGGTGTTCTCGAAGCCCTTTTCTTTTGCGTATTTCTCCAGCAGGGTGCGCTGACAAACGATATGCAATTGTCAAAATGGCTGCGCGCAAACGTAGACGTTTCTTTTCAGGCAGTTTTCCCTGCTGTGCGCGCCGTTTCACTGTCAATTTTTATCATACCGCAGGAGAATAGAAAAGTCTACTATTTTTTGCAGGATTTCATCTTTTTTCACAAAATCTTGCTTCTTTCAGACCCCCACAGATTCACCGCTTTTGCAAGCGATTTGGGCCAGATCCGGGCTAGCGAGGGAAGAAATGCGGCTGCTGATTGGGCGGAGAGAGGGAAGTAGTCGGCGGGCTACTCCGGCGGCTGCGCCGCCTCCGTGCTGATTGCATTTTCTTATGTTTTCTGCATGAAATGCAGAAAAAGCGGCGCTTTCGCGCCGCAAAAATGCAATCGGTACTCCACCAACTTCGTTGGCTCCGTGCCGCCCCGAATCTTTTTTGGCTGCGCCAAAACGGCCGCATGAGATGCAGCCGCCGCGCTTTTGCGCGGAAGATTTGGGCTGTCGAACCGCGCAGCGTTTCTCGCGCTGCTCATTCTCCACCAACAAAAAAGGACGTTCCTTTCGGAACGCCCTTTTCGTTGGTGGAGATAAGCGGGATCGAACCGCTGACCTCATGACTGCCAGCTGCGATCTGTTCATGATTTCTGGCGATTTTGAGTACAATGCGTCCGTTCCGTCAGCGAAAAGTGCGGGATTTCACAGCGATTTGCCCATTGCGTCCACCCGCTTCCGCACACACGTGGGTCACAATCTGGGTCAGGGCAAGTAAGTGAATTTGGAGCGGTTCTGCCAGAGTAGACGTGGATTGTAACTTGAACTTTGTCGATAGTCAAGTCATGAAAGAGAAGAAATCGTCCCACGCGCAGCAACAATCTTGACCGGTTCAACCTCTGTTGATGACAAAAGCATCATGCACACCGGAACCGGTCGAATCGCCAGAATGAAAATGTATCCCATGAGCCTGTATGAATCTGGGGAATCCAATGGGCAGATTTCATTACGCGCCTTGTTTCAGGACGCTGAGCTTGACATTGACGGCATTTCCAGCCAGCTTTCGATTGAGCAGCTCATTTTTGCTGCCTGCCGCGGCGGATGGCCGGCCACGCTGCGGCGAAAGAATCCGGAAGCGCAGCTTCTGACTGCACGCGATTATATCAGCAATATCTGCGAGTCTGATATTTCTACTGTTGATGGTGTCCAGCGCAATCCGAAGTGGACAGGATTGATCCTGCGTTCGTATGCCAGAAACATTTCAACACTTGCGAAGAAATCCAATATTCTGAAAGACATCACTGCAAACGCAGACAGCATGACCATGCCCACCTTGGATTCCTATTTGAACGCACTGAAAAAGCTGTTTGTCATTGAAGATGTGGAAGCATGGTGCCCAGCGATTCGCTCGGCAACGACGATCCGCTCCGGGAAAAAGCGGGAGTTTACCGACCCGTCCATTGCGGTTGCCGCAATGGGTCTTACGCCGGAGTATCTGGAGCAGGACCTGAAAACGTTCGGTTTCATTTTTGAGTGTCTCTGCATTCGGGATTTGAAGGTTTACTCTTCTGCCCTCGGCGGCAAGGTTTCTTATTACCACGACCGTTCCGATCTGGGAGCCGACTGTGTGCTCCACCTGTCTGATGGCCGGTATGCGCTGATCGAGTTCAAGCTCGGCAGCCGTGAAATTGAAGAAGGCGCACAGCATCTTCTTCAAATCAAGCAGCTTGTGCGTACTGCAAATGCTTCCGGCAAAACGAATCTTCGGGAACCTGATTTGTTGATGGTCATTACCGGCGGCGAGCTTGCATACACGCGACCGGACGGTGTGAAGATCATCCCAATCGGCTGCCTGAGGGACTGAGCATGGAGCGTTTGCTCGGCGCAGGTAAAAAATGAGTATCTGCTGTTTTCATCCACAGCGTTTGCGTTTGATTTTTCTGCTTCCACCTCCGTGAATTTGAAATGCCGGAATTTCAAATTCACGGAGATGGAGAACAGCAATGAAGCCCTAAAAACGCAGAAAAGCCCGCAGCATGATCGCTGCGGGCAGAATGGGGCGATATGAAGTTGTGGTGGGGCGGCGCAGCCGGAAGAGGCCGCAAAGATGACAAAGCGCAGAGAATGCGCCCCAACAAGCTACAGACTTGTTTCCCAAGTTCGAGCGGTGATGCGCCGAAGCAGCACATCTTTCCAAAACATAGCAAACGCACAGCGCAAAGCTTCCGCGTCTTGAATTTGCAAAGGATAAATTGTTGCACTTTTGCTAGATCGCTACCAAACAGAATTTGTAAATGCAAACCTCAAAGCAGTTTGCGCTCTGCGCGCTTCCTATCCTACGGCCTGTGTCAGCACACATGCCGTTGTGCTTTGCGACATGAACGGCAGGCAAATGCCGCTCTCACCCGCGCCGACCAGCAGCTCCGTGCCGCTTGGACTGATCAGGAGGGGATACGTCTCACACAGATACATCGGGCCGTCCGTGACGCCGTAGTTATTGCCGCCCACAAGCGATAAGCTGAGCGTCACATAGCTCGGCCCGTCCGGAATGGTCTGAATCGTCCAGAAACCGCTCCACATCTCCTCAATGTCGTCACTGTCTTCATATACCCACTCCAGATCGACCGTACCGCCCGTCTCATCCTCAAGATAAAAGCGCAGCGAGAAATAGGCATAGCGGCTGGTTTCCCCCACCATGGTTTCTGTGATCCAGCCCATGCCGTCACGCTGCGATCCGGCAAGACCGAGCGCAGTCATGCCGCTCCAGCCGTCGGCAAGCCACGCGGAAAACTCGGCAGGGGCGTTGTACCAGGCATATTCTGTAAAGTCAAACGAAAGATAGTCGCCGGCTTCCGATATACACGGCGCAAGATAGCTCATCGCATCAAGCGAGGGATACCATTCGCAGGTATTCCCGTTGTTGTCAGTGATGAAGACCTGGGTGTCGGCCTCATATGCAACGCCGTCGAGATTTGCAAAGAGCAGCACCGGTTCGCCGCTCTCTGACCGGTAGAGCACCTCCGTGACCTCGTCGGTCTGTGTTTTTTCGTTCCACTGGACACGGTTGATTGCAACTGTCGCGTTCTCATCGACCGGCACGATGCAATACAGATACCCCGCGCCGCCGATAATGTGATCCTCGTCAATCTCCGTGATAAAGGGGTATTCGAGGAGCATGGCCTCATTGGTTTCCCACAGCCATGCGGGGAAGCCCGCCTCGAAGCCCTCCTCAAACAGCCCGCCGACATAACCGAGATATGCCGCGCCAAACATGGTCATCGGAAAGTCGATCCTGTCCCGCAGCCATCCAAGAGAGGTTTCTGCCTCCTGTGAAAACCCGTATTGTATCGGCTGTGTGTCTGACGCCTCGTCGCGTGACGTGCGATCACGCATATCATTTTGCAATGGAGCTTCCTCCGGCTGCTTTTCAGGCGCTTTTTTGTCGGGTTTAGTAGGCATTTTTACCTTATCTGTACTTGTTCTCGATTCGTTAGGCTCTGTTTGCGTCTTCTGTACACAGGCACAGAGGGACAACAACAGAATCAGCGCCAGCATTAGTGCGAATACTCGTCTGGGGGTTGTTTTCATGGTCGCTCCTTTCAAAATTTTCCGCTTCGGCCGGAACCGCCGCCGCCGGATTCACTGTAACTGCTTCCACGGCTGGAGGAGCTGCGCTCAATCTTCCGGCTGGAGGTCGTCTTATGGGTAAAGCGATCTGTTTGCTCCGTAAGCCGGAGTCCCGCGGAGACGTAGTCGTTCGCGGTTGCTTTTTTTGATACAGTGTCCATTTTCTGCCATATCACAGCGACGACCGCGGCTGCTGCCAGCAGGGAAAGACCGATCACGATAAGGAGCGGATAGAACAAGCTCGCCCGGACGGGCTTTCCTGCGGAAGCCTTTTCCAGATAGACGCTGCATTCTTTGACGTAATCCTCAAAGCCGCCGTACCAGTCGTTCTCGCCGAAATTGTCGAGGAAGACCTTTTCCAGCTTCTGCTGACCATAGCTGTTGAACGCATACTCGCAGCGTGAGCCGTAGCAGAACATTGCCCAGTCGCGGTCATCCATGCTGAGCAGGAGCATGATCCCGTCGCGGTTCGGTCCTTCGCCCATGGTGCATTCATGGTAAATGGTGTAGGTCGCCTTATAGACGCCTTCAGAATGGAAGTCCCGATAGTCCTCCACGGTTACGATGTAGACGCCGACACCATACTTTTTGGAGACGTTTTCCGCCATCTTTTCCAGCGGCATATTTTCGTTTTCGCTGAGAAGTCCGGCTGCGTCCGTCACGTAAGAAAGCTGTGCGCCTGTCTGCTCAGCCGCAGCTGCGCCCACGCAGAGCACAAGGCAGAACATAAGCACCAGCAGGAGACAACGTATTCTTTTTTTCATGTCTCAGCCCTCCCTATCGCGCCAAAAGCAGCAGCGCGGTCACACTGATGGCAATAAGAGATGCCGCGATTGCCGCAAACAGGCCAATTACCCGTTTCGTGCTGACCGGAAGGTTGCCGACAAGCTTGCCGGTCTGACCGTTCATGGCAAAGAGGAAATCTTTTCCCTCCCACCTTGTGTTCAGGATCCAGACGGGAAGCAGTGCGTAATGCACCTTGCCGCGCTTCAAGTGGATATCCCGGCTCGTTTCATTGCAGGTGGTGTAGCCCGAAACCGTGCGTTCCAGTGCGCTCAGCAGCGAGCCCGCGCAGCGTGTGTCTGCCCGTTCCCGGCTGTCTTCGACGCTGACATCATATTTATCCGCCAGAAATCCGGGCAGATACGCCGTGGAAAACGGCTTGAGATCTGCATAGTCAAACGGTTCGATGGAGTCCATGTAATCGTCCGGCATTTTGCTCGATGCGTCCACCGGGATCTTTTCAAAGGCAATGGAACCTGCGCGCTGCACATCATAGTGCCTTGTCTCCGTGATCTCATAATCTCCTGAGGTGTAGGTATGTACCTGCGTAGCATGGAATTGCGCACTTCCGCTGGCCTCACCGTCGTACATCCAGAAAGGTACATACACACCCTTGATCTGCTCCAGATGGTTGGCTTTGGAGAAGGTCGATGGCAGCAGAGGCTTTTTGAGATAGTGCTTCTTCAATGCCTTGATGGCATCCTCCTTGCTCAGCTTGAAGGGCAGCACAAAATCGGGCTTCAAAATGCCGCTGAACTGCCCCGGAAGCACCGACGGGTTTCCACAGTATGGGCAGGATGTGGCTGCAGTCGTTGCGTCGCAGAGCAGCTCCGCACCGCACGATGGGCAGCAGTAGGCTTTCATGTCGGCCGCGTCCGCGCCCCAGTCCTCGCTCAGGCCGGAAGAATCCCAGTCAGAGCCGTCTGCGGCGGCCTTTTGTTCTTCCGCTTCGGCAGATTTTTGAGCCGCCTCCGTTTCTTCCCGCTTCTGTGCCGCTTCCGCCGCTTTTGCTTCTTTTTCTGCGTAGAACGCTTCAATTTCTGCGATATCGAAGCTTGAGCCGCAGTAATCGCACTCCAGCCTGCCGGATTCTCCTACAAAATGGAGCGGTCCCGTACAGGCGGGACATTGATAATTTGTGATTTGTGTTGCCATCTAAGCTCCTCATTTCTCAGACCAGTGTTACAGCCCACAAGGGCAGATTGCAGCGCCGAACACAGTTATGATCGTGTTATTCCGGATATGTCCCGCAGGCTCACTGCTTGTGATAGATCGTGTTCGTGTCTCTTATGACGTTTTCTTCCGAATCGTACAAGACGCACATATCCGCCGCCGCATGATCGCTGTTTCCCAGCACGATCTGCTGCAGGTGCTCCGCCGCGTCCTCACTGCATTCGCCGCCGAAATACGGCGTCTGAAACGCGGACTCGACGCACAGCTCCCAGCCATTCCATTTCTGCTCCGTTTCGTCGAACCACAGCTCCGCCGCACGCAATTCGCTCCCGTCTGCGTCCGTGGAAAACACATATTTTTGCAGACCATCCTCGGAGATCCACGTGCCCTCGAGCAGCGCAAAAACATCGCGTGTCTGCGCATGCTCGGCGCTCTCCCGCTCTGCCTGCGCCTGCCGCTCCGCATCGCTGTAATACCGCGCCTCGTCTCCCATCGTCATCATACCGTAGTCCAGCCAGAACGTATCCGCCAGCCACGCAAACTGCGGAGAGTCCAGATAGCGCAGATGATAGATAACGTCGTGTTCTCTGTCCTCAATCGTCAGCCCGCTGATTTTTTCGGCAAAATCCGCCTGAACTGTCAGAACGCCGTTTTGAAAGGAATATTCAAACTGATCGCCCAGATCCTCAAAATTTGCATCGTAGCAGCGGATGGGCGTGTCCTTGAACTGCCCGCCGCGGTAATAGAGCTTCATGACCCCCGGGCTGTAAACGGTTTTTTTGATCTGGAAGTCGTCAAAAAGGACCGCTGTCTCCGGGTACTGATAGGTGCGCACGTCAGCGCCGCCGCAGGCGGTCAGACCGAACAGCCCCATCCATAGACCTGCCATGATGAGGAACGCCTTGAGCTTCACAGCATCACCTCCGTTTCTTCACAAATAGCCGGATTCTCCCGCTCCAAATTGGAGCGGGAGCCGGTTTTCGTGCAAATTTTCAGAAGGACGCTGCCCTTACTGGAACGTCATGTTGTTGAGAATGATGTCGGGCATCGTTCCCGGGACGCAGTCCATATTCCGAAGCCCGATGGAAAGCGCGCGTCCGTCATCGAGCTGCGCGATATACTGGATCCAATCATAGCCGATTCTTCTGTAGGTACGCCCATGGAAGGTGATGCCGCCGATCACGCGGTCTTCGATATCCTGATAGTTTTCGAAGCTGTCCTTGGAGGAATCAAATTTTTCAACGCTCTCCCTTACCTCAAACTGGATAGCGCCCGCACCAAACGCTGTGGGATCGTCGTTTTCCACCAGGCAGCGCGGTCCATCATCGTACGACCAGCCGGATACCGGGATCTTCGTCATGATCTTGACCTTCACATCGTCTTTTGCAAACTGGGCGATTTCCGCGGAGAAGTCCTTCATCTCGGCGTTTGCAGACGCTGCCTTGTTCGCCTCGGCGGCCTCGGCCTTCACGATGTCCAGATACTTTTCGATGGCTTCTGTGCCGGAGAAGCCGCTGGTGTTGTACGCACTCACCGTATAAACGCCCGACTCGTTTTCCTTAAAATTGACGTAGATGAAATGTGAATCGTCGTCCTCAGAGATCCATTTGTAGTAGCGGTAGTTTGCCTTCATGTGGTCGCTGTACTCTTCCTTGACGAACTGACCTTCCACGCCGAAGTAAGCAACAATATCATCGTAAGTTGCATCGAAAATATTCCTGTTGACCTCGTTCATCCAGACGTAGCCCTTCTGCACCTGCTCTTCCGTCACGATGCCGTCTCCGCCGGAGGCCATCGTGTCCGTCGGAGTGAGCGGAGCACCTTCCGTCGGAACAACTCCTTCCGGAGCGTCTTCTCCGATGGCATCCGGCATGGACTTGCCTGCGTCAATCAGAGGCAGATACCAGTCGGTATAGCGGTAGGGATATGTATCTTCCTCCATGTCATCCCAGTAGAGTCCCCACGGGCGCAGATAAATGTCGTAGTGGAACTCGTCATCGCCATCTTCATAGTCACCGCTGATCCAGATCATGTCGTCATAGTCCAAAAGGCCGGGGTCAACGATCCAGTCGGCATGCTCCAGCGCCACGTTTGTGAACCAGCCGCCCTCGGACATCACCGTGCCGTGTTCGCCGGTTCCGGCTTCGCTCAGACTGACCTGCGCGGAAGCCATGGGTTCGGACCTTGTGTAGTCCTCGTCCCAAAGCGTGATCGTGCCAGTGTAGTCCGTGCCGATGTCAATGACGCCGCAGACATCCCACCATTTTCCCTCCATGCTCTCGTAGTAGCCATAACAGCCGCTCATCTTCCACCAGCCGTACCATTCGCCGTTCCACCAGTCGAGCAGCGCGTCGCCGGTCGTGGCCATCGTGTCTGTTCCGAGCGTTCCCGCGCCAGGGTCCGTCGTCATCGCTTCCGTGTTCGCGGCATCTTCACGGCTGAGCGTGGCCGGGTCAATCGTAACTTTGCCGCTTTTCTTGCCGAGGAACTGCTCGAAGGTAGCCTCGACCGGACTGGTCGTGTCCTGAAGCAGATATGCTGTCCGAACTTCCAGCGTTGCGCCCGGAGCGACATCTGCAAACTGGCCTTCTATCACGGTTTCAAAGGTGTCGTAGTCGGTAAAGACAGTTGCTGTTTCCAGTTCTACGCCGTTTTGCATAACCGTTTCATCAACGCTCCAAAGATACGACGCATTCTCCTTGCCGTTGTTTGTGAAGTCCAGTGTCAGAACGATCGCGTCATTTCCGTCCGAATCTTCCATGATGCACGCGCCCTTGTAGAGCAGCTCATAGTCACCGAGCTTGATCAGATTGGAGTCTTTCGCCTTATCTTTGCCGCAGGCGGTGAGGCTGCTGAGCAGCATCAGCACTGCAAGAAGCAGGCATAGAAGCTTGGTCTTCGTCTGTTTCATAATTCCCTCCCAATATCCTTCAGGGATGCACAAATCTGCCGATCAACAGAAAATAACATATCATTCCGGCAAAAAACAGCAATGCATACCTGAGACATTTTGCTTTCCTCATTTCTTTTCGCGCTGGATAAGATTCCCATCCTTGTCGGTGAACTTGCCGCAAAGAATCTTGATAAAGTCAACAAGATATCCGATGCCGAACAGGCCGGCCGTCAGCGTATAGAGAATACCCGTGCCGATCTTTCCGACATAGTAGCGGTGGACGCCGAGGCCGCCAAGGAAGAGGCAGAGCAGGAACGTTGTCATCCAGTCCTTCGTTTCGGCCGGAACCTCTGGTGCGACATAGTCCTCTACTTCCTCACCGTTCAAGATCTTCTTCACGGTTTCAGTCACGGTGTCGATATAGCCGCCGCGCTCCGTTGCAAGGCCTACCGTCGCGCCCTTGAGTCCCTTGCGCAGCGCACTGTTCTTATCAACGCGCATACCGCCAACCGACATCTTGGACTCCGTAATGACCGGCTGGATCCGGATGTGTGTGCCGTCCTTGAGGAAAAGCCAGAGGCCAACGTCCACATTCGGTTCTTTCTCGAACGAGATGCGTTGCCCGGGAATGCCGCCCTTGATCTGGAACGGCATCTGGAACGCTGCCTTGCGGGCATTGAGCTTCTCCATGATCTCCTCGAGTGTGGTGGAATAGGAAAGATCAAATTCACGGGGGCTGGTCGCGAATGCGACATCTTTCATGCTGCCAGTAAGGTTATCCATAATGTTTTCTCCTTTCTAAAGTCCGGTGGGCGGCTGATACGTATTGTGCTTCTATGCGGTTTATTTTTTCGTAAAAGTGCCGCTGATGCCGTAGCCGGAGTTCTCATTCATGGTAAGGCTGCTGCCATCCACGGAGAACGTGTAAGTAGACGGTTCACTCCATGCCTCCAGCGTTACCGTAAGCTGGTCGCCGTCAATGGTATAGGTGCCATTCTGCTTCATGAACGCATTCTCCATGGTGCATTTGCCTTTTCCGTTGAATGTCCATGTGATCACGCCGTCATCTCCGAGATCAGCGGACCATGTTCCGGCCAGCGCATCCTTACTGCCGCAGGCGGCAAGCGTCAGGAGTGCAGCTGCAATCAGGAGTAATGCTACATACTTTCTCATTTTTAAGTCCTTCTTTCCAAATCGTCGTTTAATGGATGGTTCAGCCGTTCACCGCGCCGCCGCAGTATTCGCAGCAGCCGCTTGCATCCGGCGTGGTAGTCGCGCCGCAGTAGGGGCAGGTAACTGCCGCTTTGGGCGCGGATGCCTGCTCGATCTTCTCACGCACATCTTTTCGTACCTGCGTCAGTGCCTGACGGATCTCCTCGCCGAGCTTTTTGCAGTTACGGTACTCGACGTTGGTTTCAGGGTTGTATCTTGCCGGCATGCCCGGGCGTGCCGAGGGCGGCGTAATGTCTATAGAGCTGGAGTTGACCTGAAAGCGCATTTCGTTGAAGTAGGGGTTGTTGACGAATATGGTGATGTAGAAGTCATAGGAGTATTCATAGCGCGGCGGATTGTAGCTGACCTCATTGCCGTCCTTATCCTCACGCGTGAGTTCCGAACGGCTCTCGTCAATATCAAGATTGCAGCCGGTCACGTCTGCAAAGTCCAGAACATCCGGGTTTGCCTCCTGCAGATCTCTTGCTCTTGTTACCATAAATTTTCCCGCGTCCTCGTCCAGAAGCACCTTGGTGTTCGTGCCGAGCGTCCGGGTGGTGTGGAACTCCGCAACCTTCTGCCGGTTTTCCTCACGGTAGGCAAGCTGCGCCTTGATCTCCTCGACGGTGCTGCTGCGCCGGTCAGAGAACCACGGGGAGAGCTTTTTGGCGCAGTTTTTGCAGAGATTCCCGTTTTCCAGCTTGCGGTTGCCAAGTAAGCCGATCTTTTCTCCGCAAATATCGCAATATTTCTTATCGAACAGTCCCATATATGTACCAATCTCCTTTGTATCTGCTTCTCAAATTATGCGGCGTACTGTGCATCTGCCTTGGAATTGAGCACCGCGCCGTAGATGTACAAGGCCGGGACGGCCACGCCCGTCAGAACGCTTGTGACGTTAAACTCGCCGCCGTTGACCAGATTCATCACGATGCTCAAGACGCTGAATACAGCCACGATTGCGCCCCATACGATGAGCCCGCCTGCTTTTTCGCTGCGCTTGCTGTGCTTGACGCCTTTGATTCCGGCGATCAGCTGGCAAATCCCTCCGATCAGTGTCAGAAACAGCGCTGCCCAGTAGGCAAATGTCAGGCCGGATGCTGCGCCGAGTCCTGCCGCCAGCGCACCCAGTCCACCGACAAGCACACCCGCAATGATGGAGAATACAGCGGCAATGATCATCAGAATGCCGGTGACCTTCAAAAACTTGTGTCCATTCATAATAATTCCTCCTCGCCTCCTTGTTGTTTGTTTTTATGATTCCGCAGGGCGTCTTGCTCCGCACTCTGCGCAAAATACGCTACTGCCATTCGGCATCCCGCACTCTGGACATTTCCATCCGCCGTCCGGCGCAGGTCTTGAGAAAATCCCGGCCTCTGTTTCCTCAGCAAACGCTGCCAGAAGGTCAAAGATGCTCTGTGCGCCCGCGCCACAGTAGTTGTTCGTGAAAACCTCGCCGCCGTCCTGCCATGTCGCGGCAATGCAGCTGTCCGCAACACCATCCGGGCAGACGCCGGGGGAAACCGGAAGCTCCAGCGCGCGAAGCTCTTGTCCGATGCTGCTGAAATATGTCCGCGCCTTCTCCGGCTCGACGGCGATGTTCTGCCTGAAAATAGGCTTACCGTCGCCATCCTGATACCGATAGGAGAAAAGCATCTGCTTCTCCGCTCGGGATGGCAGCGTCCGCTCATCGAGAAGGAAGCTGAAGCAGTCACGCGCAGACGAGGCGTTTTGCTCCCAGTAAATTCCGACCAACTCTGCTGTTTCGCGCACCTCACGCTGCGCTGTTTCAAGCGTGGATGCAGCATACGCTTCCTCGGCAATACCCAGAACCAAGGCCTCCAGTGCCTCCGCATGGCTGCCGCTGAGCTTTTGGGTCTCATCCCCGTCATCGGTGCGCCAAACGACCCGGATCTCACTGTCGGTTTCATCTGCGGTATCGGAAGACGGCTTTCGGTATTCGGGCAGATCCGACTCTGCCAGCATATTCTGAAGCGCAAACCACTGTAGCCACGTTAGCTGCCATGGAATTGGGTTGGAAAACGCATCTGTCCTGCTTTTTCTTACCTCATCACTGCCGGACTGGCTCGGAAACCAGCCGGTCAGCAGAGGCATATCGTCCTCCTGGTAAAATTTCAGTGAAAAGCTGCTGTAGTAATTCCTGTGGTTCTGCCGCCACTCAAATTCCACCAGTTCCTTGCCTGCTCTGTATGCATCCGGATTCTCCATTCTGCCTCCATCTTGAATCCGGCTTCCGATAAAAAACCTGTACAGCAAAACGCCTGCCAGTGTGATAACTGCAATCACCAGCACGACAATCAGAGCAATTTTCAGTGCTTTTCTCACTTCAAATCGCCGTCGTCAAACGGGTCGCCGCACTCGGGGCAGAACTTCGGCGGATGCGCCGGATCAGCCGGTTCCCAGCCGCACTTGTCGCATTTGTACTGCGGAACGCCGGCCGGCTTGGGTTTGCCGCATTCGGCGCAGAACTTGCCCTTATTCACCGCGCCGCAGCTGCACGTCCAGCCGTCTGCCTGCGCTTCCGGCTTTTTTGTGCCGCATTCCGGGCAGAACTTTCCGGTTGCCGTCGCGCCGCACTGCGGGCATTTCCAGCTTCCTGCCGCCGGCTTGGGTTCCGGCTTTTTGCTGCCGCAGTTCGGGCAGAAATTGCCGCTGATGCCGCTTTGTCCGCAGCTGCACGTCCAGCCGTTCGTGGGCGCTGCCGGTGCAGCGGGAGCCGGAGCGGGCTGTGCTTGCTGCTGCGCACCCATCTGATAGAGGTTCTGTGCGTTCATACCGCCCATCTGGCCCGCCATGTTCATGCCCATGAACGCCATCGCGGGGCCTGCGCCCTGATTGGCCGCCGCAGATTGCATCGCGGAAGCCTGTGCGCCAACGAGGTGCGCCGCCGCTCTCGTCGGATCCATGAACGCCGCGTTGCGCTGCAGCTCCTTGATCATCTTCTCATCTTCCTCGCTCGCCTTGACCGACGAAACGCCGAAGGAAACGATCTCAAGCCCACGCAGGTTGCGCCATTTTCCGGAGAGGACTTCATTCAGCGCGTCCGCCAGCTCCATCGTATGGCCGGGGAGTGCGGAATAGCGGATGCCCATGTCGGAAATTTTTGCAAATGCAGGCTGAAGCGCAGTCAGAAGCTCAGTTTTGAGCTGCCCATCCAGCCGGTCGCGGGTATAATCCTCACCGACATTGCCGCAGACGTTCGTGTAGAACAAAATCGGGTCGCAGATGCGGTAGCTGTATTCACCGAAGCAGCGGATGGCAATGTCGATGTCAATGCCTGCCCGCTGGTCAACAACGCGGAAGGGGACCGGCGACGGCGTGCCGTATTTGTTGCCGATGAGCTCCTTGGTATTAAAATAGTACACGCGCTGATCCTTGGGCGGCTCGCCGCCGAAGGTAAAGCGCTTTCCGATGTTCTTGAACGTGTCGAGGATACTGGTTCCCAACTCACCGGAGAAGATCGAAGGCTCGGTCGAGGAATCGTAGACAAACTCGCCGGGCTCCGCGCAAAGCTCTGTGACCTTGCCCTGATCGACGATGATCATGCACTGGCCGTCAGCCACCGCGATGACCGAGCCGTTGGAAATGATGTTCTCGCTGCCCTTGTAGTTGCTGCTGCGCCCGGATGTGCGGTGCAGACCCTTGACTGCCATCACGTTCTCCGGAATGGATTCACAGTAAAAATACTCCTTCCACTGATCGGCCATCACGCCGCCAGCCGCGCCCAATGCTGCTTTAATGAGTCCCATTGTCTGTTCTCCCTTTCTCTGTTTACTATGCCCACGGGTCTTCCGCCGCAGGAATACGGATGCCGCTGAGAATGCTGGAATACTCCCAGAGGAACCACTCGCCGGTTGATGCCTTCTGCCGCAGCTTCATGGGCCGCGGCGAATCTGCGCCCGCCGTTTTCAGGAACACGCGCAGATACCCCGGCTCGATGTCCTGCGGCCTGGGGTCTGCCAGCACGTTCAGCCGGTATGGTGTGCGCGGGGTATAGCCGTTTTCCGGCGTCGCGCCTTCAAAATACGCAAGCGGCAGGTAAGCCTTTCCGCGCAGCCGGTCGCGCAGGAACTGCGCATCGTAGGGCGTCATGGGCCGCGGGCCGCGCAGGAGATTCATTGCGGCAGTTCCGGCGTCCCTGTCCTTGTCAAACAGTGCCAGTGCGCACAGAAACAGGGCGCAGATGCGCTCCGGCTGTCTTCCGCCTGCCGCAAGCATCTCAAATTCCTGCAGGCTTGCAGGGATGCTTTGAATTGTGACCTGCATATAAAACCCTCCTGCTTATGGATATGTCCGGAGCCACGTTTCCGCGTTGCCGGACCTGGTATAGTCGTGGCCGTTGGCAGCTTCCATCGCATACCAGTATGCCCAGTGCTGCTCGTTCATGTCAGCAAAGACTCTTGGCAGCTCTTTCAGATGGGCACGGATATACGCTTCGTCGGCGCTGCGTTCGAGCAGGCGGCAGGTGACTGCGGCGACCTCTGCTCTGGTAATGTTGTTGCCCGGCTTGAACGTTCCATCCGCATAGCCTGTGACCCAGCCGCGCTTTGCCGCATAGGAGATGGACTTTGCTGCCCAATGAGAGGCAGGAACGTCCGTAAAGGTCGCAGCTCCGTCCGTCAGCTGCTCAAACCGGCAGCAGATCGCGGCAAACTCCGCGCGCGTGATCGGCGCGTTTGGCCGGAACGTTCCGTCGCTGTAACCGCGGACGATCCCGAACTGCTCCATGTAGCCGATATAGTTGGCCGCCCAGTGCGCTGAGGTCACATCGGAGAAGGAGGCCGGATAGGATTTGTTTGCCTCCATCTGCTCGGTCAGCAGGCGGGCAAACATGGTGGTCACCTCTGCGCGGCTCATATTTTTGCCCGGGGCAAATCCGCCGCCCGGATACCCCTTGAGGAAGGCGAAATGGTCTGTTTTATTCAGCGTTGCAGTTTTGTAGGTGTTCTCGGTGTAGGTGTTGACAAAGCCAAGTCCGCCCTGCGCGTCGTCCCGATCGAAAAGCACACCGCCTTCCGTAACTTCGAATTTGTTGTAGTAGTTCCAGCCGCCGGTCCACTTGTATTCCCGTGCGGCATCGCTCCATTTATACTGCGGTTGGAGGAACCAGCGGGTCGTATCGTATGTCCAGCCTGGCTGCTCGTCGTCCGTTTCCGTAATAATGATGCCTTCCTTGTCCGTTAGAAAATGGAAATCCTCTTTCTCGATCCGAATGGTCATCACACAGTTGAATGTCCCTTCTCCGTTCACGCTCACCGTGCAGTTCCGTACCTCCCAGAGGCCGGTGTTGCTGCTGCCGAGGCCATAGCGCAGGTCGCTGGGCCTGGCGTTAAAGGTAAACGTCGTTCGCTGCGGCGCGGTATTACCGCCCAGTGTAACGACCTTGGTGATCGGGATCTGAAGCGTTATTGTAGTATCATCTGGTACCATCGTGTGATCCGGTTCTATCTCTGGCTGATTGGGCATATTGGGCGGCAGGATATTGGGCGGCAGGGTCACGGTGAAATCCTCTGCGGCCGCGGCTGCGGCAAGGGACACTGTAAGGATCAGGCAAAGGAAAATCGCAAGAATTCGTTTTTTCATGTTTTTCATGTGGAACCTCCTTCTGTTATTTCTTTGTCGAATACGTACATGATGCGGCTTTCCGCGCAGGCAGCGAACACCAGAGGGTTAAAGCGTGTCGATCACACCCGCGAGGTAGGTCGGCGATACCGATGCGTAAATAAAATTATCAACCAACTGATCCTTCACCGCCTGACGCACATCGGCGGCAAGCAGTTCGTCCGCGTTCTCATCCACCAGAAGCAGAACCTTACAGACCCAGCCGAGCTGCTTTACAGCATTGCAGAGCTTGAGCCGCTCGCTCAGCTTCCAGATGCCCTGCCGGATGACCTCCATCACCAACACATTGGCACGGCAGGACCGGCACAGGGCAAGCGTTTCCTCCGGTTTTGAAGAACGGTAGACAAGAAAATCCGGGTCGCATCCCGAAAGCGATTGCACGACCGCCTCCGCCAGAAGTCCGCCTTTCATATCCAGTACAATCCTTCGCATCTGCTCTTTTCCACCGCCTTTCTCTTCTTTTGCATGCTCCATTTGTATTTTAGCTGTTATCGCTCCCTTCCGCCCCCGCCGATTGGATAGGGTTTGCAATTATTTTTTGCTCAAAGGCCATCGTCCGGCTCGATTCTCCCGGCAAAGGGTGTAAAACCGTGTTGCCTTTTTCCGTCCGCATGATATACTATCCATACGAATGTGCAGAGATGGGAGGCATACGGCATGAGCAAAGCGACAAAAAAGAGCATCTTGTTTGCGCTGGGCGTGTTGGTGCTCATTGCGTTTGCCATGTGGCTCCGATATGCAAGCCGGCATATTTTCCACTCTCCGGTTCTCAACCACCTGCGAAGCGGGATCTATGTGTTTTTGTTCAGCGCGTGGTGCTACTCCCTGCGGATCCGCATCGTGCAGACACAGGTGCGGCGCTATCTGGTGGCGATCTCGGTGCTGATGGTGCTTTGGATTCTTCTGCGCTCAATCAAATTTTCCATTGAAAACACGGATGCAGAGCGCTGGCTGTGGTATTTCTACTATTTCCCAATGCTGTTCATCCCCATGCTGTCGGCCTTTGTTTCCCAGTCGCTGGGCAAGGGAGAGGATTTTCGGCTGCCGCGATGGACAAAGCTTCTGTATCTTCCGACGCTGCTTCTGCTTCTGCTCGTTCTGACCAATGATCTGCACCAGCAGGTGTTTTCCTTCCCGTCCGGCGTTTTATCGGATCAGGAGTATCGGTATGAGAGCGGTTATTTCTTTGTGCTGGCTTGGGAGGCCCTGTGCGCGGGATTTGCGTTTCTTTCGATGGTAAAAAACTGCCGCATCCCGCGCAGCAGGAGAATTCGCTGGCTGCCGCTGGTTCCGCTTGCGCTTTCGCTGGCCTATGCTTATGCGTATGTCAAAAAGGTCCATTGGGTCTGGGTGCTTGCGGGCGATATGACGGTGTCGCAGTGCCTGATCTTTGCGAGCATCCTGGAATGCTGCATTCAATGCGGGCTGATTCAGTCCAACCTCGGATACGACGAACTTTTTGAGGCAACGAGCCTGCCTGTCCAGATTACAGATTCTGCATTTTGCCCCCAATATGTGTCTGTTGCCATGCAGGGAGCTTTGCCGCAAAGCGAGCTGCGGCAGATGCAGCAGGATACCGCCCATCTGGGCGACGATACGCTTTTGAAGCGGCACAAGCTGCGCTGCGGCTGGGTGTTCTGGAAGGAGGACATTTCCGCGCTGAATCAGATCCGAAAGGAGCTGGAGCTGACAAGGGATGAGCTGCGTGATACCGGCGACGTTCTGGCAGCAGAGAATGCACAGCGCGCAAGATGGCTGAAGCTGACGGAGGAAAACCGCCTGTATGACATGATGGAGGCGCAGACCGCCCGGCAGATCGCGATGCTGCGGGATCTGCTGGCTGAATTGCAAAAGACGGAAGATTCTGGCAGAGCCAGACACCTGCTCGGGCAGGTCATCATCATCGGAACCTACATCAAGCGTAGAAGCAACCTGATTTTTGTCGGCGTGCAGCGCGGTGCGATCAGCGCGCAGGAGCTTCGGTTGTGTCTCAATGAGTCTTCCGAGAATATCAGTGTCTATGGTGCCGACTGCAAGGCAATCGTCAAGGGGGGAGGCCAGCTTACCGTCGAGCAGGCAACGCAGGTCTACGACCTGTTTGAGGCGGTCGTAGAGACGGAACTGGAATCGCTGCGTGCGTTGCTGATCTCTATAGAGGTTGGTAAGTGGGTAGAGGTCGCTCTCTGTGTTTCAGCGGCGGAGCCGCTCTGCGGGCTGCGTGCGCGGTTTCCAGGTCTGGAATGGGAGCAGGATGAGGACGGGTTGCAATATGTGACGCGGAAGCTGGAAAGATCGAGAGGGTAAAGGCGTATGGACAGGATTAAGGAAAGCTTCGACAGTCTGCCCATCGCGGCCTGCTTCTTCGATGAAAACGACGTGGTGCGGCTTGTCAACCGCCGGATGCTCGCCATTGCAAACTGGCTGCGAAAAGGCGGCATACAGTCGCTTGAAGAGATGCAGAGCGCCCTGCACTCGCCGCCCGCAAACGTGCGCTGTTTGGATCTGCGCCTTCGGATCTACCGATTTCCGGACGGGAAGGCGCTGCGCTTTGCGCAGGAGCAGATCACAACAAAAGCGGGCGTCCGCTATACGCAGATCACTGCCGCAGACGTTACGGAGCTGATCCGGAAGCAGAACCAGCTGAAAGCGGAAAACGCGAAGCTGGCGGAGGCGAATGAGCGGCTTCGGCGGCTGTTCGTGCAGATGCCGGAGATCATTCGGGAAGAAGAAACGCTGGCAATGAAGCTGCGTGTGCATGATGACATCGGACACAGCATCCTCGCGGCGCGCCGTGTGCTGCTCCAGAACACGGACCAGAAGGAAATTCGTGCAAACGCGGCGCTGTGGGAACAGTCAATTTCAGTGCTTTATCGCTCCAGCCAGATAACGGCGCAATCCGAACCGCTGGAGGCGGCGAAAAAGCGAGCGGAAGAATTGGGCGTTAGCGTTCTGCTGACAGGGAATGAGCCGCAAAGGCAGTGGATGCGCACACTGAGCGCACTGGCGATCTGCGAATGTGCGGCGAACTGTGTCCGTCACGCAGATGGCACAGAATTGTATGTGCGCTTTTGGCAGAAGCCGGACTGCATGGAGGTCTCCCTGACCAACAACGGCGCAGTGCCGAAGGAAAAGATCACAGAGGGCGGAGGACTTTCCATGCTGCGTCAACGTATAGAAAAAGCAGGCGGCAAAATGGAGGTTTGGAGCATCCCTCGCTTTAAGCTGATGCTCAGTCTGCCGGAACAGGAGGAAGCAGCACATGAGAGTGATGATCGTTGAAGACCAGACTATGATCCGCAGTCTGCTGGAAAGCTATTTCCGTGCCGAGGACGGATACCGGATCATGGCGTCCATCCCCGGTGCAAAGCAGGCGGTTGAGGTGTGCCGGACAAGCTCCGTCGATCTGATTTTGATGGATCTGCAAACGGAGAACCGCGAGAACGGACTGACTGCCGTTCGTCAGATCAAAGCCATACAGCCGAAGAGCAAAATCATTGTTGTGACCTCACTGATCGACTGCGCCGTTCTGGACGAGGCAAAGAGGGCCGGGGCCGACAGCCTGTGGTATAAGGACTCTACGCAGAAGCGTTTGATGGATGTTGTCCGGCAAACGATGGCGGGTGAACATATCTTCCCGGACGCGCCTCCGACGGTTGAGATCGGCATGGCGAAAAGCACGGAATTTACAAAGACGGAATTGAAAGTTCTGCGGCATCTGCTGCGAGGCCTGTCTTACACGCGCATCGCGGCAGAGATGGGCTGCGAGATGTCAACGGTCAAATTCCATGTGGCGAACATGCTGCAAAAAACCGGACTGGAAAACAAGCTTCAGCTTGCCCTGGCAGTCAGCGACGCCAAGCTGATTGCCGATCTGGTGGAAGAATGATGGGATTTGATTTTCTGCTTGTGCAGCCACAGGCATTTATTGAAAAGAAGAAGCCGCGTCTGAGCCGTTACACTTGGCAAGCAATGCCTGCGTTTATACAAACCTGACGAACAGGGAGATTTCCGATTTAAGCTATCCGAGTTAAGAGTGTTACCCTTGATTGACGATTTTGCATTGCCGCTTTGCGAGAGAAGCGGCGACGTAGCGAACATGAACATTGTGGTTATTTTATCGGGGTCAACATACGGGTATATCCGCAGATACAACGTCCCTGCTTTCTCGGAAGCAGGGATAGAATCGATTCAGAATCGGCAGCAGCAAGAAAAAATTCTGCAAAAGAGCGCTGACAAACATTTATTCCAATGTTATCGTGTGAAACATGGCAGGAAATCCTGCCGACAACAGAATATTCCAAAGCGCACCATAAAACGTAATGAAGGAGCGCTGCGACCGAAAATGGCCGCAGCGCTCCTTTTGGTGCTCTTTGGGGGAAATAAGGGGGGGTGGGAAACTCAAATCCCAAACAACTGAATACGATGCAAACGGGAAGGTGATCACGAAAAATGTGCTTGGCAGAACACAGGCAGAGGTCAAGGACAAGCTGCGTACCGCTATCGAGGACAGCAAAAAACTCGATCCTGTGAAGGCTGGCAGTTATACACTCGAACAGTGGCTGAAGCTGTGGTACTCCGTTTACGTCGAGCCGCAGGTGCGATATTCGACCAAAGAGTTTTACCATAACGCGATTGATCACCACATCATTCCAAAGCTTGGCAGTGTGAAGCTGGAAAAGCTGACGATGCTGCAGATCCAGCAGTTTTACAACGAGCTGCTCAAAAGCGGCCGTGTGCAGAAGAAAAACCAGCCGGAACTGAAAGAACACGGTCTGAGTCCTCGCATGGTGCAATGCGTTCATGTGGTACTCAACAAAGCGTTGGAACATGCAGTGG
>PPYE01432924.1_pt1 | contig 40259 bp, 64 predicted proteins | sample 1559881 | NCBI WGS metagenome assembly PPYE01 (sample SAMN08240022, study PRJNA423297) | Human gut metagenome, whole genome shotgun sequencing project. | reverse complement strand
AGCTACCAAGTGCAGATCGTTGGCACCAGTAACCTATTTCGTCCCACTCTGCAGATTTATCGGGAAGCCGTATCCTATTTGATTAAAACCTATCATCAGGAATGGGATTTTCTTTCTGCCATTGAGAATGCCAAAGCCCGATTCAATGCCGCAGAGCGCTTGGTTCACAGCACTAAAGTCAACAAAGCAAAATATGACTTTGACAGCCAGTTTTACAAGATGCCCAGCTATCTGCGCCGGGCGGCGATTCAGGATGCTCTGGGCTGCGTAAGCAGCTATTTCGGCAATCTCAAGAATTGGGAGACTCATGGCAAAAAAGGAAAGCCGCCCAAGCTGCAATCCAATCGGTTCGTGACTCCCACCTTTTACAAAGCTGGAATGTATTTGCCCGGCGAAGAGGCCAATACCGCCCACATCAAGCTCTTTGTGAGAAACGATTGGGTATGGGTCAAGGTTAAACTGCGCAGTACCGATGTAAAGTACCTTCAACGATATTGGAGCCACTGTGTTCCCTCTGCTCCCACGCTGGAAAAGCGGTACGGCAAATACTATCTGCGCTTTGCCTTTACAGAAAACGTAACTCTTAACACTACAAAGCCATTAGACCAATGCGTTTGCGCCGTAGACCTTGGAATCAATGCTGATGCAGTATGCAGCATCATGGACGCTGCTGGAACTGTTCTGGCTCGGAAGTTTATCGACTTCCCCAGTGAAAAAGACCAACTGTACCATGTACTTAATCGCATCAAAAAATTTCAGCGAAAAAACGGATCTCAAAACACACAGTCCTTTTGGGCTTATGCAAAACGGTTAAACAAGGAGTTGAGTAAAAAGATTGCCACATCCATTGCGGAAACTGCTGCATTGTACTCTGCAGACTGTATTGTGTTCGAGCATCTGGATTTCCGAGGCACAAAAGCTCATGGTTCCAAAGCTCAAAAACTTACCCTGTGGCGCAAGAACGGCATCCAGGAGTATGCAGAGCACAAAGCCCATCGCTGCGGGATCCGGGTTTCCCATGTCAATGCCAAAAACACCAGTCAGCTGGCGTTTGACGGCAGCGGCAAGGTCTACCGGGGAAAGCACAACCAATCTTTGGCTGTATTCCAAACCGGCAAGCAATATAATTGCGATCTAAGTGCCAGCTATAACATCGGCGCCAGATATTTTATTCGAGAATTACTCAAATCCTTGCCTGAGAAGGTAAGGTCTGCTCTTTCGGCTAAAGTCCCGGAAGTGCAGCGCAGAAACTCATGCACCCTGGACACGCTGTTGCAGCTCAATGTTGCCTTAGCGGCGTAGGTGCATTGCACTTTATCTAAAAATTAGCCTAATTGTGGTGTTCGTCTCTTTATTGGGATCGGATCACTAAGATTTGGCCGTATCTTTAGAAGAGTAGTCTTTTCTAATTAAATTGAGAAGAAGCCCGTGACTTTAGTCATGGGAGGTTCACAGGTATTAAAGAACGCTTTTACTTCTGCATCCCACTGTGTTTGATTCAAATGTGGGAATTCATAAGTCTTTCCTTCTACAAGCGTTCCGCTTTGGAACTGATGATACATATCCAGCGCATAAGAATAATACTCTCCAAAATCGGATTCTTTCGGGGCTTGAATTATTTTAGGGGTTGCATAGACGACTTTCCCATTATTGATAGATGTCGTTTGAGAAGCGGATGGCGAAGCTGCTTGAGTTGTCTGGGAAGATTTTGTATCAGTGGCGGCTTGGGTTTTTGTTTCGGCAGCGATATCAATTTTTTCAGAAGAAACTGAGGTGGACGATGTGGGAACTTCTTTTTCTTCTTCGAGGACAGCGAGTTTTGAGTTTGTTGTACTTTGTGGTACAACAATGGAATCATAGGTTTCCAAATCGCTTTCGGCAGAGTTAGTAGATAGAATTGTTGACGTAGCAGAATAACTTTCTTCCTGGCTTTGTTCACGACAGGAGGAAAGGATCGGCAAAGAAATTCCAAGCAGAACAATCAAAATTGTAATGCAACATAAGATCAGACGATTTATAGAAAAGTTTTTCAAAAGTCACAACCCCACTTAATATTTCGTGATTTCCATCGTTGACATTACATCTGCGTTTTTCAAAAACGAACTTAGTTTGGAAGAAATTGTCTGTCCATTCAACATCATTTCCTTTGCCCAAACTAGCTCCAACCGTTTCTTTGCCCTTGTCAGAGCTACGTACATAATGCGGCGTTCTTCAGCTTCTTCTTCCGAGCTATGATTTGGATAAAGGAATACTTCCTCCACAGGATGAAGCAAATACACGATATCCCATTCCAATCCTTTTGCACTATGTATGGTCGAGATCGTAAATGCGTTTTCATTTTCTTTTTCTTGTTGGGCATCTAACACAAGGTTATCTAGGAAAGAAGAGACAGAACGGCTTTTCCCAGCCATATCCCGCAACACATTCATTTCTTCAGGCAAATTGGAGAGTTGTTTCGTCAGACGTTCTTCTTCTTTATCCGAAGCCGTTTTTTCTATTTGCCGTTTTAACAGCTCTCTGTAATGTGATTCCAAAACATCAATTTTTTCTGCGACCGATTCTGCATTTACAAAACCAGTCCAGAATAATTGAAAATCTGATAAGGATGCAGCAATTTTAGCTGCATTCTTCAGATAACACTGTGGCTGTAAAACCACTCGAATACCATCTGTTTTTGTATAAGCCATTAGCTTGGCAATACTGGCAGCGCCGATTCCGGGGTATTCCAACAAAATCATCCGCCACGCTAATTCGTCTTTATCATTCACAATAAGCCGCAAATAACTGGTTGCAATTTTTACATTTTTCTTTTCAACGAACCGTTTTCCACCATATTTCTTGATAATGATGCCTTGTTTTGCGCACTCTTGTTCCAGATAAGTGCTTCCGGCAGCTTTCCGGATTAACACAGCTTGCCGGTGTCTCGGAATCCCGTGTTTTTCAAATTCAAGCATTCGGTTTACAATGTATTTGGCGGCCCTGTTGTCATTGTCGCAGGAAACCAATTTTGGTTTTTTCCCATGATCTTGTCCGACTAATTCTTTTGCGATTCCTTCGGTTGCATGATGCATCATCTGATTGGATACATCTAAAATTTCTTGTGTGGATCGATAATTTTGCGTTAGCGGAATAACCTGACAATTCGGATAACGTTCGGCAAAAGATAAAATATTTTCAATGTTTGCAGAACGAAATTTATAAATTGACTGATTATCGTCTCCAACCACACACAGATTTCCGTTTTTCTGGGTCATGAGCTGTAAAATTTCTTCCTGCAAACTGTTTGTATCCTGATATTCATCACACATTACATAGTGATACCGCTTATTGATTATGTTCACAAGAAATTTATTGGAACGAAGAAGTTTGACGAATTCATCCAGCATATCATCAAAGGTTAAATAAAAGTGCTGGTGTTTTTCTTCTTTATAGTTGGTGACAATCGTTTTAACATCATTGATGTATACTCTTAAAGTTTCGTTTTCAGCGGCGGCAGCTATAAGCAATGAGGATAATGGGACCTGTTGATTGATACTAGCTGATACTAAATCTTGTATTAAACTAACTTTCGGGAACTCTTTGATCTGGTTTTTTGAAAAATGGTGCTGCTCAAAATATGCTTTTCTGACAGAACGAATGAGTGCTTCATCGTCTCCGTTATCAAGAATGCGATAATCAGGAAGCTGTAATATACTGCCATATTCCCGGAACATTTTTAAGACAAAAGAATGAAATGTCATTGCCGTTACTTCTTTACCAGTTTCTCCAACATAAGAAACTAATCGGTCGCGCATTTCGCCAGCAGCCTTGTTCGTAAATGTTAATAAGAGAATTTGATGGGCAGGAGCACCTTGTGCAATCAAATTTGCTACACGAGTAATCAATGTATGCGTTTTCCCTGTTCCTGCACCGGCCAGCATCAACTCATAGCCGTTTGTAATCGTGGCGGCTTGTCGTTGCTGGGTATTTAATTTATCTAAAAAGTTTTTCATATATTTGCTCCTTACAAGTATTGATAATGGTTTTCCCAAAGCGTTTCGGTTAACGGATAGGCGTTATAGCCATAACAAACAGACCAAGTAACATCGGTGTAATACCAAGTTCCGCCTATGCAGACACGATTCCAAGCATGACGGGTTAGATAATCTCGCCCGTCATCCGGAGAAGAAATGTATTCGCATGGAATTCCGTATAATTTGCAAGCATCACAAATTAAATTGGTGAAATCAGAGCAAACCCCTTTTTTGTCTCGTAATAATCCCAGTACATAGTGAGCTTGATAGTTGTAATCATAGCTGCAATTTGCAATACACCAATTTGTGAGGCGTTCTATCACGGTTCGTTCTGTGATTCCATTTCCAACAATAGAGAGGATTGTGTTTTGTTTATATATAAGGTCTTGATAATCCTGGACGCTGAGTTGGAATAATTTTATTTGTGTTTTCCCATAGTTCGATGTTTGAGACTTTAAATGCAAAACTATGCCTGTATTTTTCAGACAGGTATTATTAAATTGATCTAAAAATGAATCTGCATCTGCCAAAGAATCAAATTCAAAAATTTTATCTTCATAAATACCGGTTGAATGTTGTTGATACACATCCACTGCATAAGGATAGTATTTTCCGAAATCAGATTCTTTTGGCTCCGATATTTCTTTCAAATCGGCATATACGATATTCCCTTCATTGATGGTGGAAGAAATGGATTGTGGAGCGGATTGTAGAGAAGATACTTCTTGTGATGTATTTGAATTTTCGTTCACAGTGGCGGAGGAAGTTACAGTTACAGTTACAGTTTCAGTTGCAGACGAGCTCTCTTCCATAACGTCAACCGAACTTTGCGGAACAACTATGTTTTCTGGATTTTCTGAATCGCTTGAAGTATTTGATTCACTCATCATAATGGAAGTAAATTCAGAATTAGTTGAAGAAGAACTTGTTTTGCTTTCGTATGTGCATTGAGAGAAGAAACAAACAATTAACAAAGCAGATAAAATCATAGAGATACATGAAATTAAAATTTTAGTCTCTTTTTTAAAGTGTGAAATAAAGATCCCTCCTGGGCCGATATAAACTCTAATATTAGTATGTCATTTTTTCGTTTGTGGTTTAGAAAAGAAAAACGCCCGGCATAAGCCAGGCGTTTTAAAAAGTCATTCATTACATTTTCTTCGCAAGTTCCTGCAGGGCAATCCGCTCGCTTTCACGATCTGCTCTTCCTGCGGCTTTGCACAGGCAGATTGCTGCGAATCCAATAAATCCGCAAACCACAGCAGCAACAACGATTCCAATTACAACTCCAATATTCATAGTAAATTCCCCTTTACTTGAAAAAATGACGGTTATCTTCTTCTGTGATCGGTGTGCCGACTACACCAACACTTTCATTACTTCCGGTGCTTCGAAAAAATTCTCCAGGCATAGGGTACATATATCGGAACATCAAATAATTGGCCGCATCGACCAAATGTTCGGTATTATGATCCTTTTGAAACGCATCCAAACAGCGTTGAGCTGTCTGAATGGCATCTACTCTTCCCTTCCCGTAATTTTCACGAGCAGATCCGTACTTGTAGTAAGAAGTTTCTACTCGTTTACGGCGAAGTTTATCGAATTCTTCGCTGTATTCACTGGAAAGATCAAAGACTTTAGGCATTGCTTTCTTGCTCCTTCTTTTTTTGATAAATTACTTTTTTACCATAAGTGATTTTCTCAATTTCATCCGGGTCGAAATCGTCATATTGGCCGAATAACTCAATATAGCGGCGGCGATCTGGCGCCGAAAAACCATAGTTGTCATACGTGGAAATCGGATCTCGACGGAAATAATAAGCGTTTATTTTCCCAGTAAATTCTGTTTCTTTTTTCAGTAAATATACGGTTACTGTTTTTGCATCTGGGAAAGAGGACATCGCTTGAATAATATTTCGAATCGTATGTAATTTAGAAGGGGTGGCTGTTAAATTATCATACGCTTTCTTAATTTCCTGCAACGTAGCAAGTTGAAAGCAAATATCATCATAATATTTAATGATCCATGCTTGTGCCTTTTCGGTGCAGGTTGCTTCACTATCTTCGATGTATGAAAGAAGGTTTTTTGAAGTCCACTCTTCATTTTCTACGTGCTTGTATTCAAGCCAGCTTTTTAAATCCGGAAATTTTCCATAAAGAAAAGCTGCTCTGGCCTCTCTTTCAATATGCCAGTGAGAACTTTTTACTTTTTCTTGAATATCGGATGATTGTGTATCGAATTGAGAAAAGTTGCTTTCAATCATTTCCTGGATTTTGTTTTTGATTTCTTCTATCATTTTTGTACGTAGGACTGTGAGACTAATGCCATCCAACGGACTTAACGGATTTGAATACTTGGTGTAAGAATCAGTCAGATATGATATATTTTCAACCTTATCGTATACACCTACAAATTTTAAATTTTCTGGTTCCAATTCAACGTCTTCATCCCGATATCGTTTTTGCAGATACAAGAAATTAAAGCGATCATCTTTCGGGACTATAACAAATAACAGACCATCACGAATAAATGGTGTACGAGAACCATTTTTCAACCATTCTTGAACTTTCATAAAATTCCCTTCTTTATTTTTCGTTGTTATTAATTAGTGTGGTTACTTCAGAAATTGTTTGAGGAATGTCTTCTGTTGTGAGTTCTGGAGATGTATTGGTATAATTCCACGTGTCCTTCCAACAAGAGCTAACCAAACCATAGACACTATTAACGGAATAAGATCCGCATTGTTTTGTGCCTTCAATTTGGATGTTACGAATCATGTTGATCGGGATAACGAAAGGTTTTTCCAATTCAATTTCCAATACTCCACCGCAGCCAGACCATTCGTTGAAAAGTCCAACAATGGAAGATTGGCTGAATTCGAAGAATCCATTTTTTAGGATGACAGCATTGAAAAAATCAATAATGTTGTTACCAGACAATTTGACCAACACAGTCAGCTCACTCATAGCTTCTGCACTGTTGTTCACGATTTCATTTACTACAGAATCCACAAAATTATTCGGATGATCCAACCCTTCTGGGTTTTTGAATCTTCCTTCCAGAACTTCCCGCACAGTATGTCCCTGCTGATGGATTAGATAAGTTAAGGCATTATCAAAATCCTTGCTTTCAGCCCGAAAATCAACGAAAGGCGACTGCCAATCATTGCCGTAAGAAGAAACAATGCTGCCCATATCAAGGTTTTGTTCAGATTCGGTGGCGAACATTACGTTGACACGAATAGTTGATTGGCTTAATAGATCATCCAGGTTGACATCAAGTCCTTCGTATCCAGCCCAGATGAGGTCTTCGCTTAAATTGTAAGGATTGAATTCGGAAATCAATTCGCTGTCCCCGGATTGGTTGATGTCTTTGATGATAGAATCATAAAGAGGCTCATCACCATCTGGATTTAGATTAAAAAGCATATCCATGAGATAAGGACCTATATCTGGATAACCCGTCTCTTGGCACTTTTCATAGGCGGATAAGATGCTTTCCGGGCTGAGTTCATCTCGGTAATCCCAATATAGTTCGTATTCTTTTTTGTCGTTGCAATATCTTTCAATTTCTTTCTTTAAAAAATCCAGATATTTTTTACGAGTTGGTTTTACTTCAATCATTTTGTTTTTTCCTTTCTAAATATAGTTTTCGAGTTTTGGCTACTAATACTAATGATTTAGGAGTGTGGTTGATTCAATATGTCGATTTCAGTCATTTTCCGACCTTCTTTTTTCGATAATCAAAGCAATAAGTCCTATGATTGAAACAGCAAGAGCGATAGATCCAATAATCATCGTAATTTCTCCTTTACACTTTTTTAGATTTCGACGATGAGCCAATCATAATCGGCGTGGTTGTTTCCGTCGTTGGCATAAGCTTGATAAGAGCAAAATCCGCAATCGCCGTCGTCGTATTCTTCTTCCTGGAAAATACCTTCTGGTACTTTCCCCCATTCCACCATTTCTTTATGCATGGCTTCCTGGGCTTCCTTTTGGGTATTAAAGATTTCCGTTAAGATTTCTCGGTCGTGTACAGAAATCAATATATACTTGTTTCCCTGAGACATAATCAATTTCCTCCTGCATTTCCAATAAAATAGGATGGACAGTGTTTTAATCATCGTCCGATGAGCACCATCCGCAAAGCCCGACTTCTTGAAGGAAAGCTCCACCATTAACGTCCATGCAGAAGTAATGGGTGTCACCTTCGCTGTCTTCCAAGCTTTTGCACCACGGACAGTCCAAGCATTCACGGATATTCTCGTTTTCCTGTTGCATTCCAATCACTCCTTATAGTTCAACCGGCACAATCCGCCAGTTGTATTGATGCCCGTTCAGGCCATTCCACACAAACCCGGATTCCTGATCAAAGCCATATCCGTCTCCATCGTACAAATCATTCACGAAAATGTTCTTTGGAACATTTCCATATTTCACCATAGAACGGTGCATGACATCCTGAGCATCCTTTTCTGTCGCAAACTGTTCTGTCACAATCACTCCGCTATAGGTTGAGATCAGCAGATAGACTGTTTTCTTTTCTGACGAAAGCTGCTGTTTTAACGCATTTTTACATTTTTCCAGCAATTCCACCGTACCTTCTACCTCTCTTCCATAAGGAGGAGAATTATAGGTACGGATATACCTTTCAATATCCTGAATTAAATTATTCATTCTTCCTCCTCCTACTCGCTGTCATCGCAGCAATTCTGATGCTCCTTTCCTTTGACATCACAATATGCTTTGCTGTCAAGATATGCCGAAAGCATGGCGTTTAGCTGAGTGTACTGATCAAACTCTGGCTGAAGAGTCACTGAGACGGTTTTGAGATCGTTCGGGAACATGAGCCGGATCTGTTTGCTTATATCGTCAAGAGAATTGACGATTGCAGAAATTATTCTCGAACGCGGATCCGCTGCAAGAAGATTGCACAGCTCAGTTCTGAAACAGGCGAGTTTAAAGCGGATTTTATTTTTTTGTTCGTGAAATCTTATTGCATCTTCTACAAGATACTGGAGATAGGCTTGATAAGCCGTTTCAGATGGAACAGCCAATCGATTCACGATCTCATTCACCTCAGCGTTAGTTAAAGACGCCTCAGCGCCAGATTTGTTGATATAGCGCAAACGGTCCAACACATTTTGCCGAATCAGGTCTTTTTCTTTTTGGAATTTGGGCGGGTCTGCTTGTTCAGAAACATCAATTTTCTGAATCATCCATGCAACCACAATGCCATCGGGTTCAACCCGATAGTCCTCCATCGTGATAGGCGCGGTTGCTTCGAGATACCCCGTCAGGTAGCCTTTGTCACAGTGACAGACAAAATGATAGCCGTATGCCTGAACATATTTTTGATATTCCGCTTGAATGTTTTTCTTCATAGTATCAACGGCCTCCTGATAGCTTTGGAATTGTCCTTCGATGTCAGGAGAAAAACCGAGGGTGCTGCTGAGCAAGAGATATTGTTCCATAATACATAAATCCTTTCTTATTGAACTTCTTCGATTCGGACGATGTTTTCGTACCAGCTGAAAATGCCGAGGCGGATACCTACCACTGTAACGTTGTAGGTGTTTCCTTCCTGCAGTTCAGCGTACAAATCCGAGCTGTTAAATTTCCAGCGCAGTAAATTGTCCGTGTTTTCCAACACCAGGGTTTCCCCTGTATTTTCCACCGTCGTGTAAATCAGATAGCGGGAATCATTGTTTTGGACAATACGTTCTTTATCCGTTACCGTGACAGTGACAGTGTGATCGTTGAAATTAAACAGGATGACGCTACCGACACAGGCAATTACAGCCAAGATGGCAACTGCAGCGAATACAATTTTCTTTCTCATTACAATAGGGCAAAACACCTGTGGCTTTCGCCACAGGAAATTGCCCGTCCTCCTCTCAAATTTTAATCACACTCTTCCCTCAATGTCCGTTCTTCATCTGGATCAAGATCCCAAACTTTGCAGGCAAAATCAAAGGATTCTTCTTCGTTACCAGGAGCTTCAAAAGACAGGATTCCATTTTCAGCTTTGAATGTTCCGCAATTACTTCCTAAATCTTCGTCTGCAAACTGAACATCAAAATTTAGTTTTGGATATTTCACAGTAAGAGCCTGATAAATAGGATCTGGAGCACTCCAAGCAGTCTGAAAGCAAATAGAAATTTCGTTTTCGGATTCTCGATCCGCAGAAACTTCCATTGCATCCCACTTGGTTCCCCAATTGGCATAGGACCAGCCGTACCAATCTTGGAAACCATATTTTTTCTCATTTTGAATCATGGTATATCCTAAAACAATAGCATCTTCTTTTGTTTTGGGAGAACTCATGCCATCCAAAAGATATTCAGGAATTTCAGAAAGGTGATCGAGATTTTCTGGCATAGAACCAGGAAGATCTTCAAACCATTCTTTTTCTCCGAATATTTTCTGGAATTCTTCTTTTGCCTTTGGAAGTGAAGGAAGTGTAAGCAGTTTTTCAACCAGTTCCTTGCACGCATATGAGATGCTTCCAGATTGAATCATTAAGGTTTTTGACATTGGGACAATTCGTCTAAATGAAAAATGTCCAACCGATTCATCGCATTGGTCCTTCCAAAAGCGGTTGATTTCTTCTACGGATCCGGTGATTTTCATATAATTCTGTACATAATTAGGCATATTGTTTTTCCTTTCATTTTTAATTTTGAATGACTTAAACTCCAAATCGTCAATTAAATCATCCTGTAATTAGTATGTCTGATTTTTGAAATCTCAGAAAAAGACAAAAAAATAACACAGCGGAAGAACCACTGTGTTAAATAAAATTTTGTGTTTTAGGGATTGCAGTTATTGCAAGGTGAGTATCCTTCTGCAATTAGTTCATTGCGTGTAGTGGTAATGTCTTGTCGGTTATTTTGATTCATATTATTTACACCGGAACAATCTGGATAGTGGAACTTCTTTGAGCTCGTATTTAACACGTAATGCTGAACCACTTCTGTTTGGCTGGCTGTAGAATCGGACGTTACAGAGCTGGAATCGGAAACAGAAGCATCTGTGTTTTCTGCAGCTGTATTGTCTCCAGTTACATAATCAATGACAATACCGGGCTGGACATTGTAGCAATACACGCAAAACAGAACACCTTCCCCGTTGTCTTCTACTGATTCTGCTTCCATCAAAACACCGGAAGCAACCAAATTATTCCCTTCAAAAATCGGAGTGACACGATAAAGAACATGGTTTTCTGTTTCTTTTACGTAATCAGCTACCATGTTTTCAAACGGAAGCATTCCATTCACGTTCATGTATCTGGTGCCGGTAATAAGATTCTTTTCATTAGCATTTTCACCAGCCAGCTGAAACCCAATTAGATGACAGCGATTATACAAATAGTTTCCGTCAACGAAATCGTAAGAGTTATTGATCCAGCCGGATGGTGTAACATCGCTGATGCTTTCCCTGTCTTCTGCTGGCATCAGGTCCAGGCAGATATTTGCGTATGCCGGGCCGCAGCGGCCAAGAGAATCTAAATCGCTGTATGTTTCAAATGGAGTAGTAGTAAGATCGTCATTTGAGAAATAAGGGACATTATTATTTATGGTAACATACGGGGATCCAGAATATTCAGGAATATTTTCTAAAGAAACATTCTCAGAGGAATTTGATATAGTAGATGATGAATTGGATGATGTACTGTAATTTAATATAATTTCGTTTCCACAAGCAGTGAGACTGAATGCCATTATTAAGACTAAGCAACCAATCAAGACTTTAGATTTGATTTGTTTCAATTTTCGCATTCTTTGTTCCTCCAAAATTCGATTGTGATTTTTTCATGAGATTTTCCGGGAAATTCATCGATGATACTTATTTCCCAATCATCTGTGTTTCCAGGGATTTTTAGAAATGTATCAGCCGGATAGGTTCGATTCCACCGGCATAAAATAATACCTTGTATTTTTTCAAAGTATGGGGTGATGTCATCAGATTCCACAAAGCAATAATCATCTTGTTTGGCTTTTTGGAGATAGTTTTCGTCAATTTTTGATTCTGGCACGATGTCATTCTTAAATTGTTTTGCTGTATATTCATTCATCCAAAGAGGATGATCGGTACACAAAGATATGATTTTTTTGCGGAGAACCGAATCCATGCTTTGCCGCCGATGATTAAACATCATTCCCATTTGGTCATCTATACATACGATTAAATACATTCGGGGTATCTCCTATTTTGCGTTTCTTTATATTGTATCATATCTAATGGGATATTTTTCTCTCATTAGATTGTTATTTGACGGCAAAAATCAAGCACAGTGAGTTGCCCCACTGTGCTGATTAAAATTGCTGATTAAACCTCCAAAATTAGTTTCTTAATTTCGGGAAGCTGTCTACCTGCTTTTTCCATGAGTTGTGCAGCGGCCATAGATCCAGCTGTAATACGGTATGGACCAATAAAATGGAACAGTTCTAAATGACTGTCATCGATTTCGACAAAACAGCCATCTTGTTCCAACTCGTTTGCCGCTTTCATGAGTTCCATTGGAATGTACACTTCTATCTCAGGATTACCATCAATAGAATTCAAAACATTTAACAAATCAGATTTTTTCATACTAAGTCCTTTCTGGGATTTAGTCCCACCAAAATTTAAGCCAATGATTTGGGATGTTTGCCTTTTCGGCCTGAGAAAGAATTTCCTGTCTTAAAAACAGATAAGCTTCTCGATTGAACGAGTACCAATCCCATTCTTGATTTCCGTACTTATCTGTAATCCAGAAACGGTCTTCCTCTCCAATGTCTTCCTTTCCGCATTCAGCGTATAACTCGATAGTTTTGCCATCAAGTTCAACGACGGCCTGCATGAAATCAACACCAGGGGATTCTAATGTACCATTTTCGTTTTCCACAGGATCTTTGTACCGGCTTGGTCCAGATTGAAATAAAACTTCAACGATTGGTTCTAAGTCGGAGATTGGCGCAACATCAATATTTGATTTGCAGCCGTAATTTTGGTCGTATGCGATTTTTGCTGTACCATCCGGTTTTGTACTGATTACAGTTCCGGATTCTCCACAGCTCGTGTCGAATACTCTTGTTCCTGTTCGTACAAACTTACACATAATTTTCCTCCGAATTGTCTTTTTCTTTTTATGGCATTAATCCTTCCAGTAGCAATACAAACATTGATGAGGACATCTGTGCCGCTGTGTTAGCAGTTCTACTTTGCAGGATAAGCAATGACATCCATTACGATTCTGACAATTTGTCAACATAGAAGAATCCGATTTGAGATTGAACAAATCAAGTTCTGTTTCAGAGACGCAACCCTTTGCTATTAGGTTAGGCAAATGGGCGGTTTCTGCCAGCAAATCTTCTGCGCAGGTTTCAAACAAGAAATTGGGATAATTTCTCAACATAGCAATAACATTATCTCGCATCTGTTTGGTTGGCTGAAAGCCTTGATAAAAAGGACGGAAACCCTGTTTTTGCAAACGCTCTTTAACGTGTCTGTATTCGTCCAAAAGAGAGATGCGAATTCGGGAAATTCCTGTGTTTCTTTTTCCAAAATCATCCAAAACTTGTCGAGCGATTTGCAAGCCTTTTGTTGTTGGAATAATAGGATCCAAGCGGAGAACTATGTGGTCTGCTGGGAAACCATCAGACAGAAGATTCTGCATATAATTCAGTTGAATTACATATTTAGGAACAAAGGGTTCCAGATGAGTTCCGCCAAGCCCGGTACAAGTGATATGCACCAAGATGTTTGGAAACGACTGATAGAGATGCATGAGATTAGTCTGAAACTTTTCATTCGCATTTTTTGTGATTAGAATAGCTCCGTCATAGTTTCCGGAGAACAATTTTTGATACCAGGAAAAATCGAGTCCTGCATCTCCACGTTCTGTAATTCCGATTCTCATTGATATAGCTCCTTTATGATTTTATTTAACGAAACAATTTGGTGAGTTCTTCTCTGTGCTGATCGGACTCAGATACAATCGCAATAGCCATTTTCATATCATCAATCCGGCTGGGATGCGCGTGGATTTTTTCAAAGAAATCCAGCAACATAGAAAATGTCTCAAGAATACTGTTTTTCGTCATGCTGTAATGATTCTTTCCGCTTTCTTATTTGGGGCGAAACCAACTATTATTGTATTCACCCATATAATCGTTAATATCGTAAAAACGAGTCACTGATATATATGGAAAGGTTGTAAATATACGAACCGCAGCGGACACAACGATCGTATTTGCCCCAATATCCGAGTTTTTTCATTCCCCGTACCGAACCGGTATAATGGATGGACGGATGGATGGATTTTTCGAACTCGCTAAGTTTTTTATATTCCATAATCTAGCTCCTTTTGCATCACAGGTTAATATTCCTCTCCTTACAAATTTTGTCGCACTTTATGCGGCAAGCGCCCATACACCTCGGCTGACATTCCGAAACAAATCCGGATGCAACTGAAGAGTTTGACGTACCTTTGCCTGCCAGTGAGGATTTTTAGCTCGCTTATGGCCATCAATCTGCTGATACAGTTCATCCAGTTTCATTGCTTTGCCGCCGTTTTCTTCCATGACAGCGTAGACAATATCTTTCCAGGTAGAATGTTTCCAATCCCGGATATCGCTTAGTGCAGATTTGGAATACTGAACGGGGATTAATATTGGATTGTCTTTACGAAGGATCAAGACATATTCGTGTTCGATGGGAATAAATTTTCCGCTGTATGTAGTGCGATTAGAAACCATATTGTGCTGGGCCTTAATGATGATCTGCTCAATCGTCCCAGGTTTCGTCATCTCCAGAAGCATACTGTACAGCTTCCCTCTTTTCTTGATGTCACCCATCAAGATTGCCATCCGTCCGCCTTTTTCCAGGGCAGCAAATTGCCGCAGAGTGGCGGCATTCAATGCTTTTACAAAATCCGGCCACTCCTCAATGCGGGAAAGATCTAGTTTAGTGGGGTCATACCCAAACTTTTCCTCTACTTCCCTTGCGGAATACATCACATTGGAATACCGGATGATATCCCAATAAGGTGGATGGAAGAAAATGAAATCCGGACGTTCCTGAATTTCCGAAGAAAGCAGGTCGAATCCGGAATGAAGATCGTACAGATGATACGGTACTCCCAGGTGTTCAGCAGCGGCGCCGGTAGTACCGGAGCCGCACATATAATCGCAAATTTCTTGGGGCTTATAAAACGCCAGGAGATCTTCGATCAGTTTGGGCGAGCAGTTTCCTCTGTAGCGGTTGCTGCCCCCTTCCCCACGTTCCGGGTAAGATACGATGGTACTCAAACTACGATATTCCATACTGTTTTCCTCCTTAAACATTTCTGATTTGTCTTAGGTGTGGTATTCCACTTTCACAAGCCAACGAACGACATAATCGCCTTTCTTTTTGTGGGGGCGTTTAGATTCTTCTTCCAACAATTTTTGGGTATATTGAATTTGCTCTTTCAGCCGGTTAATGGCTTCCAACTCTGTTTTGGTGCGCATATCTCCAGAACAAACCGGACAATAATTTTTGGTAAGATATTTTCTGGCCAATTTGGAATGACAGTGTGGGCAAGAAACAAATTCCGCCGTTCTGTTTGCGCAGAACAGTTTTTCTTCCCTGTCTCGCAATTTGTGTTGAAGCGTGGTCAGTTTGTTGTGCAGATATTCCATTCTTTGGCTGGGCTTATTCGCATCCAGGTCATAATAACGAAAACGGACAGCAAGAGAATCATACCAACCCTTGTCATTTTTCCGGATGAACTCTTTTGCTTCTTCATAAGAATCAAGAATCGGATTTTCAATCCATCGAATCGGAGGATCCAGGCTGGTTGCTCCTTCCTGATAATCTTCATGAGAGACAACAGAATCCCATTCCTTTTGGATCGCTTTCCGATCGCAGCTTTCCTGATAGGTTTCAAATCTGATATTGTGGCCCATAGTTTTTTCCTTTCTGATTAAATTTCACTTTTATATACAGCGTATGAAAATCCTTTTGCCAGATCGATCTCTTGCACTTGCAAACTGCAACAGGCATCATTCCCCGCAAGATCCCATGCCTTAGCAATCGCTTCTTCTTCTGACTCTGCCTGTACTACACCGGTAATTTTTCCGATGTGTTCAAAGGTTCTATAGTGGCACATTGTCATTATGAAAAAATATGTTTTCATCAAAAACCCTTTCTGTTGTTAAAATCATCATTGGCGCTATCTTGAAAGATAGATATCGAGCCCATTGTAACGATACACTCCAGACTCGTTTTCTTTTTCCATATCAGCTAGAATGGATTCGATATATCGTTCGAGGCTTGAATAACAATAATACAGCTTTTCAGCTGCCGATTCCGCAATAAAGCCCATTGCAACGCTGTTGCCATAATGGTTTTCTACTTCAATGGGATAGGCACTATTTTCGCTGAGCATATCGTACAAATTCATTACCTCTGTTTTGGTCAGTCCTTCAGGTACTTCCTTTTCCAAGAAAACAACATCAAAAGATCGTGTCATACAGCATTTCTCCTTTCAATCCGTTCAAATTTAACCACCCACACCCATGGGTTGGCCGCCCATCCATAGGCAGGCCGATCAGTGGGTTTAATGGTACTGTCCCAAGTCTGGTGCCATAAATCCCAGGTTTCCTCATAAGAACCAGCCTCCTGAATGCCTTCCATCAACACATTGGCCAACACCATCTCATGCAGCCGCTCCACGCATACGTTTTTGACCTTCAGCCAGATCCTCGCCGCTTCTTTTGGCATATGAATAGATGGCTTCCATTTCCCCGACCAGTAGTAATCTTTCCCATCCGGATACATCGCATCATATTCCTCCAACGTCTGCTCTTTGTACATGTACCCGACAATCTCATCAGATGTTTTGTCTTTGTATAATGGTGCGAACGTTTCCCGGACGTAGAGGACATCATCCGCACAGAAAGGCGGGTTCCAAAGCTTCTCTGCTTCTTTTTTGGAGAAGCTATCAGGGTGCTTAAACTGCTCACCCCAAGACTCCCATGCTTTTTCCGGAGGATAGCCCCAACGTCCTGCTTTAAAACCGGCAGAAATATATGCCAACTGCATACAAGGTTGAGGTTTAATAAGTCTCCTGGTTTCCGTTTTGATTCCATCCAGAACTGCTCGAACCATCGGTGTATTAAACAAGATGGGCTTTTCACGAATATTATTCATAAGAAAATTCCTTTCTTTATTTTTTTATCTCCAATTAATTACAAAGAATTTTTTATACGATGTCCACATACCACCAGCCAGTGCATCGGTCTTCTTCGCCGTTACGTTTATCTTCTTCTGGATCATAGAATCCGGTGTTGATGATGATTTCTTCACCTTGTGAGTTATATAATTGCTCTAACAGATCTGCCAGCGCATTAGCAGAACTTTCTGTTTTACAGAGCAATTCATCTCCCAAACTCCAAACATCTCCATCAGAGTAATCTCGCAACCTTTCAGCGATTTCTTGAAACCAGTCTATTTTTTTGTTGTGTTCAGGCATTGTGTTTGAATCCTTTCAAAACAATTGTAGTTGCTTATATTGTTCTTGTTTATTTTCTGATTGAATTTTATATGCTTGCATTTCAGCCAGGGAACAAGGCGTTTGGTGATTGCAGCAATTTCCAAACAGCTGATACTTTTTGGCACGATCACAATTTGGATCTGCAAAGAAATTCTCATTCACATAGGGCGGAATTGGAACGCCCAGTTCAGCCGGTTCCAGAATTCCATATTCTTTGCAAATAGACCTGATTGTGTTTTTCGCATAAATCATGTGATTCCTCAAAAGATTCATGTTAGCGCCGTCCGCCCAAAAAGGATCTTGACAGCCATGATCTCTGTGATGAATCCAATTTTTCGGTGTTGAACGCAGTATTTTACAGCATTCTGCAATTTCTTTTTGCGGGTCGAATTTTTTCTTACCCATAATCTCCTCCTGTATCCGGAATTGTTCTACTTGCAAAAGTAGGGTTTGAATTTGTTTGCAAACCATCTTCCTGTGCTTACAAAAGCATCTTTCCACTTTTCCCACACGGATTTGTGGATAACAGGGTGGGCAAACTCTTCATAGTCGTCCACAATGCGCCATGCTTCCAAAATGTCCGGAACTTCCTCCAAGGGAATGCTTTGATTCGAACCCTGATAGGTCACTTCCAGCCGTCGTCTGTCAAAGGCGTCAGTCATCAGTTCGGCGAATTTTTCCCGGTTTGCTTCTTGTTTTTGATACCACTCACCAATGCCATCGTATTGATGATTTTGGTAGTAGTGATTTTTTCTTTTCCGAACCCCGCCAATTACAGCCCGAAAGGGCGGCAGCAGTCGGCAGGTATCACGCAGATCGCCATAGATATAACAGCCTGCGTCTGCATCGTCATACCCATAATCAACCCAGCAATAGGGGCATTGGTCGCAATGGTAGTATCCTTTGATATACCAATCTCTCCAATTCTGAATCTTCTTGTTCATAGCAAATTTCCTTTCTTAATCCGGGTAAAGTTCCGCATCCAACAAGGCATATCCAATTGCCTGCAAAACAGTAGGAGCTTCTTCCGCCTCAATGCCGTTATCAATTAAAACCTGTTCAGCCTTGATAATCTTAGCCTCTGTTAATTTCTGTCTTCCAAACTGGGCCAGAAATCGATCAGCTTCTTCCACCAATTCGGATACCAGATAACATCGAAATCCTTCATCGTCATCCACAATGCACAGAATATCCGGATAATGGATTCTGTTTTCGAAATCCCTAAAATTCCAAAGTTTGGTCAATCGATATGCCTTTTCGACTCTTTCCAAGTCCTCTTTCGAGTTGATTCTGAAATAGAGCAGCTCAAAATAATCCATATTGCCTTGAAGGCCGGGCCATTCAGCTTCTGCCCGAACACGAAGATCCTCAACAGATTGTTCGGCTTGCTTTTGTTTCAGTTCATCTTCATAGTCGATGCAACCCAATTTATCATCAAATTCTGTTCCATCAAAGGCCACATATACTTTTCTTCTTTCTGTAACAATTTTCGTTTCCTCACGCATGACAAATCATCCTCTCTGTTTTTATGTTGTATTCATTACTTTCAAAAAAACGATGAAATCTTCTTGCAGGTCTGATCAATTACCTTTTGAATTTCTTCTTTTGCGCTGTAATCACTGATTTCAGCAATGCCCAAAATTTGATTCATGGCATTGCGAATTTTTACAACGATTTCTTTTTCATAAAACGGATCAAACAATCCCTTTTTACGAATTTGGCTATGCAAAAAGAGAAAATCAGTATAGGGGTTATAGGTCAGATACAATGAAGATCCCGGGATTTTGGCTTTTGCAATACCGGTCTTAGAATTTTGAGACAGTTGATGAAAGCCAAATTGATATGCGGCATCTTGGAATGCAGCAACGGCTTTTTTATGATCTTCTGTAAGCACGGGCGATTTTTTACGGTGTTTCTTTAGCTTTTCTGCAAGAAGTAAATTACTGTCAACCCCATCGCAAAAGTGATTCCAGCAAGCTACATGAGCCATAAAATTTTTCAATTTACGCTCTCTTGCTTCCGGAATTGCGTTGCAAATAATGAGATAGTAATTATCTCCTTTTTGGAAATAGTTTCCGCAAATTTCGCACCTGGAATCGTTACTATTAAAACCGTGAATAAAAATATGTCCATTATTCAATTCCCACATAATAATTTCCTCTCTAGTTTGACTTGTCTTTTTTGAGTTTATCTTTTGGGACTAAAAAGAGCTTTCCTTTGTTCCAATCGAATCCTTCCGCCACAAGTTTCACGGGTGAAGAATTGGTTGGGCCAATTGTGGTTTCCGCTAATGGGATTTCAACCTCCAGGTGATCGCAATTTGGATCAATGCTGTTTAGAATTGTTTTTAGTTCTTTGAGTGTCATGAAATTTCTCCTTTCAGCAACCTACGAATCCGTACTCCCCTTCTTCATCCAGGGAATCTGAACCTTCTAAGTAATCTCCTTCAGGCAATGGAATTTCATCCCAATGTTCTTTTACCCAATCCAGTGCTTGTTTTTCTGTTAATCCGTCTGGGACTTCTACAGATTGTTTTCCGTATTCGGTCCAGACCATGTGAAATTCGAATTTTGCCATTTCAATTTTCCTCTCTATTTTTATAGATTGACATTGTTCTTCCTTTTGCTTGTTTTTCACTCCTGTCGTCAAAACCAATGCCTACTAATAGTATGTCAGAGATTATATATTTCAAAATTCGCAATCTTGGTTTTTGTATGGTTATGTGATAAAATAGTTTTAGAACAATTACAATGATTGTTAAATAGAAGAAGGTGAGAACATGGATCGGCTGATATTTCATATTGACGTCAACAGTGCTTATCTGTCATGGAGTGCGGTGAAATTATTATCAGAAGGGAAAGAAGATATTCGCCTTATTCCTTCTGCCGTAGGCGGGGATAAAGAAAAACGAACCGGTATTATTCTTGCGAAATCCATTCCCGCCAAAAAGTTTGGGGTCACCACTGGGGAACCGGTTACTGCAGCGTTGCGTAAATGCCCCAAATTGGTTCTTGTTCAGCCAGATTTCAGTTTGTACGAAAAGAACTCAAAAGCATTTATGGATATCTGTCGGGAATACACACCGATCGTAGAAAAATTCTCTATCGATGAGTGTTTTTTAGATATGACTGGGACACAGACGTTATATCCCAATCCAGTGCAGATTGCAAACATGATAAAAGACAGAATCCATAGTCAATTGGGGTTTACCGTGAATGTTGGAATTGGTCCGAACAAGCTATTGGCCAAAATGGCAAGTGATTTCGAAAAGCCGGATAAGGTACATACCCTTTTCTTCTTTGAGATGAAAACAAAAATGTGGCCATTGCCGGTGGGAGAATTATTTTCGGTGGGGCATAAAACGGCAGAAAAGCTCCAAAAAGAATATATCCATACCATAGGGGAATTGGCTCATACGGATTTAGAACGAGTACAATATATTTTTGGAAAGAAAGCCGGAAAACAGATTTGGGAATATGCCAATGGCATTGATGATTCCCCTGTTTTGTCTGAGCCGGAAAAAGCAAAGGGATATAGTATTTCAACGACTTTGGAACAAGATATTACTTCCATTGAGGAAGCCAATAAAGTTTTGCTTTCTTTGTCTGAGAGTGTGACTCGACGAATGCGAGCAGACCAGGCAAAGGCCAGTTGTGTTTCAGTCACTATTCGAGGTAATGATTTTAAAGACCATTCTCATCAAAAGAAACTTTTCACAGCTACGGATATAACGAGCGAAGTATATTCTTTATCCAAAGATTTGCTATTAGAACTTTGGAAGAAACGGATTCCATTGCGGTTGATTGGCATTTCCTTGACTGGAATTGTCTATGGAGAAGAAAAACAACTGTCGTTATTCTCTGACAAGCAAAAAGAAAAAGCTCGGAAATTAGACCGGGCTTTAGATGGGATACGAAATAAATTTGGTTCTAAAATGGTGGTACGGGGATCTATTATGGATGAGAAGATAGAGGTTGGGAAGAAATATCAAGCGCAGTTAGAAAATCACAAGAAAAATAAATAGAAAAAGAAAAAGGCTCGGAAAAACCGGGCCTTTTTTCTGTGCTGAATATTTTGTTATTTATTTTCCCATTTGAGCTTCTGCCCACAATAAGGGCATCTTGTCATAGAGATACACCTTTGATAATACCCATCATCACAAGGTTCAAACTCAGAAAAGTTTTCCCTACAACGAGGGCATTCAGATGGATGCCATTCCCTTTGAATAACCAGACAAGGATGATTGATCTCATCCAATGCTTTGGCATATCCAGCCTGAAAAGATGAATTAATTTGATTTGTTTGAAGAAAGTCGGATTGAATTTGAGCTTCAATCCAACTTATGACGTGTTCCAAACAAGAAGTTTCTGTCTTCCCTTCCCAGCCATGAATACAGTCTGATTCGAACTCAGTGCAAAATGGTATTACTCCTTGCAGAATTAGTTTTGCCAAATCTTTTTTTGATAGGATGATTTTATCTTCATCCGATGGGAGTAACGCAGATTTTTCCACAGAATTTTCTTCGCTTTGTGTTTCCCAATTTGGATTATTGAGAAGCTTTTTTGCGGTATTTCGTCCTATATCGTTTAGATTATGAATCTCAATAGCGGACTTTGCAATAACAACAACGGAACTATCCAAATAATTTGTTCCTTCATGTCCGATTTCGGAAATAATAATGGCATCGTCTTTCGCTACCAACTGCTGCAGGGTTTCCCAAAAGAGAATTATGTGAGGATCAATATATCCGTTTGGAATAAGTCCTAAAAGATGGTCTTCACAGTAAAAGCCATAATAAGGAACGCCATGATCCATGTACTGCATTGGGACAACAGGATGGTTGTTATAAGTGCGGCAGTTTTTGAGACAATCCGCAAAAGCAGCTGCATCTATCACCCTGAAATAATTGGTTCTGGTTAACGCTTTATATTCGGTCACACTTCTCTTCCTTTCGAATTATGGAAATTGTGTTTAGTAATTCCACGGAAGCAGTGTCCTTCCAGATGATTCTCACCCACAATTTCGTGCCAGTCACACCAGCCTTCCCTGTTATCTTTTGTGTGTCCGCATTCATCGCAGAGCATGATTTGTTCGCCGCAGTGGCGGCAGACTGCCACATATCCTTGTTTATCTGTATCCCAATTCGGATAGATATTCTCCCCTTCACAGAAGGGGCAAATTTCAACAGCTTCTGTTTCTACAATTGTTTTAGTTTTATTCTCCATAATGATTTCCTTTCTTTAATTTAGATTACGCTCTTTTTGGCTGCTAGATAGTCAGCGACTTCTTTTTTCACCATATTATACGGAACAGAGAAAGCATACGCTCCGGCGCCGCCGGTCATGACGTTATTCAGATCCCAATTATCACCATCGGTTCCATTATTGATAATGAGCCAAACAGTATTGGTATCAGCGTCATACTTAATCATAATACCGCCACCATAGATATTGATATTATCAAACAAGATCTCCCCGGCAATATCATTAATGCTGATTTTTTCTCCAGCATATCGGGTTCCCTTTGCCGAAATGGCTTCATGCAACTGTTTTGTTTTTTCTTCCAAATTTCTTTGAGCTTGTATAAGAAGATCATCTTTGGCTTTCGCTTCAATCATCTTTTGTCCTTTTGGGGTGGCGGAGATGTTTTTTGCCTTGACCGAATACCATTCTTCATACATAACTCCAAAACTAAATCCGTCCTGTGAATTGTAATAGCTGGAAATCACTTCATAAGGGGCGCCTTTATACATGAGAGTTTCCCCTTTTTGCGGTCTACCCTCGAAGCCTCGATAGGCCGGTAAAGCAAGAGTTACAATACCGGCATCTTTTTCAGCTTGGAGTTTAGCTTCTTTTTCGGCTTTTTTCTTTTCTGCAATTTTGTCCTTAGCTGTTTGAATTTCTTCATCAAATTCGTAACAGCCTATGTTATGCAATGTTCTTCTACTGCACGATGATAGATGTACCCTTGATCTTGATATTTTTCTCGAAACAAAGTAATCCATTTTTGAATTTCTTCTTGTTTCATTTCTTCTTCTGGTACAACGACCAGTTCAGTTGTAGTTCCATAGCCAGTGTAATCTTTTTCAATGCGGCCACTGATAGTTACAGTATCCCCTTCCTTATAGGAAGAAACACTGTCTTTTAAAATGCGAGCTTTTCCGTCTCGCCCGGAAGGATAATGAATTGTAACTTGGGTCCATTTCCGGCCATGTTTATCGATTGTAATGCTGTGTTGGTATGCCATAGTTTTTTCCTCCGAATTATTTACTCTTATCGTGAGTAAAAATCACGATACCTTTTCTTATTCCAATTGCGCCATTTCTTTTTATGTTCAGCTTTTGTACATCCAAACATTCGAATATAGGCATTATCCATTGTGACTGTATCGGAGTGAAACACAACGCCATTGTATCTACAAAATACAGATTCGCCTCGATTTTTGGCGGTTAACAGCATTTTAACCATTTTATCGAGGCTGGTGTTGTATGGAATTCGAATTTCTTTTTCCACATTAGCTTTCCTTTCTCACTTTTGTGTTTTAATTCGCTGTAAATATTCACAGGCAAAAGCTCCGGAATAATCTTTTAGCCAAACAACCCAGGTTCCGCACATAAGGTGCGGACCCCAAGTTACTTTCCAAAGTTTATTTTGATGTCTTTTTGCTTCAGGGCAATTTACCATTTGGACGGTATCTCCGATACAAATAGAGGGTCGTCCTGAAGGCTGCATATCAATTGGCTGATTGGTTATTTTTTTACAGCTAACAATCGATTTGAGAAAGTCGCCAAAATCGTCAAAACAATCGGTATCCCAAAAAGCTCGATATTTGGCTTTTGAGGCTGTAGTCCCATAGGCAATAATCGGAGGATCGTTTGGTTGCATCCAAGTAAATCGCAGAGCATAACGCATTTGTACCATCCTTTCAAACGGTTGGGAGCATAGAGTTGCGGATGTCCCAATACCGATCGTTCAGTTCTTTCACATCTTCTAACGTTTCTACTCCATCAAAATCCAAAATCTCTATATCCAGATTTTTCGGTGCAGAAGCAAAGATTTCACTAACGAGTCCATCTTCTACAACAATACAGATTTTGATTTTCTGATTATCGCTCATGACAGGCAGTTGATTTTTTGTTAAATCCATATTTAAAATTTCCTTTCTTTTACAAGTCTTCTGCGTTGTGGCGGATCACATGGGTGGGCGAATCGTCCTTGACGTTGCCGTACACACAGGTATAGAGGCCCTCTTTGGAGGATTCATACTCCACACAGGCAAGGCAAACATCTTCTTCTCCGTCTTTACCAACCAAATCCACATAGACGCCGGGGAAATCCTCCGGATCGTCCGTTTTGTGTTTGGCCCACACCTTCAGTTTTCCCAAAGGCGTATCCACGAAAAACTCTCTGGAATTGGATGCAGTAGGGGCAGAAGTTTTAGTCGAACTAATTAGCAGGGCATCGCACAGCTGATACACATCCTTCATCCTATCATGTGTCAGGCAGCTTTCGAGGATATCATAGATGCCGTCAACGATATCTTCCATCGGGACATTTTCGAGATATTCGTCGAGATTCATAGCATCAGTCGATTCTCCGAAATAGAACCAGTTGGGGCCGACATGAAATAAAGCGCTTCTCGCTTGAGGGTCAATCTCCAACCGAACTGCCCCATCTTTTAATCCTTGAGCAATTTTTTCCTTCGTAATCATCAAATATTCCGGCTGCGGAAGCCCCTGCCATTAGGCATGGGAAGTAACAGCCGTTCCTCCTTTCGATTATGCAATAATGCAGGACAATTTACCATTTGAACGGTATCTGAGCATCCAGGTAGCCGTTTCTTACGAGCCATTCGTGAAACTTTTCCCATGCATCATAACTGTTGTCGTTGATCCTTCAAATAGTTTTTAATGCTTTCTCTGAGGTTGCAGATATCGCCGCACAAGTCATTTTCTTGGTTGGAGCATTCTTCCTCTGGGGGAAGGCGATAGCTCAGTTGAACCAATGTGCCAAGTAAATCTGCCAGCTCGTTGCGATCAAAATGTTCGCCTGGATTCAAGCCTTTGTGGCGAATCGAATCAGTAGGGAAATTGTCATTGGCATCACCGTACACACGGGTATAGATTTCCTTTTTGGCGGAATCATACTCGGTGCAGGAAAGGCAGATATCCTCATCCTCTCCAATAAAGTCCACAAAGACGCCGGGGAAATCTTCCGGGGTATCCTTTTTGTGCTTTGCATACACTTTCAGCTTTCCCATAGGCGTATCCACAAAGAACTCTCTGGATGCAGAGGCAGAATCTTCGGATACGATCATAGAATTCAGAATGGTGTCGTAACAGAGATATTCATCTTTCATATCTTCATCTTCTGAAAAGCTCTGAAGGGTGTCATAGATTTCGTTGATGACATCTTCTTGCGGAACTGCTTTCAAAAATTCGTGTGGATTCATTTCTGCAGCGGTTTCTCCGCCAAAATAAAACCAACTGTTTCCAATAAAGCATACCGTTCCAAATCCCATGTTGGGGTCAATTCTAAGTCGAATCATTTCACTTTTGAGTCCTTGAGCAATCTTTTCTTTGGTAATCATAAAGGTATCCTCCTTGCAAATTGTTTTCAGAATCCTTTTTGGGTGGGTGCATCCAGATAGCCGTTTCTGACGAGCCATCCATGAAACTCCTCCCATGTATCATAGTTATTGTTCTGATATTGTGCCGGGCAGACGAAATCACAATGGGAGCAAGTAATTCGCCTTTTAGATGTTCCCGTTCCCCACATGGGATCGTAGTCACCGTACTCACCGACATATAGGCTTCCAACTTCTCCGCATTCCGGACAGGGATAGAGTTCCGTCTTCGGAACCGGAATCTCATCCTGTGCAGCCTTGAAAAAAGTGTCTATGTTTTCAGAGTTGATGCATCCACCCTTTTCGACGGCATTCAGCATAAGCTGCCAAAGCCGAGCATAATCAGTCTTGTATTTCGGTTCAGGCTGGACGAGGGCGTATTCCTTTTTTCGGCGCTTACGTTCTTCCTTTTTCTTCTGGATTGCATCAAGCTGCTTTTGAATCTCTTTGGCAGCTTGTTTTAACTCTTTTTCAGACATTCCATTGATATCCATGCAAAAATCAACCTTCTTTCTGCAGCAGGGCCAGATCTTTCATGATGTGGTCGAAAACATTTTGGGTATAGTTTTGGCCGCGCTTTTCATCTGCTGATTTCCCCGCTTCCGCTTGCTTTTTGATGTCCTCAAAAACGGCTTTCTGAAGTTCCAAAACCTCGTAATCCAAGGGCTTGGCTACGGCCTTAGCAGCTTCTTTGCTGTCAAACACCTCACCGGTATAGAGCGGCCCGATGTTATGCATATCAGCATATTTGGATTGGGACCAGGCGAGCAACATGGTTTTGTCCTTTTGCACAACCATATATCTTGCTGCTGTTGGTTCTTTCTTGTTGAGATCAGACGGGTTATTGAGCAGCCGGTTGATATAATCATTGGCATTTTCGATCACTTCTTCGATGGCATGAGCAACGTAGGTGGAATCCAGCACAAAAGATTCAGTGAACTCCTTGCCGCTTCCGTCTATCACAAACACTTCAAACCAGTTGGTGTTAACAAAGGCGTTGGGATGGCTGTATTGATAATTTGCCAGAAACTGATCATCCGGGATGAGGTTATGGAGCACATTGTAAAATGTGCCATGGTTGCCTTTATCCTCAAGCCGAACGCCTTCTCCATTGTTAAATTTCCCTTCAAAACAAACATCCCCGTTTGCGCAGATACGGAAGGTGAACTCGCCATATTTTACAACCGCCACCTCGCTGCCGTACCAAAGGCAGCACTGATGGTCGGAGTCAATATACTGCGCATAATCCACTTCCGCTGTTTTGGTCGAAGAATCTATGCATTCTTCTGGTACATCCATTGCGTTTCTTTGTTCGAGCAGGTGCAGCTTTGCTTCTTCCAGGGTATCCGCTTTTATTTGATACACCCTCTGAAAAGTTTCCTTTTTCTGAATCCAAAATTCTTTCATGGTAAATTCTCTCTTTCCTGGCGTATTTTACGGTTGTTCGATCAAAATGAAAATCGCTTCTTGCCAGGGGATTTTGGCGTACTCTTCCTGAATTTGATCTTCTCTCAGCTCCGAAAACGCTTTCCAACCAAGCATTTTCTTGACCACATCAGCTGCATCGTCCGGGTCAGCAAACATTAGGTCGCCAATACCGTTTTTGACATAACGCTTAATTTCCACATCGGAGATACATCCAATCCAGCTCTCAAAGGGGGTGGCATCTTCCCCTACTACCCCACTCTGTACCAAGGGGATAACGGGAAGATTGGAATGGGCAAGAATGAGTTGAGCTAATTTTTGATTTACAGTAAGCATTATTTTCTCTCCCTATAAATTGTTTTTTTAATTACACTAAATTTGGCATCGTGCCGCAATGCGGGCAAGGTTTTTGTTCACCATCCATTGAAAAGATCAAGTTGCAATGTTCACACCAGCCCCATTCATCCCCTAGGAATTGCTCATCTACCCACGTTTCTGGATGTTGCCAATCAACAGCATAAAAGCATTCTTTAGCAAATTTCTCTTGTCCATTGCAGAGATTGAGGAAATCCTGATGGGTGTAGGTAGCATCCGAAAGTTCCGGCACATAACAGATCTGATCCGGGTGAAGGAGAAAGGCTTCTTCGTCCTTAAAGATCATTCCCTGCCGGTAATAGGCGCGGTGAATAACCTCATCAGCTTCTTCCGTGAGCGGCGTGTATTCGCCGATTTTTAAATATTCCATATCACAGTACCTCGTAGCAAGGATAATCTTTGTCTTCGCTCAGTTCGCACTTTTTCCAGCTACTTTGTGAATAGACGGAAGAACAATTTAAAATTTTCGGTGCTCGGTTTGGATATTTCTCTTGAAATTTCTTAACGGCCTTCTTTAATGTAGGAGCATATACAATGAGGTAACCGTTTTGATAAGGAAATTCAGGATCTGCCCCGAAAGTAAAATAAAAGGGTTTTAGCTCTTCCATAGAAGAATCGATGCATTCTTTTGGTCCTTCCTCTCTTCCCTCGAACAGATCTTCCCATAGTTTTTCCTTCGCTTCTTTGAGGCTGTTTGCTTTTATGGTATAAATTTTTTGGTAAGTTTCTCGATACCGAATTGTATATTCTTGCATAGTAAAAATCCTTTCATTTATTTTCTTACATTCCTGCTTGGATATATTCATCGTAGCACTGAGAACAAGCGTGGCTGGAATCCAGCTGTCCTCCAAGCTGAGATAAGATATATCCAAACTCAAGGGCCTCTTTTTCGGACTCAAATTCGTAGATGTCGAATTCAGATCCACACGCCCAGCAAATACTCAGACAAAGGCACCATACTCCTTTATCATAGTTTACATAAACAGGAAAATTGCAGCCCTTTTCCAGGCTGTCGCAGTCCAGTTTTTTTGCCTGCACAATCAGATCTCTGATTTTGGAGACATTCATCTGCTGGGTCTTTTTTACTTCCTCCTGAAATTTGTCCTGCACCTCACGAAGCTGTTCAATTTGGTTTTGAGCTTCTTTCAATTCCTTTTGCAGCCGTTTGATTTCCTTCGTTTTACAAAAGCTGATCGATCCTAGTTTTCCAATACGCATATTTCTCAATCCCTTATCTGTTTTTTGGTTTAGGCATTATTATCCTGAAAATACTCTTCCACCGTAGCTGCCAGCATGGCGTTATACGGCACCTCGCAGTCGTGGTTTTTCTCAACCAACGCTGCAAGTTCATCGATAATATTTTCACCGCAAACGTAAGTGGTTCCTTCCAGGAAATCTGTCACATCCTGTTTGATGTGTTTATGGCGCACTTTTTGGAAGATATTTTCCTCCTCTGCGGGGGTTGGCTGTACTTCCGTGTGGCAGATTCGCCAATCGCAAATAAAATCTCCATCTACGGTCATCGTAGCGCTGTTTGCATAGACATTGGCCTCTGCTTTTTCTTCGGTGTCGGAATATTCTTCCAAGAGATCGTTGATATTCTTCAGCATTGCTTTGTATGCATCCTCAAAAGTTGCACACACAGCATCAATGTTGATGCTACAGTCTTCGTAATAAAAATCACATACAACGAATCTTTCCATAAAATAGTTCTCCATGTTTTTAAAGTTATTTGCTTTTAATTACGCGAAATTTCAATTCTAATTTGGATTTGCATCTACATGGATTGTGTCCGCAAGCAGGACACAATCCTTTTTCTAAACGTTTTTGGATTTTATGCCTGTATTTTTCAGATCCTCCAAACGGATCACAGCCAGGCATATAGCAATGTGGGCACATATCATAAGATTTTTGCCCATTCAACTTTATGCCTCTTGGTTTACGGGGTTTTACTTGTTTCATCTTTCTCTTCCTTTTGAATTTCTGCCACATGGCATTCGTAAACACTGATAATTTCAGGCCAACTAGATAAATCCAATAGCCAATCAGCATGACGCTCAAGCTTTTTTAATTCTTCAAGACAATTATCCTTAATATCCATTGTGATTTGGAAACGTATAGTTTTCATATTGATTCTTCCTTTCGTTTTTTTTATTTGGTGTAAGTACGAATGTCATCAAAACCCTCCGATTTAACAGGCTTTTGCAGGTTGTTTGCCATGCGTTGCATTATGTGATATGGAACCTTTCTATCTCTGCGGCAATTTCTTTGCCAGCATTCTTTGAAAGGGACATCGAAGTAACAAGCGATGATATTGGCATTTTTGATTTTACGGATGAAATGGATGCGGTTTTTTTGATTCAAATTGGTTGCATCAAACACAGTATTCTGGCCATTTTGCAAGGAATCTAAAATTCTGTTTTCCACAGTTTGAAAAACGCATTGGTTACAGATTCGTTTATAAAAGCCAGCAGTTTCTTCTTCCTTAACTTCCGGGTGATTTTTCAACCACCGTTTTGCAAAGGGGATGTCATACTGTTTTGCTTCACTGTCAAATAACTCGCCACGAATGGCATCTGAACTGACCACAACTGCATCCAATTTAGCTGCCAAAGTGCTTTTTCCACAACCGGGCAAGCCGACCATAATATACAACGTTGGTTTTCGCATTTGATCTCCTCCGTTTTTAGAGTCTTTTTGTCTTTACTTATTTGATTTCCTCTGTTCGCAGTTTTTCAGCCAAGTTATGAGCCACTTGCCCAATGTTGTTGAGACTGCTGCAGCCATCCTGCCAGGTCTTCATGAATTCTGCCTTTTTCTGAGGATCCGTGATGGACGCCAGTGCAGCTTCATATCTTTCTCGGTCCCGAAAATGTCCAAGCATCATGGATTCCATAGCATCAGCGACTGCCTTTTTCTTTGCGATCAGGCCGTCATCGGGAGTCCGTCCAAAGCGCTTTTGATACCACTCTAAGGCTCCCCCAAACAAAAAGATAGGGACTTTTTCTCCCTCATCTTTTGGTTCTGCCCCATAGGCAGTGCCGAAAATAAAGACAACAAGAGCTGCTGTTTCTAGGTCATCTGCAATAAAGGTATAGGGGTCACTTGGATTAATCAGTTCGTATTCCATTGTTATCTCCTTTCGTTTTTATGCAGAATATTGACGTCGAATAATTTCAACATCAGCATTCCAATAAAGGCGTTTGATTTCTGATACATCGTCATAAGTAACGAGGATGTCTGTTTCCGGAAACTCTTTGTGAAGACTAGTTAAAAGAAAGGCTAATCGTTCGTGGTCTTCCCTGCTAAACGCTAGTGGATATAATGTTTTACTTTTGTTCCAATAAGGCGGGTCTACGAAAAGAGTACTGTTTTCTCCCCAATACAAATAATCAGCAATCAAATCACAGCCATCCATATGGGCAATCTGGATCTGGTCTTTCAACTGATGAATTCGTTGGACTTTTTGGATGAGTGAATCTGGATTCCATCTGGAAAGTAAACGCTCTTGACTTCCTTTTTTTCCGCCTAATGGACCGGCAAAACTAATGCCTGAAAAGCTCAATCGGTTAACGACAAGTTGATACCAAGCCAATTCTTTAATAGAACCGGTTTTACCAAGCAATCGTTTTTGATAGTCCTGATACAAAGAATGTGTTGGGATGATAGAACGAATATTTTCGATTAAATAATCTGGGTTATTTAATACGGTGTGCCAAAAAGCATAAATTCCATCATCCAAATCGTTTAATACAAGATTTTGGATTACTCCGGCATCCAAAAGAGACAAACCCAATGATGCACCACCAGCAAATACTTCCACGAAAGTATGTAATTTTTCATGATTCAGTTTGCTGTACAAATAATCAATGAGCTTTGATTTTCCTCCGGGATACCGAAAAGGAGATAATCTTTTTCGAAAATGCGTATGAGAGAAATTTTGAATTTGTGTTCCGTTTGTTTTGGATTCCAAAAGAAGAAGAAATCGATTTTGATGATGTTCTGGATGGAGAAAAGTATGGCCATCACAATAGGGACACCAAAATCCATCTTTATGAATATTGTCTATTTCGAAATCTTCCAATGAATCCGATTCAAATCCACACCATTGACATTTCAATTTGATCCTTCTTTCTAAATAAAGTATTGAAAGAATGATTTAGCTAAATTTTCCATTCGTATTTTTATTAGAAAATATTCAGCGTACTCCAATCGTCATTCAATCAACCTATTATTAGTATGTCAGGAATTCGGAAAGTCAAAAGAAATAGGTGAAGACAAAATAAAATCCGCCACAGAAAAGGATCTATGGCGGAGAAATATATCATTCCATGTCGTCATCGGATTGGATAATTGCAAAAAGACCTCTGTTTTGGAAATGCTGTCTTGCTTTTTTGAAAAGAACGGTTGTATTTTCATCGAGTGGTGTAATTTCATTTGGATATTGGGAAATATCGTAGCATTGTCCTGATTTGTTGGAAACGGAAATATGGGAAGGATCGCTGCTTTGGTAGAATGTCAAACCATTGAGATATAAATAGTCATCGTTCCAGGAGATAATGCCGTGCTTTGATATACAGGCATTACCTAAGATTGTAATTCCCTCACTGTATCCTAAATCCAAACGGGTTTTTCCATCAACAATAGCTCCGATTACCATAGCTTTGTCTGTAATAAAAGCAGAGCGAATATAAGAATTGCACACAGAAGCCTTGTTATTGATCAAGGAATCACCCTCAATAATGCTGTTATCCACCAAAGCGTGTTCTACGATCAAAGCTGTTCCGCGAATGATTGATTTATTCGAAACTTTCACTCGATCACCAACAAGGGCATTTTCCAATAGCATCGATTTTCCATACACGCTGCCGTTATCGAAAATCCAACAATTTCCTTCTTGAGAGAGATTGGATTCCTCTTCAATCCAGCCGCCCAGATCGCCTTCTTTTACTGTTTTTAAGATAGTATTAAAGGTTTTCATGGCACGGATTCTATGAAGGGTAGTTCCTTGTGGATTGACAAAAGTTTTCTCTGTGATTTCGTATTTTTTTGCCATATAAAATAAGCATCCTCTCAATATAGAATTTTGGCTGTGATGTATTTTTCAATCTATTATTAGTATGTCTGAAAAAAAGAGGAAGTGGAGAAAAAAATAAAAAAATCCGCCACGAATACGCAAAATGCATTGTGGCGGATCTCTTCTAATGAGCTAGATCACTTGTTTGTCAGTTTTCTTTGTTTGCGAGCTGTTCTTGAATCTCAAAATGGGTTTTGGCAAACTGGATTGCATTGAGATACAATTTTGCCCGATATTCAGGGAGCATTTCTTTTACTTTTCTTTCGGCATCATTTACATCCATGCCAAGAAGAAAATCCACATCATCCGTCATGACAGAAACGCCCTTTTCTGTTTTGTAAAATGTGATGTGATCAATCAATTCATCATCAATCGGGGACAAACAGATGTAATCGCCGGTTTTGGATACCGTTGCGTTTCGCCCAATAATCGTTTTCCCAAAAATACGCGCCTCGGTAACAATGGCATTACTGAGAATGCGGGATTCCTCATAAACGACTGCGTTTTTAATCTGCGCCATGTCTTGGACGGAAGCAAAATCCATTATCCGGGTGTCTCCGGAAATTCGAGCGGAATTCATAGCAGAAGAGTGATCGTACATAGCCGATGTGTCGGAAACCACAACCTGGTCGGAAATTTCAGCTTTGCCGTACAGCGCGGCGTCATCCAAAACCCGGCTTTTCCCATACGCTCTCGCATCATCATAGATCCAGCTTCTTCCCTCATGGGAAAGATTGTCCTCACTCTGCACCCAACCACCGAGATCGCCCTTGGTGACAGTATTTCCAAATACATCCTCGAAGGTCTTGAGAGCCTGAATCCGGTGCAAAATGGTTCCATCCGTAAGCTGCATAGTCCGGTCGCCCAAGGCATATTTCTTTTTCATTGAAAAATCGTCCTTTCTTTTTGTGATAGCTCATCTGTTCTCCAAGCGTCTAAACAAATCCAGCTACTATTAGTATGTCGAAATTCCAGGTGTTCAATAGACAAAAAAATAAAACTGCCACAGATACGCTTCTCATTAAATGATTTGTGTATGGTGGCAGTTTTCACTAATGACTAATGACTTTAACTAAACCGGATTTTAAAATAATCTACCGCAATGAGGGTATCTTGTTATATGAGTGAATGCTTTTGGTTCAGGGTTTTCTCTGCTGATAGAAATTCTACATACACATCTTGTTTAGTGAGCAGATTTGCAATTTCTTGATAAGTCATGTGTTTTCCCTTTCCAAATTTTGGGTTTGATGGTTTGTAATGGCTATAGCAGTTTTGCAAGCGGTTGTCAAAATTCACTTTGTTTTTCTTTCACTGGTTGGTATTTTACATAATGGTTTTTGGTGGGAATATATCCCTGCTCTGGATCATAGTCACTTACAAATCCCCATTTTGTCGCTATTTCCCAGAGGTCATCCTCTTTTTCCATAAGCAATTTTTTTCTGGAAATCAGCAAAGGAATTTTAGCAGTACAAACATACTGTATAGTAAGATGTTTTTCTTTTTGGTTGCCTAATTTGGGAACAGTGATAGAAATAGGCTGATCTAAACGAACAGAATTATTTTCCAAATAATGATAATTGATTCCAAAGCGGCGAATAATTTCCTCACAAATTTCAAAACTGGGATTATCAAAGTCCTTGTGAGAAAGAAGATTAAGATATCTTTCGATACTGTTTTTGGCTTTTTTTGATTTTTCTGTGAGAATGGTTTGGTTTTCTAAATAAGCCATGCAGCCAAGCAAAGCGTAAATATCAATGATCGCCTTTGAACCATTAACAATAAATGTGAAACAGCCATAATCATCTGTTTTAATGAATCGAAGCGGATTTGGCAATTTTGTCTTTTGAGCAAATGCTCTTGTGAGATAGACATAGCCATTTCTTCTTCGAATGTTTTCTCCGTTGTCAGCATAAGTAAAATCAAAGCATCCCATAGTTATTTCTCCTTTTTGTTCGTTGATCGCTCATTCCTTTTTGCTTTTATCACATAAGTAATTCCAATTGGGGCAAATATCAAAAACCAAATGGCGGAAATGATAGAGAAAAATATAGAGGGTGGTTTTGATAAAATTGCACCAAATAAGGAAAGACAGTTGAATAAGCATATTGCAGCAATGTTGCTAATGTGGCAATAGCGGGAAGAAGCGACAAGGCAATTAAAAATAGTCCTTTTGTCTTTTTATCTTTTTCCCTTTCCTTCTTGTTTAGAGCGTTTAGTTCTTGTTCGAGCAAAGAAAATTTGTCCATTTTATACCTCCCTTTATTTTCCATTTGTTTTGACTGTCCGATAGCAATATCCCTTATTCGGAATTTTTACTTTCATAATCTTTCCAGTTTCAACTAATTGGTCCAATAACTTTTTGGTGAATGTCTGTTCGGGATCGGAGCTGGTGTATGTAAGATAATTGGTGAGACGTTTTACATTAAAAGATTTAGCTACATTGAAACAAGCCCCTTCGCTTCGAAACAAATCTTTTCGTTTGGTCGTGAAAGCATTTAATAAAGCCTTTTCAATTTCCGGCTGTTTGCGAACCAAATACTGCTGGTATTCAGTATCATTCCAGTCCATCAGTTCATCGTAAACATCTCTCCCAACAAATCGATATGGGCAAAGGGCAAATGTTTCAAAAGATTTATCTGTGAGGATGTTTTCAACCTCGTGGGACTTCAAGATGCTTTCTTCGACCGGCCCACTAAGAGCAGTCGGATGGCAATAAAGGCGTGTCTTCCCTTTCGTGATTGTTGGGCAAGCACCTGACATTTTCGGCTCATGGTATTCCCATCCGTTTGCAGTAAAGCGTTTTTTGATTTCGCTATAGAACGCTTCCGCCCGTTCTTTTGAAATGCCATTTGCGGTATAGCCAGTGTTTACTCGATAAAAAGTGTGAAAGTATTTTTCGTGTGTCATAATGAATCCTCCGTATTTTTAATTATCAGCATTAATTGTTTTTACTTGTTTTCTGCTTTAATTTCATTCAATTTTTCTTCCGCCTCTTCACGGGTTAGGAAAACAGCTCTGCCTAATTCTCCTTTTCCCACGCCGTAAGCCCAGATCATAATCTTTCCTTCGTGGGTGAGATAAATTCCATGGATCGTTCCTGCGACGATCTGTTTCTCATGATGGAAATGCCGAATTAAATATACAGTATCCCCGATTTTGCAGGGAAGAGAGTAACAGGATGATTTCTCTTTCTCTTGTTGCAGAAGGGCAGATTTACATTCTTCCAGTATTTCAGTTACTCCATCTACAACCTCATCAATGGGGCTTTCCTCATACATTTCGATGAAATGATCAATTTTTTGAACGATGTTTTCCATACACATAATTCCTTTCTTTTTTAGTGATTGTCATTAGTCGAAATTTCTCCAACCGTCTTGATACAATCCTATATTTAGTATGTCAGGAAATAAAAATAGTAATGTGAGGATTTCTTTTTGGCAAAACCAAAGAGCTATTTTAGTTTTGACAGAATTGGTGGGTCTATTTTATTTGGCAGTGTTTATTACATATTCAAACAGCCAAATATAATTGGATGCATTAAAAAGAGGATGAATCAAAACGTTTGTGATATCTATCTTTAGTATGTTCAAAAAGTGGATTTGCCTGAATTTTGTGTGAATCGATTTTATATTTGTTCGTTGAGACCAGAGAAGAAAATGGATTTGGGAGAGAAACAAACAAAAAAAATCATTGTAATACAGATACGGCCCTCATGTTTCCATTTTAGGTTTTGCTAAATGATTTCGTGCATTGATTTGGTAATTTGAGATAAAAACATTATTTGGGAAGTACGATAGAAAAGATAGCGTTACTGGGAGAGAAAAAACGTTATTTGGAATAACACTATTTTTGGAAAAATGATTGTAAGAATAATTTGGTTCTGATGGGACAATCAATTTGCTCTTATGTGGCGGGTATTAGAAATAAATTGAATTTGATTTGCGCGAAAACATTGGATTATTGTAAGGAGGCTACAGCGAAAAGGAGCTGAAATAAAGAAAAGAAATAACAGGTATATAAGATTGGTTTGCACTGTATAGCTTTTTATTTTCAGCTTATGGTCGTCCAAATAAAAAGGATTGGATACAGAAACTCCCAACAAACAGTGAAAAGGAAAAATCAAAATGTTTGAAAATTGGAAGGAAGAAAAACGAAGAATTGAATTTGCCTTTTGAAATAGGTATTGGTGGTTTTGAATGGATGGAAAATTTGGATTGGTTTTGTGTGAAAATAGATATGGGATTGGGGGTGAAAAAAGGAAAGGAATTGGAAAGGAAAGGGTGGGTTGAGGCAATTAGATTTGGTGGAAGGACAAAATTTCAAAACGTGAGAAAAATAGGTCTATGAGTGAGAAAATGAGGTCAAAAAAGTATCAGCGGTAGGTTTTTTTCGGGCGATTGGACTTTTTTCTCCCGATTCTTAGGTTTTTTTCATTTTCCTTTATACTTTCCTTTAAAGAGGGGGAGGTTTTCGAAAAAGTACCCCCTCGGACAAAAAAGTCCCCCCTGAAAGAAAATGGGCGTGAATTTAGAGATTCGAAAAGGCTCCAAAAAAGTTTGAAAACGTTAGACTTTTTGCAGTAGAAAATCTATCTCGCTTATAGAAAATGTCCATATGGGTTATCCATGAACATACTGTATGGACAAAATTATAAAAAGGGATATGTCGTATGGATAAATTTATGCCGAAAGGACATACAGGATGGACAAAATAAAAATGGATATACGGGTTATCCATTTTTAGAAAGGCGAATGTGTTTGTTCTTGAGAAAAGGGATATATGGTATGTCCCTTTATAAAAAAGAAAAACCGCAGCAGGATTTAACCTGCTACGGTATTAGTGGACGAGGCCGATCGATAATTAGTCCTTTTCTTTCTTTTCTTTGGCTTCGATTTGTTTGCTAAGTTCGGCCACACGCCGGTCGCTTTCTGCGATCTCTTCCGAGGTGAAGAGTTCTCTGCGAACATCATCCCAATTTGCGCCGACAGGAGTGATTTTGCTCATTTGACATCGAACCTTTCTAAAATGTATTTACACTATTAGTATGTCAGAAAATGATCGTGGGTAGAGTCGGAACAGTTGTGCATTATTGCTAAGAAACGTGAGCAAAGATTGTTGACCTTTCCGATTGTTTTTATAACAATTATGAATATAATAATAAGTGCAGACCTTCAACTGCCAGTGCCATAACGGTGCTGTATTCTCCTGGGGGACCAGGAGCGAATAAAAACCCGTTAATAACGGGAAAGACTCAAGGGACCAGACATATAAGGTGAGAAGCATTTTGAGGTTATTTGAGTCGGGGAGCAGTTTTGTGAGGTGAGCTGCTCCTTTGTTCTTGCAAAATAAAGCCCCTGGATTTGGCTTACTCCTGATGATTGGAGGGCTGACTACCAGGGGTTTGTTTATGGTAACATCACTACTACAGCTATAGTATACAAAACAAAGATATAGAAGTCAACATACAATACAATTATTATTGTATGGGTTAATCTTGACATCCCACAGCTCACGAGTAGGCTTTCTCGCTAAGTTTTTTGTAAGAAATATGAAAGGAGAGCTATAAATCAATGTTGTGTCCAAGTTGCAAGAAAGAAACGCCGGATGGAAGCACGTTCTGTCAGTGTTGTGAAGCAAAACTGCCTCAGATGAAGCGGTGTGTACATTGTGGACAGCCGCTTCCCTTAAACAGTATGTATTGCAGTCGATGTGGAGGGAAGCAAACGACAGAAAATCAATGTATGTATTGTGGGAAAAAGATTTTGCCCAATGCCCCATTTTGCCCATATTGTGGAAAGAAGCAGGTTCCTGTTTATCATTATATTTTTACTCGAACTGAGTTTCGCGAGGACGAATTTATTTATAGTATAAATTTGTGGTTAGCCCAGCATCGAAGTATCGCAAATGTGAAAGCTTTGTTTGATACGGGAACACGGGTAGGACCTTTTGTGGATAGAGCCGTTTTAAACAGGGTTGTTATTCAATATGAGATTATCCAAAACGGTTGGAACAAATATCAATATGCAATTGAAGATGTTTCGACGATCAATCTTGGCATACCGGGAGTAACATTAAACAGTGCGGAAGATTTATTAAATTACTGGAAATCTACCCATCCGTGGGCTATTGTGACCAAGGCTTTCGGGCAAAAGTATGCCCGTGGCAAAATGTCTTCGATGATGCTGGGCGGAATTATGGCGGTAAATAAGAATCAAGTATATGTCTTGTATAAATTTAGGCCAGAAGATCTGCCTAAAGAGGAGTTAGAGCAAAGAGCTTTGTCAGAGCAAAACTAGAAATAAAGACAACAATTCAAGAAAGGATGTTTCTTATGGATATAAAAGAATAGGCTTTTTTAGGGAATAATGAATTTTACACCGGCAGACTACAAGATTTGGCAACAAATGACCTACCTCCAGAGAAGTGGAGTTACGCAGGAAAAATGACTTTGGAATATTGAAAAATTATTTGAATTTTACTTTTGGAAAATTATGGGAAGAACGAAACGCAGAACATAGCGACGAGAACAAACAAAAATACATTTACATGAATGATAAAGTGGCCTGCTTTAACACAGGTTTGTATGATAAAACATGGCAATCAAATATATTTTTGTTGCATTAAAAATCCAATTGATGGATTTCAGAAATGGAGATTTACGGCTTTTCATAATAGCTATACAATAAAATATACAAATATCCAAAACAATATTGTGTCAAACTTGCAACGGGCAAATTACTTTGCAGACCCTAGTGCTTTAATATATAATATAAAACTAGATATACTTCCTCAATGGAATCACATTTTATATGATGAAGAAAATTATTTGCGTATTCCAAAACAAGTTCGTGCTAATGGAAAAGAATTTTGTCAAAGTCTAATTAATGGAGCAATACAATCTGTTAAAAAGCGTATACAAGCCAACTATAAAACTGTAGTTCCCCAATATTATAATGGAAAAATTCAATTGTTGGCTCCATTATATCTAACAAACGCAGAAAAACCAGATTTAGCTTTGGTTTTATCTTTAAGTAATGATAAAACTGCTTATTATGGGCATACCTGTTTAACGATTGAAATGGCATATAATAATGCACGTTTGATCGCTCGTCCTGATAGTTATTGGTTGCAGCCATAAAAATATGTAGGTTTGTCAAACATATTGGACAAGGAACTCGAGAGGAGAAAGCCAATTAAGAGGTCTCATAGGGAAGTTATTTGA
>PPYE01680169.1_pt1 | contig 40290 bp, 33 predicted proteins | sample 1559881 | NCBI WGS metagenome assembly PPYE01 (sample SAMN08240022, study PRJNA423297) | Human gut metagenome, whole genome shotgun sequencing project. | reverse complement strand
AATCTATATTGTTCAATTTATACATATAAGTGGGCGGAAAATTGTTTAAAAAAGAGAATTCATTTGGAAAATATGGAAAAATGTTAGGCAATGCTGTAAAAATGAAAAGTATAATGTCATAAGAAGACGGTAAAATATAGATAAAAAAACGGTGAAACAGTGAAAAATAGAGTAAGAACATATAAAAACATATATAAAAAAGACAAAAAAACAATAAAAAACATAGGAAATACACAAAAGACATAACATTTAACCATATTTTTAAAACATACACCCATTTATCATTTTGACATATTTTCGTATAATAGCCTCAACGATCAGGGAGCGGAAACGAAGGAACAGATCCCTGATAAGATCTCATCATAAGGAGGAAAAATATATGAAATTCAGAAAAGCAATGGCACTCTTACTGGCAGGTACAATGGCACTGTCCATGGCAGCATGCGGTGGCGGAAGCTCAAGCAGCTCATCCGACAGTTCATCATCCGATGCAGAATCCACAGATTCCACAGACAGCTCTGACAGCTCAGATGTCACACTGTCCGTAACCATCTGGGATTCCAACCAGGAACCTGGACTTACACAGATCATGAACGATTTCACAGAGAAGACCGGCATCAAAACAAAAGTTTCCGTTGTTAAATGGGACGAGTACTGGACACTGCTGGAATCCGGCGCACAGGGCGGATCTTTACCGGATGTATTCTGGATGCATTCCAATGAAAGTGAAAGATACATGTCCAATGATATGCTGTTGGATCTGACAGATAAAATCGCAGACAGCAGTGAGATCGATCCGGCAAATTATCCGGAAGATATCTGGGGACTGTATACATACGATGATAAATACTATGCAGTGCCGAAAGATGTAGATACCATCGCACTGTGGTACAACAAAACACTGTTTGATGAAGCCGGACTGGAGTATCCTACCGCAGACTGGACCTGGGATGATGTAACAGAAGCAGCAAAGAAACTGACAAAAGATGACGGAAGTCAGTATGGTCTTGCGATGGGAAATGGAAGCAACCAGGATGGTTATTATAACATGGTTTACGATAACGGCGGATACATCATCAATGATGACAAGACACAGTCCGGATGGGACGATCCGAAAACCATTGAAGCAATGCAGACCATGGAAGGATGGATCAATGACGGTGTAATGCCTTCTCTGGAAACCATGTCTGAGAACGGTAACGACGTTCTGTTCGAATCCGGTAAAGTTGCCATGATCACACAGGGTTCCTGGATGCTGGCTGCATACCGTGACAACGAATACACAGCCGCAAACTGTGACTGCGTAGAACTTCCGAAGAGCGCAACAACAGGAAGAAGAGCATCTATCTATAACGGACTCGGTTGGGCAGCATCTGCAACAACCGAACATCCGGATGAAGCTTGGCAGCTGATCGAATACCTGGGATCCAAAGAAGCTCAGGAAAAACAGGCAGAACTTGGAGTAACAATGTCCGCATATACAGGAACATCTGATGCATGGGCAAAATCCGCAGACTTCAACCTGCAGGCTTATCTGAACATGATGGATGACATGGTAATCAGACCATACTCCAGAACTACAGTAACATGGGAAAATGAAGACAGTGAAATCATGAAAGACGTATTCAGTGGTGACAAAACCATGGAAGAAGCTTGTAAAGCAATGGCAGATCAGATGAACGAATGCCTGGCAGACGAGCAGTAATTCGACAGTAACTGGAAAAATTAAGCGTAACCAAAGAGCAGGCAGGTTCGAAAGAATCTGCCTGTGTTTGAAAAAAGGAGTGAGTAGTTTGGCAGGTAAAGCGAAAGTGAAAACAACCGGAAGACAGCGAAGCGAATTTTTATGGGGCTGGCTGTTTATCCTTCCAACCGTGATCGGTCTGGTTGTATTAAATATTATCCCGATTTTCCAGACAATTTATCAGAGCTTTTTTAAGACCGGTGATTTCGGTAAAGGAAATATCTTTATCGGTTTTGAAAACTATAAAAAGGTATTCGGAAGTGCGGAAATCTGGCAGGCACTGATCAATACCTTCAAATATGCGATCGTAGAAGTTCCGTTTTCTATCTGTATCGCACTGGTTCTGGCAGTTCTGCTGAACAGAAAGATGAGAGGAAGAACTGCATATCGTACGATCATTTTCCTTCCGATGGTTGCAGCTCCGGCAGCAGTAGCCATGGTCTGGAGATGGCTGTTTAACTCGGATTTCGGTCTGATCAACAACCTGTTCCATGTACATACAAAATGGATCTCGGATCCGAAAATTGCAGTATTTTCCATTGCGGTGATCGGTGTCTGGTCGATCATCGGTTACAACATGGTACTGTTTATCGCAGGTCTGCAGGAGATTCCGCATGACTATTATGAAGCAGCCGAAATTGACGGAGCAACCGGCGTAAAATGTTTCTTTAACATTACGATCCCGTTGTTATCCCCTACCATTTTCTTTGTTATGATCACACGTATCATCGGCTCCCTGCAGGTATTCGATCTGATCTACATGGTAATGGAAAAATCCAACCCGGCACTGGAAAAGACACAGTCTCTGGTATTCCTGTTCTATAAATACACCTTTACGAACAAGAATGTCGGATACGGTTCCACGATAGTTATCCTGTTGTTACTTATCACCCTGATCATTACTGCAATCCAGATGGTTGCTCAGAAAAAATGGGTATTCTACAATTAGGAAGGAGGAAGCAGTATGGACAGCATGAAAACAAAACAGACAGTGATTAATGTCCTGATCCAGGTCATTATGATCCTTGTATCAATCACGATGTTAGTTCCATTTTTATGGATGATTTTAACAGCATTTAAAACAGTAACAGAGGCAACCAGTGTGAATCCGTTTGTCATCTTCCCGAAAGAGTGGAGAACGGACGCGTTCAAGGAAGTTATCAGAAATATGAACTTCCTGCTGTTGTACAAAAACACGCTGCTGATGATTTTCTTCCGTGTACTCTGTGCGGTCCTGACCGCAACCATGGCTGGTTATGCATTCGGACGTCTGCATTTCAAGGGAAGAGATTTCTGCTTCTCCCTGGTACTACTGCAGATGATGGTTCCGGGACAGATTTTCATTACACCACAGTATCTGATGGTAAGTAAAATGGGAATGTTAAATACGATCTTTGCTCTGGTATTCCCAGGTATGGTAACCGCATTCGGTACCTTCCTGCTTCGCCAGGGTTATATGGGACTGCCAAACGATCTGGAAGAGGCTGCCCGCCTGGATGGATGTAACATCGGACAGACCTTCCTGTATATCATGGCTCCGCTGACCAGATCAAGCATGGTAGCACTTGGCATCTTTACTGCAGTGTTTGCCTTCAAAGATCTGATGTGGCCAATGATCGTTAACACAGACAAAGATATGCTGGTACTTTCTTCTGCACTGGCTAAAATGCAGGGACAGTACAGCTCCAAATTCCCGGAACTGATGGCAGCATCCCTGATCGCCTGTATCCCGATGATCGTTCTGTACATGATCTTCCAGAAACAGTTTATTGAGGGTATCGCAACCAGCGGTGGTAAGTTATAATAAATATAAATCAAGACAAAGCCGGCGTGACAGGTATGTGCGTCGGCTTATTCTGAAAGGAGACAAGAAGAAAATGGCAATTGTATTTCACAAAGAGAGCAGATGTTTTCATCTGTATAACGACGAAGTAAGTTATATCATCCGTATCATGGAAAATGAGCAGTTAGAGCAGTTATATTATGGAAAGAAAATTCATGACAGAGAAGATTTTACGTATCTTCATGAGGAGTGCATGCGCTCCCAGATGTCCATCTGTGTTCCGGAACCGGGCATCCTTTCCATGCAGTATACCAAACAGGAATTCCCAACCTATGGAACCGGTGATTACAGAAGCCCGGCACTGACGATCGTACAGGAGAACGGAAGCCGGATCGTGAACTTTACCTATGCATCCCATGAAATTTATAACGGAAAGAAAGACATTCTTCCGCTGCCAGCTACTTATGTGGAAAATGAAGATGAGGCGCAGACCCTGGAAGTCACTCTTCACGATGCAGTGATGGATACCGACCTGATCCTTTCTTATACAATCTACGAAGCGTATCCGGTGATCACAAGAAATGCAAAGATCTGCCACAAAGGAAGTGAGAAGATCGTTCTGGACAAGATCATGAGTGCCAGTGTGGAATTCAATGATATGGATTATGAGATGGTACATCTGTCCGGCGGTTGGGCGAGAGAGCGTTATGTAAAAAACAGAAAACTGGAGATGGGTATCCAGAGTATCCAGAGCCTGAACGGTACCTGCAGCGGCGCGGAACAGAATCCGTTCCTAGCACTGAAACGTCCGCATACCACAGAAAATCAGGGCGAGGTATATGGATTCAGCCTGGTATACAGCGGCAATCATCTGGGACAGGTAGAGGTTTCCACCTTTGACATGACCCGTGTGATGATGGGTATCAACCCGGAGAACTTCAGCTGGGAACTGACACAGGGCGAATCCTTCCAGACACCGGAAGTAGTTATGGTCTACAGCGATCAGGGACTGAATAAGATGAGCCAGGCTTATCACAGAATCTACCGGAAACGTCTGATGCACGGAACCTGGAGAGATCAGGCACGCCCGATCCTGTTAAACAACTGGGAAGCTACTTATTTTGATTTTAATGAAGAAAAAATCCTGAATATTGCGAAAAAAGCAAAAGAAGCAGGTGTGGAACTCTTTGTTCTGGATGACGGATGGTTTGGTGCAAGAAATGATGATTACCGTGGACTGGGTGACTGGTATGTCAATCTGGAAAAACTGCCATCCGGTATCAGTGGTCTGTCCCGAAAAGTAGAAGAACTGGGACTGAAATTTGGTCTGTGGGTAGAGCTGGAGATGGTCAACAAAGACAGTGATCTCTACCGTGCACATCCGGACTGGATTATCAGCGCACCGGAGCGTTTTGAGTCTCATGCAAGACATCAGTTTGTTCTGGATTTCTCGAAAAAAGAAGTGGTTGATTATATTTATGAGATGGTGGCAAAAGTAATCCGTGATTCTTCGATTTCCTATATTAAATGGGATATGAACCGCTATATGTCTGAGCCTTACAGCAAAGGAACTGATCCGTCCCAGCAGGGAAAAGTGATGCACAGATATATTCTGGGTGTGTATGATCTGTATACCAGACTGACCACGGAATTCCCGGAGATCCTGTTTGAGTCCTGTGCAAGCGGCGGAGCGAGATTTGATCCTGCCATGCTGTATTTTGCACCACAGACATGGACCAGTGACGATACCGATGCCAGTGAGAGAACAAAGATCCAGTATGGTACTTCCTATGTCTATCCGATCGTCAGCATGGGATCCCATGTATCTGCAGTACCGAACCACCAGTTATACCGGACGACACCGATCGAGACGAGAGCAAATGTCGCTTACTTTGGAACCTTCGGTTATGAACTGGATCTGAATCTGCTCAGCGATGCGGAGATGGAAAGTGTCAAAAAACAGATTGCATTTATGAAAGAATACCGGGAACTGATCCAGGTGGACGGAGATTTCTACCGTCTGTTGAATCCGTTTGAAGGAAATGAGACGGCATGGATGGTTGTTTCTCAGGATAAGGCACAGGCAGTGGCAGCACTGTATCAGAGACTGAACAAAGTCAATGCCTCCTGGCTTCGCCTGAAACTGGAAGGTCTGGATCCGGATGTAAAATATCAGGTAAGCTGTGATCTGACACCGTCCTCTTCTTTCAACACAGAACTGGCAAAACACTACGGTTACGAGGCAGAAGGAAATCAGGTAAAAACATATGAAGCATACGGGGATGAACTGATGCGTGCAGGTATCCCGGTTGACAGACAGGATCTGAATAAAAAAGGTGGAGATTTTGCTTCCTTACTGTATACAATTAAGAAAGTGGATTGATAAGAAATGAAACATGTATCAGATTATACCAATTCTGCCAGATTCCGTGCTCTGGAAGATCTGCAAAAGGATTCGGCAGACCTGTGTCTGAGCTACTGTGGCTGGGAATATTGTGATCCCGGTCACAGATATGGTCCGAATATGCGTACCACGTATGTATTGCATATTATCAGGAGCGGCAGGGGAACACTGGAGATTCATAATCAGAAATATGTACTGACTGCAGGTGATGCGTTTCTGCTCAGCCCGAATATGGAAGCCTGGTATGAGGCAGACAGGGAGGATCCCTGGTCTTATATGTGGGTTGGAATTACCGGGTATCGTGCGAAGGAATATGTGGAACATGCAGGATTTACCAAAAGAGCACCGATCCGCAGGGTGAACTGCGAGAAAGAACTGAATACTTATATTGATGGTATTCTGGAAGCACATCAGCTTTCCTACACAGATGAACTGAAACGAAATGGCTATCTGATGCTGTTTTTTGCAACATTGATGGAAGACTACAAAAAGACGGTTCCGGGTATGGCCAATCAACATTCCTACCCTGGGGGGGTTTATGTGAAGCATGCAATGGATTATATTGCCTATCACTATCGGGAAAAAATCAAGATCAATGAACTGGCAGATTATATCGGCGTTAACCGAAGCTATCTTACCAGCAGTTTTAAGAAGGCAATCGGCTGTTCGCCACAGGAATATCTGGTGAATCTCCGGATGGAAAAAGCAAGAGAGATGCTGCGAAATACCGATATGCAGATCAATGCCATCGCTGCAGCGGTAGGATATCAGGATCAGCTGGCATTTTCCAAGATTTTCAAACAACATTTCGGTGCCAGCCCAAAAGCTTACCGGGAGATGGGAGAAGAACTTCAGCTTGTAAGTAAGAAAGGGGATTATTCGTCGGTAGGGCGTTTATAGAGACAAAGGGAGAAAAATATGGAAGAACGAAAAAAAATTTACATGGGTGTTCCTTCTTTTATCACAGTAGAAACAGAAGATGGTAGCTGGATAGGAGAGAAGGATGCGCAGAAAACTGAAAAAGATGACGTTAAGGTAACATACGAAACCACGCCGGAGACAGAAGAAATCTGGCTGACCGCGGATCAGACAAAAGTGAAAACAATCAAACTCCGCTGGAATACACCGGTAAACAAAAAATCACGGATCCTCGGAGGATCCTGGGAGAGAACGTACGGGGATGTGGACTGGAAAGGTATCAGCGGCAGTCGTTTTATGCCTTGGTATTTTCTGGCAGCAGCCGGAGAAACTGTGACAGGGTATGGAGTAAAGGTAAGACCTTCCGCCATGTGTTTCTGGCAGGCAGATACCCGTGGAATCACGCTGGTGATGGATGTACGCTGTGGCGGTATGGGTGTGACACTTTCCGGGAGAAAACTCCGGGCAGCACAGATCGTGGCGATGCAGACGGAAGGGATGAGCACCTTTGAAAGTGCCAGAGAGTTCTGTAAAGTAATGTGTACCGACCCGATCTTACCGGAGTATCCGGTTTATGGAAGCAACAACTGGTATTACGCTTATGGGGATAGTTCGGAAAAAGAGATCCTGCAAGATACCGACTATATCGTGGCGCTGACCAAAGGCGTGGACAATCCGCCATACATGGTGATCGATGACTGCTGGCAGGAACATCACCGCCTGAATGAGTACAATGGTGGTCCATGGAAAAAAGGAAATATAAAATTCCCTGATATGGGTGCACTGGCAAAAAAACTGGAAGAAAAAGGCGTACGCCCTGGCATCTGGGTTCGATTCTTATTGAATGAAGAAGAGACGATTCCTCAAGAGTGGAGATTATCCCATAACGATTGTCTGGATCCTTCCCATCCGGGAGTCCTTTCCTATATTCAGAAGGATGTGGAAAGGATCTGTAACTGGGGTTATACACTGATCAAACATGATTTTACCACTTTTGATATCTTCGGAAGGTGGGGCGTGGAGATGAACCCGTTCCCGACAGAGGACGGATGGCAATTTTACGATACTTCAAAGACCAGTGCGGAGATTGTAACCGGACTGTACCAGGCAATTTATGAGGCTGCGAAAAAGCACCATACTCTGATCATGGGCTGTAATACCATTGGCCATCTGGGGGCAGGTCTGATGCAGCTGCAGCGAACCGGAGACGATACCAGCGGGATCACCTGGGAGCGAACCAAAAAAATGGGAGTCAACACACTGGCATTCTGTCTGCCACAGCATGGAACCTTCTTTGATATTGATGCAGACTGCGTCGGTATCATGGGTCCGATCCCGTGGAGCCTCAACCGCCAGTGGGCAGATGTGGTTGCGGAGTCCGGAACCTCCCTGTTTGTCTCGGCAAAACCGGGGGTGCTTACAGCAGAAGAAAACGAAGAACTGCACCAGATTATGTTAAAAGCATCCCGACAGGATCATCACAAAATCCCGTTAGACTGGGAAGAAACCGACTGCCCGGAAGTGTGGGGAGACGAAGAGGAAGAAGTAGAATACAACTGGTACGAAGAAGCCGGACCGGTAGCAAAAGGAAATGACCAACTGTATCATGCGTATATTCCGCTGTCATAAAATAAATGAGTGATTGCAAGAGGCGAAAAGTTTTTAAAAGGCTTTTCGCCTTTTGCCTGATATAAAACAGATTATTTTAGTGAAAGTAAAAAAATAATCCTGTATAAGATGAAATATTAGAATTTGCAAAGTGTACGGAGAATAAACGGAACTGACAAAATAGTATGGTATATGGAAATAAACAGGTGTATAATGCAGGGCAGAGACCGTGAGAAACACGGGTGCACCGGGAAAACTTAAAAGAAAAACCGGGTGCAAAAAGAAAGGACGAATGAAAATGGACATGACGAGAATAGAAAAAGTAATCGAAGACATGCGCAAGATGAATCTGGAACAGTTTCTTGTGACAGATCCGATGGCTGTGTATTATCTGACCGGACAGTATTATGCATGTGGAGAACGTATGATGGTTCTCCGACTGGATGTGGAAAAAGAGCCGGTACTGGTGATCGGAAAGCTGTTTCCGCAGGATGAAGAAAAACTGGGAATCAAAGTCGTATACTTTGATGATACCGATGACTGTGTGGAAGTTCTGACTTCCCATATGAGAAAAGGCGGAAACATCGGTATCGACAAAACCTGGCCGGCGCGGTTCCTGCTTCGCCTGATGGAACTTCAGGTGGGAGATGCGTATAGTAATGCATCCACGATCATAGATCATATCCGCCAGATCAAAACAGAAGAAGAGCAGCAAAAGATGCGTGTGGCATCCCGCTGTAACGATACCAGTATTGAAGAACTGATCCCGCTTGTAAGCAAAGGAATGACAGAAGCGGAGCTGGGAGAAGAACTCCTGAAAATCTATCTGAAAAACGGTGCTCAGGGACATTCCTTCGAGCCGATCATCGCGTACGGCGCCCATGCAGCAGATCCGCATCATGAAACAGACGATTCCAAAGGAAGTTATGGCGATGCGGTAGTCCTGGATGTGGGATGCCTGGTCAACGGATACTGTGCTGATATGACAAGAACTGTATTTATCGGAAAAGCCAGCGAAGAGGCAAAGAAAATCTATGCGATCGTCAAAGAAGCCAACCGCCGCGGTATCGAAGCTGCAAAACCGGGTGCAAGATTCTGCGACGTAGACCGTGCAGCCAGAGACTACATCGAAGAACAGGGCTATGGCCAATACTTCACCCATCGTACCGGACACAATATCGGATTGGAAGTCCACGAGTTTGGCGATGTCTCCTTCACCAACGAAGAAGTCCTGAAACCAGGCATGTGCTTCTCAGTAGAACCGGGCATCTATGTCCCGGGTGGCATTGGCGTAAGAATCGAAGACCTGGTCCTGATCACCGAAGACGGTTGCGAAGTCCTGAACCACTTTACGAAAGATCTGATTGAGGTTGAAGCATAGCAAGTAAAAAAATGTGCTCCCTGAAAGACAGGTAATCTGGGAAATCATCTACATAGGAAGGGAATCTGGTGAAAAGCCGACTTGCCCTCTGCGATATTATATTAAAAAGAAATAGCAATCACTTGGCATGGGTGATGCTATTTCTTTTTGTTATATGCTTATCTATATAAGACAGAAATAAGAAATCCGCAAAAAACATGAGTAAGTAGCCAAAATACCTTTTGCCCCCAATATCATGGTAATTTGAATTTACAAGATTTCGGTTTCTATAGTTTCAGCCAAGAACAGCATCAGGCAGGGATTTGCTCTGCAGGCAGCACTTTGTGGGCGCTTAGGGGAAGCTTTGAGATCCGACGCTTACGCAGGCTTTCGCGAGGGTCAGCTGACCCTCGTGAATCATAGCCGGAGTTAGCGGCTAGCTCAAAGTTCCCCTGCCCACGCTGCCAGCAGAGCAAATCCCTGCCTGATGCGTCCGCCTTGAAAAATCCCTCCAACAATTATTTCTTTCAATTCCCTGTTGACATATCCTGTATAATTGTATACAATCATACAAAGATACAGAAATACAGGTATGCAATACAAAAATAAAGAACAAAAGCACAGAATCAATCTGGAGGCAACTATGGAATATCAGGAACAATCCCTGGGGGGCCAGATCTTCAACCGGATCCGGGACGACATCTTATCCGGAAACTACACTCCCGGTGAAGAACTGAAAGAAGCAACCATGGGGAAACAACTGGGAGTCAGCCGGACACCGGTGCGGGAAGCCCTGCGGCAGCTGGATCTGGAAGGTCTGGTGGAGATCGCACCAAACCGTGGTGCCAAAGTAATCGGCATCTCCCGGAAAGATGTGGAAGACATCTATCATATGCGGGCAAGACTGGAAGGTCTGGCGGCGAGAAAAGCGGCAGAACAAATCAAAGAAGAAGAACTGGCAGAATTGGAAGAGGTAATCCTTTTATCTGAATTTCATGTAAAGAAGCCGGAGAGCAAGCAGATGGTCCGGCTGGATGGAAGATTTCATGAGATCATGTACCGGGCATCGGGAAGCCGGATGCTCGAACACGTGCTGACCGATTTTCTTCATTATGTGAAAATGGCGCGCTCCCATTCCGTAAAAACAGAACACCGTGCGCAGGAATCCGTGAAAGAACATAAAAGGATCCTGGAAGCAATCAGACAACGAGATGGAGATCTGGCAGAGCAGCTGGCAAACGAACATATTCAGCATGTAATCGAAAACCTGGATCTGCACTGAAAGATACCAATAAAATCTGTAAAAGAGAAAAACCAGAAACCTCAAACGGTTCGAAAGACAAAAAGCAGAATAAAATAAGAGAATAAACAGGAGGAGATAAGAAATGAGTAAAATTCAGATGACAACACCACTGGTAGAGATGGATGGAGACGAGATGACAAGAATTCTGTGGAAGATGATCAAAGATGATCTGCTGCTTCCTTACATCGACCTGAAAACCGAATACTACGATCTGGGTCTGGAACACAGAAACGAAACCGATGATCAGGTAACCATCGATGCAGCCATGGCAACCAAGAAATACGGTGTTGCAGTCAAATGTGCAACCATTACTCCAAACGCCGCACGTATGACTGAGTATGATCTGAAAGAAATGTGGAAAAGTCCGAATGGAACCATCCGTGCGATCCTTGACGGAACCGTCTTCCGTGCTCCGATTGTTGTGAAAGGTATCGAGCCGTGCGTAAAAAACTGGAAAAAACCAATCACCATCGCAAGACATGCATATGGCGATGTGTATAAAAACACCGAGATGAAAGTTCCGGGGCCTGGAAAAGTAGAACTGGTTTACACCGCAGAAGACGGAACCCAGACAAAAGAACTGGTCTTTGATTTCAAAGGACCTGGCGTGGCACAGGGCATGCACAACCTGGACAACTCCATTGAGAGCTTTGCAAGAAGCTGCTTTAACTATGCACTGGATACGAAACAGGATCTGTGGTTTGCAACCAAAGATACCATTTCCAAAAAATACGACCACACATTCAAAGATATTTTCCAGGAAATCTTTGATGCGGACTACAAAGAAAAATTCGAGGAAGCAGGCATTACTTATTTCTATACCCTGATCGATGATGCCGTAGCCCGTGTGATGAAATCAGAAGGCGGCTACATCTGGGCATGTAAAAACTATGACGGCGATGTAATGAGCGATATGGTGTCCTCCGCGTTCGGTTCTCTGGCGATGATGACCTCTGTACTGGTATCTCCGGACGGCTACTACGAATACGAAGCTGCACACGGAACCGTACAGCGTCACTACTACAAACACCTGAAAGGGGAAGAGACCTCCACAAACTCCGTGGCAACCATCTTTGCATGGAGCGGTGCCCTGAGAAAACGTGGAGAACTGGATGGCAACAAAGAACTGATGGATTTTGCAGATCGTCTGGAAGAAGCGACCATTCGCACCATCGAAGAAGGAAAGATGACAAAAGACCTGGCTCTGATCACAACCATGGAAAATCCGACCGTATTAAACAGTGAAGGATTTATCAAAGCAATCGCTGAGAATCTGTAAGAGCAGGAAAAATAGAGAGAAACAAGGAGGAATTCCCATGGGAGCAGAAGAATTTCTGAACATAGAAGAAGAACATAAACGAGAGTTTAGCGAACTGTTACAGTACTGTCTGGCATCCGGCCGGATCGATCAGAACCTGTATCAGGAATATGATGTAAAAAGAGGTTTGCGTGACTCCAGCGGAAAAGGTGTACTGACCGGTCTGACAGAGATCTCGGACGTTGTCGGTTATACGTATGAAGACGGAAGAAAGATCCCAGCAGACGGACAGTTATTTTTCCAGGGATATAACGTAGCGGATATGGTGGCGAGCCTGGAGAAAAGAAAAAAAGGCTTCGAGGAAGTCATCTATACACTGCTGTTCGGACGTATCCCGAACGCAAGACAGTCAGCGATGTTTAATGATCTGCTGTCGGATATGATGAATCTGAACAACCGTTTTATCCGTGATGTTGTCATGAAAGCATCCAACGAAAATATCATGAATGCCATGCAGCGATGTGTGCTGACTCTGTACACCTACGATGATAATCCGGATAACACCAGCGTGGAAAATGCCCTGCGCCAGTCCATGCAGCTGATTGCAAAAATGCCGCTGATCGCTGTATATTCTTATCATTCCTACCGGCATTTCCGTCAGGATGAAAACCTGTTGATCAAAAACCCGAAGAAAGAGTACAGCTTTTCCGAGAATATCCTGTATATGCTTCGTGAAGACGGTCAGTTTACCGAACTGGAAGCAAAAGTTCTGGACATTGCACTGGTTCTTCACGCAGAGCATGGTGGTGGTAACAACTCCACATTTACCAATCATGTGGTAACATCTTCCGGAACGGATACCTATTCTGCTGTAGCGGCATCTATCGGTTCCCTGAAAGGACCGAAACACGGTGGTGCTAATCTGAAAGTTCAGGACATGTTTGAAAATATCATGGAAAACTGCCCGGACTGGGAAAATGAAGAATCTCTGAGAGATTATCTGAATGATATTCTGGATAAGAAGGTCTTTGACCATGCAGGCCTGATCTATGGTATGGGACATGCGGTATATACACTGAGCGACCCGCGTGAAGTGATCCTGAAACGTTATGCAAAATTCCTGGCAGAAGAAAAAGGAAAGACCAGAGAATTTGCCCTGTATGAGAAAGTGGAAGAGATTGCAGGTGAACTGATCATGCACAAGAGAAAACTATTCAAACCGGTATGTGCAAATGTCGATTTTTACAGTGGATTCGTTTACACGATGCTTGGCATCCCGAGAGAGCTGTTCACCCCGATCTTTGCGATCTCCCGTATGGCAGGATGGTCCGCACACCGTCTGGAGGAACTGGTCAACGCCGGTAAGATCATCCGTCCGGCATACCGTTATGTGGGACACCACAGACCGTATCTGGAAGTGGAAGACCGCGAGGAACAGAACCCGTTCACCGAGGAATACCAGAGAAAATATAAGATTAAGAGCATTAAAAATGCATAAATAAAAGCAAAAATCCGTCTGACAGAGAAAATCTGTCGGGCGGATTTTGGTATATACGCGGGTAATGAGGCAAAGTCCGGGCTTGCACAAGACCTTGACGACTGCCGCAATAGTGAACGGGGAGGGCAACGAGCCAGAAGGGGGGTGAATCAAATCAGTCCGTAATGAGCCATTGATTTCATCAGTCCGTCATTTTCCACAGTATCTGTGACATACTCCGTATACGGATCGAGCACAGGGTCGTGATGCCCCAGAGCCACGGTGTGTTTACCATAAGTAAACATGGCAAGGTCATTACTGCTGTCACCGAAGACATAAGCATCATCCAGTCCCAGTCCGAAGTGTTTCAGGATAAAATCAATGGCAGTTCCTTTGGAATATCCTTTCGGCACAACTTCATAGATACCGCCCAGCCGGTCGATCAGATCCATATCTTTTGCCAGTGCAGGGAACAGGGTGTCGGTATCGGTCTGCTCATCGGTGTAGATGACGAATTTGTCAAAGTCGCAAAGTCCGCTCTCGATATAGTGTTCTTTGGTCAGTCCCAGTGTGGCGAGATAACGGCAGGTTCCCTCCAGCTTTGCAAACCGGGTAATATGGGAAGAACGGTAGCAGTCCTCTTTTCCCTCGAGAAGCAGTCCTGCATTTGCCGCTTTTACCTGCCGGATGATCTCTGCCTGACGCTCCTTCGGGATCTGCGTGGAGGTGAGAACCTCATCGTTGTATACAATATAGCTTCCGCAGCCACACAGATAACCGCTGAACGGCAGCCGGCAGATCATCGGCGGCAGACAGCAGATGGTCCGTCCGGTGTTGATAAATAAAAGATGTCCGAGATCATGGGCTTTTTGCAGGGCAGCAGAGGCAGATTCGGGGATCTTACCGGTGACTTCACTTAAGATGGTTCCGTCGATATCAAAAAATAATGCTTTCTTATTTGTACTCATGTTGATTCTCCGTATAAATGTTTTCTGTAACTGTTTGGTAATCCGATTTTTATTACAAGTGCAGTTTATTATACTGCCTGAGAATCCAAAATGTAAAGAGATAAGATGAACAAAAGCAATGAGAAGAATGGTAGAGGAAAACGCATTTTGACAGTTAAAAAGAAAGTTGATGAGAAAAAATAGAATCTGGGGATTTCAGAGGGGGCAAAGTATGTTAAAATAGAACTATTCAGCGGGAAAATAGGAAGGAATCCGCAGAAAAATGATTAAAACAGGTGTAACTGTATGGTGAGTGGAAAAGAGTGAAGCTATGAAGCAGTTACAAAAAGATAAATTTTCAGGAGGGAGAAAATGACAAAAAAACAGAGAACCCTGGAGATTATAGAGCGGTTGAAGAAAGAATATCCCGATGCGGCGTGCACCCTGGATTATGACCAGGCGTGGAAACTGCTGGTAAGCGTGCGGCTGGCAGCGCAGTGTACCGATGCCAGGGTGAATGTGGTCGTGGAGGGACTGTTTGAAAAATATCCCAGTGTGGAAGCTCTGGCGGCAGCAGATGTGGAAGATATCGAGGCGATTGTCCGTCCCTGCGGACTTGGAAAAAGCAAGGCGCGGGACATCAGTGCCTGTATGAAGATGCTGCGGGATGAATATGACGGGAAAGTACCGGATGATTTCAATGCGCTGTTAAAACTTCCGGGTGTGGGAAGAAAGAGTGCGAACCTCATTATGGGGGATGTCTTTGGAAAACCGGCGATCGTGACCGACACCCACTGCATTCGCCTGACCAACAGGATGGGTCTGGTGGACGGAATCAAGGAACCGAAGAAAGTAGAGATGGAACTGTGGAAGCTGGTTCCACCGGAAGAGGGAAGCGATTTCTGTCATCGGCTGGTGATGCATGGAAGAGAGATCTGCACGGCAAGAACCAAACCGTATTGTGATCGCTGTTGCCTGAACGATATCTGCAAAAAGATGGGTGTAGAGTAGAAAATCGATATACTTGATAGTATTTGTTAAGGATCAATAAGGAAATTTTCAGTGGTATAGGAGACAGGAGGATGGAAGAATGAAAATCGGGATCATATCGGACACTCATGGAAAATTACATCCACCGGTTCTGGAGCTGATCGCTTCCTGCGATGTGGTCCTGCATGCCGGAGATGTGGATAACAGTCAGACACTGGACCAGCTCTGGATGCATCTGAAACCAAATGCCCCTTTTTATCTGGTACGTGGAAATAACGACCGGGGATGGGCGGCGCGTATCGCGAAAACACAACGGTTTTGTCAGGCTGGTGTTTCCTTTTTCATGGTGCATGACAGAAAAGATGTTTCCTGGGACCTGGACGGTGTACAGGTGGTTGTCTTCGGGCACAGTCATAAGTTTACCGTGGAAGAAATCGACGGAAGACTCTGGCTGAATCCGGGAAGTTGCGGCAGACCGCGGTTCGGCGCACCTTTGACATTGGCAGTGCTTACGATAGAAGACGGAGTGGAAAACCAGGAGTGGACGGTGGAAAAAATCACGATTTCCAACCGGTATGTGGAAAACAGGAGTATAGTATGGAAAAAAACACAACCAAAACAGAAGTAAGAGAAAAAATACAGGAACTTTTAAAAACACTGAAAGCGGAGCAGGAAAAAAAGCCGCTGCGTCTGGTGGAGCAGCTGGGATATCTGATGTATGTCCGCCTGTTTATCGAATCACAGAAGAGGGTCAGCCTGCAGGAGAGCTTTCCGTTTGCCGGATTTCCAATGGAATGGATACCGGGAGAGGAAGAAGTGGAGGATGGTCAGCGCAGCTGGCAGCTGCAGTATCAGGTACAGTACTGTTCTTCCATGGTGGAGCAGGGACATTTTATGGAAACTGCAAGACTGGAAGAAAACAGTCTGTGGATGAAAGAATTATGTAAACTCATTGACTGGACAGCTGACCACTGTGACTGGGAAGAAGGGATGCCACATCTGTTCGGCGCGCTGCTTGAAGAGATGCTTCGTCAGATGTATGCCTGGGGAACTACAGGATTGTTTCTGATGCCGGAGAACCTTACGGAAGCACTGATCCGGCTGGCAGATGGTCGTAATATCGAAAAAGTCTGGAATCCGGCGACAAGAACCGGCGGTTTTCTTGCAGCAGCCCACAGACAGTATCCACAGTGGCAGCTATACGGATGTGAAGAAGAGAAAAGTCAGTGGCAGATTGCCCGGATGCTGCAGTTTTATCATGGCGGCGGTATGGAGGGAATCCGTCGGGAAGATCCGCTGGAAGCCGACCGCATCGATAAAACCGGGGAGCGCACACCGGAAGGGGAAGTGCCGACCTACGAGGAATACGATTTGATCGTGACCAATCCACCGGTAGGGGAACTGCCGATCGAAGACCAGGACCGGTACTGGATCAGTACCAGAAAAGCACAGCTGCAGTACATGCAGATGCTGATGAATCATGTGAAAAAGCAGGGAATGGTGATCGCGGTAGTCAACGAGGGAACCCTGTTTATGTACGATGCAGAGCAGAAAGTCCGCCAGTATCTGTTAAATGACTACCAGATCCAGGGAGTCATTTCCCTTCCGGCGGGAGCATTTTTACCCTATACAGGAAGTAAGGCTTCGGTTCTGATCTTTACAAGAGAAGAAGAGATTGACAAAGAGCAGCCGGTATGGTTCTATGAGATACAGAATCTCGGATACAGCCTGGATCGTCGCCAGGAAAGTACCGGGGTGGATGACATTCCGGCAATGCTGACATCATGGGAGAACCGGAAAGAACTGGCAGATCAGTGGAAGCATCAGTTGAAGGAAGCTGCTGCGCACAATCAGTGGGAAAATCCGGTTCCGGCACATTGGGAAGAAAAATCCTGCTGGTTTGCAAGTCTGGATACGATCGCCAAAAATGACAATAATCTGTCTGCGGGAAGATACAAACCATGGAAAGAGCAGGAGACGGTTGTGACCGAATCTCCGGCACAGCTTTTGAAAGAACTGGCAGATCTGGAAATCGATACGATGAAGAAAGTACAGGAACTGATGGAGATGGCGGGGGACTATGAGTAAGAAGAAAAATATGTACAAACTGGAATCTCTCGCCCGGCTGATCTCCGGAAGAACGCCGGAGCGGGAGCAGAAGGAATACTATGCAGAGACCGGAACACCATGGGTCAAGATTGAAAATCTGGATCAGGGTTATATCCGGGAGACAGCGGAATACCTGTCCGAACAGGGAAAAGAAAAGGTTAATCTGGTACCGGAAAACAGTGTGTTATTTTCCATCGTCGGTACAGTCGGAAAAGTAGGAATCGCCGGCCGGGAACTTGCCACGAATCAGCAGATCGTATCCCTGATCTTTGATGAGACCCGGGTGCTGCCACTGTACGGATATTATGCACTCCGGTATCATGCGGAAGAGATCCGCAAACTGTCCAATCAGACCACGATGGCGCTGATCAGCAGAAAAACCCTGGGACAGTACAGAATCTATGTGCCGGACAGTCTGGAAAAACAGCAGGAGATTGTGGATAAGCTGCGGCGTTTTGAAGAGATCAAGCTGAAAAAAGAAGAGATGCGAAGCCGGATGGAACAGTATGAACAGGTATTATTTCAGAGAATCTTTGCCTCTCAGCTGCGATACGGAGAAAAGGCGAGACTTTGCAACTATCTGAAAGAACCGGTAGGAACCGGTATTCCGAAAAATGAAGAGCCAAACGGAGAATTCCCCTGTGTGCGTCTGGAGAATTTTCGGAAGACTTATCTGACAGGACTCCATGCAGGAGAAAAAGCGGAGATAAATGCTGGTGCAGACTGGGCGATCGAAGAGAAATACCGCGTCTGCCCGGGAGATATCCTTCTTCGAAATGGAAAGCTGATTCTGGTAGATCGGGTGGAAGATCCACTGTATCTGGATCGTAGTGTGCTGCGTATTGTGCCGGATCAGGGGCAGATTCTGCCGGAAGCCTTATATGCTTATCTGAGCCAGTCCTGTATGAGTGAAGTTCTCTACGGATCCAGAAAAGAGGGCGATAACCGAAAACGTCCGATTCGTGCCGCCGAGGTGGAAAAGCTGATTCTGCCGCAGTTGTCCATGAAAAAACAGGAAGATTACAGCAGATGTCTGAAGAAAATCCGTGAGATCGAGAGAAATCTGGACCGGGAAATTGCACTGGCAGAGGCAGCATTTTCCGGTATGGGATGGCTGTTGCTGAAGAAAGAACCGGAGGAAGAGGCTAAGACAGGTGCAATAAGCATTGAAGATGTGGAAAGTGTTACGAAAGCGGAGACAGAAGAATCCACAGGGAAAGATCTGGAAACTATGGCAGATGCGAAAACTTCGGAAGGTGCAGCCGGTGAAGCGGAGCAGACAGAAGCCGGGTTACAGAAAGAAAAGTCGAAAGTGGTTTCGGGAAAAACAGGGAAGAGGATGCAAAGAAGACCGGTGGAACTGTCCGAAGAACAGAAGCAGACGGCACATCTGATTCTTGGTGTGCTCTGCTGCTGGGCACCGAGAGATGAACGAACCGGTGCATACTGTAAGAAACGGCAGGAGATTTTCCGGATCGCGCAGCCCTATTTTCAGCCGGCAGCGGTTTCTTTTACCGATAAAAAGGGACAGCGGGAATACCTGCTCGAGAAGGATTTCCTGACCTATCGAAATGAGGAGTTGAGCAAACGATACGCTACACCGATGTACTTTTTACAGGAACTTTTACAGGAAAGCGAAAACGATAATCCGCAGGACGCCCATTTGGCCTTCCAGGGAGAAGACGGGATCGCTACGGATGAACTTTGGGATTCAGCACAGATCCGGCAGATGGCAGTGTGTGGCTGGGAGATACTAATGGAGTATTCCGGGCTGGGTGCATGCGGATGGCTGGTGCGTGGAGAGAATGGGAAGTAACTATGCAACAGACAGTCGGGGGACAAAACAGTTGCAACCGAGAAAAGGAGACAGAACATATGAAACCGAAGATTCGCATGGTCGGACTGGATCTGGACGGAACGGTATTTAATAACAATAAAGAGATTAGCACGCATACCAGAAGTGTGCTGAAAGAGGCGATCCGTCAGGGCTGCATCGTGCTTCCGGCCACCGGAAGACCGGAAATCGGACTTCCGGGTGCATTTTTGGAGATTCCCGGTGTGGAATACGCACTGACTTCCAACGGAGCCCGCATTATCCGTATTCCTTCCGGGGAGATGGTATATGAAGAACTGATTCCCTGGGAGGTCGCATTGCAGGTGATCGAAGTGATGAAACAGTGGGCAGGAGAATCATGCAACTGGGAAACATATTTTGCCGGTAATATTTATGTAGAGGAAGAAACGTATCATTTTGTGAAACATGAATCGATGAGTCCTGCGATGGAGCGGTACATCCGAAGTACCCGGACACGCCGGAAGTATCTGACAGAGAAGATCCGGGAGGAAAAGATCGGGATGGAAAAGTTGCATCTGATCTTTGCCGATACAAGAGAACGGGACTGCAGAGAGAAGGAACTGCAACAGATGTTTCCGAATCTGAGTATCTGCCATGCGACACCGTTTAATATTGAAATTATTTCCGGCAGGGCTGGAAAAGGGAACGCGCTGGTGGCCCTGGGAAAGATCCTCGGTATCAAAAGGGAAGAAATCATGGCATGCGGCGATGCGCCAAACGACTGGAACATGCTTGAGATGGCCGGACTTCCGGTCGTGATGGCGAATGCAGATGAAGAGACGAAGAAAAAGGCAGCGTTTATCACAAAGTCGAATGAGGAAGACGGTGTTGCTTATGCTGTTGAGCAGTTTGTGCTAAAAAATGGATGACAGATTTGCCTGAATGGCAGAAAACAGATTGGCTGCGGTATCAGGTATGGCAACGGGAAGAAAAAGGAAAAGCGAAGGAAAATGGGAAGAAACAGCACATACGGAAAATGAAAGGAGTTTATGCATGACTTTGAAACAACAACTTGGAAAGCTGAAATGTAAGAACTTTCTCTTCCTCACGATTGCAGGTATGGTGAATGCCTTCGGAGTCACGATGTTTATTGCCCCGGTGGATCTGTATGACAGCGGAATCTCCGGAACATCGATCCTGCTGTCACAGCTGACACCGGAATGGCTGTCACTGTCCTTCTTTTTGATGGTATTGAATATTCCTCTGTTTTTATACGGACTCAGAAAACAGGGTGTGGTATTTACCATCTATGCGATTTACACGGTGGTGGTCTATTCTTTCGGGGCATGGCTGATCACAGATGTACTGCCGGTGGATGTAAGTATCGTATCGCCACTTGCCGGATCGGATCTGCTTCTCTGCGCTATTTTTGGCGGGCTGATCTCCGGTATCGGAAGTGGTATGGCGATTCGGTTTGGAGGAGCGATGGACGGCATCGAAGTTCTCGCCGTCATCTTTGCAAAACGGCTGGGAATCACGGTGGGTACGTTTGTGATGGCATATAATCTGGTACTGTATATTATCTGCGGATTTGTGATTCACAGCTGGATCCTTCCACTGTACTCGATCGTAACCTACGGGGCAGCGCTGAAGACAGTGGACTTTATTGTGGAAGGTCTGGATCGATCCAAAGCGGCTACAATCGTCACGGTGCATCCGGATGAGGTCTGCGCGGCACTCTCCGAAGCCTTTGAGTGTGGGATGACGATCACCGAGGCGAAGGGATATTATTCGGATTCCCCGAAGACAGTGGTGTACATCGTGGTAAACCGTTTTCAGGTTGGGAAGATGAAAGAACTGGTTCATGAAAATGATCGCTCCGCTTATATCTCGATTGCAGAAATTGCGGATGTGTACGGAGCAAATACGGACAAAGTCTGAAACGACAAAATATCATTGAGGATTGTGATAGTACGAAGTACGGAACAATCCGGTATCAAAGGGGTCAAAATACCTTTTGACCCCAACATCATATCATTATTATAAGCAGAAAGTGAAAAAAATATGGATGGAAACATTCTTTTGTGGATACAGGATCACTTCCGCTGGGAGGGCATGAACTGGTTCTGGAAAGGAATCACATCCCTGGGAAACGGTGGATGGTTCTGGATCGTATTATGTATCCTGATGGTTGTATTTGCCAAAATCTCCGGAGAAAAATGTTCAATAAAAAATGAAAAATGTTCCCGGGCAGTAATCGGAAGAGCCGGCTGGTATGGTCTGTTGTCGATGGGAGCCGGTGCACTGATCACCAATGTGTGTCTGAAAAATCTGGTAGCACGTCCCCGCCCCTATGAAGTGGTAGAGGGACTGGTGCCGCTGATCGGCAAACCGACGGATTATTCATTCCCGTCGGGACATACCTGTGCATCGTTTGCCTGTGCGCTGGTGCTGTACCGGATTCTACCGAAAAAATACGGCGTACCTGCAGTGATCCTGGCATCACTGATCGCATTTTCACGCCTGTATGTGGGTGTGCATTATCCGACCGATGTACTGGGAGGCATGTTTGTCGGAATCTTTTCTTCCTGTCTGGTTCTGTGGATCGGAAAGAAGAGGACGAAGAAATAAGAAAATCTTAAAAGAAACGTAATTGTCTGCCCGTGTGGTGTTCTTTATAATAAGAGAGAAAAGAACGCCATCCGGGCAGAAAGAGGTTTAAAGGGGAATGGGAAAGAAAATATTGAAATTGTTACTGTATCTGATGGCAGTGGTCGGAGTGTTCATCTGGCTGGACAGTACAGTAGGACTGACGGAAGAAGGGGCATTGATTATTGTTGGCATTGCATTATTGATGTATTTTGTGATGAAACTGATCGGCTTTTTGACAAAGAGGCGCAGAATAAGAAGAGAAAGAGCGCGGAAAGCCAGAAGAAAACGTGAGTTGCGAGAAGTAAACAATTACAGAGGAAAACAGGAAACGGGTCGAAAAGCGGAAAATAATCGATCAGGAAAATGGAAAAGCAATGTAGAAACATATGTGCCGGATGTGGAACAATGGAAAGAAAATGTTTCGGGAAGCGGGTGGCAGAGAGAGAGAAGTCAGATAACATCCGTTGCTGCGACAGCGGCATCACAGGCAAACCATCGGAAACAGCAAAAACTACATAATCAAAGCGGTCATAAATTTCAGATGACACAGAAAAAAATAGTCTGGATCGTCGGTTTGCTGGCCACATTCTGCATCGTTGTGCTGGCAGGGAAAACCTGGATCCGGCAGCACGAGCAGATTCCGGAGAGTCTTCTTAACATGGAAGAAAAATATCCGGAGGCTACAGATTTTGTAAAAAATTATCCGAAGCGAAGACACTATCAGACTATAGATATTTCATCCGAAGTGGAAACTGCCAGAGAAAACAGTGAGATACCGTATTTTTTGCAGTGGGATGAACGCTGGGGGTATGAAACCTACGGCAGCGATTTCCTTGCTGTCACCGGCTGCGGTCCAACCTGCCTGTCCATGATCACCTGTGGTCTGACCGGCTCCGAAACATGGAATCCCCTGGCCGTAGCTCAGTTTTCAGAAAAAGAGGGTTATTACGTACCGGGTGAAGGAACCTCCTGGTCTCTGATGACCGAAGGTGCCAGCAACCTGGGCCTCACAGCAGAAAACATCCCGGTAACACAAGAAAACATCCTTGCCGCCCTGCGGTCAGGCATCCCCCTGATCTGTTCCATGTATCCGGGTGATTTTACCTACACAGGTCACTTTATCGTTCTGACCGGTATTGATGAAAACGGTGCAATTACCGTCAACGACCCCAACAGCCCCGCCAACACTCAAAAACACTGGTCCATGACCGAAATATTACCACAGATCCGTCAAAGCTGGGGATACCGTACCTGAACATACGGTATCTCTTTTTTGTATATAAAGATATGAGTGTCAAAAGGTCTTCTGCCACTCATTTGATACTACGGATTGCTCCGCAGCTTAGCTGTTCCCGCAATCCTCTCAATATTCGCAATTCGCTGATTTACTACGCAAATCGCTACTTTCACATATCGAGCGTGTTCCAAGTTCAAAAGCCTTATTGTGCAAGCACAAACGAATATAATCTAAAAAACAAACAGCCAATACCAGCGAAAGAGGCGGCACCGGTTAGGTGTCTGCAGCACTTTGTGGGCGGTTAGGGGAAGCTTTGAGATCCGGCACCTACGCAGACTTTTCGCGAGGGTCAGCTGACCCTCGTGAATTGTAGTCGGAGTTGGTGACTAGCTAAAAGTTCCCCTGCCCACGCTGCAGACACCTAACCGGTGCCGCCTCTTTCGCGTCTGTCTGGAAAAAAAATTAAAAATTATTAGCACTCCCTCTTGACGAGTGCTAAAACATGTGTTATATTGCAACTAGAACAAAGAAAACAATGTGTTCCAAAAGGAGGGACGCTTATGAATATCAGCAAATTTACGCAAAAATCATTGCAGGCTGTTCAAAACCTGGAAAAGACCGCATATGACTTCGGTAACCAGGAGATCGAGCAGGAACATTTACTGTACAATCTGCTTCATCAGGAAGACAGTCTGATCTTAAAGATGATCGAAAAGATGGAGATTAACAAAGAGCATTTTCTGAATAATGTGGAGAATGCCCTGAACGCCAGAGTCAAAGTATCCGGCGGACAGCAATATATCGGACAGTACTTGAACAAGGTACTGGTAAGCGGCGAAGACGAAGCCAAAGCCATGGGAGATGAATACGTTTCCGTAGAACATCTGTTTCTGGCAATGCTCCGTTATCCGAGCCCGAGTATCAAAAAATTGTTCCAGGAATATGGAATCACAAGAGAACGCTTTTTACAGGCGCTGAGCACTGTAAGAGGAAACCAGAGAGTTACTTCGGATAATCCGGAAGCAACTTACGATACACTGGAAAAATACGGTCAGGATTTGGTAGAGCGTGCGAGAAATCAGAAGCTGGATCCGGTCATCGGCCGTGACAGCGAGATTCGAAATGTGATTCGTATTCTTTCCAGAAAGACAAAAAACAATCCGGTACTGATCGGTGAGCCAGGTGTAGGTAAAACGGCAGCCGTAGAAGGACTGGCACAGCGAATCGTCCGTGGCGATGTACCGGAAGGTCTGAAAGATAAAACGATTTTTGCTCTGGATATGGGTGCACTGGTAGCCGGTGCAAAATACCGTGGTGAATTCGAGGAACGTCTGAAAGCCGTTCTGGAAGAAGTCAGAAAGAGCGAAGGTAAAATCATTCTGTTTATCGATGAACTGCATCTGATCGTCGGAGCAGGAAAAACCGACGGTGCGATGGATGCCGGCAACATGTTAAAACCGATGCTTGCCCGTGGAGAACTGCACTGTATCGGTGCTACCACACTGGATGAGTATCGCCAGTACATTGAAAAAGATGCCGCATTGGAACGTCGTTTCCAACCGGTAATGGTAGATGAACCTTCTGTGGAAGATACCATATCCATCCTTCGTGGACTGAAAGAGCGGTATGAGGTATACCATGGAGTAAAGATTACCGATGGTGCCCTCGTTGCAGCAGCTACACTTTCTAACCGTTATATCTCCGACCGATTCCTGCCGGATAAGGCTATCGATCTGGTAGATGAAGCCTGTGCACTGATCAAGACCGAACTGGATTCTCTTCCGGCAGAACTGGATGAGCAGCAACGTAAGATCATGCAGATGGAGATTGAGGAAGCAGCACTGAAAAAAGAGACCGACAAGCTAAGTCAGGAACGTCTGGCAGATCTGCAAAAAGAACTGGCAGAATATAAAGATGCATTTTCCGTACAGAAAGCACAGTGGGAGAATGAGAAACATTCTGTAGAGAAACTTTCTACATTGCGTGAACAGATTGAAGATCTGAATCGTCAGATCCAGGTGGCACAGCAGCAGTATGATCTGAATAAAGCAGCGGAACTGCAGTACGGCGAGCTGCCGAAACTCCAAAAACAGTTGGAGATTGAAGAAGAGAAAGTGAAAAATGAGGATCTTTCTCTGGTACATGAGAGTGTTACCGATGAAGAAATTGCGAGAATTATTTCCCGTTGGACCGGTATCCCGGTGGCGAAACTGACCGAGGGAGAAAAAACGAAGATTCTAGGTCTTGAAGATGTCCTTCATAAACGTGTGATCGGACAGGATGAAGCGGTAACGAAAGTGACCGATGCGATCATCCGTTCCAAAGCCGGTATCAAAGATCCTACAAAACCGATCGGATCATTCCTGTTTCTTGGACCTACCGGTGTCGGTAAGACAGAACTTGCAAAAACTCTGGCACAGACGTTGTTTGATGATGAGAATAATATGGTGCGAATCGACATGAGCGAGTATATGGAGAAATATTCTGTATCCCGTCTGATCGGAGCACCTCCGGGATATGTAGGTTATGAAGAAGGAGGTCAGCTGACGGAAGCTGTCAGAAGAAAACCGTACTCGGTAGTACTGTTTGATGAGATTGAGAAAGCACATCCGGATGTATTTAACGTACTGTTACAGGTACTGGATGATGGCCGGATCACGGATTCTCAGGGACGTACCGTTGACTTCAAGAATACGATTCTGATCATGACTTCCAACATCGGTTCTTCCTATCTGCTGGATGGCATTGGGGAAGATGGAAGTATCAAACCGGAAGCAGCGGAGATGGTACAGAACGACCTGCGTGGGCATTTCCGACCGGAGTTTCTGAACCGTCTGGATGAGATCATTATGTTCAAACCATTGACCAAAGACAATATTGGTGGTATCGTAGACCTGTTAATGGCAGAGCTGAACAACCGTCTGGCAGATCAGGAGATTCATATCCGTCTGACAGCTGCGGCAAAGAACCACATCATCGAAGGTGGGTATGATCCGGTATATGGCGCACGTCCATTGAAACGTTATCTGCAGAAATATGTGGAAACGCTGGCTGCAAAGATGATTCTTGGTGGAAAAGTCGGTCAGGATGATACAATCGTTCTGGATGTGACGGATGGTGAGTTGACAGCTTCTGTACAGTCTGTATAAAGGAGTTTTGAGATGATACCGAACGATCCGGTGATGTTGCTCAGTTATGTAAATACGCAGCTGAGAGATTATTATTCCAGTCTGGATGCTCTTTGTGAGGATAAGGGTATTGGAAAAGAAGAACTGGTGGAGAAGATGAAGTCCATTGAGTATGTGTATGAGGTGGATCGAAATCAGTTTGTGTGATAAGGGAAGCATTCCTGCAAAAAAAGTAGGAGTGCTTCTTTTTTTGATAAGTCATTTAAACAAAGTATTGACAGAAAGTTAACATAGTGCTAATATACTTCTTGTATAAATTCCATAGTAACATATCAAGTGCACCTGCGAACATAGTTCGTCGGTGAGAGAGGGAATCAGGTGTGAGTCCTGAGCGATCCGGTCACTGTAATCAGGGAGGAAAGTCCGGTAGGATCCATTGTACCGCAAGGTATGAGAAGGAGGGCCGACTGTTGATCTGTAAGTCAGGAAACCTGCTTGTATGTCGTAAGGTTAAAACTTCCGAGTAAAGTTTTACATCCTGTTTGTAGTAAAAATGAGATGTCAGCTTTCTGTCGGGGAAAAGACATCTTTTTTATATATTTACAAAAACACGAACTTATGGAATGATCGAAACAGGAGCGTAGTGTTTCGAGACCTTGACTATTTGAATTTATGCACGATTAAACGACAGGATGAACAGAATCCTGTTTCTGTAGATCTACTGTATCATTTACCTCCGCAACCAAGTGATATAGATTCCTCTTGGATCTTGTGCAGAAGCAGGATGGTTTCATCCGGTTAGCCTTGAAAATGGAAGCCTGAAAAGGCTTCTTTTTTTGTGCTTTTCATGTGAAAAATCTGCAACATATGGCTGCATAGAAAAATAACTTTTGCAATTGAAAGCACTGGAACTTCATGGTACACTGAGATAGTAAAGTAACTGTAAAAACAGCTACGGAAAACAAAAATGGAGGCAATAATATGGAGGGTTTTACAACGAAAAAACAGCAGTTTGCAACGGTATGGAAGATGCATACTGCAGGCGATGCACAGTGGTATCCGGCGCAGGTTCCGGGAACTGTGTATACAGATCTGTTAAGAAACGGACAGATGGAAGATCCGTTCTGGAAGGACAATGAATATAGAGCACTGGATCTGATGGAAAAAGATTATGAGTATGTGACCGTGTTTGAGGGAACCGAAGCACAGGAAGGCGAGAGACAGTGGCTTCGCTTTGAAGGTTTGGATACGATCTGTGATATCTATCTGAATGAAGAAAAAATCGGTAATACATATAACATGCACAGAACCTGGGAGTTTGATGTAACAGGAAAGGTGAAAGCAGGAGAAAATATCCTGCGTGTGTATTTCCATTCTCCGCTGGAGTATATTAAAGAAGCATACGAAAAGCAGCCGACACACGGAAGTGAAGATGCGATGGATGGCTTTGTGCATATCCGCAAAGCACACTGCATGTTCGGATGGGACTGGGGTGCTCATCTGCCGGATGCGGGAATCTTTCGTCCGGTATATCTGCTGACGATGACCGAAGGCAGAATAGACAGCGTGTATATCCGTCAGGAACATGAAGAGGGAAAAGTAACCCTGCATTTTGATGTGAGCAGAAACCCGAAAGAGGATCTCAGAAAAGAGATCCCGGTGGGAAAAGAGGCAGATGGCTATACCTATGAAGTAACTGTGACAGCACCGGATGGTACAAAGATCATTGCAAAAGATACCCCGGAGGATCTGGTGATCGAACAGCCGAAGCTCTGGTGGCCAAACGGTGTGGGCGAACAGCCATTATATGAAGTGAACGTAACGCTGGCAAAAGACGGACAGCCGGTGGACAGATGGACAAGAAAGATTGGTCTTCGCACGATGACGATGGATATTCATCCGGATGAGTGGGGCGAGAGTTTTGCTCATCAGGTGAACGGAAAGGATATCTTTGCCATGGGTGCAGACTATATCCCGGAAGATCATCTCCTGGGTCGTGTGACACCGGAAACTACAAGAAAACTGTTGGAACAGTGTAAGGCAGCCAACTTTAACGCAGTCCGCGTATGGGGTGGCGGTTACTATCCGGAAGACTGGTTCTATGATCTGTGTGATGAACTGGGACTGATGGTATGGCAGGACTTTATGTTTGCATGTGCAGTCTATGATTTGACACCGGACTTTGAGGCGAATATCCGGGAAGAATTTATTGATAATGTAAAAAGATTACGTCATCACGCATCCCTGGGACTGTGGTGTGGTAACAATGAGATGGAAATGTTTGTAAAACAGGGCGAGTGGGTAACCAAACCGAGCGAGGTGCGCGATTATCTCTTCATGTACGAGCGCGTGATTCCGGAGATTCTGAAGAAATACGATCCGGAAACCTTCTACTGGCCTGCAAGTCCGTCTTCCGGCGGATGCTTCGATGATCCGTCAGATCCGAACCGTGGTGATGTGCATTACTGGGATGTATGGCATGGAAACAAGCCGTTCTCAGATTACCGGAATTACTATTTCCGCTATGCAAGTGAATTTGGATTCCAGTCCTTCCCGTCTTTTGAGACAATCAAAACTTTTACCGATGATCCGGCAGACTGGAACATTTTCTCTTATGTTATGGAAAAACATCAGAGAAATGCAGGCGCAAACGGAAAGATCCTGAATTATCTACAGCAGACATTCCGCTATCCAACCGAATTTACCACGTTATTATATGCTTCCCAGATGTTGCAGGCAGAAGCTATCAAGTACGGGGTGGAACATTTCCGAAGAAACAGGGGCAGATGTATGGGTGCGATCTACTGGCAGTTAAATGACTGCTGGCCGGTAGCTTCCTGGGCATCGGTAGATTATGAGGGAAGATGGAAAGCCCTGCATTATTATGCAAAACGGTTCTTTGCACCGGTGATGGTATCCTGTGAAGAACAGAACTGGATGACTGCGGAAGCGAATATGAACCGTGAACATTTTGTATATGAAAAATCTATCCGCCTGAATGTGACCAACGAGACCCTGGAAGATAAGAAAGTTCTGGTAAAATGGGCACTTCGAAACGCCGATGCATCTGTTGTGAAAGCAGAGGAGCGAGAAGTAACGGTGCCGGCACTTTCCAGTGTATGGCTGGATAAAGAAGAATACCCGGATGTGGATGTATTCGGCCAGTATGTAAGCTATGAGGCATGGGAGGGTGATACCTGCATCTCTGAGGGCAGCGTGATCTTCTCTTATCCGAAGTACTTCCATTATCTGGATCCGCAGCTGTCATATCGGATCGAGGGAGACGAGATCGTAGTCAGCGCGAAAGCCTACGCGAAAGGCGTGGAGATCCTGAATGCGTCCGAAGATCTGATCCTGTCGGACAACTATTTTGATATGAGTGCGGGAGAAAAGAGGGTAAAGATTCTTGGCAAAGCATCAAGAAAAGTGGAAGATCCTGCAGACTGGGAGAACCAGGTAAAAGAGCAGCTTGCGGACGGTCTGAAACTGCGAAGCGTTTACGATATTCGGTAAAAGATGTTGGGGCAAAAAGCATTTTGCCCCTTTGATACCGGATTGCTCCGTACTTTGTACTCCCGCAATCCTCAAAAACATTCGTAATCCGCTCATTTTTCTTCGAAAAATGGCTACTTACTCATGTTTTGGCGGATCCAAAGTTCATAAATCTTCGTGCAAGCAAGCTTGCGTCAGATTTCCGAACTTTTGATCCTGGTATCAACAAAAACCTTGACAAAAGAAAAAAAGCCTACTATAGTAATGTCAGCCGAAACTGTTTCAAAAACAGGAAGAGGTACAGAGAAAAAGGTAGTGACAAAGAGGAGTAGATATTGTACCCCGCAAAGAGAGGGAACTTCGTGGCTGTGAGAGATCCCCGGCAGACAATATCGAAGGTAGCTTTGGAACCGGAAGACTGAACGTTTTTGATTGTAACTGTGAAGATGCTGAACAGTTACCGTTTTCAGACAGAAAATCAGTAAGCTTTCACGGCTGATCCCCGTTATCGGATAATGAGATGTATGGAACGCTTGTTGTTTCATATAAGCAAGGTGGTAACGCGAGACATTCGCCCTTCACACAGATGAGAACATCTGAGTGGAGGGCGTTTCTAATCTTCAAAAAGACAAAGGAGACAACCATGAGTAAAGAACTGGCAAAGACTTACGATCCGAAAGGACTCGAAGACCGTTTATACCAGAAATGGCTGGACAGCGGCTATTTTCATGCAAAAGTAAACAAAGCGAAGAAACCATTTACCATTGTTATGCCGCCGCCAAACGTAACAGGACAGCTGCATATGGGCCATGCACTGGATGAGACTATGCAGGATATCCTGATCCGTTTCAAGAGGATGCAGGGATACGAAGCACTGTGGCAGCCGGGAACCGACCATGCGGCAATCGCTACAGAGGTTAAGGTTATCAACAAATTAAAAGAACAGGGCATCGACAAAAACGAGATCGGAAGAGAAGAATTCTTAAAACATGCCTGGGCATGGAAAGAAGAGTACGGCGGAAAGATTATTAACCAGCTGAAAAAACTGGGCGCATCTGCGGACTGGGAAAGAGAGCGTTTCACGATGGACGAAGGATGTTCCAAAGCGGTGCAGGAAGTATTTATCCGTCTGTACAACAAAGGATATATCTACAAAGGATCCCGTATCATCAACTGGTGTCCGGTATGCCAGACCTCTATCTCTGACGCGGAGGTAGAACATGAGGATCAGGACGGATTCTTCTGGCACATTAACTACCCGGTAGTTGGAGAAGAAGGAAAATTCGTAGAGATCGCAACGACCCGTCCGGAGACACTTCTGGGAGATACCGCAGTAGCGGTAAACCCGGAAGATGACAGATATAAAGATCTGGTAGGAAAGATGCTGAAACTGCCGCTGACCGACCGTGAGATTCCGGTGATCGCCGATGCGTATGTAGACAAAGAGTTCGGAACCGGATGTGTAAAGATCACACCGGCACATGACCCGAATGACTTTGAAGTAGGAAAACGTCATAATCTGGAAGAAATCAACATTCTGAACGATGATGCAACCATCAACGATCTGGGTGGAAAATATGCAGGCATGGATCGCTATGAAGCAAGAAAAGCTATGGTGAAAGATCTGGAAGATCTGGGACTGTTGGTAAAAGTAGTACCCCACAGTCACAGTGTAGGAACCCATGACCGTTGTGGTACAACCGTAGAGCCGATGATCAAACCACAGTGGTTTGTAAAGATGGACGAGATGGCAAAAGCAGCTATTGACACTTTGAAAGACGGCGATCTTCAGTTTGTTCCGGAACGTTTTGATAAGACTTATCTGCACTGGCTGGAAAACATCCGTGACTGGTGTATCTCCCGTCAGTTATGGTGGGGACACAGAATCCCGGCTTATTACTGTGATGACTGCGGTGAGACCGTAGTGGCAAAAGAGATGCCGAAGATCTGCCCGAAATGTGGAAAAAATCATTTCCATCAGGATGAAGATACTCTGGATACCTGGTTTTCCTCCGCATTGTGGCCATTTTCCACACTGGGCTGGCCGGACAATACCGAAGAGATGGAATATTTCTATCCGACAGATGTACTGGTAACCGGATACGATATCATTTTCTTCTGGGTTATCCGTATGGTATTCTCCGCTCTGGAACAGACTGGGAAAGCACCTTTCCATCACGTACTGATCCACGGTCTGGTAAGAGATTCACAGGGAAGAAAGATGAGTAAATCTCTGGGTAACGGTATCGATCCGCTGGAAGTCATCGACAAGTACGGCGCGGATGCCCTGCGTCTTACATTAATGACCGGTAATGCACCTGGTAACGATATGCGTTTTTACTGGGAGCGTGTAGAGTCCAGCAGAAACTTTGCAAACAAAGTATGGAACGCTTCCCGTTTTATCATGATGAACCTGGAAAAAGCGGAAGTTCCGTCTTCTATGGATCTTGCAAACCTGACGGCTGCAGATAAGTGGATTCTGTGCAAGTTCAATGATGTAGCAAAAGACGTTACCGATAACATGGAAAAATTTGAACTGGGTATTGCGGTACAGAAAGTATATGACTTTATCTGGGAAGAATTCTGTGACTGGTACATCGAGATGGTAAAACCGCGTCTTTATAACGACGAGGATACCACAAAGGCAGCAGCACTGTGGACACTGAAAACGGTTCTTGGCGGTGCACTGAAACTGCTGCATCCGTACATGCCGTTTATCACAGAAGAAATTTACTGTACTCTGAATCCGGAAGAAGAATCCATTATGATCGCTTCCTGGCCGGAATGGAAAAAAGAGTGGGATTTCAAACAGGATGAAAAAGATGTTGAGATGATTAAAGAGGCAGTCAGAAGCATCCGTGGCGTACGTACCGAGATGAATGTACCGCCGAGCAAAAAAGCTACCGTATATGTAGTGGCAGAAGATGCATCTGTAAGAGAAACCTTTGAAAAGGGTAAAATCTTCTTTGCAACACTGGCATCTGCAAGTGAAGTTCTGGTACAGTCTGATAAGAACGGTATCGCAGACGATGCAGTATCTGCAGTAATTCCGCAGGCGGTAATCTATATTCCGTTTGCAGAACTGGTGGATATTGAAAAAGAGATCCAGCGTCTGGAAAAAGAGGAAGGACGTCTGGAAAAAGAATTGGCCCGTGTCAACGGTATGCTGAGTAACGAACGTTTCATCAGCAAAGCCCCACAGGCCAAGATTGATGAGGAAAAAGGAAAGCTGGAAAAATACACACAGATGATGGAACAGGTAAAAGAAAGACTGGCACAGCTGCGGTAAGTTATGCGAGCAACGAGTCAAAGTCCATGCAATTACATGAGACACCGGTGATTGCCGCGATATCGGTTCGGAACATGTAGCGCGTGTTTCGAACTGATTTTTGGGGCGTATCTGAATACGATGAGATTTCAGGTACGCTTCTGTATTTACGCAGCAGATAGGAGCAGAAAAAAACATGAAAAAAATCAATCTGAAAAAACCTACCCGCAATCAGGTGATTCGGATCTGTAACTTGTTGTCTGTACCCCTGCAGTTTCTGGGGTGCTGTGTACTGTATCTGGTAATCGAGGCGCTTTCCCGTCATTCGCTGCGGGAAGCCTGGCAGTATATGACAGGAAGCCCTCTGATCTTTTTATACAATGCATTTTTAATTTTTACCACAAGCCTTGTGGTATATCTGTTTAGACACAGAATCCTTGCCAGAACTATCGTGGGATGTTTCTGGTTTATTCTGGGATGCGTGAACGGATTCTTACTGTTAAACCGTGTAACTCCATTTACCGGACCGGATCTGAAACTGATTAATGACGCAATGCGTATTCTGAACAAGTATCTGTCCCCGGGACTGGTGGTTGCCGTACTGGTCGGGCTTGGTGTCCTGCTGTTATTTTTCATCTGGATGTTCCGAAAAGGCTGGAAATTTCAGGGAAAGATGCGCTACTGGCTGAATATTCCGCTGATTGTTGCTGGTGTGGCAATTTTTGCGTTGACAAGTAAGCTGGCGATTGATAATCGTCTGTTATCCACGTATTTTGGAAATATTGCGTATGCATATCAGGATTACGGTTATCCATACTGTCTGGCAGTTACAATTTTCGATACCGGAATCAATGAGCCGAACGGATATTCTAAAGCATTGATGGAAGATATCGTGAACAGTGAAGGTGAGATCAAGGAAACCAAGAAAAAGAATACGGATGTCAACATCCTGTTTTTACAGCTGGAAACATTTATCGATCCGACCGAAGTGAATTTTCTTTCTTTTTCCGAGGATCCGATCCCGAACTTCCGAAAGTTAAGTGAGGAATATTCTTCCGGTTACTACAAAGTGCCGGCAGTAGGTGCGGGAACCGCGAATACGGAGTTTGAATCTATCACCGGTATGAGTCTTCATTATTTTGGGGCGGGAGAGTATCCGTATAAGACGATTCTGAAAGAGACGACCTGCGAGAGCGCAGCCTATGATCTTAAGAAGCTCGGTTACAGTACTCATGCGATCCATAACAATGAAGCGAATTTCTACGGAAGACGAACCGTATTTTCCAGACTTGGATTTGACACCTTTACTTCTGAGGAATATATGCCGGACATCAGTGATACCACACCGATGGGATGGGTGAAAGATCATATTCTGACTGATGAAATTTTTAAGGCCATGGAATCCACAGAAGGTCCGGATTATGTATATACGATCTCGGTACAGGGACATGGAGATTATCCAACCGAACCGATACTTTCTGATCCGGAGATCAAAGTAACGGGAGCGGAATCTGAAGAGAAAAATAATGCATGGGAATATTATGTAAATCAGCTTCACGAGATGGATCAGTTTGTCAAAGAACTGACGGATCGTCTCTCTGAATTGGATGAGCGGGTGGTTCTCGTTATGTATGGAGATCATCTGCCGACCATGGATCTGAAAGTGGAGGACATGAAAAACCGTTATCTGTTCCAGACAAAATATGTGATGTGGAGCAACTTCGACATGAAGAAAAAAGACAAAAACATTGCCGCTTACCAGATGGCAGCGGAAGTGTTTAATCGTCTGGGGCTTCATGAGGGAACGGTCTTTAACTATCATCAGACCAGAAAAGGAAGCAGGAATTATCAGCTGGATCTGCAGGCATTGCAGTATGATATCCTGTATGGAAAACAGTATGTTTACGGTGGTGAGAATCCGTTTGAGGCAACAAAGATGCAGCTTGGGATCTATCCTGCAACACTGGAACGGCTGGAGTCCATCGGAAATGGAAGCTATTATGTCTATGGAACCAATTTTACGGCAGCGAGCAGACTGGAGATTAACAAAGAACTGCAGGAAACACAGTACATCAGTCCGACACAGCTGCTGGTGCAGAATGTGGAACTGGCAGATGGCGATCAGGTGTCAGTTGCGACACAGAGTAACAGTTCCACAAAGAAAGTGCTGTCACGAACCGATTATCTTACATACAATGAGGATAATGGAGAACTGATGTCACAGGAAAACTATCAGGCAAAAAAATCAGCAAAAGCGATGCTTGAGCGGCTGAAGGAACAGCATGCAGAGCAAACAGAGGATGACGGGCAGGCAGCGGAAGAAACGCCAACAGAGGAAACAACACCGGAACTGTCTCTGACACCGGCACCTGCGTCCACACCGGAATCCTGAGAAAAAACCGGCTTCCGGTATTACGGAAACTGGAAAAAGTCAAAAGTTGCGACATAATTTACTTGATTATTACCACCACTATTATATAATGGAAAGTACCGGGAAACCGGACAAATACATTAGATAAAGTGGTGGTAATTTTGAATTATAGAGAAATCGTAGATTATATTGAAGAGATACCGAAGTTTACATCGAAAAATCCGCTGGATCACACGAAGGCACTGCTGAAGTGTCTGGGCGATCCCCAGAATCAGATGCAGGTGATCCATGTGGCGGGAACCAATGGAAAAGGAAGCGTCTGTGCATATCTGGATTCCATGCTCCGGGCAGGAGGTTACAAAGTTGGTTTATTTACTTCGCCACATCTGGTAAAGATCAATGAACGTTTTAAGATCAACGGAGAGATGATTTCCGATGAACGGTTTGTAAAAGCTTTTGAAGAAGTACAGAAGATTATTAAAAAGGCACAGGAAGACGGACTGGATCACCCGAGCTATTTTGAGACACTGTTTCTGATGGGAATGGTTGTTTTTAAAGAAGCAGATGTGGATTATGTGGTTCTGGAGACCGGCCTTGGTGGAAGACTGGATGCGACCAACACTGTAGATCATCCGCTGGCATGCATCATTACTTCTATCAGTCTGGATCATGTGGAATATCTGGGAGACACCATCGGAAAAATTGCCGGTGAAAAGGCAGGAATCATCAAACCACAGGTTCCGGTGATCTATGACGGACATCAGCCGGAGGCTTCCGAAGTGATTGAAAAACGTGCCAACGAACTGGGTTCCCCGGCATTTGCACTGACCGAGGACATGTATGAAATGCAGAAAAATACAAGAGAGGGCATTGATTTTTCCTTTCATTGTAAGTATTATAATACTGTTCAACTGTCGATTCCATATATTGCACCGTACCAGATGATGAATGCATCGCTGGCGTTTTTCACGATGGAACAGCTGCGGGATGTGCATAAGATTCCGTTGGAAAAGCTGATCGAGGGATTGAAAAATACGCACTGGGAAGGTCGTATGGAGACTGTTTTACCGGATGTGATCGTAGACGGGGCACACAATGCAGATGGTGTGGCGCGGTTTGTGGAGACGGCGTGTCATTTTGGAAAAGAACATCCGATCACGCTGTTATTTTCGGCAGTGGCTGATAAGGATTATGAAAAAATGATCCGTACAGTCAGCGAAAAGATCCGTCCGAGAGCAGTAGTTGCCACAGAAGTTGGCGGCAGCAGAGTTGTACCGGCTACGGAACTGGCAGAGTTTTTCAAGGAAGACGGATGTGAACAGGTGATCGCCGAGGCAAATGTAGGAGAGGCATTTGAAAAAGCGTTGTCTTTAAAGGGCGATGGAATGTTATTCTGCGTTGGATCTCTTTATCTGGTAGGTGAGATCAAGGAGTACCTTCAGAAGAATACAGAAGCATAGGAGAGAAAAGAATGATTAATTACGAAGAGGAATTGAAGAAATTCAAACCCTGTCTTGATGTGGACGAGATCGAGAGTGCGGTATATACACGGGATCTGACCGATATCGTGGATATCCTGCAGGAGATGCTGAAAACAGAGAAAAAAGACCGGAAAGAATAAGGGGTAAAACATGAATTGTATGAATTGCGGAGCTCCGATCGGAAAGTCGGATTACTGTACGAGCTGTGGCTTTCATGTGGAAGTACAGAAGAAAATCTGGCAGTTGTCCAATACCTATTACAATCTGGGACTGGACAAGGCACAGATCCGGGATCTGTCCGGAGCCATTGATCTGTTAAAACGCAGTCTGAAGTTTAACAAGCTGAATGTTCAGGCGAGAAACCTGCTGGGACTGGTATATTTTGAGACCGGTGAGGCAGTGGCAGCGTTGAGTGAATGGATCATCAGTAAAAATATCATGCCGGAGAATAACATCGCTTCCGAGTATATCGAACGGCTGCAGCAGAATGCCAACAAACTGGATGTGATCAATCAGACTATCAAAAAGTATAATGACAGTCTGCAATGCTGTCGCAAAGGCAGTGAGGATGTGGCGGTGATCCAGCTGAAAAAGATCCTGAATCAGAATCCGAAGCTGATTAAGGGATATCATCTGCTTGCTCTGATCTATCTGAAAAAAGAAGAATATGAAAAAGCAAGACGAATTCTGAAAAAAGCAGCGAAGATCGATAAGACGAACTCCACAACGCTGCGCTTTTTGCGGGAAGTAGACGAACAGACCGGAACAATTACCAGCCTGGAACCAAGAAGGTGGGCATTTGGTCTGCGTGAGAAGGAAGAAAAGGTTTCGGGTAATCAGTCGATTGCCTATCGGACAGAAAATGATGTGGTGATCCAGCCACCGACCTTCCGTGAAAGCTCCATGGCAGCGACACTGTTGAATCTTGGATTTGGTTTTCTGGTGGGGGCCTGTCTGGTATGGTTTTTGATGGTACCTGCAAACACACAGCGGATCAATAAAGCGGCAAACGAAAAAGTCGTAAGCTACAGCAACACTATGGCGACACAGTCTGCTGAGATGAATAAACTCCAGGAACAGATTGACCAGTCTGAGGAGACGGTGGCATCTGCCCAGCAGCAGATTGAGGATGCCCAGAATCAGACAAGCAGTTATGAGAATCTGATTAAAGCATATGCCGCTTTTCAGAGTGGAAATTATACTTCGGCAGCGAATGTTCTGCAGAATGTGCAGGCAGATCTGCTGTCTGTAGATGCAAAAGAAATTTATGATTCAATTTACAAGAGTATCCAGTCAACGATGAAGAATAATCTGAAAAGTCAGGGTGAACAGGCATTTTATGCCAAGGATTATGAGACGGCAATTACAGATTTGAATCAGGCACTGGAGATGGATGACAGCGATTATGAAGTATTAAATCTGTTGGCACATTCTTATCGGCTTGACGAACAGTATGATAAAGCAGTGGAGATTTTCCAGAAGATCGTAGACCAGTTTCCGGGAACAAAACGTGCTTCCACCGCACAGAAATATATTGATAACGGTGGAAAGGGATTTGACAGCGTTGGTCAGAAAAACAGTTCCGATACAGGATCTGCACAGACACAGGATCAGACAGGAAATCAGGAGAATTCTTCACAGCCTGCTGCAGAACAAAGTGGTGCAGGTGATACGACAGATACACAGAATACAGGCGAGACCGGAGCCGATCAGAACGGCAATGGAGGAGAAACCGAAGGAACTTCCGGAGAAAACGGACAATAAGAGAAACCTCAAAACAGGGGAAATACAAAAGAATTTGTATTTCCCCCGTTTTTTTGTAAAGATAAGAAACCGTTATAAATAATCAGAAAAGGGGAGGATATTTATGGAACAATTTCAGGTGAAGGGGCGGACTCTGGTCATACGGATGCCGAAAGAACTGGATCACCATACCACGGGGCAGATTCCGGGAATAGCAGATCGCATGATCGGCGAGAAGAATATTCAGCGGATTGAATTTGATTTTCGAGACACCGGATTCATGGACAGCTCAGGGATCGGAGTGATCATGGGACGGTATCAAAAGCTGCGGCTGCTTGGAGGCAGTGTGGCAGTGACCCACGTCAGCGATCGAATCTGGAGAATTTTGCATCTTGCAGGAGTGACAAAGGTGATTGAAGTAGAAAAAGAACGAAACTGGAAGGAAAGCAAATAAGGGGGAGAAACGATGGAACAGAAGAATGAAATGATGATTACGTTTGACAGCAGATCCAGTAATGAATCATTTGCAAGAGTGGCAGTAGCGGCGTTTACGACACAGTTAAATCCCACACTGGAAGAGGTGGCTGATATCAAGACCGCTGTATCTGAAGCAATTACAAATGCAATTATTCACGGATATGACAACCAGGTGAAAAAGATCCGGATCCGCTGTCGAGTCAGTGACCGGACTTTGTATGTAGAGGTGGAAGATGACGGAAAGGGAATTGCAGATGTGAAAAAGGCGATGGAACCCATGTATACAACAAGACCGGATCTGGATCGCTCCGGGATGGGTTTTGCTTTCATGGAAGCATTTATGGATCAGGTGGAAGTGGAATCGGAAGTAGGTGTGGGAACAATTGTCCGGATGAAAAAGACAATCGGACAGACACAGCAGCCATTTGCATAAAAGGAGGCCCTATGGAGCGTACCCTCAGATTGATACAGAGAGCACACGAAGGGGATAAGGAGGCGAGGGACATACTGGTGGAAGAGAATGTCGGGCTTGTCTGGAGTATCGTTCGCCGATTTCAAAACAGAGGTGTGGAATCGGAAGATCTGTTTCAGATCGGAACCATCGGGCTGATCAAAGCGGTGGATAAATTCGACTGCAGCTATGAGGTTTGCTTTTCCACCTATGCAGTTCCAATAGAGTAAGATAAAGGAAACGACCGGAATAGCCTTAAAATAAGGGATTTCTGATAAAGGCATTAGATTAAAA
>PPYE01511450.1_pt1 | contig 40305 bp, 32 predicted proteins | sample 1559881 | NCBI WGS metagenome assembly PPYE01 (sample SAMN08240022, study PRJNA423297) | Human gut metagenome, whole genome shotgun sequencing project. | reverse complement strand
TGTAATATCGGAAGATTTTATGGGCGCTGCCCAAACCCGCAATTTTTGAAAAAATTGAGTAAACTTTTTTTGTTTTTGGACGGATAATTTAGCGTTAGTTAAATTTCAATGCCCAACCGACACTCCGCTAAACCATAATTTATTCAACTAACTATTGATAAAAAATTTTTCCTTAAAATAGTAAAATCCCACTCTGTTTTTTCAGAGTGGGATTTTTTTAAGCATTTTCTGCTTGTGCTTGTTTTTCTTTTTCAGCCTGTGCTCTTTTTAGTTTTGTTCTCTTAATAACCTTAAGACGGCTGAATTCTTCTCTTTCCTTTTCATCAAGAGCATCAGAAATAAACTTTACGGTTTCTTCAAATTTAGGAATCATAATGTTCTTAAGAGCGTTGGCTCTCTTCTGTGTTTTCTTGATTGAAACCGCAAGACGGTAAACACTGTTTTCTATCTCGGCAAGCTCTGCGGTAAGATACTTAACTTCGGTGAATTTCTCGTAAGTTTTATCAATACCTGAGTTTGTAAGTCGCAGTCCGTAGTGCAGGTAGGTTTGAGGTTTTTTCTCGTCAATGGTGAGAATCGGAATTTCAACACCCATTACACTTCTTGAATCAAGTTTTAATGAGTCTTCTTCAGGAATCGTGTTTGAAAGGTCATCGCAAAAGCCGTTTGTAACATTGGCAGTCTGAAGTGCTATGTAAGCTTCTTCATATGCATTGTCGATCTTCTCCTGAATTGCATTGGCGTGGTCGATAAGCGTCATCATCTCTCTTATAAGAATATTACGCTTACGGTCAAGCAGTTCATAGCCGTTTTTGGCAAGAGCAAGCGACTTTTTGGTGTTCATCAGATTACCTTTTGTAGGTACAGCCTGTACAGCCATAGATGCTCAGCACTCCTTTCTGACGGTTATTTCTCAACATAATACTTGTCAAGAATCTGATCGTCAACACGGTCAAGTTCTGATTTCGGAAGTGTAGAAAGTAATTCCCAACCGAGGTCAAGGCTCTGTTCAATACTTCTGTTTTCGTTGAATCCCTGATTAACAAACTTTGATTCAAACAGTCTGCCGAATTCAATATATTTCTTGTCGATAGGGGAGAGTTCTTCCTCGCCGATAACAGATGCAAGTGAACGAGCGTCAATTACCTTTGCATATGATGCAAAGAGCTGGTTTGCAAGTGCCTGATGATCTGCTCTTGTGTAACCCTCACCGATACCGTCCTTCATAAGACGGGAAAGTGAAGGAAGAACGCTTACAGGCGGATAAAGACCTTGTCCCTGTAATGAACGGTCAAGTACGATCTGACCCTCTGTGATGTAACCTGTAAGGTCAGGAATCGGGTGAGTAATATCATCGTTAGGCATTGTAAGAATAGGAATCTGTGTAACAGAACCGTTCTTGCCTTTAATCATACCTGCACGCTCATAAAGTGATGCAAGGTCTGAATAAAGATAGCCCGGGTAACCTTTTCTCGCAGGAATTTCACCCTTTGATGATGAGAACTCACGAAGAGCCTCGGCATATGAGGTCATATCTGTCATAATAACAAGAACATGCATCTCAAGCTCAAATGCAAGGTACTCGGCAATAGTAAGAGCACATCTTGGAGTAAGTGTTCTTTCGATAATCGGGTCATTAGAAAGGTTTAATAGCATTACAACTCTTGAAAGTACGCCGCTTTCTTCAAAACTCTTTCTGAAGTATTCAGCAACATCTTTCTGAACACCCATTGCTGCGAATACTACGCAGAAGTTATTAGCATTTGCACCGCTGATTTTTGCCTGACGAACAATCTGTACTGCAAGGTCGTTGTGCTTCATACCTGTACCTGAAAAGATAGGAAGTTTTTGACCTCTGATAAGTGTCATAAGTGTATCAATGGTAGAAATACCTGTGTTGATGTAGTTCTTAGGATAAATTCTTGAAACAGGGTTGATAGGTGTGCCGTTAATGTTAGCACGCTTTACAGGGAAAATATCTCCGAGTCCGTCAATAGGTCTGCCTGCACCGTCAAGTACACGACCGATAATTTCAGGAGAAAGAGGCATTTCCATTGGGTGACCTGTAAGTCTTGTCCTTGTATTTGTAAGGCTGATTCTTCTTGTACCCTCAAATACCTGAACAACAATCTTTTCGCCCTCAATCTGTACGACACGGCCCTGTCTTACTGTGCCGTTTTCAAGGCGGATGTCAACAATTTCCTCGTTGGAAACGCCTTTTACTCCGTCAAGAACTATGAGTGAGCCGTTAATTTCTTTAACGCCGACATAATCTATAATCATTGTGCGTTTCCTCCTTACATAATTGAGTCAAGCTTTTCATCAATTTCCTTGATATATTCATCAAAGAGTTCAGGCTTGCTGTTAGGAATATCATATTTCATCTTTGTAAGTTTATCGAACAAACCAAGCTCAATAACCTTTGAAATAGGAATTTCCTTTGTAACAACCTTCTTTGCCTTATCGTAAAGGTGAAGAATTGTTTTCATCATAAGTTTCTGCTTTTCAAGCGGAACATAAGTATCATCAGCGTGGAAAGCATTTTGCTGTAAGAAACCTACACGAACTACTCTTGCAGCTTCAATGACAAGTTTCTGGTCATCAGGAAGTACATCGGAACCGATAAGTTTTACGATTTCCATAAGCGAGCTTTCTTCCTGAAGAAGTGCGCTGATTCTGTTACGATACTCAATAAAGTCTTTACCGAGGTTTTCTTCAAACCAAGGGTCAAGGTCGTTAAAGTATTCGCTGTAGCTGTTCATCCAGTTAATAGCAGGATAATGTCTTGAATAAGCAAGCGACTTATCAAGTGCCCAGAAACAACGGGTAAATCTTTTTGTGTTCTGTGTAACAGGCTCAGAGAAGTCTGAACCCTGCGGAGAAACCGCACCGATAAGTGTTACAGAACCCTCACCGCCTGAAAGAACTTCCGCACGGCCGCCACGCTCATAGAACTCGGCAAGTCGTGAAGGCAAGTAAGCCGGGAAACCTTCCTCGGCAGGCATTTCCTCAAGTCGGCCCGAAATCTCACGAAGAGCCTCGGCCCAACGAGAAGTTGAGTCAGCCATCATAGCAACATGGTAACCCATATCTCTGTAATATTCGCCAAGTGTGATACCTGTGTAAATTGATGCCTCACGGGCTGCAACAGGCATATTTGATGTGTTGGCAATAAGAACGGTTCTGTCTGTCATAGGACGCTGTGACTTAGGGTCGATAAGTTCAGAGAATTCTTCGAGTACCTGGCTCATCTCGTTACCACGCTCACCGCAGCCTACATAAATAATAATATCAGCGTCGCACCATTTTGCGAGCTGGTGCTGTGTCATAGTTTTACCTGTACCGAAACCGCCCGGTATAGCGGCTGTACCGCCCTTAGCAATAGGGAAGAGAGAGTCAATAACTCTCTGACCTGTAATAAGCGGAATTGAAGATGCAAGTCTGTCCTTTACAGGACGAGCGGTTCTGATAGGCCATTTTTGACAAAGTGTGAGGTTGTGCTCAACGCCGTTATCATCTTTAATAACAACAATTGTGTCAAAAAGCTTGTATTGACCGTCAGGCATAACCTTGGTAACAACGCCTGAAAGTTCAGGGTGAACCATAAGTCTGTGTTCAATGATTGGTGTTTCGGGGAGTGTAGCATAAATCTGACCACCCTCGAGCTTGTCGCCAACCTTTACTTTCATTGTAACATTCCAGAGCTTTTTGTCATCAAGAGAAGAAACAGATGCACCTCTGTCAATGAAAGCGCCTGCCTGTTCCTCAATAGCCTTAAGAGGACGCTCAATTCCATCAAAAATATTATCAATAATTCCCGGTCCGAGAAGTACATTCATAGGTGCGCCTGTACCTGTAACAACATCTCCCGGTTTAAGACCGGTTGTTTCTTCATATACCTGAATTGTGGTAAAATCAGAAGTTATACCGATTACTTCACCGACAAGGTTCTGTTCACCTACATGAACCATTTCCATCATTTCAAAGCAATCAGCATCTTTTACGGTAACAACAGGTCCGTTAATTCCATAAATAACATTATTTTCCATTTGTATTACCATCTTCTTTCGGATAAAATCAAGAAGGTCAATTAGTTAAGAACGCTCAGACCTGAGTTCTCAATAAACCATTCTCTCTGTGCAGAGAGCTTTGTGTCGAGTGTTTCATCGGCAACAATTCTCATTGATTTGCAGTAGCCTTTAAGACCGCCGATTTTGATTGAGTTGTCTTTAACAAGTTCAGCCATTCCGTGGAATGCGGCAAGGATTTCTGTTGAATACTTCATATCCTTTTCATTTATATAAACAACACAACGGTTATCGTCAAAAAGTTCTGCAATCTGTCTTGCACTGTCAACAAGTTTTAATTTATATTCTTTGGTTTCTGTGTATTTAATAAGCTTTTGTGCAGCCATTTCAAATACTTCGTCAGTCATTTTTGCTCTTTCTCTAAAGAGTTTTTTCTGACTTTCCTGAACAAGTCTGGCAAGTTTGCTTGTTTCTACATACTTTTTAGCTTCAAGCTGCTGCTGTATGTAGCGTTCGCTGTCACGCTTGCCGTTTTCTTCGGCTTTTTTGAGTTTTTCTTCCTTTAAAAGCTCAACTTCAGTATTGGCAATAGACTTTTGTTCTTCGGTGTATCTTTGTATGGCTTGCAAAAAGTTATCGGTTTTTGTGGTATTTTCCATATTAATAACCTCTCAGCTCATTCAGAGTTTTACGCCAATAGCGTCCTGAACATATTTTGTGATACTGTCTTTGGTGCGTCCGTTGCCATGACGGTCGGGGATTTCTACAATCAAAGGCTTTTTGCGGTTGAGCTTTAAGTCATAGATAAGGTCAGGGCAGAGAGAAACAAGAGTTTCTGTCATAAGAATAACAGCCACATCTTCTCTCTCCATAGCCTTAGTAAGCTCTCGTGTAACCTCTTGTTCCGTATGAACAACTACACCGTCAATACCTGCAAAACGCATACCCATTTTAGTATCAACATTATCGCTTATAAGAAAAAATTTCATTTTTCGTCATATCCTTTATTTCTTCAATTAGCTGAAGAGAATCAAGATTGAGATAAGCATACCGTAAAGGGCAACACCTTCACCGAGAGCAACGAAGATGATTGCTTTACCAAATGCCTTTGGATCTTCACTTGTTGCACCGATAGCTGCAGGAGCTGCGTTACCTACGGCAATACCACCGCCGATACATGAAAGGCCAACTGCGATAGCTGCGCCGATATATGCAAAGCTCTTAGATGACTGCTGAGCAACCTGTACTGCCTCTGAAACTGTGTTTGCATCTGCTGCACCTGCTACGATTGGGCAAAGAAGGCAAATTGCAAATACTGCTGCGAATGAAGCAATCTGCATTAAAACTGTTTTCTTTCTGTTATGACCTTTTTCGTAAGCCTTTACAGCTACAACTACTGATGCTACAAGAAATACAACAGGGAGTGCCAACATAACTAAATTTAAGATGCTCATAATGATTTACCTCCAAAAATAAATAAACAATAAAATATATAATTAAGTTTTTCAACTTAACTGTTTTGTGTAAGTTTTAGCTTGACAGGTTCGTATGGTCTGCCTTCGCCTGAATAGAAACGGCTGAAAAGCTCATAGTATTCAAGTCTTAATACCTGAATTGCTACGAGGAGAGCCTCAAGTACCATTACTATAACATTACCTACTACAACAATTGGCCAGTAGGCAATAGGACCTGCGGTTTCGGCAAGAACAAATACAACCATCATCATACCTGCGTGAACAAGAACGAATGCGCCTACACGCAAGAAACTCATTGTGTTTGTTACATAGCTTAAAAGAACTTCAATTGATTCAAAAATATTTTCAACAATGTAGTCCTTCCAGCTTTCCGGTTTCCAGTCAGGTTCTTTGTTTACCAATCCGCCAAGCGGCTCGGCAAAGAAAATTAAGATAAACGGAATTACAATCAGGAATATAATGTACGGAGCGTTGAATACGGGAAGTCCGAACAAAAGCTGACCTGCAATACCGAATACTATTGCGCTGTAGAAAATTATACCTGCCACACCGCTCGTGCTGAACAATGCTCTGCCATAATCCTTTTGACGGATTGATGTGTAGACATTGAGGAACATTGCGGTAATTAAAAGGAATACGCCAATGCCTATGGCTACAAGAATAATCTTTGTTGCCATTTCGGAGCTCATTACCTCAATAGGCTTTTCTTCAAGTCCGAAGAGAGCTTTGTACATGGGGTCGAGCAAATGCTCAAATCCGAACACACTGCCGAATACAAGTCCGAAGAATGCAGATGAAATACCGCACGGTGCAAGTATTTTACCAATTGCCATCTTTTTGATTTTATACATCAATATACCTACAATAGTAAGGCAGATACCCTGACCGACATCGGCAAACATAATACCGAATATAATAATGTAAGTTATTGCAACAAAAAGTGACGGGTCAATTTCATTGTATTTTGGCACGCCGTACATTGAAGTATAAAACTCAAACGGTCGTGCAAGGAAACAGTTTTTGAGTTTAACAGGCGGAGATTTTTTAATCTCGTTCTTTGCGTCTGAAAATTCAACTGTAACGCTTCTGTGTTTGCAAAGTCGTTTTTTAAGCTGTTTTGCAAACTCGGTCGGCACCCAGCCTACAATAATAAAGCTCTTGTTGTACTGCAAAGCTTTAGTTCTTATAGTTGAGTACAAAGAAAGTTCTTCAAGTTTTGACAAATATTTTAAAATTCTTTCTTTGTTAATGGAAAGATAATCGTCAATACGCTTTTCGGTATCTTTGTAAACATCCTCAAGGTGGGGAATAAGTGCCGTAAGTTTTTTCATATGCAGAGTTGGCGTTGAATTAACACCGATTATGTCGCATCTCTCAAAGAAAAGACTTGAAAAAACTCTGTCAATTTCTTCTGTCTTATCAGCCGGAGCAAGATAAACGCCCCAATAATAAGCTTTATCTTCTGTACACACCGAAAAATCAATATAAGGGTCATCCTTATAATTTTCCAGTTTTACATAGCTGTCCTTAGGAAGTCTTCCGAATCTTGCATTTACATATTTAAGCTCAAGCAGCTTTTCTATTTCAATGTCAAGTCCGACAAAGTGCTTTGTTTCGTCAAGATTTTGTTTTGTCTCAAGCAATTGCTCGGCGGCAAAATCTCTGTCTTCAACAAGCTCGTTTAGTTCATCGCAAATCTTATTGCAAAACAATTGAATATCCTGATATGTCGGATTAAAATTGCTTACATCGACAAGCGGGAACTGCCTTTTTGTAAGTCCTAATGAAGCCTTGAGGTTAGTGAGATGTTCGGCATAAATATTTTTGGTCTGAAGATGTGAAAAACCTTGGGTATTGTTGTAAAAAACAGACACATCATCGGGATGAAAAACTCCCGATTCTCCCAAAACGGTAATAACATCGTCAATCTCATCCATAAAGCCGATTATATTAACAGCTTGCATGGTTGATACAGCCAAATAAAATCACCTCTTTGTTAGTGGTACTGCTTACTAAACGATAAGCAGGGACTGTATTTTTTTAGAATCAAGTTTATATCGTGTACCTTCAATCAAGGTTATAATATTCATAAGCTCGGTTTCGGCAACGAACATATATGAAATCATCACAACAGAAGGATTGTTTGAGAAATACATATTCTTTCTTGCAAGTTTGTATTTTACTCTTGGGCTGATGTCACTTGCGTAAACATAACCTATTTGTTCAATCATCTTACCGGTGTGAGTTTCCTGCATTACGGAGAATACTTCTCCGGAGGATTCCGCACGGCACATTCTGTCGAGAGTTTTTTCACTGATGCTTGAGAAAGGGTAGAGCAGGTTGTTTTTTATTTGCTCCGGTGTAAGGTTATAATACTTTTTAAGACGAAGTACACGGGAGAAATTATTGTAATCGTTGATTACGGTAAAAAGCTCCATAAGCTCTTTTCTTTCAGTGCCTTTTGTTTTGCTCTTTATTACCTTTTTGAGGTTGGAGAAAACAAAAGTATAAAGATCATTTTCAATATCCGATATAGGCAAAAGATTGTTTTCGTCGGGCTTGTATTTTTCAAATATTTGAGAATACTTTGTATTGCTCAAAATGGTGAGAAATTCATCGTAATTTCTTGCAAGCGCGAGTTTCTGCAAATCAATCTCCGTATGTTTTGCAAAATATGTCGGATACTGATAAATAAACTTTTCAGTAGATGAAGTATTCAGCAAAGTGAGAAAGCGCATTATCTGTTCAATCTCGGTTCTGCTTATAACATAAGCTGAAAAGCCGGTGCTCATCTGGGAATCATATCTGCAAAGCGAGTCAAACTCATAGAAAAGATGCTGCCTTAAAAGAACCTCAAGTCTGCCGCGGTGAACATCACGCTCATTTATATCACGCAATGCCTCCGCATAGTGCGTATATGACTTAAGATAAGACATTACTTCTGCAACACTGTTTGAGTTAAGCAAACTGTTGTAGTCCTTTTCGGTAAGTCTTTTACCAAACTTTGCTCTTGCTTTTGCAAGCACCGCAAACGAAGTGGAAGACACAGCTTTCGCACCTCCTTTAAAATAATATGCTTAATAAATGGATAGTTATCCGATAGTTCGTTTAGCAATTTCATCTGACCATTTGTCAGCATTTGCCTCGAAATCAGATTTAAGTTTAATTAAAACAGATTTATGCTTCTGACGAGTATCCTGCCACTGATGTCTGATGTCCTTGTCAATATAAGCACTCTGGCGCTCAATGGTTTCGTCAGCTTTTGACATATAGGAATCGTAGATTACCTTTGCTTGAGCGTCAATCTCTTTGGCAAGTGCTTCTTTGTTTTTTTGATTTTCTTCATCGAAGGCTTTTGCCTCAGCGTCTGCTTCAACAATCTGTTTAATCATATCCTTCAAAAAATCACCCCCTGAAATTAGTTCTTGAGAGCCTGAAGCGGTGCAGGAATTCTTCCTCCTCTGTTGATAAATTCAGCCGGTGAGCCTTTTCTTAGCGGCATTACAGGACCGTAGCCGAGAAGTCCGCCAAAGTTAAGTGTTTCGCCTGCTTTTTTACCAATAGCGGGAATAAGTCTTACAGCGGTTGTCTTAGTGTTTACCATACCGATAGCTGCTTCGTCTGCAATAATTGCAGAGATAACCTCGGCACTTGTGTCACCCGGTACAATAATCATATCAAGACCAACTGAACATACGGCTGTCATAGCCTCAAGTTTAGTTATGTCGAGATATTCGTTTTCAGCTGCATAAATCATACCTGCATCCTCCGATACCGGAATGAAAGCGCCGCTAAGTCCGCCAACATGTGACGAAGCCATTACGCCGCCTTTCTTAACAGCATCGTTAAGAAGTGCAAGAGCAGCAGTTGTACCGTGGCATCCGCATACTTCAAGTCCCATTTCTTCAAGAATATGTGCAACACTATCGCCGACTGCCGGTGTAGGTGCAAGTGAAAGGTCAACGATACCAAAAGGTACGCAAAGTCTTTTGCTTGCTTCTTTTGCTACAAGCTGACCCATTCTTGTGATTTTAAATGCGGTTTTCTTAACCATATCGGCGATTTCGGCAATATTTTTGCCTTCGCCGCCCTTAGCAAGAGCAGCTCTTACTACGCCCGGTCCCGAAACACCGACATTGATAACGGTATCAGCCTCGCCGACACCGTGGAAAGCTCCTGCCATAAACGGGTTATCTTCAGGAGCGTTACAGAATACTACAAGCTTTGCAGCGCCGATGCAATCACGGTCTGCTGTAGCTTGAGCAGCCTGAACTACAGTTTTACCCATCATTTTGACTGCATCCATATTGATACCGGCTTTTGTTGAACCGATATTTACCGAAGAGCAAACAAAATCGGTAGTTGCAAGTGCTTCAGGGATACTCTCTATAAGCGCATAGTCACCGCTTGCGAAACCTTTTTGTACAAGAGCGGAATAACCGCCGATGAAGTTTACGCCGAGTTCTTTTGCGGCTTTGTCGAGTGCGTGAGCAAATTTTACTACCTTTTTACTCTGGCATGGTGCAGCTACCATTGCGATAGGGGTAACTGAAATTCTCTTATTTATAATAGGAATACCGTACTCCCTCTGGATATCCTCGCCTGTTTTTACGAGGTCTTTGGCAGAACGGCAGATTTTGTCGTATACCTTTGTGCAGGCTTTGTCAATATCGTCATCAATACAGTCTAAAAGTGAAATGCCCATTGTAATTGTTCTTACATCGAGATTTTCGTTATCAATCATATTGATAGTTTCAAGTATATCTTTTGTTTCGAGCATAGGTGTTTATCCTTTCAATCCATATTTAAGGGCAAATTAAATTCTGTGCATACTGTTGAATATATCTTCGTGCATTACATGAATCTTAGTTGCGGTAGCCTCTCCGACAGCGTCAAGGTCGGTTCTTAACTTTTCAAAATCAATTTTCTCTTCATTGAATTCAATAAGCATAACCATTGCAAACATATCCTGAAGAACGCTCTGTGTTACCTCAACGATGTTTGCGTTGTCAGCAGCACAAGCAGCTGATACCTTTGCAAGTATTCCGACTGTGTCCTTACCGATTACTGTAATTATAGCTTTCATAAGTTACCTCCGTATTTGCAAGATTTTAATTTTATTCCTGCAAAAGAATTATAAAAGAATTATATGATTGTTTATTATCATTACCTTATTATATAACTAAAATCTAAGAAAGTAAAGCCTTATATTGCATAAATTTGGCGAATATGGTATTATTTATTACGGAGGCTTGATAACTATGATTTTATGTGATGTTCATACTCATTCAAACAATTCTTTTGACGCTGAAAGTACAGTGGAAGAAATGTGTAAATCTGCCCTAAATAAGGGATTTTACGCAATAGCAATTACCGACCATTGCGAAGCACCTTTTATCAAGTTTGCCTATAACAAAGAATTCGGAGATTTTAACGAAAGAATACCTTTGTCATTTTTGCAAACCAAAAACGCACAGATAAAATATAGACAAAAACTCAAGGTTTTATGCGGAATAGAGCTCGGCGAGCCTATGCACGATCCGGAATGTACCGAAAAAGCGCTTTCTTTTGGCGATTTTGACTTTGTTTTAGCGTCTTTGCACAATTTAAAAGATATGGAAGATTTCTATTTTATCGACTTTAATAATTGTAATATTTCCGAAATTTTGAAATTATATTTTAATGAACTTGCAGAAACAGCGACCTTCAGTGACTTTGACAGCCTTGCTCATCTTACATATCCTTTAAGATATATTTTTGAAACAACAGGGGAATATCCCGACCTTACACCTTATCAAGATGTTATTGACGATATATACAGAACACTGATTTCAAACAAGAAAGCTCTTGAAATTAATACTTCGGGTTTATTCAAACCCATCGGCAGAACTTTGCCCGATGAATTTCAGCTAAAGCGCTATCGTGAACTCGGCGGAAAGCTTATCACTATCGGAAGTGATGCCCACACAAGCACTGCTGTCGGAAACGGAATAGATGAGGGAATAAGACTTGCACATAAGTGCGGATTTAAGTCGTATACTATCTTTGAAAAGCGCCGCCCGATTACTATACCGATAGAATTTTAATTAAACTATATCGTATATCTTAATAGATATTGTGTTGTTTATCATATTATAACGCAAGTTTAAAATAATTCAACCACTAATTTCGGTTACTGTATCTATTAATGTACAAAACTATAAATATTGTTTAATAAACCGAATAAAAACAAATAAAAAACAGACATTTCTCAAAAGTTGGAAATGTCTGTTTTGTGCTTTAGTTTAATTATATTATGTCAAGACAGCTTATTATAATGTTTTTGCAAGTTCTTTTATGTATTCTCTTAATTGGTCTTTAGTTTCGGGATGTTCAAGACCTACTTCGATTTGAGCCTGAAGAATACCGAATTTATTGCCCATATCGTATCTTCTGCCCTCAAATTCAACGGCTGTCATACCGTCTGTAACAGCGATTTCACGCATTGCGTCTGTAAGCTGAATTTCACCGCCTATGCCCGGCTGTGTTCTTTCAAGAATTTCAAAAATTTCTGACGGAAGAACACATCTGTCTATGATAGAGTAAAGTGAGAGAACTTCCTCCGGAGTTTGCGGTTTTTCTTTCATATCTGTGCATTTAAATACATTGTCATAAATATGCTCAACTTTAAGTGAACCGTATTTATGAATGTCTTTTGCATCAACTTTTTTAACGCCGACAACACCTTTGCCAAACTCGCCGTAATGTTCAATAAGCTGACCTATGGCTGGTTTTTCGCCTACGATTGCGCCGTCGCCGAAAAGTACGGCGAAAGGTTCATTACCTACAAAAGACTTTGCTTTTAAAATAGCGTGGCCTAAACCCTTCATTTCTTTCTGACGAATGAAAGTGATATTTGCGAGATTTGAAATACCTCTTACTGTTTCAAGAAAATCAAGTTTGCCGCTTTTTTCAAGGATTGCCTCAAGTTCAGGGGATGCATCAAAATGGTCTTCGATAATGCCTTTACCTCTGTTTGTAACGATAAGAATATCTGTTATTCCGGCTGCAACTGCCTCTTCAACGATATACTGAATGGTCGGTTTGTCTACGATCGGGAGCATTTCCTTTGGCATTGATTTTGTCGCGGGAAGTACTCTTGTGCCGAGTCCTGCTGCAGGTATAACTGCTTTTGTAATTTTCATATTTTCCTCCGATATTTGTTTTTAAACGAACAGCGGCATATAAGCGATTGCTAAAAATACAAATGTTGCCACAACTGCTATGGCAAGGTTTACGCCACCCTTGTTTTCAATCTGCTCGTTAATTTTTGACTTTGTGGTTGCTGCTTCTTCGTCTGATTCTTTATCAAAACTCGAAGCGTAGTTTTTAATTGATGAAATTTTCTTTATGCAGTGTTTAAAATACATTCTGTTTGTTCTGAAACCGCAGATAAGCATAATGGCAAATCTGATTGCTCCGAGAATGTACGGAACAGCAAAGTACAAAAGATTTGTAGAGGACATACCGGCAAATAAATCGCCGACATTAGCACCGCTGTATCCGCTTTGAAGTATGGCAGAGTAATTATCCATATAAATGTTATATGCCTCTGTAAATTCAGGTGTGGTTTGTATAATAAGTGTGCCTGCAAGCAATCCTACCACGATTACCGATATAACAATGCCGATTGCGTACATTTTCCTGTAAAGCATATATGCACCGGGTAAAATAGCGGATACAAAGCTGAATCGTGATTTATTTGTTCTTAAGATTGAACCGAAAACACGCATAAAGTAGTTTGTATTTTTGCCGACAAATTTTGAAACCTCACCTGCGGTTACATTATCTGCCATTTTTTCGTCTGCCTTAAAACCTGCCATCGGATCAAACGCAATAAAAGGTATTCCGCCGTTTTGCGGATTTTGACCGAAAGGAAAACCGTTCATATCCGGCGGAACATTATTATTTCCGTTTACGGAATCATTCTCGGGTTGATTGTCTTTTAACAGAGGCGCTCCGCAATGTTCGCAGTAAAACAAAGTTTTGTCGTTTGGATGACCGCAAATTTTGCAGATTACTTCATTGTCTGTGCCGCTCTCTTTGTCAGCTTCAAAGTCATCGGAACTGTCCGGTTGATCATTTTCAAATGAAAAATTTTGTGAATGTTTATCCTGATAAAAGCAGTGTTCCTCCTGCTCGTAGCATTCTCTGTGGTGCGGCGTGCCGCATTCAGGGCAAACTACTATATCATCGCCCTCTTTAAACTGTTTGTTACAAACAGGGCATTTATATTTATAAAAATCCATATTTGCCTCCGGGTATTTTTATACAAACTAATTATAACAAATAATCTTATTAATTGCAACCATAATTTATTATAATATTTTAAATGTATATAATTTCTGAATTTTATTATTTAACCGCAAAAAGAATATATTTATTTAGAAAATATTGTAATAAATTGGTAAATCTGATATAATGAAAATGTTAAAATTTTTGAGCAAGGAGGATTACTTGTGAATGATAAAGTGAGCGTACAAGTGGTAACCTTTGGAGCAATGAATTTTGCAATGCAGCAAAACTATGTTCCGCTTGTGCGCAGCGTAACGATAAAAAATAACAGCGATGAGGAAATTAAAGATATTATGTTAAAAATTTCCTTTGAACCTGAATTTGCAAAGCCGTTTACACATAGAATTGAGGTTTTACCTCCGCATACCGAAATTGAGGTAAGTCCAGTTAATATTATAGTATCTACGGAGTTTCTGTTCTCACTGACAGAGAGAATTGTTGCACAGATCAGCGTACAGCTTTTATGCGGCGAAGAAGAACTTGTAAATGCCGGTGACAATATTGATTTGCTTGCCTATGATGAGTGGAGCGGCTGCTATATAATGCCTGAACTGATTGCGGCTTTTGTAACACCTAATCATCCCGCTATCTCGGGCATCCTTAAAATTGCAACCGATTATTTAAGAAAATGGGGAAAAGACCCGAGCATAACAGGTTATCAGAGCCGCAATGCAGATGTTGTAAAACTGCAAATGGCTGCTGTTTATGCCGCTTTACAGTCAAAAAATATTGTGTATAATAATCCGCCTGCAAGTTTTGAAAAAGCAGGTCAGCGTGTGCGACTTCCTTATTCTGTAATTGAGCAGAAACAAGGTACTTGCATTGACCTTGCGGTTACATATGCGTCTTGTCTTGAGGCGGCAGGACTTTTCCCTTTAATAATGATAAAAAAAGGTCACGCATACTGCGGCTGCCGCCTTGAAGAGGAAACTTTTGCCGATTGTGTAATTGATGATTTTTCGGCTATAGACAAACGAACGGTACGCGGAAATGAAGATATTTTGCTTGTAGAATGTACGGATTTTACGGCGGGAGAAAAGATTGATTTTGACAGAGCGGTAAAGCACGGAAAAAATAATCTGTCAGATTCGGAAAATTTTATTTGTGCTGTTGATGTTAGAAGAGCAAGAGCGGGAGGACTGCGACCGATTCCGCAAAAAATAGATAGCAACAGTATTTGCGGTTATGACGGGACGGTTGCTTCGGTTTCTGATTATCAGGCAGCTGCACCTAAAAAACTTAACAGAAGCGGTACAGGTGTAATCGGATATGAGGAAAGTTCGCTTTCAAGAATACAGATATGGGAGAGAAAGCTGCTCGATTTCAGTTTGAGAAACTCACTTTTAAATTTCAAAATTACCAAAAACTCTTTGCCGATTTTAACTCATGATCTTGCCGCTCTTGAGGACAGTATTGCAGACGGAGTATCTTTTTCAATACGGGAATTGCCGAGCGAATGGACGGCGTCGCTTAGAGATGCAAGGCTTTATGAGATAGAAAACGAAAATGACCTTGCAACAAATATTGCAAGCGAAGAGTTTAAAAGCAAAAGACTTTGTGCGGTTATGCACGACGAAGAACTTGAAAAAACTCTGAAAAATATTTACAGAACAACAAAGTCGAGCATAGAGGAAAACGGTTCAAACACACTTTTCTTAGCACTTGGATTTTTAAAGTGGTACGAAAGCGATATTTCGGAAAAGCCACTCTATGCACCGCTTATTATGATTCCTGTTGAGCTTGTAAAAAGTTCGCATAATAAAGGCTATTTATTGAGAAGCAGACAAGAGGAAACCCAGATTAATGTTACATTAATTGAGTATTTAAGACAGATTTTCGAACTGAAAATACCGAGCCTTGACCCACTGCCCGAGGACGAGCACGGTACGGACATTCCGCTTGTTTTCAATACGGTTCGTAATTGTATTCTTGACAAAAAGCGTTGGAATGTTGTGGATACGGCTTGCTTGGGACAGTTTTCGTTCGGTCAGTTTGTAATGTGGAGTGACCTTAGAAACCGTGCCGACGAATTAATGCAAAATAAGGTTGTTGCAGGTCTTGTTGATAAGAAAATTACTGTTGAGCAGGAAGAAAATCCGCTGACGGTGTCTGAACTTGATGAACGCATCGCACCCGATGACCTTGCAATACCGTTGAGCGCAGATTCTTCACAGATGCTTGCCATTGCAGAGGCGGCAAAGGGAAAAAGTTTTGTACTTCACGGACCTCCCGGAACAGGTAAGTCGCAGACAATTACAAATTTAATCGCAAATGCGCTTTATCACGGTAAATCTGTTCTTTTTGTCGCAGAAAAAATGGCGGCTCTTAATGTGGTTCAACACAGACTTGAAAATATCGGTCTTGCTCCGTTCTGCCTTGAACTCCACTCAAATAAGGCGAGCAAAAGCAGTGTGCTTTCTCAACTCGAAAAATCACTTGAAGTCGGCAGAATAAAGCACCCCGAAAAATACAAAGCAACAGCAGACAGGCTGAAAGCTATGCGTGTGAGTATGAATTCTGTAATTGACGGACTTCATAAAAAGCACGAGAGCGGAATTTCCGTGTATGACGCTATAGAACAATATGAAACCTGTGCCGAATTTAAGAATAAAATAACAATTCCGCAAGAAGTTATTAACACTGTTAATGATGACAGAATAGAACAGCTTTTATCTTTAATTTTAAGTTATAAAAATTCTGTTGACGGTGTAGGTGATATAGTTAATAACCCGCTTAAAAATATTTCTCTTACGGAATATTCTATACCGTTAAGAGAAAAGCTGTATTCGGATTGTGTAAATTTGCTTAATCTATATAATAATGCAAAATCGTGCATTGAAAGAATTTTCGGTACATTTAATATCAATGCCGAATTAAGTGAAAAATCAATCAAAAACATTTTAAATCTTTGCAGAGCGTTGCTTATTCCTTCGGCTTTTTCACCAAGCCTTATTCTTGAAAATAATTACAATGCGGTAAGTCAAAAGCTGAATAATTATTATGAAAGCATTTGTAACGAAAACAGAGAAAAACAAGAGATTGAAAAAGTGTTTACAAGCGGTATTTATGAGTATAACTGTATTCAGGCTCTTAATGAATGGAATGTCGCTCAATCAAGTTGGATACTTAGCAGACATTCAAAACAGAAAAAACTTTTGAAAGAAGTTGCAACATTTTGTGTTATGCCAAATGCCGTTACCAAAGAAAATATTATCAATTGGTATCAGCGACTTATTAATTTTAATAAATTGCACAATGATAATATGACTTGCGGTAATGAGCTTAGGTATATACTTAATGAATTAGGTTCTGATTTTAAACAGGCAATTGATAAAACCGATTCCGTCTACAATGCGATAAGTGTGTATAACTATAATGAAATCAGAACAATATTGAATGCTTTTAAGAATATTAATCTTGCACAGCTTGGAAACGATGTTAATTGTGCAGAAAATTATATATTAAAATGGAATGAATTTTCCGACATTTTCAAAGTTAATATTGATAATGAGCAGAGCGACAATTGGCTTAACCGCACCGGAAATATTCTTAATAATATAAGTAAGAATATTGACAAATTGTATGCGGTTACGGAATATAACGCTAAGCGTGAACAGCTTGCAAACGAACAGCTTGAGTGTATTTGTAATGCGGTTGAAAGCGGTATTGTTAATAAGGAAAATGCAGTTGACGCTTTCAGATGCAATGTGTATTATGCGCTTGCACTCAAATATATTTCTGTTGATGAGAGCTTGAGCACATTCAGAAGTAACAGCTTTGAGCAGACGATAAAGGAATACCATTCATTAATAGACGAGTATTCTCAGCTTACTGTTCAGGAGCTTGTGGCAACCTTGTCGGCGCAAGTGCCTGTATCGGGTTCGGCGGGTGCGTCGTCTTCCGAACTCGGTATTCTTAAAAGAGCGATAAAAAGCAACGGCAGAATGATGTCGATAAGAAAGTTGTTTAACGAAATCCCTGCATTATTACGCAGACTTTGCCCGTGTATGCTTATGAGCCCGATTTCTGTTGCACAATACATTGACACGTCATTTCCTAAATTTGACCTTGTGGTGTTTGATGAAGCATCACAGCTTCCGACAAGCGAAGCTGTCGGCACGATTGCAAGAGGTGAAAATGTTGTGGTAGTCGGTGACCCTAATCAGTTGCCGCCGACAAGTTTCTTTAAATCAAACAGAATTGATGAAGAAAACATAGAAAACGAAGATCTCGAAAGTTTGCTTGATGACTGCCTTTCAATTTCAATGCCGCAGATGTACTTAAAATGGCACTACCGTTCTCGCCACGAAAGTCTTATCGCATACAGCAATATGAAGTATTACGATAATAAACTTTATACATTCCCGTCGCCGAACGACAGAGTGTCGGCGGTTAAACTTGTACACATTGACGGCTACTATGATAAGGGCGGTACAAAGCAGAATAAAGCCGAGGCAGAGGCTGTGGTAAATGAAATTATCCGCAGATTATCCGATGAACAACTGCGTACAAAGAGTATCGGCGTTGTAACTTTTAATATTATTCAACAGAATTTAATTGAAGATATGCTTGCCGATGAATTTTCTAAAAAGCCCGAACTTGAAAAATACGACAACGAATCCGCAGAACCCGTATTTGTTAAAAATCTTGAGAATGTACAGGGCGATGAGAGAGATGTAATTCTGTTTTCAGTCGGCTACGGTCCCGATAAGGACGGCAAAGTTTCTATGAACTTTGGCCCGCTTAACCGTGACGGCGGTTGGCGCAGACTTAATGTTGCAATTTCAAGAGCAAGACAGGAAATGATTGTTTATTCCACTCTTACTCCCGAGCAGATTGATTTGTCACGCACAAGAGCACTCGGCGTTGAAGGGCTTAAAGGCTTTTTGAAATTTGCGGGACAGAACCGAAATATTGTTATACCCGACGGCAAAGTTTCTGTTCATAACGATAATAGAGTTATTGAAGAAATTGCCAAAGAGATAGAAAAACTCGGTTATAAGGTGAACTGCAATATCGGTTGTTCGGAATACAAGATTGATATTGGTATCGTTGACCCTGAAAATCCCGACAGTTATCTGCTCGGTATTCTTGCCGACGGTGAAAACTGCAAAAATTCCGCAACATCTAAAGATAGATTTGTATTACAGCCCGATGTGCTTGCAGGTCTTGGCTGGAAAATTATGCGTGTATGGACTCTTGATTGGCTCGATGATTCGGCTCGTGTAATTGAAAAGATTAAATCAGAAATTGAAAATGCGATTTTGGGCAAAAATACCAAGCAAAAAATTTCAGAGCAAAACAAAACTCAAAATTTAGAATTTGAAAAAATTGATACATCAACACAGATTGAACAGACAAGACAGCGAAAGTACGAAACAGTCGATTCTCAAATTCTCGGAAGTTCTGAAAGCTTTTATACAGCAGCGGCAGAGGTCGAAATTCAAAAGCTGATGTTTAAAATTATCTCTGTTCAAGCACCGATAAGTAAAAAAGCATTGTACAAAAGTGTGCTTTCGGCTTACGGTGTTTCTCGCTCGGGTAACAGGGCAGAGGCGATACTTGACGGTATTCTCGGCAGAATAATGCACTCCGAAACCTCTGACAACGGGGTGATATTCGTATGGCAGCCCGAACAAAAACCTGATGAATACAATGTTTATCGTGTGTCGGAGCAAAACGAGAATAGGCGCAATATTGACGATATTTCCTCAAAAGAAATATTAAATGCAGTCATTCAAGTTTTGAGCGAACAAGGCGGTATGCAAAAATCTGACCTTATTAAAGAAAGTGCCAAAAAGTTCGGTTTTACAAGAACAGGCACGCTTATTGATACAACGGTCGGTTTTGCTGTCGATAACGCAATCAAAAACGGCAAACTTGTTGTATCGCAGGACGGAAAAATTACAGATAAAACATAATTACAAGATAGGAAAAATATAATGCCGGATAATGAAGAAAAGATTTTTCAATAAAATCTCAATGAAAAAGCGCCGCAACCCGGTATGATGTTTTTTGTGCATTTGCTTTTTGAAGAAAAATGTGAAATGCCGCAGCAGTCGGTAATGAATGAAATAATGGAAAAACATCTTGGCAAAACCGAATGTTTTTCTTATTATAAATTATCGGCAGGTTTTATGCCTAAAAATTATATAGCGCATTTTAAAGACGCTGATGTTAATACGGGAGAATATGCGGCGGGAAAGCGGGAATAAATTATTTACACAAATTCCTTATTATAAAAAACAGTTTACATTTATCGGCTAATTTGCTATAATAAAATTGTATGTAAAATAGTAATCTGATTTTTAGAGCTATATATCAAATTAAGACAGGAATGGTATATTTTATGGTACAATTTGAGGAATTATTGTTAAAGGTTCAGGCACTTAAACCTGAAATTGACGATTTGTCAGACGCTCTCGGTATGAAAGGTATGCTTTCTGAAATTCAGCAGCTTGAGCTTAAAGCTACCGAACCGGGGTTTTGGGACGATGTAGAAAAATCTCAAAAAGTTTTACAGCGTACAGGCACACTAAAAGGTAAGGTTGAGGCTTACGAGGCTTTGGTGGCTAAGTATGAAGATACCTGTGCTTTGATTGAACTTGCAAATGAGGAAGAGGATCTTTCGCTTCTTGAAGAGGCTGAAAACGAGGCAGAGGGAGTTAAAGAAAGTCTTGAAAAGCAAAGACTTCAAACTCTTCTTACAGGCGAATATGATAAGAACAATGCAATTCTTACTTTTCACGCAGGTTCGGGCGGTACAGAGGCTCAGGACTGGGCGGAAATGCTTTACAGAATGTACAACCGTTGGGCAGATGCTCACGGATTTAAAGTAAAAGAAGTTGACTACCTTGACGGTGACGAGGCGGGCCTTAAAAGTGCCGTTCTTCTTGTTGAGGGTGAAAACGCTTACGGTTACTTAAAGAGCGAGGCAGGCGTTCATCGCCTTGTACGAGTATCTCCTTTTGATTCGCAGGGCAGAAGACACACAAGTTTTGCCTCTCTTGAGGTTATGCCTGAAATGGACGATAACATTGAAGTAAATATTGCTCCCGAAGACATCAAAATGGATGTTTACCGTGCGAGCGGCGCAGGCGGACAGAAAGTCAACAAGACTTCATCTGCCGTTCGTCTTACTCATATTCCGACAGGTATTGTTGTAGCAAGTCAGGTTGAAAGAAGCCAGTATCAAAACCGTGATGTGGCTATGAAAATGCTTATTTCAAAACTTATGGAAATTAAAGAGAGAGAACACCTTGATAAAATTGAAGACATTAAAGGTGTTCAAAAAGAAATCACATGGGGCAGTCAGATCCGCAGCTATGTGTTTATGCCATACACAATGGTTAAGGATCACCGCACTTCATACGAAACCGGTAATATTCAGGCTGTTATGGACGGTGACATTGACGGATTTATTAACGCATATCTCAAATGTGCAAGTCTTGGCACATTGCAAAAATAATCATTAAAGAGGTAGATAAAAGTGAAATATTTGGTAATGCTTTGTGACGGTATGGCCGATGAGCCAAACGAGGCACTTGGAAATTCTACACCGATGGAAAAGGCAAACAAGCCTTGTATGGACAGCCTTGCCGCAAAGGCTGAGGTCGGTATTGTTAAGACTGTAGCAGAGGGCTTAAAACCCGGCAGCGATGTAGCAAACCTTTCGGTACTCGGTTATGAACCTGCCGTATATTACAGCGGTCGTTCTCCGCTTGAGGCTGCAAGCATCGGTATTGATTTAAAGGATACAGATGTAACTTTAAGATGTAATCTTGTTACTCTTTCAGATGATGAAGATTACGAAAATAAAACAATTCTTGATTATTGCGCCGATGATATTTCTTCGGAAGAAGCTAAGATTCTTATTGAGTATATTCAGGAAAAACTCGGAAATGATGTATTCCGTTTCTATCCGGGCGTATCTTATCGTCATTGCCTTGTTTGGAGCAACGGTAATCCGCATCCCGGTGTGCTTACACCTCCGCACGATATTACAGGCAAGGTAATTACAGATTACATTCCAAAGGGTGAGGCTGTTGATGAGCTTTATGACCTTATGAAGAAGAGCTATGACCTTTTAAAGGATCACCCTGTAAATCAGGCGAGAATAGCAAGAGGCAAGCGCCCTGCAAACTCAATTTGGCTTTGGGGCGAGGGTACTAAGCCTTTACTTGATAATTTCAGTGAAAAATTCGGTATAAAGGGCAGTATGATTTCTGCTGTTGACCTCTTAAAAGGTATTGCAATCTGTGCAGGAATGAACAGTGTTGATGTTGACGGCGCTACAGGTTACCTTGATACAAACTTTGACGGTAAATGCAAGGCTGCTATTGAAGAATTTAAAAACGGCGCCGATCTCGTTTATATACATGTTGAAGCTCCTGACGAGTGCGGTCACCGTGGTGAAATTGAAAATAAGGTAAAAGCTATTGAAATGATAGACGAGCATATTCTCGGTCCTGTAGTTGAATTTTTAAAGGGCTACGATGATTTTGCTGTTTTGGTATGTCCTGACCATCCGACTCCGCTTTCTATCCGTACACATACTTCTACTCCTGTTCCGTATCTTATTTATGACAGTAAAAATGAGATTAACAGCGGTGTAAAAGTATTCTGCGAAAAAGAAGCAAGAGAAACAGGCAACTACATTGAAAAAGGCTTTACTATGATGAATTATTTTCTTACAAAATAATTTTTCGTCTACATAATTCATTAAAAAATTTACATCCTCACATTTATAATTGAATTAATCAATAAAAATGTGAGGATGTTTTTATGCGTGAATTTATATTAATTGTAACCGCTGTAATCATAATTGCACTTGTTGCCGTAGTGTTTGTAATAATGTATATAAACCATAATAAAAAGAACGGTAAGTCCAACAAGCCGACAATTATTTATTACAAAGTCAAAGAAAACGAAACCGAAGATAATACAGAGAATAATTCTGTAAAAGATAATTAATATTATTTTTCGGAATCTGCAAATACTTTATCGCTGATTTCTAAAAGTTCGGAAAAATTGTGAATGGTGTAGTCGGGATTTTCTGTATTGCCAAAACCGTATTCGGCAAATACAAACGGCACCTTTGCGTCTTTTGACGCTGTTTGATCACCGATAGTGTCGCCAACATAGAAAGCACAATCAATGTTATTTCTGCTAATAACAAGGCTGATATTTTCGCCTTTTGTGAGTTGGGTTCTGCCTGACATTTCAAAATCAGAAAAATATTTTTCGAGTTTGTGAGCTTTCAAAAATGATTCAATATAACCGCACTGACAGTTACTGATTATACCGAGAAAATATTTTTCGGAAAGTTTGCTAAGCACATCTTCGAGGTTATCGTACAAATGACCGCCTGACTTTTCAAGATACGGAACTTCTACGGCACAACATTCTTTTATAATGTTTACGCCGTTTTCTTCACTAAGCTCCGGCAACATAATGTTTGCAATCTGCTCAATAGTTTTGCCCATATAGCTGTTCATTTCTTCAAGCGTTATTTGCTTTTGAGTTTCTGGATGCTTTTTAAGAACTTCGTTCCATATAGGAAGAATTACATCGCTTGTGTGCCACAATGTTCCGTCTAAATCAAATAAAATTGCTTTTTTCATAATAATTACTCCTGATTTATTATAAAAATTTTCAAACTGATAATATCACACTCTAAAATTAATGTCAACATGGAATAGGCAGACAGGCACGTTTGAGGGGCGTGTGTTTCACGACGTACGGGTTCAAGTCCCGTCACTCGCACCATAAAAACAGATTAGCTTTTTGTTAATCTGTTTTTTTGTTTTACAAGTAAATTAATAACGGGACTTGAAGGCGACCGTTAAGAAAACAGTCCGGTGGACTGTTTTTAGGGAGAGCGTTGATGATATTTATAAATTTAACAAGCCGTATCAAACGAGGCAGAAAGTGTACTTATTTTTTTCACTCCGTCACTCGCACCATAAAAACAGATTAGCTTTTTGTTAATCTGTTTTTTGTTTTACAAGTAAATTAATAACGGAACTTGAGGCGACCGTTAAGAAAAGGAACTGTAAAAAACAGCCCAAATAAAAAACGACTGCATTCTAATCGAAAGGTAGGAATGCAGTCGTTTTTGTGATATAATTTACTATCAATGAAAAACCACATCAACAAGGTACATTATACACCGTATCAATTAAAATTATAACCGGAAATTGAAAAAATAATAGAAATTTCTGATCCGGTATATACATTTAACGAGGTTTTTCATCATATTGATCTAAATAATCACCTTGCTGTTAAGGAAAGCAGGATATGTCGCATATCTACATAGACGGAACAAAGATAACTGCCAATGCAAATAAGGGTAACGACCGATTATTGTCCGGATACAATATTCAGCAATGCAAGCAAAAAAATCACCGAGACTCACTTTTTCGTGAATCTCGGCTTTTTAATATGCTGTTTCTTTACAGCACCTTTTGTGGAGCGGATGATGGGAATCGAACCCACACGATCAGCTTGGAAGGCTGAAGTTCTACCACTAAACTACATCCGCTTATCTATATAACAAATAGTATTATATCATTACAGATAATATTTGTCAAGCGTTAATTTCAGATTATAAAATTTTTAAGAAAATTTTAACTGTTTTATATTAAACTCTAAGTTTAACATGATTATAATTTTAACATACATCAAGATATATAATATCATTTATACAAATTACTTACTTATAATTTTTCTGAATGATAACTTATTATATCTTTGATAATCAATTATAAAATGTTGGTAACACAGAAAAATAGCAGAAAATACCAAATATCAAAGTTGTGAATATTAACTTTGATTTAAAACCACATTTATAAAAAATTTATAATATAATATAATATCTCAAATAGTATTATATATACAAGCGGCTAATTTTTAATAGTAATAATATACTAAAAATACATCTGTATATTTAAATAAATGCGTTATTATGTTAGAATATACAAAGAAATATATCTTAAATTGTGCAAGCGTACAGATGTAAACTTTTCACTCGGTGTAAGTATGATTTCAATGTGGATATTCAGAATAGTTTGCAGTTATATACTTGTTATGGTTCTTGATATGGGTGTTTTAGGTGTATGGATCGGTATGTTTGTTGATTGGTATGCTCGTGCTGCAGCATAGCTTGCAAGGTATTTGTCAGGCAGATGGAAAAAGCATAGAATGATTTAAATATTTAAAAATGGAGATAAATTTTGTTTCCCTACCGTCACAATTATAAAAGTTTGACCAAACTTTTATAATTGCCGTGCAAAATATTCCGGTAAATCATAATTTATAAACATTACTCCAACATATATAACGAAATATGATTTTAAAAAGCAAAGGCCCTCGAATTTTTATCGAGAGCCTTTTATCTTTTTTATAAATCAAATTCAAAGTACGGATTATGGTACAGTGAAAATGTTATAATATGGTAAAGACAAACCTAAATTGCCAAAGTGAAGTTCGGATTTTTGAGGAAAAAACGAGAAATACCACGGGTTCACCTTGACAAAAGAGTATGGTAAAGACAAAATCCAATTTGGATAGATTAAAAAAGTGGTGTAAATAAATATTATTTAAAATCCATTTTGGAAAGATTTATTAAATTATATCATAATTAATTGTAAATATCAAATGTACTAAATTTATAAAAATAAATGTATTTATAAGCTTATTTATAAAAAATTTTCTTAGAAAATATATATTAGGTATTGACAAACAAAATTGTGAACGCTATACTGTAATTAGAGTTGTGAAATATCATAACTCTAATAACAAAATCTAATACTATTAAAATAATAAATGGAGGTAAATATGAAAATCTTATTGCGATTTCATTTGCAAAACAATAAGCTGCCGATTGATTATCGACGAATTATGCTTTCGTTTTTTAAACGGTCACTGTCAGATATTGCCGAGGGAAAATATTATGAAAAATATTATTTTACACCGGAACGCAGAAATTTTACTTTTGCGGTGAATCTGCCTATGCCGAAGTTTTCTAAAACGGAAATTCAACTCGGGAAAAATCAACTAAACATTACTTTTTCAACAGCTGACTATAATACGGGATGTATTTTTATGTCTGCTTTTATAAAGCAAAAGGACAAGCCGATTCCCGCTCCGCTCGGCAACGAAATGAAACTTGTCAGTGTTAATCTTGTGCCGGAAAAAAATGTTACTTCATCATCCGCTGTTGTGAAAATGCTTAGCCCTTTGTGTATCAGATTACATAAAGCCGAGAATAATTCGGATAAGTATATTTCGGTTGCTAATCCGGATTTTACGGAGATTGCAAAACAGGTAATTAAAGAGCAGCTTGTTGAAAGCGGTTTTGACGAGAAGTTAATTTCAAACTTTGAAATTAAACCGTTAAACGCAAAAAAAACAGTGGTTTATCACTACAAAAACTACATTGAATGCAGTTTAGGCAGTTTTAGTATTAATGCCGATAAATCGGTTATTAATTATCTGCTGAAAAGCGGTATAGGTTCACGAAAATCCGCAGGATTTGGCTTTGCCGAGCTTTTATCGGAGGGAGGTGAACCGAATTAATGAAAACAAAGATTGATTACTTTGATTATGACACTTTGCTGCAGCCTACCGATTGGAGGTTTGCAGCAGCCGTTGTCGGTTTATGTAAATATTTTGATTACTTTGGAATTGATTACAAAGTCCTCTATGATGTTGAAGAAAAGCCCGATAATTATATCCACGGCTTTGACGGTATTATTTACAAAAGTGAAGATATAACAGAAGAAAAATATCTTGAGTTTGCAGAGAACTATTTTGAAAAATATATGACTCACAAAAATATTTTAAACATTCTCGAAAGTCAAGAATTCAGTGAAGAACAAATTAAATTGGTAAACGACCTTGTTAAGAGCAAAACAGTTCTTAAAGGGTTGCTTGGCAAAACAAAATTCGACGGAACAAATAAAGATATTTTTATTTCAACCATTGAAGAAAACAGGGCGGAAATTATAAAGAATATCTTTAAAAACGGCAATAACCTTTATAAGAATTACTGCAATGAACGACTTATTTTTACCGAAGATAACAGCACTTGCAGACTTAGAGGCTACAATGTTGACAAAGACAGAAAAACAAGTAATCTCGGCTTTTGTTTTTCAAAGGAAAGTTTTGAGAGCAATGATATTTTAGAATTTGATTTTATACCGTTTGCTTTTTCAAATTCTGATATGAGAGAAACTTATTTTGTGAATAACAATTTTTCTGTTAAGTCTTTAACTCAAACAAACTATGCTTTTTCAAATCAACTTAGCAGTACAGAAAATAAAGACGACAAAAACAAACTAATGCTTGTTTTGCAAAACTCAAAGGATTATATAAGCTATGATGTTGAAATTATATCAAAATCACAGGATAAGGCTTATTACGAAACATTCTTTGTGCGACTTGAAAGATTAAAAAAGTTAAGAGAATTATCGGGGAAATCATTAAACTTTGTCAAAAAAATCAATGATGATTATTGGTTTAATCTTGAGAAAGAAGTTTATATGCGTTGTCTTAACAATGTGTTGCTTGACGATGTAATTTTAATGATGCTTAAGTTTTATTTTGATGATAATGCCGTTAAAGGCTATATAAAAAGCAGAACTGATATGCTAATAGACATAAATGTATCTTGGAAAGGAAATGATATTATGGATGAAATTAAGTCAGCAAAAAGTTGTGGATTTTTAACTTCTAAAAAACTAATTGAAATGAAAAGCAGTAATAAAATTAATTCATATAAGCAAAAAATAATCAGTGCTCTTTGCGCACATGATTACGACAGAGCAAAAGAGATTATACTTAGTTTGTCTGCTTATGTCGGAATGGAATTTTCATTTTTCTATACATTTCTTGAAAATGCGGAAGAAAATAAAGATCTTGCATTTGCTTTTGCAAGCGCATTAATTGAAGTAAGCTCAAAAAATAACTAATATAAAGGAGATTTTATTATGAAAAATAAAGCATTAACATTAACTGTAATCGCAAATATGACAAGCAACTACGGCGAAAGCCTCGGTAATATTTCAAGTGTACAAAAGGTATTCAGAGGCGGAAAAGAGTACGCTACAAGAAGTCGTGAGAGCCTTAAAAACGCTATCTGTGTTCAGTCGGGTTTTTATGATGATTTACAGACATCAATCGACGGAGCAATGCAAAAACTTGTTAATGAAGATGTAAATGCCGCAACATGCCGTGCGCTTGAGGGTGGATATATGTCAACAAAAGATGTTACATACATCCGTAACAGTTCTTTCTATCTTACAGACGCTGTTGCTACAGAGCCGTTTATTAATGATGCCCGTTTTCACAATAACCTTTACCTTGCAACCAATTATGCTATGGCACACGGTTTAAATGTTCAAAACAATGCAAAGGATTGCGGTCTTATGCCTTATCAGTATGAATATGACAAATCATCTAAAATTTACAGTCTTACAATTGACCTTGAAAAAATCGGTAAGGACGAAAACTTTGGTGCAGAGGCAGATAACGCCGAAAAGTGTGAAAGAGTAATTGCTCTTATTGACGCAGTAGAAAATCTTTCACTTGTCGTTAAGGGAAATCTTGATAACGCAGAGCCGATTTTTGTGGTAGGCGGTCTTTCACCACGCAAAACCCACATCTTTGAGAATGCGGTTTCTGTTTCAGGAAAAAAGCTTATTATTGAGCCTGTCAAGGAAAAACTTGCGCAGGGTTACAGCTGTGCACTTATGCGTAACGGCGAGCTTTCAAACGAGGACGAAATTGTAAGAGAACTTAATCCAGTAAGTATGACAGAATTTTTTGAAAATCTCAGAGGTCAGGTTAAAGAGTATTTTTCGGAGTAAGGCGGAATTAATATGAAAGCAATTAGACTTCATATAAAACAAAACAGTGCAAATTACAAAAAAGAAGAAACTGTACAAAACCGTATGACATTTCCTTTACCGCCGTATTCAACTGTTATCGGAGCACTTCATAAGGCTTGCGGTTATACATCTTATCATCCTATGCAAGTAAGCGTACAGGGAAAGTACGGTTCTCTAAAAACAAAAATGTATAAGGACGATTGTTTTCTTAACAGTCTTAATGATGACAGAAATTTGCTTGTAAAAATGAAAAATCCCGAGATGCTTTCAAGTGCATATCAGGTTGTGGCTACTGCACAAAAGGCTCAAGGAAACAGCTTTGAAAAAGGCATTACAATTAATGTAATTAATGAAAAATTGCTTGAAGAATACCGCTTTTTAAAGCGTACAAAACGCAGAATAGACAAGCATAAAAAAATCATTAATAAAATGAAAACTCGGCTCAAAGAAATGAAAGCCGATGAAAATATTTCTGCCGAAGAAGTAAAAGAATTTGATAAGCGTATTAAGCATATAAAGGCTGTGTATGATGAGTACGAAAAGGTAAAGTATACTATTCCGTATTCCCATTTCAGAACGCTTGCAAAAGGCCCTAAGTATTATGAACTTCTCTGCGATATTGAACTTATCATTCATATAGTTGCAGATGAAAATACTATGAATGATATTATGGATAATATCGGAAATCTTACTGCAATCGGCAGAGGAGAGGATTTTGTAGAAGTGCTTGAGTGTACGGAAACAGAGCTTTTTGATGTTGACGAAGATGTCGATTACGGAGAAGCTGATTTTGATGTTTATATGCCTGTCGAGTATCTCGAAATTAATAAAGACGATATGGATATAATCTCTAAAACGGAAGGCGGATACACAGGCGGTACAAAATATTTAATGCCAAAGGATTACAAAACTGTGCAGTTAAAGGGCGGTATGAGAAAACGAGTGTTTAATCGTGTACCTATTATTTTCTGTCAACTTAACTATATTGAAAACGGTTGTAAAGGCATAATGCTTGACAAAACCGAGAACGGTATATATTCAGTGTTTTTAGCTTGAGGTATTTGTAATGAATATAGAAGATAAACTTGCAAAACCCGACAAAACAATCGGACAACATTCAAATGAGCTTATAGAGCAGGCAAAACTGCTCTATAAGCTCGGCTATATAAAATCTGATGATTTATACTCTGATTTACTTGTTTCATGTTTAAAACATGATAACGGTAAGGCAAATTCTCAATTTCAAAAAAGAATTACTAAAGGCGGAAATTTTCAACCTGAACAAGAAATTCCCCATAATATACTTTCAACTTTTTTTATTGATAAATCAGAATGTATAAACCCTGTAAGTGTATATTTTGCTGTGCTTTATCATCACTATAACAAAGACTCTCCTGTTACAGTGTTTAAAGAAAACCGTGAGCTTATAGAAAAATTCCTTGCTGAATTTGGCTTTGATACAAACTCTTACAATAAAATGAAGAGGAATATTAAGAAAATCAAAGATTTATTTGAAACCGAACTTTCTGATGAAGAAAAACAATACGCTGTTTTATTAAAAGGTCTTTTACATAAATGCGATTACAGTGCAAGTGCAGGTCTTGACTGCGAAAAGGTCAACGATTTTTTGACTGATTCTTTAAACAATTGGAAAAATACCCGAAATATACATTACAATGAATTGCAAGAATTTTGCATTAAAAATACCGACAGCAATTTAATTGTAACAGCACCTACAGGTATGGGCAAAACCGAGGCGGGATTGCTTTGGTGCGGGGACAATAAATGTTTTTTCGTTTTGCCGTTAAAAACAGCTATCAATGCGATGTACGAAAGAATTAAAAAACTTTGCGGAGATAATTCGCACGAAGATTACAAGGAAAGAGTGGCACTTGTTCACTCCGATATGAAATCCTATTATTTGGAAGATTCAATAATTAGCGGAAAAAATTATGATTTTGCGTATGCACAATGCAGTAAACAGCTTGCACTTCCGATTACAATTTGTACGCCTGATCAGATATTTGACTTTGCATTGAAATATGCAGGTTATGAATACAAACTTGCGGTAGCGTCATATTCAAAGTTTATTATTGATGAGATACAGATGTATTCACCTGATGTTTTGGCTGCAATTATTTATGCAATTGAGATGATTCATACTTTGGGTGGTAAAGTGGCTGTAATTACCGCAACTTTGCCTCCGTTTGTAAGAAACGAGATTGAAAAAATACTCGGAACAGATGTAAAAACATCCGATTTTTCTGATAAAGGAAAGCTAAGGCATAATGTAAAAGTATATGAAAAAAACTTGCAGTCTGACGATATTATAAAAATATTTGATGATACAATATGCGATAAAGTAAAAAAATATCTTGTCGTTTGCAATTCAATTGATATTGCAAATAAGATGTACACCGAAATAAAAAATTCGGATATTAACGCAAGTGTAAATCTGTTTCATTCCAATTTTACAAAAAATGACAGAAAAACTAAAGAAAATGCGATTTTGGCAGCCTCTGAAAAAACTAACGAAAGTATGAATATACCTGAAATATGGATTTCAACATCCGTAGTCGAAGCAAGTCTTGACATTGATTTTGATATTCTTATTACCGAGTTATCAGATTTATTTTCCCTGTTCCAACGCTTTGGCAGAGTAAACAGAAAGGGTAATAAAGACTTTTCATCTTACAATTGTTTTGTATTTACTGAAATTCAAGGTAATGCACATCGTTTTGTTGACGATGCTATTCATTCGTTGTCAAAACAGGCAATTTTAAGCGTTGACGGAATTATCTCTGAAGTTCTTAAAAAAGAACTTATAGATGAGTACCTTTCGGTTGAAAAAATCGAAAAATCAAAATATTTTCAAGAATATCGTAAAATTTATAAATATTATAAAGAAAATGTCGATTATCTCTCTCTTAAAAAAGATGGAATAAGAAGTATTGACAGAAGTGACGCTGTGCCGATTGATGTTTATAATCAAAATGAGAGTGCCATAGAAAAAGCTTTGGAAGTTTTAAAATCAGATACTTATTCAAGAGATGATAAACTTAAAGCAAACGAAGAAATACTTGGCTTCACGGTTTCCGTACCTAAATTCAGAATTGACGATTACGAAATAAAAAAATTAAAAATGCCATATACTGAATTACCTGTTATTAACAGCAGTTATGATTCCGAATGCGGCATCAGATTTGATAAGGAAAAGAAAACCAAAAAGCAAGATAAATCTGATGATAACGGAGAACCTGATAATTTTATATGAGGTATGATTATGGACGAAAATAATATTTCGGGTATGCATATTTATTATTACTATGTGTGTAAAAGAAAGCTGTGGTATTTTTCAAACGGTTTGGCAATGGAAAGTGAAAACGAAAATGTCAAAATCGGAAAACTTATAGATGAAACCACTTATAAGCAAAAGAAAAAACATATTATGATCGACAACACAATCAATATTGATTTTATTACCGAGCATAAACTTTTACATGAGGTAAAGAAAAGCAGAAAGATAGAGGAAGCGGGTATTGCTCAACTTAAATACTATCTTTATTATCTGAAAAAGCGTGGGGTAGAGGGAATAAAAGGCAGAATTGATTATCCTTTGCTAAAGCAAAGTCTTAATGTTGAACTTAGCGAAGAAGATGAAAGAGAGCTTGAAAGTGCGGCAGCTGATATAGTAAAAATTATATCGGCTGCTTTGCCGCCAAAATTTAAAAGTAAAAGAATTTGCAAATCATGTGCTTACTATGATTTGTGCTGTATTTGAGGTGATAAAATGCAGGAAAGTTATTACATATATTCGTCAGGCAATTTAACTCAAAAAGACAACACATTAAGATTTACTGCAATTGACGGAAATGTAAAAGATCTTCCGATAGAAAATATTAAAAAAATTTATATTATGAATGAAATAACGGTTACATCTAAATTGCTGAACTTATTTTCAAAATACGGAATACTTGTACATTTCTTCAATTACTATCAATTTTACATAGGAAGTTTTTGCCCAAAGGAAACAAAACTTGCAGGTCAGCTTTTGGTTAAGCAAGTGCTTGCTTACGGCGACTATTCAAACAGATTATCAATAGCAAGAGAATTTATAGTTGCTGCGTCTTATAATATTTACAGAAACTTAAGATACTACAACGGCAGAGGCAAGAATGTGTCAGAGCAAATGGCTGCTATTGAAAATTTGAGGAGGAAACTTGCAGATGTAGAAACCATAGAAGAGTTGATGGGAATTGAAGGCAATATTCGTCAGGAATATTACAAAGCGTGGAATGTAATTATTGATCAAAATATTGAATTTGATAAAAGAGTTTATCATCCTGCCGACAATATGATTAACAGCCTTATTTCATATGTCAATTCTCTTGTATATACAAAAACTCTGGCGGAAATTTATAAAACCCAACTTAATCCTACAATAAGCTATCTTCATCAGCCGGGTACAAGGCGATATTCTCTTGCACTTGATGTTTCGGAAATTTTCAAACCGCTGATTGCGGATCGTCTGATCTTTTCTTTGCTTAATCGAAAACAAATAACAGAAAGCAGTTTTGTAGAAGGACTTAACGGTTTGCAACTTACCGAAAGAGCGTCACGAATAATTACATCTGAATTTGACGAAAAATTAAAGACAACTATTTTTCACAAAGAACTTAATAAAAATGTTTCTTATCAATTCTTAATCAGACTTGAACTTTATAAACTGATAAAGCACATTATAGGAGAAAAAGAATATAAAGGCTTTGAAATGTGGTGGTAAATATTGTATGTAATTCTTGTATATGATATAATATGTGATGAAAGGGGCAGAAAAATACTTCCAAAGGTATTTAAGATTTGCAAAAAATATCTTGTACATATTCAAAACTCTGTTTTTGAAGGAAACTTAAGTAAAGCAAACTCACTTGCTTTGCAAAAAGAACTTGATGTTTATATCAGAAAAGACAAGGATTCGGTAATAATGTTTCATACCCGTGAAGAACGGTGGATGAATAAAGATTTTCTTGGAAAAACGGATGATAAAACATCAAATTTTTTGTAACGCTTTTATTGTCGACCTGACATAGCACAAAACCCCCGGCAGGTTGACAGAACCTAAAAATCAAGTAATCATCGGTATAGTTGCTTTTGATATATTGAAATGGCAGTAGTATTTGATAAATATTTGGTATATCGACAAAACAGCACAGAAAAATGCCGATGATTACTTATCCTTTTATCCCACGGCTATAAATCTATCCATATTGGATTTTAAATAAATTACATATACATTTTACGCACAGCATAGCAAACTATAAATCTATCCATATTGGATTTTAAATATAACTGAACATTTCATAATTATAACTCCTTAATATCTATAAATCTATCCATATTGGATTTTAAATGCGTATCTATCTTGCAGATCTGTATATGTGCCTTGTCTATAAATCTATCCATATTGGATTTTAAATGCTTGAGGTGTTCAAAGATTTCACGCTCAACAATGACTATAAATCTATCCATATTGGATTTTAAATTAAGTTGAGCTATAAACGGAAGCAATTCCTCAATCCTATAAATCTATCCATATTGGATTTTAAATTTGATAGTTACGCCAAGGCATTTACCTGCAGCTTTGCTATAAATCTATCCATATTGGATTTTAAATGAAATAGCTTGTTTCTTTCGTCCTGCAATATTTGACTATAAATCTATCCATATTGGATTTTAAATTTCATTCGTAAGATTCAGACGAAATTCCTATAATTCTATAAATCTATCCATATTGGATTTTAAATTTTTAATTCAGAAAATTTTTACGGAAATTGCACTAACTATAAATCTATCCATATTGGATTTTAAATACAGGTATTCTCACCTGCACGCCTCCAGCAGGTCAGACTATAAATCTATCCATATTGGATTTTAAATAGAAAGTCACCAAGTGTGCATACTTGAGTGTAGCCGCTATAAATCTATCCATATTGGATTTTAAATTTCGCTCTGCTGTCGGAAAATCATATCCGCATCGAGCTATAAATCTATCCATATTGGATTTTAAATGCCGATGATGGCTCGCTGGGAGAACATTGACGCAACCTATAAATCTATCCATATTGGATTTTAAATGAAGGTAATGGGTACAGAGCAAAGACAAGATTTGCTCTATAAATCTATCCATATTGGATTTTAAATCACAGCTGCAGACGAACATTCTCTACCCGAATGTCCTATAAATCTATCCATATTGGATTTTAAATTCAGAATATTTTACTATATATCCCTTGTCATTTGCTATAAATCTATCCATATTGGATTTTAAATGCGTATCTATCTTGCAGATCTGTATATGTGCCTTGTGCCTATAAATCTATCCATATTGGATTTTAAATAAGTGTGAAAAATGCGGTGCAGATGTACACCCAATGCTATAAATCTATCCATATTGGATTTTAAATACCCTGAACTGAAAACAACCGCCTCGGGTGTTGAAATCTATAAATCTATCCATATTGGATTTTAAATACAAAGAAGTTAAACATATGATATATTTGGACAGGCTATAAATCTATCCATATTGGATTTTAAATATCGCTTATAGCTTCATAAACTAACGATGGTGTATACTATAAATCTATCCATATTGGATTTTAAATACGTTGCAAACATTAATTGATATTCAGCAATATTTTCTATAAATCTATCCATATTGGATTTTAAATCTGACTTGTCAAATTCCGATAGCATAACAATTTTCTCTATAAATCTATCCATATTGGATTTTAAATAAAAAAATTTCAATCAAAAAGACTTTTGAACTTGTCTATAAATCTATCCATATTGGATTTTAAATAAACGGGAAATTGCGCCGTTGATGTAAATATGACGGGCTATAAATCTATCCATATTGGATTTTAAATATTATAACATTATAATCGGCTTGCTTTCTATCAATACTATAAATCTATCCATATTGGATTTTAAATTTAAAAACGGAAGAAGGATTTTTTATTGGCGATTACTATAAATCTATCCATATTGGATTTTAAATATTTTGTTATCGCAACTGCTCAGATTGATAAAATACTATAAATCTATCCATATTGGATTTTAAATAGATTGAAAGAGCACCCTCTTGCTCTTTCAGGCGAAACTATAAATCTATCCATATTGGATTTTAAATACTCAAAAAAGCCTTTGCGTTAAAACCGTTTTCTTGCTATAAATCTATCCATATTGGATTTTAAATAAATAAGTTTATATGACTTGAGAGTATATCTCTGCACTATAAATCTATCCATATTGGATTTTAAATAATTGAAAGTTACACAAAGAAAGATTTTCAGTTAACTATAAATCTATCCATATTGGATTTTAAATTCAATTACAACAAATTCAATCCTGAAAAGGACGGCTCTATAAATCTATCCATATTGGATTTTAAATGTGATGTTGGGAATATCGTCGTCAGGAAAGCTGATAACTATAAATCTATCCATATTGGATTTTAAATATGTAAAATTAATCGGTTATCGTGGGGTAATGATGACTATAAATCTATCCATATTGGATTTTAAATAGATTGAAAGAGCACCCTCTTGCTCTTTCAGGCGACTATAAATCTATCCATATTGGATTTTAAATACAGTAAAGGCAAAATTTTTCAACAGCAAGACAACCTATAAATCTATCCATATTGGATTTTAAATATAAACGACATCCCAACATTCGTCCACTATTGCACTTCTATAAATCTATCCATATTGGATTTTAAATAGCACAAGGTTAATTCTGTCGATAATCTTGGTTTTCTATAAATCTATCCATATTGGATTTTAAATCAGCACGGCAACTGGCACAATATTTTTGACTTGCGGCTATAAATCTATCCATATTGGATTTTAAATCAACTTGTCAGATACAAGATTAAAGATTTAAAGACTATAAATCTATCCATATTGGATTTTAAATAAGCAACTTAATACTACAAATATCGTTGTGTCAAACTATAAATCTATCCATATTGGATTTTAAATTAACTCTGCTGGAACAACTACTCAACCCAGTTCAGACTATAAATCTATCCATATTGGATTTTAAATTATGGTGTTATAATATTTAATGTAAACACCGAACGCTATAAATCTATCCATATTGGATTTTAAATTTAATAGTGAGAAGATTTTTAAAATCCTGCCAGACGCTATAAATCTATCCATATTGGATTTTAAATTCTAAAATTGAAGGTGATTTTTTTATTAATAAAACCTATAAATCTATCCATATTGGATTTTAAATCCTGTTGATGAGGATGAGAAAGCAAAGAATTTATTGCTATAAATCTATCCATATTGGATTTTAAATTAATAAATACAGAGCTATCAAAAAATGATGTGTTAAACTATAAATCTATCCATATTGGATTTTAAATAGAAATGTTAAAGGTTCGAATGAATTAAGTAACTGCTCTATAAATCTATCCATATTGGATTTTAAATTCTGTTGCGACTACTTCAAGTTTTATTGATTTTAACCTATAAATCTATCCATATTGGATTTTAAATAAACGATAGATTGGCTTGCTGGTCGAGGTCGATTAGCCTATAAATCTATCCATATTGGATTTTAAATGCAACTGATGATATTAAAGCAGCTTTCTATGATTCACTATAAATCTATCCATATTGGATTTTAAATAAATATAAGCTATTGCTTGCAGAGGACAAGGCATACTATAAATCTATCCATATTGGATTTTAAATGTGACATCATGATTAACAGTTTGAATTTGCTAAAACTATAAATCTATCCATATTGGATTTTAAATCTCTTGAAGCAGAGGTAACGCACATTACCTCAAACATCTATAAATCTATCCATATTGGATTTTAAATATTAAAACAGGCGCAAGCATTACGATTCGCAATTGTGCTATAAATCTATCCATATTGGATTTTAAATGCCTTAACTGATGAGGATTTCATACGCTCTACAAGCTATAAATCTATCCATATTGGATTTTAAATTAGGAAAATATAGCCCCTGTGAAGCGGTGCATCACCTATAAATCTATCCATATTGGATTTTAAATATAAAAAAAATTCAATCAAGGAGGCAACAAAATGACTATAAATCTATCCATATTGGATTTTAAATAAAACACTTGATGATATCGAGAATTATATAAACCGTCTATAAATCTATCCATATTGGATTTTAAATTTGTAGTTGACAATGCTCAACGATTTTTCTCTTTTCTATAAATCTATCCATATTGGATTTTAAATTAGCTCTGATATGCTCAAGGCTGTTTGTATCTGTACTATAAATCTATCCATATTGGATTTTAAATGATAATTCTAAGTACTTCTTCATAAATAATGACGGCTATAAATCTATCCATATTGGATTTTAAATAAAACGCAAATTTAAAAATCGGAGTGTATTGGTACACTATAAATCTATCCATATTGGATTTTAAATAATGGAACATTAGAATATACAATCGTAAAAAGAAATGCTATAAATCTATCCATATTGGATTTTAAATTTTAATCTCTTATACTACAGATAAACTACAGATTTTCTATAAATCTATCCATATTGGATTTTAAATTAAAAATGTCCCCTTATTAGTAAGATTTAACAATACTATAAATCTATCCATATTGGATTTTAAATAGAGTTCAACAAGATTTCTTTCGTTAATCTTTTCAATCTATAAATCTATCCATATTGGATTTTAAATTAACGAAAGTAAACCATATTATCGGAAGTATATTGACTATAAATCTATCCATATTGGATTTTAAATCTGACAAATATTTGCATTGTGTCATTACTTCGCAACTATAAATCTATCCATATTGGATTTTAAATATGCGGTATATCATCCGACTTGTTACGCTCAGCAGCTATAAATCTATCCATATTGGATTTTAAATAAAGCGTCTTTATAGTAATAGTATTACTATTCACTCTATAAATCTATCCATATTGGATTTTAAATTAGTTCACATATTAACTATTGCATTTAGTTGATATGCTATAAATCTATCCATATTGGATTTTAAATCGGCACTCCTTACGAGCAACTATCAGTCAATGATTGCTATAAATCTATCCATATTGGATTTTAAATGAAAATTACGGCGCAACTGTCGGATATGCTTGTAGCCTATAAATCTATCCATATTGGATTTTAAATAATTTTTTAAGTCAGTGAACAGATTATCAACAAGTCTATAAATCTATCCATATTGGATTTTAAATTTTGGTTACAAAATTGTAACTTGATTTTTTTAAAACTATAAATCTATCCATATTGGATTTTAAATATTTTGTTGTCGCAACTATTCAGATTTATAAAATAATCTATAAATCTATCCATATTGGATTTTAAATTTACTTCTCTTGCCGATTATAACATTATAATCGGCTCTATAAATCTATCCATATTGGATTTTAAATTATTTTAGCCTTTCTTATTAAAAAGTGTTTCACGTCTATAAATCTATCCATATTGGATTTTAAATACATTGCAAACATTGATTGATATTCAGCAATATTTCTATAAATCTATCCATATTGGATTTTAAATGACGTTGAAGAAAATCCGTCATGGAAACTGACAAAACTATAAATCTATCCATATTGGATTTTAAATATGAATGCTCTAATAGACTTAAGATTATTCCCGTTTCTATAAATCTATCCATATTGGATTTTAAATAAAGACCCCTTTGCGTGGCTTACATATCAGCAGGGAGCTATAAATCTATCCATATTGGATTTTAAATTTAAAAAACGAAAAAACATTAAAAATCATTGAGTCTATAAATCTATCCATATTGGATTTTAAATACACATTTAACGCAAAAGTTTGACAAAACGGCTCTACTATAAATCTATCCATATTGGATTTTAAATTTTAATTTTGTTTTATCGTTGTAAAGTTTTAATATCTATAAATCTATCCATATTGGATTTTAAATTAATTTTCTGGAACATTTGTTTGTGGCGATTTAATTCTATAAATCTATCCATATTGGATTTTAAATGAAGTATAAATATAATTAGATTCAGAAGATTTATCACTATAAATCTATCCATATTGGATTTTAAATCAATACAAACGCAAACCATATAATTTAAAATAATCTCTATAAATCTATCCATATTGGATTTTAAATTAAATAGTTCCGTCATCACAGACCATAGAACCTATACTATAAATCTATCCATATTGGATTTTAAATAAAGATGATGTAGTAGGACTTGCAGTTGAAACATTTACTATAAATCTATCCATATTGGATTTTAAATAAAAGAAAATGCCTTTGCGGTTATAAGTCCGATAACCTATAAATCTATCCATATTGGATTTTAAATCAAAAAAACCGAAACTCGCATGAAAAATTCCGTTACTATAAATCTATCCATATTGGATTTTAAATATTCTTCAAGTAGCAACTAACATTGTGCAAAAGTTGCTATAAATCTATCCATATTGGATTTTAAATAAAAACATTGACATCAACTATTTGAATATGTGTTTCTATAAATCTATCC